>ERZ791903.45-NODE-45-length-184258-cov-13.902347_pt1 | contig 184258 bp, 146 predicted proteins | sample MGYA00510148_ERZ791903 | MGnify/ENA primary metagenome ERZ791903 (study PRJEB30046, sample SAMN00792080) | human gut metagenome | study: EMG produced TPA metagenomics assembly of the A metagenome-wide association study of gut microbiota in type 2... | reverse complement strand
GGTCAACGGGCTGAGGTAAAGCGGGCCTGCACCGCGAAGGAATATCCCTGCTTTCTGCGTCCGATTTGTTACAAAGAAGTTTTCTGCTTTACAGGCGTATCACCACAACAATACAAATTTATATACCACGAGTATAATGACAAATGAATAGTTTTATGTTAATGTATACAGCAGAGAGGGGATAGGACTGTTATAATGGGGCTTATCAGGAAGGAGAAAAAGATGTTTACAGTCATTCGTTCAAGTTATTTAAATCTGGAAATTATAGATGATGCGGCACTCAAATGTGAAGAGTGTGGTGTCAGTTTTGTGTATTCAGATAAGAGTAAGCTTGAAGAAAATACTGTAGTCAGGGGTGTGAGGTCGTTCGGGTAGAGGATGGCAACAGATAACCATATAGATTTCAGAACCGCTTATCTTGTGTGGATGCACTGGATAGGCGGTTTTTTGATATCAGGGCATCAAAGTCGGGGACTTTTGACCTCGACATCATAAGGGAAGGAAAAAGAAAATGGGTGAATTTGAAATAAAAGGAAAAGTGAATACGGCAATCTGCTATGCGAAAGTGGTAGAGCCGGAAGCAATTGAGCAAATTCGTCGAATGTGTGATTATGTGATAACGGAAGAGACGAAAATTCGTATTATGCCGGATGTTCACGCCGGAAAAGGCTGCACGATTGGAACTACAATGACGATCAAAGATAAAGCAGTGCCGAATGTGGTAGGTGTTGATATTGGATGTGGGATGTACACTGTAAATCTCGGAAATATCAAAATTGATTTTGAAAAGGTTGATGAGGCAGCACATTTTATTCCGTCAGGGAGAAATGTCTGGGAAGGAAGACAGGAGAAATTTGATCTGACGAAACTTCGGTGTTATCGGGAGTTAAAAAATACAAAATGGTTGGAAAGATCGCTCGGTACGCTGGGGGGAGGCAATCATTTCATTGAGATTGACGAAGCAGCAGATGGTACGAAATATCTGATCATTCATTCTGGATCGAGAAATCTTGGAAAGCAGGTTGCAGAGTTTTATCAACAACTTGCAGTTAATCTTGACCGGGGATATGGAGAGTATCTTGAAAAACGTGATGAGATTATCAGAACTTACAAAGAACAGGGGCGTAGAAAAGAGATTCAACAGGCCTTAGAGAAGCTCCACTGGCAGGTATATGAATCGGAGACAAATATGCCTGAGGATTTGTGCTTTTTATCAGGAAAATATCTTGATGACTATTTGTATGATGTTGAAATCTGTCAGGCATTTGCAAAGCGAAGCAGAGAAAAAATGGCAGAGATCATTTTGGAGAGGACGGGCATGCTGGGCAGAGAGGCTTTTCATACAATCCATAATTATATTGACATAAAAGAAATGATTCTGCGGAAAGGAGCTATTGCAGCACATAAAGGAGAAAAAGTGCTGATTCCGATTAATATGAGAGATGGAAGTGTGCTTGCAATCGGAAAAGGAAATGCTGAGTGGAATTTTTCTGCACCACATGGAGCAGGAAGATTGATGTCACGGACAAAGGCAAAAACAGAGCTTAATATGAATGAGTATAAAAATGTAATGAAAGGAATTTATACAACATCGATTAATGAAAATACTTTAGATGAAGCACCAATGGCATATAAAAGACTCGACGATATCATTGATGTGATTGGAGAGTCCGTAGATGTGATTGATGTAATGAAACCAATTTATAATTTTAAAGCTTCTGAGTAGTGCATCTGCCGGCAGGGAAACCTGGCTGGGGTGATGTACTCAGACAGGAAAAATAGATGGAAAAATTTTTCCTGCCGGAAGCGGAAAGGAAGAAAAATGATGACGATACCAGCTATTGATATGGTAGCTACAGGAAGAAATATTATGAAGTTGAGAAAGGCGGCAGGCTTGTCAGTAAGAGAAATACAGAATATTTTTGGATTTACGACACCACAGGCTATTTATAAGTGGCAGCATGGGACAGCAATGCCGACGATTGACAATCTGGTTGTGCTGGCAGCAGTACTGGATGTTACGATTGATGAGATTCTTGTGGTACAAAGAGAGGACATAGTGCAGTTTGCTACATAATTCAATGATATGAAAAAGAAAAAATACGAGGAGAGAAAAATGAAAGTCTATGCAAAAATTCGACAGAATGGGGAATATCATTCGCAGAATATTTCACAGGCAGTTTATGGATTCCGTGAAATGGGAGCAGAAATAGTCAGATATCAAAAAATCAGTGATATTTATGAAAGTGTCACAAAGGAAGATATTGTACTTGATTATATTACCCAGGTGGAAATGATTCTTAAAAAATTTGGTGTAGTTCCAGCTTGCGAAGATTATCCAGTGGAGTTGAGAAAATTTATGGGAAGAAATGTCTGGAAAGATACAATCAATTCAATCAATACTCATCCGGAAAAATGGGGGGTTTTTGTAAAACCGGTAAAAAGCAAAGCATTTACCGGACATGTGATTCGCTCATCAAAGGATTTGATAGGCTGTGGAAGCTGTTATGAAAATTATGAAGTACTTTGTTGCGATGTTATCGCTCCAAAGATGGAATGGAGAGGGTTTATTATTTATGATGAATTGGTAGATATCAGACCGTATCGGGGAGACTACCATTATCATTTTGATGCGGAAGTAGTGGATCAGATAGTAGAAGCGTTTAGAACAATCCGTGAAAGACCCATGGGAGGAAGTCTGGATTTTGCTGTAATTGAAAAGAATGGAAAGCTTCAGACTGTGTTTCTGGAAATGAATGATGGTTATTCACTTGGAAGTTATGGACTCGTTCCAATCCAGTATGCAAAGCTGGTTTCGGCAAGATGGTCACAACTGTTGAATCGTACTGATGAATTTGATTTTAGAAAAATGAGATAGTGGTGAAGTGTTATAAATATTTTACATCCTCCCCGAACAGTAATATACTGGTTTTGTTGGAGGAAATTTCATGGAGAAAAAAGGAAAAGAAGCAAAAGCGAAAGTTTTATGGAAACTTTTTATTTCAACTTTATATTTAAGTGCATTTACTTTTGGTGGCGGCTATGTGATCGTCACGTTAATGAAGAAAAAATTCGTAGATGATCTGCACTGGATTGATGAGAAAGAAATGTTGGATCTTGTGGCAATCGCACAGTCTTCGCCTGGAGCGATCGCAGTGAATGGGGCAATCGTAGTGGGATATAAACTGGCAGGAATTGCAGGGGTGCTGGTGTCGATCCTGGGGACAATGCTTCCGCCATTTGTTATCATATCAGTGATCTCGGCTTTTTATCAGGCATTTCGCAGTAATTTTTTTATCAGTCAGATGCTGGAGGGGATGCAGGCAGGAGTAGGTGCTGTAATTGCGTCGGTTACATATGAGATGGGAGCGGGAATCGTAAAGGAGAAGGATGCCGTTTCGGTCGGAATCATGATCGGAGCTTTTATTGTCTCCTGTATTTTCGGAGTCAATGTAGTCCTTATCATTTTGGTCTGTGGTCTTCTGGGTGTGATTCGCACTCTTTTTGCAAAAAGGAGGGAAATGAAATGATTTACATTCAGTTATTTTTCAGCTTTTTGCAGGTGGGACTGTTCAGCTTTGGTGGAGGTTATGCCGCTATGCCGCTGATTCAGGGACAGGTTGTTACAATGCACCAGTGGCTGAGCATGTCGGAGTTTACGGATCTGATCACAATTTCGCAGATGACACCGGGACCGATTGCGGTCAATTCGGCAACTTTTGTCGGAATTAAAGTTGCGGGATTGCCCGGTGCGATAGCTGCGACAGCAGGGTGTATACTTCCATCCTGTATCCTTGTTACGGTGATTGCAAAATTGTATTTGAAATACCGGAATATGGAGCTGCTTCGGGGTGTGCTTGGCTCTCTGCGTCCTGCGGTGGTGGCGATGATCGCATCAGCAGGGATTCTGATCCTGATCTCGGCATTTTGGGGCAGTGCATCAGCAATATCCTTTGAAGAAACAAAATGGAGTATGGTTGTCATTTTTATCCTTTGTGTGATATCCTTAAGAAAGACAAAAATAAATCCTGTCTGGGTGATGGTGCTGGCAGGGTTAATGAAAGCGGGGCTGGCATTGACCGGGCAATGGGTATAAAAACTCCATTCGCTTTACCTCGCCAGTTAATGAAAACAGGACAGCAATACAGAGGCAGGATAAAAAGTAGTGAGGGACTATTTGTCACATGAAGATGGCTTCATGGATGACAGATAGTCCCTTTTATTTACTCAAGTAACAAGCCTGAATCTGTGCCGGGACAAAAAAGAGAAGCTACTTAAAAATGGAATATAGCCCCAATTCAAAAAAATATGATATAGTCCCGATTCAAAATGAAGACAATATAGCCTTAATATTTAATAATAGTAATAATTATTAATATTGACATAAGAAAAATATTACGATATAATTGGATCAGAAAGAAATAATTTTATAAATTTGGAGATTTTAGGAGAAGGAGGATACATATATGGGAATTAACAGTAGAAAAGTAGTAGTTGTAGGTTGTGGATTTGTAGGATCATCTTCTGCATTTGCTTTAATGCAGAGTCAGTTATTTTCAGAAATGGTACTGATTGATGCGGATCAGAAAAGAGCAGAGGGAGAAGCAATTGATATCAGTCACGGAATGGTATTTGCAAGTCCGATGAAAATTTACGCAGGAACGTATGATGATATCAGTGATGCTGCTGTGATCGTCATCACAGCAGGAGCAAATCAGAAACCGGATGAGACAAGGCTGGATTTGATCAAAAAAAACAGCAGGATTATGAAGTCGATCGTTGGAGAGATTAAGAAACGGGAATTTGAGGGCATTTTACTGATTGTGTCGAATCCGGTAGACATTCTTACTTATATTGCATTGAAAGAGTCAGGGTATCCGGCAAACCGGGTCATTGGTTCGGGTACAGTTCTGGATACAGGAAGATTCAGGTATGAGCTTGGTGAGCATTTAGGTGTAGACAGCCGGAGTGTGCATGCGTATATTATCGGAGAACATGGGGACAGTGAACTGGCAGCGTGGAGCGATGCAAGAGTTGGCGGACTTCCGATCAATGATTTCTGCGAGCTGCGAGGTCATTTTGACCATGATGCATCCATGGAAAAGATTTTCGATCATGTGAAGAACAGTGCTTATGAGATCATTGCCCGAAAACATGCGACTTATTATGGAATTGCGATGGCAGTGTGCAGGATTTGTGCAGCAATCGTCCGTGATGAGCAGTCCATTATGCCAGTATCAAGTCTGATGCAGGGCGAGTATGGATTGGAGGATGTGGTGTTGAGTATTCCGGCAGTGGTAGATGCAAATGGAATCGAAACGGTCGTTCCGATCGAGTTAAGTGAGAAGGAGCTGGCACAGTTAAAAAGTTCTGCGGAGATCTTAAAGAAAATCATAAAAGAAAATAGCTGAAAAGAATAAATAATTGAAGAAAGCGGCTGGGAGAATGGTGGAAAATTTGATAAAGACGTATTAAAAAAAGGAACAACTGATCGGTGAAGGATCAGTTGTTCCTTTTTTGCTGTCAGGTATACGACAAGAACTTTTTCAGTTGTCTAAGAGTTTAAATTTCATATATACCGGATCATGGTCGGAATAAGAATAACCGGTATTGACATTTTCATACTGAAGACATTCTATATTATCGGAAATGATAAAGCCGTCCAGCGTTACAGTATAAGTTTCACCGGGAATGTATTCCATATCAGCATTTCTTGCACTGTTCCAGAGAGCGTTACGTTCAGTGTCAGAAAGCTGATCGATGCAGAAGGAAAGATGCTCCGGCAGTTCTTCTCTTGGGAATGGATAAGCCCAGGATTCATAATCAGCGGCATCATCATTGTCATCATTGGAGGCTTTCAGATCATGGTTGAAATCACCTCCGCAGAGAACATAATTCCCGGCTTCGTATTCTTTTTGCATATCCTGACTCAGCATACGGATCTGCTCTTCACGGATTGCATCACTGTTTCCGTAGGCCGACATATGCAGCAGAAAGATAACCAGCTCTTTTCCGTTGTCTGTAGGAACTCTGGAAATGCTGTAGCACCGGTCCAGATCAAAAAATTTACTGAAGGAGGTGGATACCGGGAAACTTCTTCTCAGAGAATCTGTAACCGGATATTTTGAAAAAAGTGCAAGTCCTGACCGACTTTTTCCATGCGGCTGATTCAATGGGTAGAAGAGAAAAGCGGAATCATAATTCTGTGCAAATACGGTATTATAACTTGGAATCGTTTCCTTGAGGATTGAATACTCGTCCACATGGTAACTCCTGGTAGAATTAAGATCCACCTCTTCGATCAGTGCAAAATCAGGATCTTTAGAAGCAACCAGCTCTCCGGCACTCTGAACGGTCTTTTTTACACTTTCCTTACTTTTGGCCCAGGAGGATTTTCCACCATCCATGAAAAAGCTGAAATCCGGGGTATAGGCACCAAAGCCGATATTGTAAGTCAGGGCAGAGTATTCTTTCTCTGTTGTCAGGGTATCTCCTGATGAAATACTCTCTTTTGTCTGTTCAACCTGAAGTGGCTGATTATCGGGAATCCGGTGGTAACTTGCAAAAAGATAGATGATGTATGCAAGGAGAAGAACCAGGACGATCAACACGATGATCCCGAGATATTTTAGTATTTTTTTCATTCCTTTTTTCATAGTCTGTACATTCCTTTTTAGTTGCTGATCACAGAGAGTGCGTAGCACGGAGCAATCCGTAGGCATCAAAGTCGGGGGCTTTTGACCCCGACATCATCATTTTATTACTATAGCATGACCGGGAAGTTTTTGCTATACTGCTTTATAAGAAATTGTTTATAGAGAAAAGAGGATGAAAATGGAATTACAAAATGGAAGACCGGACAATACAGAAGGTAGACTGGAAAAAGAACTCCGGGTATATGACCTGTTGGACAGGCTGGGAGTAGCATATCAGAGAGTTGATCATGAGGCAGCTATGACGATGGAGGCGTGTGAAGAAATTGACCGTGTACTGGGAGATGGAACAGCAATCTGTAAGAACCTGTTCTTATGTAACCGGCAGGCGACGGAATTTTATCTGCTCCTGATGCCGGGAGACAAGCCGTTTAAGACAAAAGAACTGTCGGCACAGATCGGGTCTTCAAGACTTTCATTTGCGAAATCGGAATATATGGAGAAATATCTGGACATCACACCGGGGTCGGTCAGCGTTTTGGGATTGATGAATGATATAGAGGGAAAAGTACGGCTTCTGATTGACGAAGATGTACTGACAGAAAGATATTTTGGCTGTCATCCCTGCATCAATACCTCCAGTCTGAAATTTACGACGGAAGATCTGATCGGGAAAGTGATCCCGGCATTGAAGCATGCACCAAAGATGGTGAAACTTGGGATGACAGAATCGTGAAGCTTCTGCGAAAAGAAGCTATTTTTCAAGTACTTTTACATTGGTATCCGCATGATCTTCTGTGAGGGCAAAGCAGTCTTTTAATCCTTCAGTAATGTAGACTTCATGTGAATCGGTCACAAAAACAGCTTCAAAGTCATTGCTTTGCTGCCAGAGTGCTGCGGCTTTCTCAAGTCCCATAACAAAAAGAGAAGTAGAAAGAGCATCGCAGATTCCACCGTCTTTTCCAACCACTGTGACCGAACAAAGCCCGCTGTCTGCCGGGTGGCCGGTGGACGGATCCATAATGTGCCAGTAAGTCTTTCCGTCCTGTTCAAAGTAGCGTTCGTAACCACCGGAAGTGATGACTGCCTGATCGGAAACCGAAAGGACCATCATGGGAGTATCGCCGGTCGGGTCCTGGATCCCCACCTGCCATGGAGATCCATCCGGTTTACTTCCAATGGTCTGCACATTCCCGCCAAGGTTCAGGAGGGCGGAAGTCACACCTTTTTCGCGGAGCAACTGGGCAGCGAGCTGTCCACCGTATCCCTTTGCAATACTTCCAAGATCAATGGTCATTCCTTTTGGAATGGATACATTTCCTGTAGCAGTATCATATTGGATCTTTGTATAATCAACAAGCGGGAGAAGGGATTCAATCTCTGTTTCCTCAGGAACCTGATATTCTTCCGTAGTAAATCCCCATGCACGTACGATCGGATAAACAGAAATATCCAATGCACCGTCTGTGCGTCTGCACATTTCTAGAGCTTCCTGCATCAGATTGCCAGCATTCCCGGTCAGTGTACCAGTTCCATCCTGATTGATCTTATAAATTTCACTGTCAGGGTCTGTGACAGAAACTTCAGATTCCAGATCGGTCAGCACATTCTGTGCCTCTTTTAACAGAGAAGCATCCCCGTAAATATTAAATTCAATCGAAGTATCCATAGCAAAAAAATTGCTTTTTTGTAGCCCGGAAGAAAAATTTGTGGAAGATTCGGAACATCCACAGAGCAAAAAGGCACAAAGAGCGAAAAAAAATAAAAGTTTTTTCATAAATGAAAGCCTCCAAATGGTAATTAATGGTAAAAATTTTCAATAAAAAGAGAATTTTTTTTCTTTGATTGACAAAGAAAATGAACAGTGTTAGTATTGCACAACGGTGATTAGCACAGACTAACCAAAGAAAATCAACTGAAAGTATAGCATGAAAGGAGGCATATTTCAATATGATATCCGGCGTTTGAAAAGAGTTGAAAAGGAAAGGCGTCAGGTATCTGATTGATGTAAAGGGGAAATTTCATAGCGAAAACCTTATCAGAAAGACAAAATTATTATCGAACTTTTAAGGAGGCATTTATGAAAAGAAATTGGAGAAAATTACTATCACTGGTTCTGTCCGTGATGGTGATCCTGACAACAGCAGGAACACCTGTCATGGCAGCGGAGAAAAAAGCGGCTCCGACGACAGTTACAAATTGTGAAGCCAGTGGTTTCTGGACAGAGGTTTTAAGTCTGGGATTTGAAGATACTGCCTGGATGGATAAAATCAACAGTGTAACAGTTAATGAGATTCAATATACGAAAGGAACGATCAATTCCTTTGGAAGTGATACAAATCTGTGGGAAATTGGGAATGCGACCGGAACATTTGGAAGTTATAAAGCTCTGAAGATCGTAAGTCCGGGAACTTATCCGATGACGATCGCTGTGACAGCAGACGGATATGAGGATGTGACTTTTAAGGTAACGAAAGATACATCGAGTTATCCTTATACTTATACAGCGACAGTCGTAAGTACACTGTCAGGAGAAAAAACTTATACGGCAACTGCGGCAGCAGCCACAAATGGTACCGTCAGCTTAAGTGCAACGGAAGGGATTCAGGCAGGAGCAACGGTTACTGTAACAGCTACACCGGATGCAGGATATGAAGTAGAAGCGGTGAATGTTAATGGAGTGAGCGGTGCTTCTGTAGATGTGCAGAATACAGAAGGCGTTTATACATTTACAATGCCATCTGAAAATGTAACGGTAGCGGCAACATTCAGGGAAACTGCACCGGTAGAGCCGGGCAGCATTGATTTAAGCCAGGTAAGTATGGAGACTGACTTTTTTGGAAATGAGTGGCATCTGGTCTTTGCAAATGCAGATGGTTATGTGGCAGCAGTTACCGATGTTAAAGTCAACGGAACATCCTGGGAGAAATCATCTTTCAAACCGTCGGCCGGAGGAAAATATTTTATTGATACAGAAAATAATCAGATTGTATTTTCTGCGAAAGATTTCAGTGGAAGTTCAGACTCACCGGTTTTAAAAAGCGGAGATTCTGTGGCGATCACAGCAAATGGTTATGAAGATCTTTCGTTCAAATTTGTTGTAGATCAGAATGGAACGATTTCTTTACAGCCGGATGACGGACAGGGTGATCCATATGAACTTCATGTGAAGATCGATGGCTCTTTTGAGGCAGCGATTGTAGGACAGAAAGATTATGACGGAATATCCAGTGCGAGTGTTGGTGGGGCATCGGGCAATAAGAACAGTGCCGTAAAGGTTTATGGAGCAATTACGGAAAAAGGAACAGAGCCTTCAGAGAGTGACTGGGAAGAGCTGGATCATTCCTCTCAGATCAGTCTGAACGGAAGTAAGTGCAAAGTAAGCATTGTACCGGACACAGAAGCCGGAACACCGGAGAACAGTGACAGTGGTATGGAAGGTGTTTATATGACACTCAGCAGTGACCTGACACTGAATGGTACGCCAAAGGATGCAGGAACTTACAAGATTTCGGTTTCCATTACTGATATGCAGGGACGTACGGCTGTCAGCAATACACTTCCATTCCGCATTTATACAGGAGAAGAAACCCTGGCAGACCGCCTGAAAGTCGAGAATTTCAGACAGTATGAAAGTGGATTGTACGCATGGGATATCATGGAGCCATGGGCGATCAAAAATTTTGGAAGTAATGTAGACGGTGAAGAGAACAGTGTTCGTGTACCGGCAGCATTAGAAGCATGGTTCGGTTCCCATGAAAGCGGAACTTATGGATATCTTGGTTATGATCTTGCATGGAAAGAAGTGAAGAAAGGAAATATTCCTCAGACACTTTACATTCCGGCAGGATGCAGTCTGACACTGACTAATATGGAAATTCTCAGTAGTGTGCGTATTGTTGTGGAAAACGGCGGAAAGCTGACACTTTCAGATTCTGTAGTCCAGGGAATGATAGAAGTACAAAGCGGCGGTACATTTTCTATGAATTATGATTCCTTTAATCAGAAATTTACAACAGGTTCTTCAATCTGTGGACAGCTTCGTATGGAAGATGGATCGATTCTGGAAAATGCAGCAATTTATTCGCATATTAATTACCTTGCCAATGGAGATCTGACTGATCGTAGCAGTGCAGAGCCGGTTGTTACGACAACTGGAAATGTAACAGTAAAGGGACAGGTATTTATTAAAGGTGATGAGGCAGGACGTGAGGAAGGTCAGACAGCCCTTAGAGTGAAAGACGGCACATTGAATCTGGCAGACGGTGCGGTACTTGTTACTTATGGCGGTGGCGGAAATGTGCAGCTTTATGCACAGGGCGGTACAGCCATTGAACTGGATAACGGAACAATCACAGGAAATGGAAAAGTCGTTGCGATCGGTGGCGATGTACTTTGGGGTGACGGTGGAAATGCCGTGACAGGAAATGGAACTATTTCTACAAATGAAGTATTCCTTCAGGGAGCAACAGCCCGCACTTCCAATAAGGCAACACCGGGTAAGGCTCTGGAACACGGAATCAAAGTTACCGGCTCCGGAAGACATATTGCAGATGGAACGCTGATCGGGAATGAGGTTACAAATGATCCGCTGGCAGATCTTTACTGGACAACCGGTGTAGATGCAGTTCCGCCACTGGAAAAATTTGTGACAACACCATCTACCGGTTTATTTGAGGTAACGGCAGATGTAGATTCTGTTATTTATGACGGAAATAATCAAATTCCGACTGTTACCGTAAAAGACGGAGATAAAGAGCTTGTCGCAGGAACAGATTATGTCATTACTTATGTATTTGGTGATGACGCTACAGCAAGACCGTTTGAGGGAGCAGAGTTTGTTGAAGCCGGAAAATATGTACTGACAATTACCGGAATCGGCAATTATACAGGCATGTCAAAAGAGATTATTTTCAACATTACAAAGGATTCATCCGATAATGGAAATAATTCCGGAAATGGAGATAACGGCAACAACGGAATTAATTCCGGTAAGGATAATAATTCCAATGCAGGAAATAACGGTGCCGTAGATAAGGGAAATGGTTCTGATAAGACGAATGGAAATAAAGTCAGTGCAGATGGCAAAAAGAACAGCCAGACCCAGGCAGTTACGCAGGCAAAGAGTGTGAAGACCGGAGATACCGCGGATCTTGCTCTTTGGATGACCATGCTGGTTCTTTCTTTTGGAGCAGGATTAAGCATCGTGCAGCTTACAAAAAAGCGTGAAAGATAGGGTTGTAATCTACAGGGAAAAAGAGTAAATTTAATAAAATAAGTTGATGCCAGGGTCAAAAGGTCTAAGCCCACATGAGCTTGCTCATAGGTGGGTGAAAGACCTTAGGACCCGCCCCGATATGAGCATAAAAGTGGGATGATAATCCCACGATATGCGAATATTGGGTAGGATTGTGGGAGTGCGTAGCACGGAGCAATCCGTAGGCATCAAAGTCGGGGGCTTTTGCCCCCGACATCAATAAGTTGCCTGACAAATGGATTCAGCAGAACAGGTATGGATGCCTCCGGGGATGAGTCAAGTTCCCGGGGGTATTTTTATGCCAGATACCGCTTGACGTATCTGCAAAATTGTATTATAGTTTCTCGTTGCTTTGGAAAAATAGCAGGAGGAAATGGCAGTATGACAATTTATCAGGAACTACAGCTTAGTTCGGTTGGGTCGAAGCAACTGATCCGGGCAACAGAAGATAAGAAGGAAAAAAGAAGACATATTCTGATCTATAATTTTAAGGTATATCTGGTCATGGCTTTTTGCGTGGCAGTGGTATCATTGTACAGTAGTCTGACGGGAAAAGATAACAGTGTAGTAGGAGTTACAGTCCTGTTAGCTGTGCTTGTACTGCGACAGGCAGATTTTGGAATACGGACTACACATGGTCTTGGATCGATCCTGGGAATCTTTACGATCCTGATGACAGGACCGAGGATCAGCAATCTGGTTTCTCCGGTTCCTGCATTTTTTATTAATGTAATCTGCATCTTACTTTTGATGATCCTTGGATGTCATAATGTGATCATGTATAATCATTCTACTTTTGTACTGGGGTATCTTCTGCTCCAGGGATATGACGTAACAGGCAAGATGTATGTCCGCAGAGTGGAAGGGCTGTTGGTCGGAATGATTCTCTGTATGATCATATTTTATAAAAATCAGAAGAACAGACCATATCGCAGGACATTCCTTGATCTGTTCAGGGAGTTTGATGTCCATTCCGCAAGAAGCAGATGGTATATCCGGCTGGCATTGATCGCTTCCAGTGCAATGCTGTTTATGTCGCTGGCAGGCTTGCCCAGGGCAATGTGGGCGGGAATCGCCTGTATGTCGGTATGTCTTCCATTCCCGGAGGACGGGCTGGAGAGAGCCGGAAAAAGAGCTGCATTTAATATAGTAGGATGTCTGTTATTTGCCGGACTGTATCTGCTGCTTCCCCAATCATTTTATCCATATATCGGAATGATCGGAGGAATCGGAGTAGGATATTCTGCGGGGTACGCATGGCAGACTGCATTTAACACATTTGGTGCATTGTCGATCGCTTCAGGACTTTTCGGGATGCCGTATGCGGTGGCACTCAGGATCGGAGCAAATGTATTCAGTGCAGTGTATACAGTGGTATGCAGTAAAGGTTTGGGGCTTGCTTTTACAGCCATATCAGCTTATACTGGTTCCACAGAGACTGAATGAAATGAATGGAGGATTTGTAAATGCCAGATACAGGAACAAATGAGAACACACTGACAGGACGTAATGTCGGAAAGACATGCCGTACTCATTACCGGGGAACTTTTAATGACGGAACGCAGTTTGATTCTTCTTATGACCGTGGAGAGCCACTGGAATTTGTCTGTGGAGCAGGTCAGATGATTAAAGGATTTGATGCGGCTGTAGCGGATATGGAAGTGGGACAGATTGTCGATATTCATCTGATGCCGGAAGAAGCTTATGGTATGCCGGATCCGGAGGCAATTTTTACACTTGAGATCGCACAGCTTCCGGGATCAGAGAATCTGGAAGTTGGACAGCAGGTTTATCTTTCTAATCAGTACGGACAGCCATTTCCGGTAAAAGTACTGGAAAAAGAAGAGAAGACGATCACTTTTGATGCAAACCATGAGATGGCAGGCAAAGAGCTTAACTTTAAGATTGAACTTGTAGAAGTGAAATAAAAAGTGGATAACTTTAGAGAAAAGTGAAAAAGAGACCGTTTCCGGTGGATGAATGTGGAAAAATCCGAACACCGGAGAAGGTCTTTTTTTGTGTATTGAAAATTAAATCAGGAAATGCTATAGTTTAATAAATAGAAAATATAGTTTAAAAATTATGATTTAAAGAAAGGAAAAGGAAGCGTGTCATTCAGTGAAGAGAAGAGAAAAGCGATACAATTATATATGTTAGAAAAAATCCGTATGGATGATACACTTTTTCTGAAAAAGACAGCAGAAGTATTTTCTATTTCAGAGACATCTGTACGGCGTTATGTAAAGATGTGCATAGATAAAAAGTTGATTGAAGTATCAAATAAAAATCAGTGTGGTTATCGACTTGTAACTTATGAGAAAAAATGGAGTGTCAGTAATGATGGAACTTTAGAAGAGGATCAAATCTTTTACGCAGAGATTTTACCGGAACTGAAGGAAATTTCGAAAAATGCAAAAGATATATGGGCATATACATTTGCTGAAATCATGAATAATGCTATCGAGCATTCAGAAGCAGAAAAGATCAGTTATGCAGTAAAGAGAGATTGCCTGTATACAGAGATTTCTATTGTAGATGATGGGATTGGAGTTTTTAAGAATATACAGAAGTATCTCTTAGCTCATGGGATAAAAAATGTCAGTACAGAACAGGCAGTTCTTGAATTATATAAAGGAAAGCTTACGACAAATTTAAAAGAACATTCAGGAGAAGGCATCTTTTTTTCATCAAGGATGTTGACAGAGTTTGCAATATTATCAGATCATGCGATTTTTTCCATGAAAAGCGAAAACAGGGAAAGTTTTATCCGGTCGCATCTGATTGCATATTATACGAGGTTAGAGAAAGTGGGGACGATGGTAGTGATGAAATTGGAAAATCAGCCAGCACATACATCAAAGGATATATTTGACCGTTTTGCACCGATCGAAAGAGGGTTTGTGAGAACCGAAATCCCAATGAGAGAGATGTGTCCGCTGGGAAATCCGGTGGCACGTTCACAGGCAAGAAGGATTCTGCGTCGGCTGGATGAGTTTGAGGAGATCATTTTTGATTTTCAGGGAATTGATTTCATGGGGCAGGGGTTTGCAGATGAAATATTCCGGGTATTTCAGAATCGACATCCATCAATCCGGTTAATTCCGGTAAATGCAAATGAATCAGTTCTTGGAATGATCCATCATGTGACAGTTGGAAAAATTGAACAAAATCAGCAGAGCGAAGAGTAAAAATTTTCACTTGACTTATTTCGTGAGAGGACTATAATAATCCCCGTAAAGAAAATATTGTTCACCAAATTCGTTGATGAGAACAAAGTCATATTCGAGATTATTTTCAGAGAGCCTGTGGGTGGTGTGAGCAGGTAATAACCGGATAAGGATATCCTCTCTAAGAAGCGGGCTGAAAGCGTGATGCACGTCAGTAAACCTCGCCGGTATCCACCGTTATATGGATAGCATATGCTGGTATGTGAAGAGTCGCAGATTTTTTGCGGAATCAGGGTGGTAACGCGGATTATATTCGTCCCTTTTCAGATTGATTTCTGAAAAGGGACTTTTTTATTGAGTGGACAGAAGTAAGGAGGAAATGTAATGAAAGCATTACAGAAAGTCAGCAAATTTTTATCAGATTATACTTCAATCGTAGTAATTGCGATTGCAGTCATTACGTTCTTTGTACCGGGAATGATGGGATGGGTTAATCTCCAGTTATTTACAGATCCGGTATCCAATAGGTTTACGTGCCAGTCGATCATCATCGGAGTCATTATGTTCAGTATGGGACTGACATTGACAACTGAGGATTTTAAAATTCTTGCCCAGAGACCTTTTGATATCTGTGTGGGTGCGATCGCCCAGTATCTGATCATGCCATTTCTGGCATTAGGACTGACAAAGCTTTTGAACCTTCCAGACGGAATCGCACTTGGCCTGATTCTGGTCGGATGCTGTCCAGGAGGAGTGTCATCCAATATCATGTCTTATCTGTGCGGAGGGGATGTGGCATTTTCTGTTGGAATGACAACGGTTTCCACGATCCTTTCACCAGTGATGACACCACTTTTAGTTTCATTCCTTGCCAGCGGAACGCATATTTCAATTAAGGCACTTCCAATGCTGGTGTCTATCGTAGAGACAGTCATTCTTCCGGTTGCACTTGGATTTTTGCTGAACTATTTATTCGGAAAGAAAAAGACATTTGGTGAACTGCAGAAAATAATGCCGGGAATCGCCGTACTTGGACTGGCATGTGTGGTTGGTGGAGTTGTATCTTCTCAGGGTGCAAAATTCTTTGAGTCAGGAGTTATCATCTTTGTTGCAGTCTTCCTTCACAACGGACTTGGTTATCTGCTTGGTTACGGGGCAGGCAGACTGGTTGGCATGAATACAGCGAAGAAGAGAACGATTGCGATCGAGGTCGGTATGCAGAATGCAGGACTTGCAACCAATCTTGCTACAACGACAGCTCAGTTTGCATCTACACCGGAGTCAGCGATCATCTGTGCAGTATCCTGTACATGGCATTCAATTTCAGGAACATTACTGGCAGGAATGTTTGCATTTTATGATAAATGCAAAAAGAAATAATGCTGTTGCAAAGGAAACTTAACCGGTTCTAAGCAGGAAAAAAGAATCCGAAAAATTTCTTGATAAAAGAAGATTTCCGGGTTCTTTTTTTGAAAAATTTTTAGGAAACTAACTGGAAAGCTGACCGGAAAGTGCTGTTAACACTTCACTTTATCCCGCTTTTTTGATACACTGGAAAATAGAAAAGAGGTAAGGGGAATATCATGCAGACAGAGAAAGAAAAAGGGTTATCGATCGGATCTTCAAAAAAGAAAATTCTTATAAAATATTATTACGAACGGATCAGGCGGGATGTTACTAATTTTATCAAATGGATGTTACTGGCAATTCTGACCGGACTGGTGGTCGGTGGGGCAAGCAGTGCATTTGCAGCCTGTATCAGTGCGGCAACTGAATACAGAAACAGTCATCTATGGGTATTTCTCTGCCTTCCGCTGGCAGGAATCGTGATCGTATTTATGTATGAAAGGCTGGGAAGACAGGATGGAGGAACGAACCAGGTTTTATCAACGATCAAGTCAAAAGATAATGTTCCCTTTATCTCTGCCCCGCTGATTTTTATTTCTACATTACTGACGCATCTGACCGGAGGTTCTGCAGGAAGGGAAGGTGCATCGATCCAGTTTGGAGGCAGTATCGGAAGCTGGCTGGCAAAGCTGGTGCATCTGGATGAGACAGATCATCATGTGATGATCATGTGTGGAATGAGTGCGGCGTTTGCTGCAGTTTTCGGAACACCGATGGCAGCGGCAGTCTTTGCGATGGAAGTTGTCAGCGTGGGGGTGATGTATTATGCAGCATTACTGCCGTGTGTGATCGCATCGATCATTGCCGCAGAGTTTGCGACAGGAGTTGGTCTGAACCCGGAGACATTTCCGGTTGCAAGGATTCCACAATTAAGTGTTGAGAGCGGCTTGAAGATGGCAGTGATCGCAGCCGGTTGTGGATTGCTGAGCATTTTATTCTGCGTGGCATTAAAGGCAGTATCCGGGATTTATGGAAAATATTTGAAGAACCCGTATCTTCGTGTCTGTGTGGCAGGATGTCTGGTGATCGGGATCACAATGCTTCTTGGAACAGGAGATTATATGGGAGCAGGTAATGAACTGATCGCAAAGGCAGTGGAACAGGGAAAAGCAAGACCGTTGGACTTTTTGTGGAAAATGATCCTGACAGCGATCACGATGCGGGCAGGTTATCGTGGTGGGGAGATCGTTCCGGCATTTTCAGTGGGAGCCACATTCGGTTGTGTGGCAGGTGGACTGCTTGGTTTTTCTCCGGAAGTTGCAGCAGCGGCAAGCATGGTGGCATTATTCTGCGGAGTGACGAACTGTCCGATCGCATCCATGCTGATCTCATTTGAATTATTTGGATTTTCAGGGGCAGCGTATTATCTGATCGCCATTTCGATCAGTTATGCCCTGTCAGGATATTACAGTCTGTATAAAGACCAGACGATCGTTTATTCAAAATATAAGGCAAGATATATCAATAAAAAGACACATTAAAAAGAAGTGGTATTATACAATAGAAACTTATTTGCTGACATATGGTATGATAAGATTTGTACTTGAAAATTTGCGATATGATGCGGTCAGAGGAAGTATGATGGGAATTTCAACATCTCAATGGATTAGTCTTATTATGATCATTTTGTCAATCGGCTCAGTTTGTCGCAGAAAAATAAGAAATCTGAAAGGTGAATAAATGGAATATACGATTGAAAAATTGCTGGCAGAGAAACAATGGAAGCAGTTAAATTTGCTTGAGGGGAAAGAGTCCTGTAAACGAAAAATTGAAGGTATCCGCATTATAGAAGTACCGGAAATGGCAAGATATCTGACGGGAGGGGAACTGCTTCTGACCAGCCTGTATGTATACAGAGATTGCAGTGCGGAGGAATTTTATCAGTATCTGATCGCTTTTGAGGAGAAGCATATCAGTGGAATCCTTTTGAAAGAACGGGAACAGATCAGCGAAAAAGAGAAGAAAATCAAATTACTGAAAACGTATTGCGAAAGTAAAAAGATTCCATTGATTGAAATGCCAAAAAAAATCAGCTTTTGGGAAATGATCAGTTTTGTCATGAACCGGATTTTTACAAAAGATGTTGCACGGCTTAGGTATTTTAAACTGACGCAGGATAATTTCAATACACTTTCTTTTGGAAGAGATATCACATCCAGTAAGACGCAGGATATTCTGGAACTTCTCAGTGACATGGTGGATAATCCGGTTACACTTTATTACAGTAATCTCAACTGCTATGTGACCAGTGGAGGGGATCATTCGCGTCTGGAATTACGGGAAGATCTTGAAGAGTATATTCCATCTGTCATTACGAAATTTTCTTATATGCGGCAACGGAAAAAGGGGACAGGAGAAATCCAGTACGTAATCAAGATCAGTGTTATGGAAGAGGTGGAAGCTTATCTGGTGGTGACAGAGAAAAATAGAAAGTTGTCAGCAATGGATTGCATGGCGATCGAGAATGCGATTATTACACTGCAGTATGGTTTTGTTACAGAATTTGTGCAAAATGAGATTGAAAAGAAATATCACAGAGATATTGTGCATAATGTACTGAGCGGGATGCTTGGAAAAGAAGAAATGGAAGAAGCAGCAAATCTGCTGGAGATCCATTCTGAGGAATATTACCGGGTTGTGACATTTTATACTTTCCAAAAAGAACGGGGAGATATGTATACAAGTGAACAGTTGCGGGAAACCGGAATTATTGAAGGGGAGATCATGACACTCTGCCCGGGACAGCATGTATACCGGAATATAGATCAGATCGTGATGATTCAAAGAGTGGATGAAAAGCAGAAGCGTGAGGTATATCTGAATAAAATGGAAGAGATGTGTGCGGTATTGCAGAATGCGATCCGTTACCGCCATAAGACAGAGAAGATCCAGGTCGGAATCGGAAAGATGGTCAAAGGGATCTATAATCTGAAAGATTCTTATTATGAGGCAAAAAGAGCGATCTCCTATCGGGATATTGCGAAAGTTATTTCTGGAAATGAAAATCAGACAGTTACACTGTACTCAGATCTTGGATTTTTTAAACTCCTTGGAGATATTGATGATCTGAACACACTAATGGATTATATCCCTGAATCCTTGCAACGGTTATACAGTTACAATAAACCGCAGCGGAAAGATCTGATTCTGACGCTGCAAACTTACCTTGATAATAATCAAAGTCTGAATAAGACTGCACAGGCATTATTTATTCATTATAAAACTGCAACGTACAGAATTGACAAGATTGGAAAAATGACAGGAATGGATTTTAAGAATCCAAATGAAATGTTGAATGTGAGAATCGGGCTGATTCTTTATAAAATGTTGGAGAAAGCACGTTAAAGTAAAAAGAAGATAAATGAGTTGGTACTGGTGTTTTATGAAAAGAAGACTATAATAGTCAGTATGAAAGCAATGAATAATAAAAAGAATGTTGAGCATGATTTTTCAAAAGGATCAATGATCCGGAATATTTTGTCCATGGCAGTTCCGGTCACGATTGCACAGGCGGTGCAGCTTTTATACAATCTGGTAGATCGGGTCTATTTAGGACATATCGGTCAGGGAGCAGATCAGGCACTGACCGGTGTGGGGCTGGTATTTCCGATCATATCGATCGTGAGTGCATTTACGCAGCTTTATTCAGGCGGTGGAGCACCACTGATGTCTATCGCAAGAGGTGCAGGAGAGGAGGAAAAGGCATCAAAGCTTGAGAATGTAAGCTTCGTACTTCTTATTTTAACCGGAGTTGTATTGATGGGTGTCTTTTATATTTTTATGAAGCCGATTCTGTATCTTCTGGGAGCATCGGATGCAACTTATCCTGTGGCAGCATCCTATTTACAGATTTATCTGCTGGGGACACTTTTTATCATGATCAGTTCAGGGATGAATCTGTTCATTAATGCACAGGGGTTCGGGACAATGGGAATGATGACAGTCTGTATCGGGGCTGTTCTGAATCTCTTTCTTGACCCGCTTTTTATTTTTGTGTGGAAACTGGGAGTACGGGGAGCAGCGATCGCAACGGTTCTCAGTCAGATGGCAGGATGTATGTGGGTTCTGTGGTTTCTGACTGGGAAAAAGGTGCAGTACCCGTTGCAGAGAAAGTATATGAAGCTAAAAGACAGAAAAATGATTCTTTCCATCCTGGGTCTGGGACTGTCAGGCTTTATTATGTGCGTTACGAACAGTCTGAGTCAGATCGCCTGCAATGCAACGCTGGCACGCTGGGGTGGAGATCTGTATGTCGGTGCGATGACGATTTTAAATTCTGTGCGTGAAATTTTCAATCTTGCGGCAAACGGTGTGGCGGAAGGTGCAAAACCGGTGCTTGGCTATAATTTCGGAGCAAAGGAATATGAGAGGGTCAGGAAAGGAATTTTTGTTACGTGCGGTATGATTCTGAGCTATATGGTGCTGGCATGGCTGACGGTTCATTTCTTCCCGTCTTTCCTGGTGGGATTTTTTACGTCTGACAAAGCACTGGCTGAGATTGCAGCACCGGCACTGAAACTCTTTTTTGCAGGATTTTTTATGATGGGATTTATGTTCTGCGGACAGGCGACATTCGTGGGGCTGGGATTCCCGAAGCAGGCAATTTTTTTCAGTCTGTTGAGAAAAGTTGTGATCGTTGTGCCATTGACGATATTACTCCCATATTTTATGGGAGTTGAGGGAGTCTTTGTTGCAGAGCCGGTCAGCAATTATATTGGTGGGATCGCAAGCTTTGGAACAATGCTTCTGACGGTGATGCCGATCCTCTTAGGTAAAAAGCAAAAAATTTAAGAAATGTTTAGAAAGTCCGGGCTGGTACTTCTGACTGCAGGAACGATTGCTATGACGAGATTATAACTTGTAAAGGAGAGAAAAGGGATGGAAAAGAAAGAAACTTTTCGTTTTGGCGTTATGGGTGCCGGAAATATTTCAAATAAATTTTGCGATGCAGCAGAGAAGACAGAAGAGGTCTGTGTGACTGCTGTAGCAGCGAGATCAGAAGAAAGAGCCAGAGAGTTTGCAGAGAAATATGAAATACATACCTATTATGGAAATTATGAAGAAATGCTTCAGAAAGAAAAGCTGGATGGGGTCTATATTGGTGTGGTTACCGGAATGCATGTGCAGTTGACAGAATTATGTATCAGATACGGGATTCCGGTTTTGTGTGAAAAGGCATTGACAGGAAGTTCGGAGGAGGCAGAAAGAATTTTCAAGCTGGCAGAAGAAAAGAAAATTTTTGTTATGGAGGGAGTATGGAGTCTTTTTCTTCCTGCAAATAGAAAAGCCAGAGAATGGTTGCGGGAAGGGCGTATCGGTAAACTTGCAGTCAGTAATGTTGAAATCGGATTTACAGCTCCGAAGAATAAAGAAAATCGCTATTTTAACAAAGAAGCCGGTGGAGGGGCGGCATTGGATCTGTTAATTTATGCGTTGGCACTGACGATGTATTTTTGTGGTGAAGACTGGAAGGAAGAACAGATTCAGGTAATCTACAATGAAGATCAGGTGGATGTGACGGAACATGTTATACTTCGGTATGAGGAGCATCTTTCGTTTATGACTGCCACGTATCTGGCAAATGTAGATGAAAGACTGGAACTGACAGGATCAGAAGGAAAAATAATGATCCGACATCCGCATTATGCAGATCAGATCGTTTTGTACGATGGGCAGGGAAAGCTGATAGAGCAATATTCCGATCAGGTGACGGAAAATGGGTTTGTGTATGAAATCAAAGAAATGGTTGACTGTGTACGAAATGGTAAGACTGAAAGCAGCATAGTTCCACATCGGATGACATTGGAATGTGCCAAAATATTTGATAGGATTGTGAGAGTGAGTAGCACGGAGCAATCCGTGGGCATCAAAGTCGGGGGCTTTTGCCCCCGACATCATATATAAAAATGAAAAATTCAGTCAGAGTGTATTTTAGGAAAGGAAATAAAAGAATATGAGTCAGGAGCAGCAGACACCGCACAAAAGGCGTGTGCGGTATAAAGGAAAATATCCGAAGAAATTCGAGGAAAAATACAAAGAGCTTCAGCCGGAAAAATATCAGGAGACCGTGGAGCATGTGATACGTAAGGGAAATACTCCTGCCGGGATGCATATTTCAATTATGGTAAAGGAAATACTGGATTTCCTGGATATTCAGCCGGGACAGACCGGATTTGATGCAACATTAGGATATGGCGGGCATACAAAAGCCATGCTGGAATGTCTGAAAGGACAGGGGCATATCTATGCTACAGATGTAGACCCGGAGGAATCGGCAAAGACGAAGAAACGACTGGAAGAGCAGGGATTAGGAGAGAAAATCCTGACGGTCTGCCTTCAGAATTTCTGCACGATTGATGAAATTGCAGAGAAAGTGGGAGGATTCGATTTTATTTTGGCAGATCTTGGCGTATCGTCCATGCAGATCGACAATCCCAAAAGAGGATTTTCATTTAAAGCCGATGGGCCTCTGGATTTGCGGCTGAATCAGGAAAAGGGAATCAGTGCAGCAGAGCGTCTAGATACCATCTCAAGAGAAGAACTTGCGGGAATGTTATATGAAAATTCTGATGAACCATATTGTGAAGAACTGGCAAAAGCGATCACGGATGAGATTCGCAGAGGAAACCGGATTGATACAACGACAAAGCTCAGGAACGTGATCGAGAAGACACTTTCTTTTCTTCCAGACAATAAAGAGAAAAAGGATATCGTAAAGAAAACCTGTCAGAGAACATTTCAGGCTCTGCGAATCGATGTGAATAATGAGTTTGAAGTTTTGTATGAGTTTATGGAGAAATTGCCGGATGCACTGCGTCCGGGCGGAAGAGTTGCAATCCTGACGTTTCATTCCGGTGAGGACAAGCTGGTAAAGAAAGCATTAAAAGCAGGTTATAAAGCAGGCATCTATTCTGATTATGCGAAGGATGTGATCCGCCCGTCCGCACAGGAATGTGCAAAGAATGGGCGTGCAAGATCGACGAAGATGCGTTGGGCGGTCAAGGCGTAACGTTGACTTTCCTATGGCATCATGCTATAGTAGCGAAGAACAAAGTAAATAAAGCGTTCGGTGCTGTTCTATATAGGAAGATATAGCAACAGGTAAAAGGGAAGCAGGTGCAATTCCTGCACGAACTCGTCACTGTAAGCAAATGTGACCGGCAGGCGTGAAGACGCAGCCACTGGGAGACCGGGAAGGCGTTCGGGCATAAGATTTGTAAGTCAGGAAACCTGCCGGTCGCTGGTGCGGGGAATGTACATTCCAGATCACGAGTAATTGATTGTACCGAAAAGTAATGGATCCGGGAGCTTTTCTTAAAAGAAATTCTTTTCTGACTCAGACAGCTCAAAGAAACCGGTTTATTTTCATTGTCTTTCTGACGTTTCTTACTTACTTTTAGATAAGTTCAGCTTATTTCCCGTATTATTCAAGACAGGAGGAAAAATGAAGAACAAAAAGGTTAAATATCTTGCCATGTTGCTTGCGTTTTCTATGGCAGTTTCACCGATGTCTTATACGAAAGCATACGCAGAAAATGCGGAGACCGCACAGGCGGCAGGAGCGGTGAATGCAGGAGAAAATTTGGCAGACGGAGCAGGCATTCAGGAAGGAACAGATACTTCCGGTGGAACAGATACCTCTGGTGGAACCAATACATCCGATGGATCGCAGTCCGCTGATGCAGATCATACCGGAAACGGATCAAAAGAAAATGGTTCTGAGAATGCAGGTTCAGAAAATACAGGTTCACAGGATCAGAATACACCGTCACAGGATTCCGGCAGTACCGGTGAAAATTCGGGAGAAGATCAGAATACTTCTGATGAGACGGGAGAAGGAAAAGATTCTGAAAAAATGAATGAAAAATCAGATGATCCGTCTGACAAAGCTGATGCGGAGAAAAAGGATGCAGAAGAGAAATCTTCGGAAGAAACTGCAAAGCAGGCCGATGAGACAACTGCAAAAGAGACACTTGTAACACCGAAGAAAGAGATCACAGGGGTTGAAGTTCTGAAAAATGATGGAACTTCTTATGGAATGTTCCCGATCACAGATGCAACGTGTACCGTAAAAGGGGATAAGATCGAGATTTCCTTTAGTACCGGTACAAAGACTGTGTTTGACCGTCTGTATCTCGGTGCAGCGACAGACGAGGATAAGAGCAATTATGTTCAGGGTACGAATACCGGAAGTACCTGCCAGTTTACGATCCAGGTTCCGATTTCCGCAAAGAACAGTTGGATTCCGGTTTCGGTAGGACGTTCAGATAAAGGAACATGGTCTGAAAATCTGCTGTGGATGAGTATCCCGGATGTGCAGACATCAGGAGAAAAAGAAGATTATCAGGCAAATGACGGAGTTACGGCAATTTATGGTTCTGATGATGCAAAGAAGCCGGGACAGGCTTACAGTATGATCAAGATCGCTGCATCTAAAGTGGTTGTAAAAGGCGGGGCATTGCAGGTTTCGGTCTGGATACAGCCGGCAAGCAGTGGCAGTTTTACTTATGATGCAATCTATATCGGAAATAGAAATGATGAGACAAAAGAACCGATCATTTTAGGTGAAGTCGATACAGAAAAAAATCTTGAAAAATTTACCTTTACCGTGCCACTTGAAAAAGCAGGCGGAGAAGTCTCTTTTGTACCAAGAAATGGAAGAACGCAGAAGTGGAGCACTTCAAGTTCACTGGCATTCAAGCTTCCTGCAATGGACGATTTTGTGAAACCGTCAGAGATCAACATCACAACGCAGCCGAAGCAGGAGACTGAGGCAGGCAGCGGAAGTTCTGTGGCACTGTCGGTGGAGGCATCCGGTGAAGAAGGAATCAATCTGAATTATCAGTGGCAGTTCAGTGCCGATGGTGCAACGTGGGCAGACTGTACCGGAGTTACTGCAAAGACTGCAACATATACATTTACCATGTCTCTGGAGACAGCAGGAAAGTATCGTTGTATCGTTTCTGATGCGACAGGAACGAGTGTCACTTCTTCCGAAGCAGTAGTGAAGCTGCCGGAGGCTCCGGTTGTTACGGGGAATCAGGTAAAAGTAGTAAAGTCCAACGGAGCTGACTTTGCAATGTTCAAGACCAGTGAATCAAAAGTGGTACAGGATGGAGAGGAACTGGAGATCACTCTGTCAACAAAGAATGTCTCCTTTGACAAGATCTATTTTGGCTATAAAGATGATGAACTGAAAGAATCTGTAGCAAATGGCACAGAAGCAAATGGAGAATGGAGCTTCACATTCCATCTGCCGGCTTCTGCAAAGGGAACGACAATCCCAGTAACACTTGGAAAGCCGGATGGAAGCTGGTACTCGAACCAGTATCTGTGGATGTATATCCCGGATGAGGGAATCACAGAACTTCCGAGTGCGGCAGATGCAGTAAAAGTGATCGCCGGGGGAACGGGTGCAGCGTACAATGATTTCAATATTGTTTCTTCAAAGGCGGTATTAAAGGGAAAAAATGTAATCCTGACTTTGAATGTGAAAGGTCAGAAATGGACCCGCCTGTATCAGGGAGTTCAGGCAGATGCAGATAAGACATCTGCAGTAAATGGAGTTTATCGTGCAGAGGATGATACAACGACATTTACACTGACAGTTCCTGCAGAAAAGCAGGGAATGAACATTGCAGTTACACCGGGAACGGCTTCTGCGTGGATGTCCTGGGCGAGAGATTTATATATCAATGTGCCGAATCTGGAAGGAAAAGCAAATGTAACAGAAAATGGAGTTTATGATCTGTACGGCTCAGCATATCCGACCAGCAGCTATGCAAGCCTGAATTTTGAACGGGGCAGCAGTATTTCCATCAATGGGGATACAGCAACCGTGACTATGGTTACGCAGGCATCTGCTTATGATAAATTATATCTTGGAACAGTGTCAGATGCGGATAGTGTGAAAGATGCCGGTGCCATCAGTGCGGAAGATAAGTCCGAGATCGCCAGTGGTTATAAGACATTTACATTTACGATTCCAACAAAGGATCTTGGAAAAGAGATCAATTATGTAGTCCACATTCAGAAATCAAATAAATGGGCAGAAAAGCAGAGTACTTTCTATATTAATGGAATCCTGCCAAAGACAGGAGAACTTCCGACACCGGATCCTGATCCGACACCAGATCCGGAACCTGGCACAAAAGTTCCGGCAGATGGAATTTACAGTATCCAGGTGGATTCCAGTGCGTCTATGTTCCGTGTCATTGGATGCGAACTGACTGTAAAAAATGGAAAGATGAAGGCGGTTCTGACGCTGAGTGGTACGGGATACGGTTATCTGTATGTCGGAACAAAAGAACAGGCGGCGGCAGCAGACAAATCAAGCTGGATTCCATTCCAGACAAAGATGACAGAGAACGGAGAAAAGTATACTTATGAAATTCCGGTGGAGTCATTAGATAAGAAAATTGCAGTTGCAGCTTATTCGATCAAAAATAAGATCTGGTATGACAGAATGCTGACATTTAAATCTGATACGCTTGTAAAGACCGGTGATATCGGAAAAGATGATCAGGGAAATGATTCAAAACCGTCCAACCCGACAAAACCAACGACACCGTCAACGAAACCATCCAATGGTTCTAATGGAAAGAATGACGGCAAGGCTGATCATGAGTCAAAATATGAGGCAGATACCAGTGGTTCTACAGGACGCGTAGACAGCACAACGGCCTTAAAAGATGGAGTATATACACCGGATCGCTTTACCTGGTCCGGCGGTACAGGAAAAGTAAGGATTACCTGTAATAAAGTAACAATCAAAAATGGACAGGCTTATGCAACACTGGTATTCAGCAGTGACCATTACCAGTATGTAAAAGCCAACGGAAATACATATTATACGACAAAGAGCGGAGGAACAGCGACCGTAGTTATCCCGATCGCATTGAATAAAAATAATAAGATCCTTGGAATGACAGATAAGATGTCTGTGGCACATGAGATCGAGTACAGTATTTTCGTCTATCTTGCCGCAGCAGGAAATGGCACAACTGTCGGGGAGAACAGTAATAAGACACTGGACGAAAAAGCACCGGAGATCATGGGACTTGAATATCAGTCAGAAACAGAACTGGAATATGCAGAATATTTCAAGATCTACCATTACGATCAGGGAATCGTTCTGTTGGAAGTAGACATGACAAAAGATACGGCAAGAGATCCTGAAAAGACATCCAAAGAAACTTCTGAGGATACAGAGAAAGAGGTTTCCAAGTCCGATAAGAAAGACAGCACAGAAAATAAGAGCAGTAAGAGTGACGCTGCGGAAGAGGAAAGCGGAGATTCCACGTCGGATCAGAATGGAGTCAGTGAAGAAGAACTGGCAGCAGAACTGTATAAAGGCAATGTTGTAAAATATCTGCTTGTGCCGGAAGACGTAGAAGTACCGGTCGGTCTGGATCAGGATATGATCATTGTGAAAATGCCGGCAGATAAAACCTATGTGGCATCAGATGAGATCCTTGAACAGATGAAAGAACTGGATCTCCTTGACTCTGTGGCAGCAGTAGGAATGGAGCAGAAAGCTTGTACTGTTCCTGAGATTGCAGAAAAAATGCAGGTAAATGAGGATGAAGATGAAGCGGATGCTGAAGTTATTTACGGGGGAAGCTTTGAAAAACCGGAATTAAAAGCACTTGTGAAGAAAGAAGTATCTCTTGCATTGCTTCCGGGAGAACTTCTGCCGAGAGATACAGAAGATGCAGAAAAAAATGACGATGCAAAGACAGACAGCACGAAAAAGGACAGTGCAAAGACAGAGGATAAGAAGACAAAAGAGCAGTCAACCGGTGATTCTGATGAACTGACCGTAGAAGAACAGACAGAAAGATTGGAAGAAATCACCGAAAAATTTGCATTGCTTGGTATTCCGGTGATCATTGACCGGAGTGCAGATGAAAAGACGGAACTTGCACAGTACGAGTGGATCAAGGTATATGGAGTACTTTTCGGATGTGAAGAGAAAATGGACAAGATGTTTGAAAAGGCAGTAGATGAAGCAGGAGTACAGGAGAATCAGTAAATGAAAAAGAAGCTTTGTAGAATAACTGCATTGCTGTTGGCAGCGGTCCTCTCACTGGGGGGCTGCGGTCAGCCGGGGGCTGGTAAAAAAAGAACAGACAGTACACAGCAGACAGAAGAGACAAAAAATAAAAAAGAAGATCAGTCAAAAAGTGATAAAAAAGGGCCGGAGATTGACGGCCTTACCTATGAGTCGACAATGGATCTGACCTATGCGACAGAATTTGACGTATATGATTATAAAGACGGATACAAGCTGTTGGATGTACATGAAGACAGACAGTACCTTGTTGTGCCGGAAGGGAAAGAAGCTCCGGAAGGATTGTCGGAGGATATTGTAGTCCTGCAGCAGCCGTTGGATCATATCTATATGGCAGCAACAGCAATCATGTCGCTGTTGGATGCAGTGGATGCCATTGACCAGGTGAAATTTTCCGGTCTTAATGCATCCGGCTGGTATGTAGAAGATGCAAAGAAAGCGATGGAGTCCGGTGACATGATCTACGCAGGAAAATACAGTGAGCCGGATTATGAGACTCTGGTGAACGGAGAGTGTGATCTTGCCGTAGAATCAACCATGATCCTTCATACTCCGAAAGTACAGGAGATGATCGAAGATCTGGATATACCGGTCTTTGTGGACTATTCCAGTTATGAATCTCACCCATTGGGCAGAACCGAGTGGATCAAACTGTACGGTGCAATGCTGAATAAAGAAGATGCAGCCGACAGCTTTTTTGAAAAGCAGGCCCAGGTGATCGAAAAGCTGAAAGGCTTTGAAAATACAGAAAAGACGGTGGCATATTTTTATGTGAATACAGACGGTTCTATCGTAGTAAGAAAATCAGAAGATTATATCCCTTCCATGATTGAGATTGCAGGCGGACGTTATGCATTCAAGAACCTGAAAAATGTGGACAGCAATGCTCCGTCAGTCAAACTGACTATGGAAGAATTTTATGCAACAGCAGTGGATGCAGATTATCTGATCTATAACGGAACAATCGACGGGCAGGTGAAGAGTATCAGCGACCTGGAAGCGAAGAGCAATTTGTTTTCCGAATTTAAAGCAGTAAAAGAAGGAAATGTATGGTATACAGGAAAGAACCTGTATCAGGCAACAGATACGGTTGGAGAACTGATCATGGATATGCATCTGATGCTGACGGATGGGGATCCGAAAGAAATGACCTTCCTTGAGAAGATGAAATAATGGAGAAACTATGAAAGATACAAGTTTTCACGGAGAAAATCTCAGACGGAGAGCCAGATACATAGCTGTATTTTCAGGGCTTGTGATTGCATTTGCAGTGACAGTGGTACTCAATATCAATACAGGAAATGTGCATATTTCCGTTCCTAAGATCCTCAGGATTCTTTTTCTGCGTGACGGGGCGGCAACGGAATACAGTATTATCTGGAGAATCCGCCTTCCGAGAATCCTGATGGCAGCGATGCTGGGAGGAGCCTTATCTTTGTCCGGTTTCCTTTTGCAGACATTTTTTGCCAATCCCATTGCAGGACCGTTTGTCCTTGGAATTTCTTCCGGGGCAAAAATGGTCGTAGCACTGACGATGATCATTTTTTTAAAATATATTGGTCATTTTTCATCGTATACACTGATCGTGGCAGCGTTTATCGGATCGCTGATCTCGACGGGGTTCATTCTTCTGATGTCAAAAAAAGTACATCATATGGCGGCACTGCTGGTCGGGGGAATCATGATCGGTTATATCTGTTCTGCTATCACAGATTTTGTTGTCACATTTGCAGATGATTCAGACATTGTCAATCTGCATGGCTGGTCGCAGGGAAGTTTTTCAGGAATGAGCTGGAGCAATGTGCAGGTGGCGGCAGTGGTAGTCGGGATCGCATTTGTATGCACGTTCCTGTTGTCGAAACCGGTCAGTGCCTACCAGCTTGGTGAAGCATATGCACAGAGTATGGGTGTGAATATTCAAGTTTTCCGGGTGGTACTGATCCTGCTTTCCAGTGTGCTGTCCGCAAGTGTAACTGCATTTGCAGGACCGATCTCCTTTGTGGGAATCGCAGTTCCGTTTCTGACAAGAAAAGCGTTCGGAACATCAAAGCCGATCGTGATTATTCCGGGAACATTCTTTGCGGGGGCGGTTTTCTGTATGATCTGTGACCTGATCGCAAGAATGGCACTTGCACCGGTGGAACTGAATATCAGTACGGTAACATCCATTTTAGGTGCACCGATCGTCATTTATATGATGGTGAAACGGGAGAAGGGAAGGTAGTGTATGGCGGATTTTTATTTTCAGTTAAAAGACCTGGCAGTCGGGTATCATGGAAATCCGTTGATCCGGGATATCAATATTGGGATAGACAAAGGCGAGATTGTGACGCTGATCGGGCCAAACGGCTCTGGAAAATCTACGATTTTAAAAAGTATTACAAGACAGTTGAAGCTGATCGGTGGAACGGTATTTTTTGATGATACATCCCTGATGGAACTGTCGTATAAAGAGTTATCTTCCAAAATGGCTGTGGTTCTTACCGAGCGGATCAAGACAGAACTGATGAACTGTCATGATATTGTGGCAACCGGGCGGTATCCGTATACCGGCAGACTTGGAATCCTGACAAAGCGGGATGAAGAACTGGTAGAAGAAGCAATGGAGGCAGTCCATGCACAGGAACTGGGCAACCAGGATTTCAATGCGATCAGCGATGGACAGCGGCAGAGAGTTTTACTGGCGAGGGCAATCTGTCAGGAGCCGGAAATCCTGATCCTGGATGAGCCGACTTCCTTTTTGGATGTGAAGCATAAGCTGGAGCTTCTGGCAATCCTGGAAAAAATGGCAAGAGAGAAAAAAATGACGGTGATCATGTCTTTGCATGAAATCGACCTTGCACAGAAAGTATCAGACAAGATCGTATGCGTGCAAGGAGAAAATATCTCCCATTTCGGAAAGCCGGAAGAGGTATTTCAGGAAGAGATCATCCGTGACTTATATGGGATAACGAACGGGTCCTTTGATCCCAGGTTTGGAAGTATTGAACTGCCGGGAATAAAGGGAGAGCCGGAAGTGCTGGTCATTTCTTCAGGCGGCAGCGGAATCCCGGTATACAGGAAACTGAGAAAAGAGAGGATTCCTTTTGCAGCCGGCATTTTGTATGAAAATGATATTGACTGCGAGCTGGCAAGGCAGCTTGCAGTTGAAGTGATCACAGAAAAAGCTTTTGAGGAAATTTCGGATGAAACCTTTGCAAGTGCAGAGAAAATGATAGAACGATGTGGAAGAGTGATCGATGCCGGGGTGCAGATCGGAACGTATAACCGCAGGATTGGGGAACTTCTGGAGCAGGCAGAGAGACTTGGAAAGTTAGAAAGAGCAGGTACACTAAAATAGTGTGCCGCTTTTTTATGTGTGCCGAGCATGGCACTAATCAAAGCTTAAATGGTAAACGTAAACCGATTCTAGCACCAAAAATATCATTCAAGAAAAACAATGAGGAAGTTGCCAACGTTTACTTGACACAAACAGCCGGACGTAAAAGATTGACATTTTCAGGAAAGTCTTTTATACTAAATCTTGCTGAAAATAAATAGAGATACTGATTTAGAGTGGACAGAAGTTCATGAAGGGGTACACCACCGCGGGTGTAGTTCTTTGTGGACTTCTTTTTTGGTGTCAGGTATATGAAAAAATCCAGTAGATTTTTTCCTATACCATGATGAGTATCTCGATCATATATAAGATCTTCAGCGGGACGCACAAGATGAGGTGCAGGAAAGAGCAGAAGGAGGAGAAAATGATTACAGTAAATGGAAAAGAAGTAAAGGATCAGGAAGAGCAGACGGTTGCGGATTATCTTGAAGAAAATGGTTATCGGATGAATCGGATTGCTGTGGAGTTAAATGGAGGGATCCTTCCAAAATACGAATACTCAGAGACTCGTCTGAAAGATGGTGACAGTATGGAAATCGTGACATTTGTTGGAGGAGGCTGAAAATGACATTGACAAAAGAAGAAATCATAGAGGCGTTGAATGAGCGGCATTCACCGGAGAAGCAGCAGCTTTTATCAGAAGGTCATGTGGCAATCGCAGGTTTGGGTGGTCTTGGATCAAATGTGGCATCTGCACTGGCAAGGATCGGGGTGGGGCATCTGCATCTGATTGATTTTGATGTGGTGGATATCACCAATCTGAACCGACAGCAGTACTTTATCGATCAGATCGGAATGTATAAAACCGATGCACTGAAATCTCTGCTGGAGCGAATCAATCCATATTTAGAGATCCGAACAGATACAGTGAAGGTGACGGAAGAAAATTTACAGGAACTTTTTGCTGATGCACCGATCGTCTGTGAAGCTTTCGACAGACCGGAGGCAAAGGCAATGCTGGTCAACGGGATACTGGAACATTTCCCGGAAAAGAAATTAGTTTCTGCAACCGGGATGGCAGGTTATGGAAGCAGTAATACGATCCGGACGCAGAGACTGATGAAAAATTTTTACCTCTGTGGTGACCGGGTAAGCGAACCGGAATATGGCAAGGGACTGATGGCAGCGAGAGTTGCGGTTTGTGCCGCCCATGAGGCAAATATGATCACGAGACTGATTCTTGGGGAAGAAGAGGCTTAAAGAGAAAATAAAAAAGAAGGAGAAATTAAAAAATGAAGACAGCACAAGACAAATTAATTTTGGGAGGTCATGAATTTACTTCCCGGTTTATTTTAGGATCAGGAAAATTTTCACTGGAACTGGTGAAAGCCTGTATTGAAAAAGCAGATGCGCAGATCATCACACTGGCTCTGCGTCGGGCGAATGAGGGGGGACTTGCCAACATCCTGGATTATATCCCGGAAAATGTCACACTTCTGCCGAATACGTCAGGAGCAAGAACTGCAGATGAGGCAGTGCGAATCGCAAGACTTTCAAGAGAAGTAGGATGCGGAGATTTTGTTAAGATCGAGGTGGTTCATGATTCAAAGTATTTACTGCCAGATAATTATGAAACGATAAAAGCAACGGAAATACTGGCAAAAGAAGGATTTGTTGTCATGCCATATATGTATCCTGACCTGAATGTGGCAAGAGCTTTGGTGGATGCAGGTGCGGCATGCGTGATGCCACTGGGAGCACCGATCGGTTCCAATAAAGGACTGAGTACGAAAGAGTTTATTCAGATCCTGATCGATGAAATTGAGATTCCGGTGATTGTGGATGCAGGGATCGGGCGGCCATCTCAGGCATGTGAAGCAATGGAGATGGGAGCAGATGCTGTGATGGCAAATACAGCGATCGCAACCGCAGGAGATGTGCCGATGATGGCAGAAGCTTTCAAAAAAGCGATCGAGGCCGGAAGAAATGCGTATCTTTCAGGACTGGGAAGAACCATGGAGCGGGGCGGTAGTGCGTCCTCACCACTGACAGGATTTCTTCAGGATTAGGAGGCAGCAGAATGGAACATACAAATACAATGGAAGATACACATACACAGGAAAGCACACAGACCAGGGAAGATAGACATACCCATGAGATGCATATCAATGAGAGCATTCTGAGTAAGGAAATTCTGGAGGATCAGAAGAAAAACCGGATCGACCATATGACATACCTTCCGGGAATGGAGGACATTGGATCGGAAATACTGGATCAGGTTGTGGAAAAAATGAATGCGTATGATTATGACCAGTATACGGCAGCAGATGTAAAAATGGCATTGGCACATTCACAGTGTACACCGGAGGATTTTCAGGCACTTCTGTCCCCGGCAGCCCTTCCATATCTGGAGAAAATCGCACAGGCGGCACAGGTGGAGACAAGAAAGCATTTTGGGAACAGCGTCTATATGTTCACTCCGATCTACATTGCGAATTACTGTGAAAATTATTGTATTTACTGTGGATTTAACTGCCATAACAAGATCAACAGAGCAAGGCTGAATGCAGAAGAAATCGAAAAAGAGATGCAGGCGATCGCAGCGACAGGACTGCAGGAAATTCTGATCCTGACAGGTGAGAGCCGGAGCAAATCGGATGTAGAATATATTGGAGAGGCATGTAAGATCGCAAGAAAATATTTCAAAGTAATCGGGCTTGAGATCTATCCGGTCAATTCAGATGAGTATGCTTATCTGCATGAGTGTGGAGCAGATTATGTGACAGTATTTCAGGAAACTTATAATTCAGATAAATATGAGACACTGCATCTGGCAGGGCATAAAAGAATCTATCCGTATCGTGTCAATGCACAGGAGCGTGCATTAATGGGCGGAATGCGTGGTGTGGGGTTCGGTGCTTTGCTGGGACTGGATGATTTCAGAAAAGATGCATTTGCGACAGGATATCATGCATATCTTCTTCAAAGAAAATATCCCCATGCTGAGATTGCATTTTCCTGTCCGCGACTTCGTCCGATCATCAATAATGACCGGATCAATCCGATGGATGTGCATGAACGACAGCTTCTGCAGGTTGTCTGTGCATACCGGTTATTTATGCCATTTGCCAGCATTACAGTTTCGACAAGGGAATGCGAACGGGTAAGAGATCATCTTGTTCAGATTGCAGCGACGAAAATTTCTGCCGGGGTCAGTACAGGAATTGGAGGTCACGTGGAAGAAATTGAAGAGAAAGGCGATGACCAGTTTGAGATTTCCGATGGACGGTCAGTGAAGGAAGTTTATGATGCACTGCTGACAAATCATCTTCAGCCGGTTATGAGCGATTATATCTATGTATAAGGAAAATCAGGAGTACTGCGAAAATGTGATCGCAGTCAGCAACCGGCATTTGTGCAAAAGACCGTTCCTTGAGCAGATCAAAATAGTATGCGAATGGCATCCCAAAGCACTGATTTTAAGGGAAAAGGATCTGACAGAAGCGGAGTATGAACAACTGGCCGGACAGGTAATGAAAATTTGTGAAACGTATAAAGTTCCATGTATTCTTCACAATTTCTGGCAGATTGCGGTAAAATTAAACAGTAACCAGATTCATCTCCCACTTCCTGTGCTGCGGCAGTTGGTGAATCAGGCTGTGATACAGGAGAAAAATCAGGGCAGCGGAACATTTTATCAGATAGGGACTTCGGTTCACTCGGTGGAAGAAGCGGTTGAAGCGGAAAAGCTGGGGGCATCTTATTTGGTGGCAGGGCATATTTATGCGACTGATTGTAAGAAAGGAGTTCCTCCAAGGGGAATCGGATTTTTGAAAGAAGTCTGTGATGCAGTGAGGCTGCCGGTCTATGGGATTGGTGGAATCCATTTTGAGCCGGAGCAGTGGAGAGAACTTGTAAAAGCCGGAGCAAAGGGTGGCTGCATTATGTCAGGAATGATGACGCTGTCAGAAGAGGAAGGAAAAGCAGAATGAAAATTGTAACAGCGATAGATTCGTTTAAAGGCAGTATGACATCCATGGAGGCCGGAAGGGCTGTGGCAGAAGGAATCCACAGGGCAGATGCCGGGGCAGAAGTACTCGTAAGACCGCTGGCAGATGGAGGTGAAGGAACGGTAGAAGCACTGACGTCGGGAATGAACGGGAGCAGACAGCAGGTACAGGTAACAGGACCACTGGGAACACCGGTCATATGCGAATATGGAATTATTGAAGCTTCCGGGACAGCCGTGATTGAGATGGCAGGTGCGGCCGGGATCACACTCGTTCCAGATGAAAAAAGAAATCCGCTCTATACGACAACATATGGTGTCGGTGAAGTGATCCGGGATGCCATCAAAAAAGGCTGCAGGCGATTCATTATCGGCATTGGTGGAAGTGCAACCAATGACGGTGGAACAGGGATGCTGCAGGCACTTGGATACGGATTCCTCGATAAAAATGGAAACCAGATTCCCTTCGGAGCGAGAGGGCTGAAAGTTTTAGAAACGATCACGGAGACGCATGTTCTGCAGGAATTAAAGGAGTGCAGATTCCGTATAGCGTGTGATGTAACGAACAGCCTATGCGGTGAGCAGGGGTGCAGTGCTGTCTTTGGTCCGCAGAAAGGGGCAACTCCGTCCATGGTTGTGGAGATGGATCAATGGCTGGAAAATTATGCGGCACTGGCAGGAAAAAAATTCCCGAAAGCAGATCCGCAGCAGGCAGGAACCGGGGCAGCCGGAGGACTGGGATTTGCATTTCTGACATTTACCGATGCAGTTTTAGAGTCAGGGATCAAGATTGTTTTAGAAGAAACCCGGCTGGAAGAGTACATCAGAGAAGCAGACTTGGTGATTACCGGAGAAGGACAGATGGACGGACAGACCGCCATGGGGAAAGCACCGATAGGAGTAGCCGGACTTGCAAAGAAATACGGAAAGACTGTGATCGCATTTACCGGGGCAGCCGGAGTGGATGCAGAAAAATGCAATGAACATGGAATCGATGCATTTTTTCCGATTCTGCGAAATGTGGTTACACTGGAAGAAGCCATGAAAAATGAAAATGCAAAGAGAAACCTGGCAGATACGGCAGAGCAGGTGTACCGGTTGTGGCGGGCAGGTACAGGCAGCGTGTCGGTATTTTGACTTGTGAAATGGATTCCCAAAGTATGGTTACTGGGAAGTCATAGATAAGAAAATATAATGAAAGTTTTCTAAACTATATTGACATAATAGACAATGCGTTGTATAGTCTGATACGAAAGTAAAATACTAATTTAATAAAGAAACTTTCTCTTATTCAGAGCAGTGGAGATACAAAGGATCTAAGAAGCTGCGGCAACCCCACATTATAAAGGAAGGTGCCAACCTGAGCGAGTTACTCGAACAATAAGAGGATTGTTACGATAGATTGACAGTCCGCCTTATGCGGACTGTTTTCGCGTATTAAAGCCTGACCTGCACCCTGACAACTCATTGGCTGCCACGCTTGCGTGAGCAGACAGAGAGTTGCCAGGGTATAGGCAGGCCGCCCGCGACCGAGATGAAGCGAAGCGGAATCGAGGTTCCGCGGGGCAGGTCAGGCGGAGGCAGTCAGAAAACCTGTACCGGAAGAAGGGCAGGCCGCCCGCGACCGAGATGAAGCGAAGCGGAATCGAGGTTCCGCGGGGCAGGTCAGGCGGAGGCAGTCAGAAAACCTGTACCGGAAGAAGGGCAGGCCGCCCGCGACCGAGATGAAGCGAAGCGGAATCGAGGTTCCGCGGGGCAGGTCAGGCGGAGGCAGTCAGAAAACCTGTACCGGAAGAAGGGCAGGCCGCCCGCGACCGAGATGAAGCGAAGCGGAATCGAGGTTCCGCGGGGCAGGTCAGGCGGACGAAGGCGATATTACGTGAAAGCAGTAAGCAGAAGAGAAAGTGAGTGAAAGGAGAACTTATGGAAAAGGAAAAAATTTTATTTACATCTGAGTCAGTTACAGAGGGACATCCGGATAAGATGTGTGATCAGATTTCAGATGCGATTCTGGACGAGTTGATGCGTCAGGATCCGATGAGCCGTGTTGCATGTGAGACATGCTGTACAACAGGTCTTGTCATGGTTATGGGAGAGATTACTACAAAAGCATATGTAGATATCCAGAAGATCGTCCGTGATACAGTTCGTGAGATCGGATATACAAGAGGAAAATATGGCTTTGATGCAGATACCTGCGGTGTACTTACAACCCTGGATGAGCAGTCAACAGATATTGCGATGGGAGTTGATAAGGCTCTGGAAGCAAAAGAAAATAAAATGTCAGATGAAGATATCGAAGCCATTGGAGCAGGAGATCAGGGAATGATGTTCGGTTATGCTTCTGATGAGACAGAAGAGTATATGCCATATCCGATCGCACTGGCACATAAGCTTGCACTTCAGCTTACGAAAGTTCGTAAAGACGGAACACTGACTTACCTGCGTCCGGACGGAAAGACTCAGGTAACGGCAGAGTACAATGAAGATGGTTCTGTAAAGCGTCTGGATGCAGTTGTCCTTTCTACACAGCATGACCCGGAAGTATCGCAGGAGCAGATTCATGAGGATATCAAAAAGTATGTATTCGATGAGATCATCCCGGCAGAGCTGGTAGATGATGAGACGAAATTCTTTGTAAATCCGACAGGCCGGTTTGTAATTGGCGGACCTCACGGAGACAGCGGACTGACAGGACGTAAGATCATTGTTGATACTTATGGTGGAATGGCACGTCACGGTGGCGGAGCATTTTCAGGAAAAGACTGCACAAAGGTAGACCGTTCTGCAGCTTATGCAGCACGTTATGCAGCAAAGAATATCGTAGCAGCAGGACTTGCAAAGAAATGTGAGATCCAGCTTTCTTATGCTATCGGTGTGGCACAGCCGACTTCTATCGCAGTTGATACATTTGGTACAGGAAAGTTATCTGATACAAAGCTGGTTGAGATCCTTCGTGAGAATTTTGATTTCCGCCCGGCAGGAATCATTAAGATGCTGGATCTGAGAAGACCGATCTACAAGCAGACAGCCGCTTACGGACATTTTGGACGTAATGACCTGGATCTTCCGTGGGAGAAACTTGACAAGGTAGAAGATTTAAAGAAATATCTGTAAAGTGAAAGAATATCTCAAAAATGAAAGAAATATTTGTAGAATCTGTAAAATAAGCAGAAGTATCAAAAGAAGGTGTCTGATCTCCTGAAAAGGTTCAGGCACCTTTCGTTAATCATACTCGATTTTCGGAAAGGAGCTGCAAATGAAGCTTAAGACAAAACTCGTTATCGTATTTATGGTGGTCATGGTATTTCCGATGCTTTTTACCGGAGTGATGACAAGGGCATTTGTACCGGAAAAGGCAACGGAGATCCAGCAGATGTATCTGATCGTCGTATCCATCACGGCAGCATTGTTGATCATATGGATTTATCGTGCGGTATCAGTGCCGCTGCAAAAATTACAGAAAGCGGCAAGGAATATCAAAGAAGGAAATCTGGATTTTGAGATTAAAGCAGAAAATGATGATGAGATCGGGCAGCTTTGCAGGGATTTTGAGGAAATGCGTCTTCGGTTGAAGGTGCAGGCAGAGGAAAAGGTTGCGTTTGACCGGGAAAATAAGGAACTGATCAGTAATATTTCACATGATCTGAAGACTCCGATCACAGCGATCAAAGGTTATGTGGAAGGAATTATGGATGGTGTGGCAGATACACCGGAAAAGATGGACAGATACATCAGAACCATTTATAATAAGGCTAATGAGATGAATCTTCTGATCAATGAGCTGACCCTTTACTCCAAGATCGATACGAACAGGATTCCATATAATTTCACAACGATCTCTGCAAAAGGTTATTTTGGAGACTGTGCAGAAGATCTGAGTGTGGAGCTGGAGTCAAAAGGAGCAGAGTTTACATACCGAAACTTTATGGATGATGACTGTAAAGTGATCGTAGATCCGGAACAGTTAAGAAGAGTCATCAATAATATCGTATCAAATTCGCTGAAGTATACAGATAAACCGAAAGTGGAGATTACGATGGATGTAAAGGACGTGGGAGATTTTATCCAGATAGAGCTGGGAGATAATGGAAGAGGGATTGCGGCAAAGGATCTGCCGTTTATCTTTGACCGGTTCTATCGTGCGGATGCTTCAAGAAATTCTTCAAAAGGAGGAAGTGGTATCGGACTTTCGATCGTGAAGAAGATCGTGGAGGAGCATGGCGGAAATATCTGGGCTACCAGCGAAGAGGGCGTTGGTACTACGATGTATTTTGTAATAAGGAAGTATCAGGAGGTACCGGTGAATGAGTAAACGTATTTTGATCGTGGAAGATGAAGAAAGCATTGCAGATCTGGAGAAAGATTATCTGGAGCTGAGTGGATTTGAAGTAGAAGTAGCAAATGACGGAGAGACAGGTCTTCGGAGAGGACTTGCCGTAGAATTTGACCTGATTATTTTAGATCTGATGCTGCCGGGAGTTGACGGATTTGAAATCTGCCGTCAGATCCGGGGGCAGAAAAATACTCCAATTATTATGGTTTCAGCGAAGAAAGATGATATTGACAAGATCCGTGGACTGGGACTTGGTGCGGATGATTATATGACGAAGCCGTTTAGTCCAAGCGAGCTGGTCGCACGCGTGAAAGCCCATCTTGCAAGATATGAGCGTCTGATCGGAAGTGTTGTGGAACAGAATGATGTGATAGAGATCCGCGGACTTAAGATCGACCGGACAGCGAGACGTGTATGGGTGAACGGTGAGGAACGTTCCTTTACAACAAAAGAGTTCGATCTGCTTTCGTTTCTGGCAGGACATCCAAACCATGTTTATTCAAAGGAAGAATTATTCCGTGAGATTTGGGATATGGAGTCAATAGGAGATATTGCAACAGTTACCGTACATATTAAAAAGATCCGTGAAAAGATTGAATATGACACATCTCATCCACAGTACATTGAGACAATCTGGGGAGTCGGATACCGCTTCAAGGTATAAGAGAAGTTAAAAAGAGAGAGGAAAGCAGAGCGGAAAATTTTGTATAAGACAGGTGGAAGTCTGGCATAAAGATAGTTATAGAAAAGAAAGAACGTTACTCCATGGATGTGCAGTCATTCGGGAGTAACGTTCTTTTTTGTCAGACAGTCCCATCAATCAGGTCTTTCAGTGAGACACTGCCAAGATAATCCTGGATCAGTGTATCCAGTTTTTTCCAAAGTGGGCGGGTAGGGCAAACCGCTTCCCTTTCACATTCAGTCGCATTTTCTTCAAGACATGCCACCGGTGCAAGTGATCCCTCTGTGAGACGGAGAATTGAAGAAATAGTATAATCCTCCGGTTTCTTAGTGAGCTTATAGCCACCGCCTTTTCCGCGAAGTCCAAAGATCAGGCCACCGGTAACAAGAGACTTGAGAATATTTTCAAGATATTTTTCAGAAATCTCCTGCCGTGCTGCAATTTCCTTGAGTGGCGTATAAGTATTCGGATCTTGTCCGGCCAGATCAATCATGACACGAAGTGCATATCTTCCCCTGGTAGATATAATCATAATTATTCCTCCTACGTTGATTCGTTATTATTATGATACCAGGGTCAAAAGGTCTGACACCACGTGTGCTTGCACACTAGTGGTAGAATGACCTTGTGACCCGCCCCAATATGAGCATAAAAGTGGGGCGTAAGCACCACGATATGCGAATGTTGGGTAGGATTGTGGGAGCACGTAGTGCGTAACAATCCGTAGGTATCATAGTCGGGGGCTTTTGACCCCGACATCTTATTATAATACCCTATTTCAAAGTGAATTTGTAGGAAAAAGAAAAATATAATTGACTAACTTGTGCAAAAGTACAAAAAGTTCCGAATCAGACAAAAAGCAGAATGCAGTTGATGGAAAAGAGTATACAAGAGGACAGTATAATGATAAGATGATGTTGGGGTCAAAAGCCCCCAACAATGATGCCAACGGATTGTTTCGTGCTACGCACTCCCACAATCCTACCCGCTATTCGCATATCATGGTGCTTACGCCCCACTTTTATGCTCATATCGGGGCGGGCCTCAAGGTCATTCTACCACCAGTGTGCAGGCACACGTGGTGTCAGACCTTTTGACCCTGACATCATAAGATTACTGTAACCGCAGAAGAAAAAGAAGGACAGACTTTTGCGGGATGGAAACAGAATGGACAGGCACAGCTTTTCAAATGTGATTGTAACAAAAGCAGATGAGAGGGGAAAAGGATGTATTATAAGATTGCTGATTGTTTTGTGAAATATGAGCCGAATTATATGTATATGCAAAAGAAAATAAAACCATATGAAGAGCGGTTTCATGGAGAAAGTGAAAATTCATGTATATATTTAGGGTATAAGTCGGATGCATATTATAAAAAAAAGCAAAAAATGCATCCAGAAATTACCTGTGAAAAACTAGAATACGTTTATGTTGGAGCTGAATTTAATAGAAAAATTTTAAAATACGGTGGTATCATGATTCACTCATCTGCGGTCGAAGTGGATGGAAAAGCCTATTTATTTTCTGCTCCATGTGGTACAGGAAAATCGACACATACGAAGCAGTGGCAAAAATATTTTGGTGCAGATCAGGCGATTATAATTAATGATGATAAACCGGTTCTAAGACGACTGGAAGATGGATGGTATGCATATGGAACACCTTTTAGTGGGAAAACCGATGAGAATGTAAATAAGAAAGTAAAACTTCAGGGAATCTGTATGCTTGAACGGGGAGAGAATCGGATACGGCAGATTCAGCCGGCAGAGGCAATCCCTCTGATTCTTCAGCAGACGATCCGTCCAAAGAATGAAAAATACCTTGGAAAGATGATGGAGATTATGGATCAGCTTCTTAGAGAAGTTCCGGTCTATAGAATGCAGTGTGATATATCAGAAGAAGCTGTAAAGATGTCATATGAAGCAATGAAGGGATAAAGAAGGAGCAAAATGAAGTTAAAAAAAGGATATATTATGAAAGAACTTGCCGGAAGATATGTAGTTCTTCCGGTAGGAGGCGAGCCAGAGGGATTTCAGGGAATGATACAGATGAATGTGACCGGAGGATTTTTATGGGAATGTCTCTCAGAAGAGAGGACAAAACAGGAATTGATCGATCTGTTTTTGGAGAAATATGATGCAAGTAGAGAAGATGCAGAAGCAGATGTAAATACTTTTATAGAAAATCTTAGTAAAGCGGGGATACTGGAAGTCTGATCATTACGAGGAGAAAAATAGATGATGTATGATAAAGCACAGTGCAAAATTTTGTTTCAGATCATTCGGGTTAGTTTGTTCGACAGTGATGAATTTGAAATAAATGCGGAGGCAGACTGGAAACTGATCTATCGGATCAGCCGGGAGCATAAAATCCATACGATTCTCTGTAGAGGATTGGAAAAGATTTCTTCAAAAGATAAAATACCGGAAAAGATGATCGGAAAACTAGAAGAATTGTGGCAGATCGAGAGGGCAAAAGATGCTGTGCAGAAGTACTCCATTGATGAGATATTGGATGCATTTGAAAAGGATAAGATAGATTGCGTGCCTCTAAAAGGAATTTATATGAAAGAGTTTTATCCGGATTCCAGTCTTAGAACCATGTCAGATCTGGATATTTTTTACAGACAAGGTGATGAGGAAAAAATAGAAAAAGTACTGGTGTCTAAGGGGTATGTATTTGATCACGACGGTCCACATCATGATGTTTATCAGCGAAAGCCATTTATGAATGTGGAGATGCATCATCATTTAACAGATGGAGATCCTGTCGCTGAAAAATATTATAAAGATGTATGGACGACCAAAGTTCATCTTAAAAAAGGATATACTTCCATTTATGAATTTTCATGGGAAGATTACTATATTTATATGCTTGTGCATCTTGCAAAGCATATAAAACTTGGAGGCAGTGGAATCCGCTCCATAATTGATATCAAGATTTTCCTTGATAAAAAGAAGGAAGAACTGAATTGGGATTATGTGAAAGAAGAACTAAAAAAACTGCATTTAAGTCAATTTGAATATTGGATGCGGCAATTAAGTGAAGTCTGGTTTGGCACAGAAAAAACTACACCTTTGTATGATGAATTGACAGAGTTTATTGTAGACAGTGGAACTTATGGAACTATAAAAAATTATCATGCAAGTCATGTTGTTGAATTGGGTGGAAAAAATCAAAATCTTTCTGTAGGAAAGATACGCAGCAAACTGGAAATTATTTTTTTACCATATGAAGGAATGCAAGAACAGTATTTATATCTGGAGAAATTTCCATTTCTTCTTCCGGTGGCATGGATACAACGGATTTTCAGAACAATAGTATGGCGTAAGGACAAAATCACTTCGACCCTGCAGTCTACAAATATAGAACAAGATAGATTGGAGAAAGTAAAAAAAGTGATGGATGCTCTGGAATTGTTTGAAAGCGATTAACCGTTCCGAATTAGATAAAAATTGTGCAGTAACTGTTAAAAATGGCGAGCTAAAGTTTTATGGGAAGAGGCTCTTGATAATGTAGCCACTGTTGGATATAATGTATATGTGATGTCGGGGTCAAAAGCCCCCGACTTTGATGCCTACGGATTGCAGAAGCTAATTGATATCACAGTGAAAGCTCCTGACAAGGTTGTATACATATGAGAATGGAACGCTTACATTACCAAGTATTAGTAACTGTAAAATAATTTATACTTTGAATATAATATTTTATTTAGGAGGAGATGTGCAACATGAAAAAAGAGAGTTATGAGAAACTTGAAATGGAGGTAATTGCTTTCGATAAGATCCATATGGATACAAGCTCTACAAGTGGTATAGCAGTTGATGATAGGGAGGATGCTGATGAAGGAATCTGGACAGGATATTATTAAAATCTACCTTTAGATAAGACCGCATATAGAATGCTGTGAACCAAAAGAAGCTCTGATGATTTATTATCAGAGCTTCTTTGAACTGAAATAGCATTTCATGAAGAACGGGAGCAATACCATGAAAGAAGAAAATACCTATAGACAAACTATTCCGTCATCCACCACAGGCCGTTATACCGCCCTGACAAGAAAGGCGATGCGGATCTGTTATGCCGCACACGAGGGACAGATGGACAAAAGCGGTGTACCATATGTCTTTCATCCGATCCATCTTGCGGAGCAGATGGAGACAGAAGAGGAAATCTGTACTGCATTGCTGCATGATGTGGTGGAAGATACGAAGTGGACACTGAAAGAACTTGAGGCAGAGGGGTTTCCGACAGGTGTGCTGGAGGCAGTCAGGCTGCTGACCAGAGAGAAAGATGTACCATATATGGCTTATATTGAACGACTGAGTGGAAATCAGATTGCGAGAAAAGTTAAACTGGCAGATCTGGAACATAACAGCGATCTGACCCGTCTGATTGAAGTGACAGAGAGGGATTTGAGAAGACAGGAGAAATATTTTTTTGCAAAAGAGTTTCTGCTCCGACAGGAAGATACATAAAAACGTCGAAAAATGAGAATAAATTTCATCAAAACTCCGGTTTAAAATGCCGGAGTTTTATTGATGTTAAATAAGAATCATGGTATATTATGGTTGGTGTTGTCTCGGACAAGCTAGTAGAAAAAGTAGGTAGGAGTGATAAGTATGTATCAGGAAGAGTTTAAGCGTTGGCTGGCAGCAGATCTTGAAGATCCGGATCTGAAGCCGGAGTTATCCAGAATCGAAGGAAATGATGATGAGATCAAGGAACGTTTTGCAGTTGCACTGAAGTTTGGAACAGCTGGACTTCGCGGTGTACTTGGAGCCGGAACAAACCGCATGAATATTTATGTGATACGACAGGCTACGCAGGGACTTGCAAACTGGGTTAAGACGCAGGGTGGAACGCAGACTGTTGCGATCAGTTATGACAGCCGTCTCAAGAGTGATGTATTTGCAAAGACTGCTGCAGGTGTTCTTGCTGCCAATGGGATCAAAGTAAGAATTTATGATGCATTGATGCCGGTTCCGGCACTCTCTTTTGCGACACGTTATTATCAGTGTAATGCAGGAGTTATGGTGACAGCGTCCCACAATCCGGCAAAATATAATGGTTACAAAGCATACGGACCGGATGGCTGTCAGATGACGGATGATGCAGCAGCGATCGTATACGAAGAGATTCAGAAGACGGATGTTCTGACTGGAGCTAAATATATGTCCTTTGCAGAGGGCGTTGAGGAAGGTCTGATCCGTTTTGTGGGAGATGACTGCAAGAAGGCTCTTTATGAAGCGATTGAGTCTCGTCAGGTGCGTCCGGGTCTTTGCAGTACAGCAGGACTGAAACTGGTGTATAGCCCGTTGAATGGTTCAGGGCTTGTTCCTGTTACCCGGGTATTGAAAGATATCGGCATTACAGATATCACGATTGTTCCGGAGCAGGAGTATCCGAATGGTTATTTCACAACCTGCAGTTATCCGAACCCGGAGATTTTCGAGGCATTGGAGCTGGGATTGAAGCTTGCAGAAGAGACAGAGGCAGATTTGATGCTGGCGACAGACCCGGATGCAGACCGTGTAGGAATTGCAATGAAATGCCCGGATGGTTCTTATGAGCTTGTCAGCGGAAATGAAATGGGAGTTCTTCTTTTGGACTACATATGTGCAGGTCGCATTGAGAAGGGAACGATGCCGGAGAAGCCGGTGGCTGTGAAGTCCATCGTTTCTACTCCACTGGCAGATGCGGTTGCAGAGCATTACGGAGTAGAACTCCGCAGCGTTCTGACAGGATTTAAGTGGATCGGTGATCAGATCGCCAGACTGGAAGATGCCGGAGAGGTCGATCGTTTTATCTTTGGATTTGAAGAGAGCTACGGATATCTGGCAGGACCATATGTACGTGACAAAGATGCCGTGATCGGTTCCATGCTGATCTGTGAGATGGCAGCTTACTATAGAAGTATCGGAAGTTCACTGAAGCAGAGACTGGAAGAGATTTATGCCCAGTATGGACGTTATCTCAACAAGGTAGACAGCTTTGAGTTCCCGGGACTCAGTGGAATGGATAAGATGGCAGCTATCATGCAGGGACTTCGTGAGAATCCACTGACAGAGATTGCAGGATATAAGGTTGTGAATGTAACGGATTATCAGAAACCGGAGGAGACAGGTCTTCCGGCAGCGAATGTTCTGATCTATAAGCTGGAGAATAACGAGACAGTCATTGTCCGGCCTTCAGGAACAGAACCGAAGATCAAGATTTATTATACAACGCTTGGTAAGAACCTTGCTGAGGCTGAGGCTGAAAAAGAGAAACTGGCAGCAGCAATCGAACCGATGCTGGTATAAGAAGAAAAGAGAATCTATTTACCAACGAAGCAGACTTTAGATCATCGAATCCAAAGTCTGCTTTTCTTTCTTCTATCTGAAAAGCTCTTGTCCTGTAAGAAAGTCAGATGTTGCTTTTCCTAAAAATTCCAGTAATGGAGAAAGTTCAAAGACGGTCAGTTCTTCCACTGCACAAGGCGAAAGATCCATAAATTTTTTTAGCATAGAAAGCAGACCGTTCATATCCTCGGAATGGATTCCCTCAATGCCGTTTTGGGGAAGGTGGGGATAAAGTTCTGTCGGCAGTTGATATTTTTCAACCAGATACCGGTTCATTTTAGTGTAATCACCGTAATAGTATTTTTCAGATAAGTAATCGGTCAGAGAAATGCACTGATTCGATTTATGGATCAGGACAGAGCAGATCTCATTGCGGATGTCGGTAATCTTTCCTTCTTTATCGTAAAAGGATACGATCTGGGGAATATAATCTTTAAAAAAGCGTTTATCAATATAAAGATGAAAATAGTAGCCGAGATACAGATCATTTGCAAGCTGATTCTGATAGCTGGAAAGAAAACGTTTCAGGTCCGGCCAAAGCATCATTTTGTCGGCATAAAGCAGATTGCGGAAATGAGTCCGGTTCTTGTTGGCAGTGGCATCGGGCAGCAGAGAACCGGTCATGAAATCATTTTCGGAAGCAATCATATAGGGAAAATGAGGGTGATCCGGTAATTGGTTCAGAAGCATTTTAGCGGAAGTCAGATGTAAAATAAAACCAGGCATAAAGTATAGATCCTTTCTTTGGTGATTTAGCTGTATATTATTTCAAGTATACAATCAAAATCCCGTGATTGCCAATTATAAATTGCACAGCAGAAAGCAGTGTGGTAGAATGAAATCAATGTTCAGATAATGGATGTACCAAGGTAAAGCAACAAAGCGAATAAAGTTGAATAAATGGAGGAAGAAAGTTATGTATATTACCTGTCTTGATGTAGAAGGAGTTTTAGTACCGGAGATCTGGGTCGCATTTGCGGAAGCAAGCGGTATCCCGGAGCTTAAAAGAACGACACGTGATGAGCCGGACTATGATAAGCTGATGAACTGGAGACTTGGAATCTTAAGAGAGCATGGTCTGGGTCTGAAAGAGATTCAGGAGACGATCGCAAAGATTGATCCGCTGCCGGGTGCAAAGGAGTTTTTGGATGAACTTCGTACCTTCAGCCAGGTGATCCTGATCAGTGATACATTTACGCAGTTTGCAACTCCGCTGATGGAGAAGCTGGGATGGCCGACACTGTTTTGTAATAGTCTTGAAGTGGCGGAGAATGGTGAAATCACCGGATTTAAGATGCGTACGGAACAGTCCAAGCTGAGTACAGTAAAGGCGTTACAGTCCATCGGATTTGAGACGATCGCCAGTGGAGATTCCTATAATGATCTGGGAATGATCCAGGCAAGCAGTGCAGGATTCCTGTTCAGAAGTACAGAGAAGATCAAAGCAGATTATCCTGAAATTCCGGCATATGAAAGTTATGACGAGCTTCTTACTGCGATCAAAAAAGCAATGAAATAATCTCGGAATTATAGCAGGACTTCAAAAAATAGAAAAATGAGATTTGAGTAACCGGTCGGAACAGAGAAATGTGATCGGAACAGAGAAATGCGATTGGAATGACCGGTCGGAACAGAGAAATGTGATCCGGGAGATCAGAGAGATAAGAGGGAGCAGATGAACCAGAAATTATATAACCCTAAGTTTAAAGAAAAAAAGACAGCGGCTGAAAAAAAGAAGAAGACCAGAAATATTGTGATCATTGCGGTCATACTGGTTTTGGCTTCAGTGGCAACCTACTGGATGATGCCGAGGACAGGTTCGCTTGAGGACAGTACTCTTTTTGATGAAGCAACCGTAAAAAGTCAGGCAGAAAAAGTCATAGGATATATTAATGCGGATGATTATGAAAGTCTGCAGGATGTTTCAGCTGATAAGATGAAAGAGATCATGACAGAAGAGCGTCTGTCAGAGGCAAAAGAAAAAGTTTCAGATGACTGGGGTGCATTTAAGTCAATGGGAGATATATCCACGACAACGATTTCCAAGCGTGGTGTGAATGCAGCGGTTGCTTATGTCACAGCGACATATGAGAATGTAGAGATTCATTATACATTAGCGTTTGATGAGGATATGAAGCTTGCATCTTTTGGAATGCAATAGAAAGTGTCATAAAATAGGTTGACAGCGGACAACGTAAAGTGGAAAAAGTTAAAAATTTAACGCGTTAAAGCGATAAAAATTTTACACTTTACAGTATTGAAGTTTTGAAAAAGAGATGTTATACTGTACCTACGTTTTGATTTTGGGAGGTATTTGTAATGGAAAAGAGAATTAACGGACATACGAGATTATACGCTTTGATCGGATCACCGGTAGGTCATTCAGGATCACCGGCAATGCAGAATTATAGTTTTGAAAAGCTTGGGATTGATGCGGCTTATCTTGCATTTGATGTGAATGTAGGGCAGACAGCTAAAGCACTGGAGGCGTTCCGTACTCTGAATGTAGGTGGATTCAATGTAACGATGCCATGTAAGACGGAGGTAGCGAGACTGGTTGACCGTTTATCACCGGCTGCCGAATTGATCGGTGCGTGCAATACGGTCGTTGTGGAAGAAGATGGTACAATGACCGGTCATATCACGGATGGGACAGGTTTTGTACGCAATCTGAAAGAGCATAGTGTAGAAGTAAAAGATCAGAAGATCGTGGTGCTTGGAACTGGCGGAGCAGCGACAGCGATCGCAGTCCAGGCAGCGTTGGACGGAGTAGCTGAAATTGCGATCTTCAACAGAAAAGATGAGTTTTTTGCCAATGGTGAGAAAACCGTGGAGAAGATCAAAAAAGCTGTTCCGACGATCGGAAAGGTGTACATAGAAGATTTGGATAATACGGAGAAATTGCGAGCTGTGATCGCAGAAAGCGATATCCTTATCAATGCTACCCGTGCGGGAATGGCTCCGCTTCAGGATGTGATTCCGGTACCGGAGGATGTCCTTCGTCCGGAACTGGCAGTTGCAGATGTTGTATACAATCCATTAGAGACTTTACTTGTGAAGAAAGCAAAAGAGGCAGGCTGCCGTGCGGCGATCGGTGGAATTGGAATGCTGTTATGGCAGGGAGCAGCAGCATTTGAATTATTCACAGGAAAAGAAATGCCGGTAGAAGAAGTGAAAGAAAAGTTTTTCTCAGAGGCATAAAGATAACGGGAATATAGAGTGAGTCTGAATGAAAAGAGGCAGGAATGGAATGTTTTTCCATCCTGCCTCTTTGAGAGTATAAAACTTTTTAAATCATTCTTGATGAAAAGAAAATTTTATAAAAATTTAATTTAATCTATCTTTTTTTGCAAAAATGTAGTCTAATAGAGAGAGGCATTCTGCCTGTGGTAAAGAGAATGCTGCCGGAAAGAACCGGATACAAAGGATGAGGAGAAAGTGAATGGAAAAGGAAACTTTTGACGGAAACGATATAGAAGTAACAGAGACAGAAACGTCAGAACAGCAGGTGTCAGAGGAAACTGAGAAGCCCCACAAATGGAGAAAACCATTGTTGATCACGCTTGGAGGGATTGCAGGAACAACTGCTGCAGTTTACATTGGAACAGCAGCGTATTTCTATTTTCATTGTCTGCCGAATACGGAGATTAATGGAAAAGATTTTTCTTATGCGAACAGGGCAGAAATTGAGGACTATTTAAAAGAAGATACAAAAAATTATGTGTTGGAGATAAAAGGCCGGGAAAATGTGAAAGATCAGATTCAAGGTTCGGAAATCGGTGTTGAATATGAGGCGGATGATGCGGCAGGTAAGTTGTTACGGGAGCAGAATTTCTGGCTGTGGCCGGTTGCATTTGATCGAGAGCAGACGCTGGAAATTCCGGTCAGTGTATCTTATGATAAGGAAAAGTTAAAAGAAAAGATCAGTACATTGAACGTAGTGACAGGTGAACAGACGCAGCCGGCTTCTTCCACTCCTTTTTTTGACGGAGAAAAATTCGTACCGGGAGAGGAAGGAAAAGGGACGGCAGTAGATGTAGATACATTGAACGAAGTGATCGGAGATGCAGTTTCCCATTTGACAGAAGAGCTGGAGCTTGATGATACAGGATGCTATGTCAGACCGAAATATATTAAGGATTCTCCGGAAGTTCAGGCAGCATGCGATCAAATGAACCCTTATCTGAAAGCAAGGATTACTTATGAGATGGATGAACCGGTTGTAGTAGACGGGACAGTGATCTCGCAGTGGGTAACGGCTGATGAAAATTTTGCTGTGACTTTTCATCCGGAACTGGTACAGGAGTGGTTGAAGCAATTTGCGGAAAAGTATGATACAGTCGGAAAGACAAGGACTTTTACGACAGCGGATGGCCGGTCAGCTCAGGTGAGTGGAGGAACCTATGGTTGGGAGATCGATGAAGAAAGCGAGCTGACAGCATTGCTTGCCAATATTGAGAATGGGGATACGGTCAGCCGTGAACCGGCATATGTAGAGGGAAAGACGGCGATTTCCCATGGTGCATCTGACTGGGGGACAACCTATGCAGAAGTCGATCTGACGAATCAGAAAATGTGGTATGTCAGGGATGGACAGATCCTGATGAGCACGGATATTGTGACGGGACTTCCGACCAGGGCAAGGCAGACCCCGGAAGGTGTTTATACGATTCTTGAAAGGATGAGAAATAAGACATTACGAGGAGCTTTGAAGCCGGACGGAACTTATGAGTATGAGACACCGGTAGATTACTGGATGCGGGTAACGTATTCAGGGGTTGGATTCCATGATGCAACATGGCAGAGGACATTCGGTGGTGATGTTTATACTTATCGTGGATCACATGGATGTATCAACATGAGCTATTCCGATGCAGGACAATTATATGATCTGATTCAGGTGGGAGATCCGGTAGTGATCCATTATTGATTTAGATGTCAGGGTCAAAAGGTCTGAAACCACGTGTGCTTGCACACTGGTGGTAGAATGACCTTGAGACCCGCCCCGATATGAGCATAAAAGTGGGGCGTAAGCACCATGATATGCGAATAGCGGGTAGGATTGTGGGAGTGCGTAGCACGAAACAATCCGTTGGCATCAAGATGTTGCGGACTGTTGACAGTCATGAATTGGCAGATAAAAACTCAAAAAGATATGAGATTGTCATGAGGAACAGATTAAAAAGAACAGATAAGGAAGTCGAGAGAAGATGGACAAAAGAAAACTGAGTAATATGCTGTTGATTCTGACAGCGTTAATTTGGGGAAGTGCATTCGTGGCACAGAGCATCGGAATGGAATATATCGGACCGTTTACATTTGGTGCAGTCCGGAGCATTTTAGGGGGATTGACTTTGCTCCCGGTCATCTTTTTCAGAAAGAAAAAGTCACAGGCAAATAAAGGAAAAGCAGAACCGGATGAAAAGAAAGAAAAAAATGAGCAAAGAAAGACTTTGCTGGCAGGAGGTATCTGCTGTGGTATCTGTCTGACGATCGGAAGTATGGCACAGCAGATCGGACTGCAATATACCACAGCAGGAAAAGGCGGATTTATTACAGCTCTCTATATTCTGATTGTTCCACTTTTGGGACTGGCATTCGGGAGAAAAGCAGGGAAAAAAGTTTGGTGCGGTGTTATTTTGGCCGTGGTTGGAATGTATTTCCTTTGCGTAAAAGACGGATTTTCTATTTCAAAGGGAGACTGGATCATTTTGGCAGGTTCTTTCGCTTTTGCGGGACACATTCTTGTGATCGATTATTTTTCGCCGAAAGTGGATGGAGTATGTCTTTCGTGTCTTCAGTTTTTTATTTGCGGGATGATCTGTGCCATTCCGATGCTGGTGTCAGAACAGCCGACAGTGAATGCGGTACTGGTATCCTGGCGACCGATCGTATATGCAGGTGTATTGTCCAGTGGCGTCGGATATACGCTTCAGATCATTGCACAAAAAAATACAGACCCGACGGTAGCATCATTGTTGATGAGCCTGGAATCTGTATTTGCTGTACTGGCGGGATGGGTCATTTTAGGAGAAAGACTTTCCGTCAGAGAATTTGTGGGATGCGTACTGGTATTCTCAGCAGTGATTATTGCCCAGCTCCCGGAACGGAAAGCAGTCAGTTCCGGAAATCGGACAGTTTCAGAATAAACTGCAGGGTTGCAGAATATGCCCCTAACGCATGAATAGATTAACAACATGAAGGACTCCGTCTTCATCATTCGAGCGGGTGATGAAATCAGCGGAGTCTTTTATAATTGGCTGTGCATTTTCCATGGCGACACCGAGTCCGGCATATTCGATCATGGAAAGGTCATTAAAGCCGTCACCGCAGCAGATCATGGAATCAGCAGTCAGTCCGATACTGTTGAGAAGTTTTTGCAGAGAATGAGCCTTATCAATGTTCTGAGGCATGATCTCAAGGAAATACGGTTCGGAAAGATAAATATTGAGTAGTCCGTGGTATTTCTCTTTCAGCAGTTTCATCAGCTCCTGAAGGACATCTGCGGGTCCTGGGACAAGCAGCTTATTGATCGGGAAATCAATATAGGAGACAAAGTCATCCGGCTGATAAATCTCCATACGGTTGATCCCCGATTCGATCCGGGTATACTGGTTCGGAGCGATCGCAGAGATAATCGTTGTATCAGTATAAGTGATCAGATCAACCTCCTGTTCTGCATAAGAGCGGACGATATCACAAATCGGTCGGATCATCTCAGGCGGAATCTGCTTATTATAAATGATCTTCCCATCTGAACAGCGTGTCACTCTTGCACCGTTAAAGGAAAGCATATAGCCTCCGAAATCCTGAAGACGCAGTTGCTTTGCCAGTGGAGCAACCCCGTTGATGGGGCGGCCGCTGGCAAGAACAACTGTCTTTCCGTTCTTTTGAATGTCGATGAGAGCCTGACGGGTCGGTTCGGTGATCTCCTTTTTTGAATTTGTAAGTGTGCCGTCCAAATCCAGCACGATAACCTGATATTGCATAATTCTCCTATTTATGTGCTTCATTCAGAAGCTCAGTTTTTGTATCATATAATTTCTGAGAAAGATCCACATATACTTTATGAGGATTGAACAAACGCTTTGTCTCATCCCAGAGAGTTGCTTTTTCTTCTTTACAGAAAGCTGCGATCTCTTTGACGGAAGGGGACTCATACTTACATTCTCCGTGAATAAAAATTGGCTGTAAAAGTTCTTTCATAGTATAGGTTCCGCCTTTGAGAAGTGTCTTTTTCCAGGTTGCATTCGGATCGAAAAGAAGAAGGTCTTCTTCAGGATCATAAACCTCATCAGCGAAACAAATAAGGTCTGCACGAAGCATATGAGTTTCTTTATCATAAATTCTGTAGATCGTCTTATTTCCCGGGTTTGTGATCTTCTCTGTATTTTCGGAGATCTTGATCTTCGGGATAAACTGTCCTTCTGCATTCTGGATCGCTGCCAGCTTGTATACACCGCCAAAGGACGGGCAGTCTTTTGAAGTGATCAGATTCGTTCCGACCCCCCAGGAAGTAATGGCAGCACCCTGCATTTTCAGATCGTGGATGAGGTATTCATCGAGGTCATTGGATGCAGCAATAACAGCATCCGGGAAACCGGCATCATCCAGCATCTTTCTTGCCTTTTTGGAAAGGTAGGCAAGGTCACCGGAGTCAAGGCGGATTCCATAGCTCTTCGGTTTGATACCTGCCTCACGAAGCTCTTTAAATACACGGATCGCATTCGGAACACCGGATTTTAAAGTATCATAAGTGTCTACCAGCAGGGTACATGCATCCGGATACAGTCTTGCGTATTCTTTAAATGCAGTGTATTCATCCTTAAATGTCATAATCCAACTGTGGGCATGTGTTCCCATAACAGGCACATCAAACATCTCTCCTGCGAGTACATTGGATGTACCTACGCATCCACCGATGACGGCAGCTCTTGCACCGTAAAGTCCGGCATCCGGTCCCTGTGCCCGGCGGAGACCAAATTCCATGATCCCATCTCCCTGTGCGGCGTATACAACGCGGGATGCCTTGGTAGCGATCAGACACTGATGGTTGATGATGGTCAGGATCGCAGTTTCTACAAGCTGTGCCTCCATGATCGGGGCAACCACTTTGATGAGCGGCTCTCGTGGGAAAATCACACTTCCTTCCGGAATCGCATAAATATCCCCGCTGAAATGGAATCCGCTCAGGTAATGAAGAAAGTCTTCACTGAAAAGCCCCAGCCCTCTCAGATAGTCCACATCTTCATATGAAAAATTCAGATTCTTGATATAATCGATAACCTGATCAACGCCGGCCATAATGGAGTACCCACCTTTATTTGGGTTCTCACGGAAAAATACGTCGAAGATTACGGTCTGGTTTTCCTGAGTTTCAAAATAGCCCTGCATCATAGTAAGCTCGTACAGGTCTGTCAGTAAAGTAAGGTTCTGTGCACTCATAAATCTCCCTCTTTTCTGTAGCATTGAATCAATTATACATAATTAATGCGTGTAAATCAATAAAGAATCCATTGACAAGGGACTGTAAAATAGCTTAATCTATATGGAAGATTAGGATGAAATCCGATTGAATGACAGGAAGATCAGTGAAGTGAGTGCTGCAGGGGCAGCAGATTGGAGTAGAGAATGAGATTAGGAGTAAAGCAGGTACTGACGGTTGTAAAGATCGTAGATTTTGGAGTGTATCTGGGCAGCGATGAAGAGAGAGTGCTTCTGCCAAAGAAGCAGGTTCCGGAAGGAATCGAGGTCGGGGATCCGATAGAAGTCTTTCTTTATAAAGATTCATCAGACCGCATGATTGCGACGACGAATGAGCCGAAGCTGACACTTGGGGAGCTGGCAGTGCTGACGGTAGCAGATGTTGGCAGAATGGGGGCATTTCTTGACTGGGGATTGGAGAAAGATTTGTTCCTTCCATTTAAAGAGCAGACAGAGAAAGTGGAAAAAGGGGATCAATGTCTTGTGAGTCTTTATATTGACAAGAGCGAGAGACTTTGTGCCACAATGAAGATCTATCACCTTCTGCGGACGGATTCTCCTTATAAAAAGGATGATACAGTCAGAGGTACGATTTACGAAGTGAACCGGGAGATCGGTGCTTTCGTGGCGGTAGATAATCTTTATTCTGCACTGATCCCAAAAAGAGAGATGTACGGAAGGATGTCTGCAGGACAGGAGATCGAAGCCCGTGTAGCAGCCGTAAAAGAGGATGGCAAGCTTGATTTAAGTGTACGTGGCAAGATCCCGCAGCAGATGGACGAAGATGCAGAACTGATCCTGGACTGTATTGAGACGTGTGGAGGCAGGCTGCCATTTACGGATAAGGCAGACCCGGAGCAGATCAAGATGGAGATGGGGATGAGCAAGGCGGCATTCAAACGTGCGGTCGGAAGACTTTTGAAGCAGAGAAAGATTCAGATCAGGGAAGACGGGATTTACAGACTGTGATCTGAAATAAAAAGATCAGGCAGAGCCTATGGAGAGAGAAGGTCAGGTGTCCGGTCAAAAAAGAAAAATACTACTTGAAATTAAGCTGGCAGAAGCGATAGATGGAACTTATTGATAACTGCAAAAGAAAGGACAATGAGGTGAAGGTATGAGTTTTGCACATTTACATGTCCATACGGAGTACAGTCTTCTGGATGGCTCGAACAAGATCAAAGAGTATGTTGCAAGAGTGAAAGAGCTGGGGATGAACAGTGCGGCAATTACGGATCACGGAGTCATGTACGGAGTGATCGATTTTTATCGGGAGGCACGTAAGCAGGGGATCAATCCGATTCTCGGATGCGAGGTCTATGTAGCTCCCAATTCCCGGTTTGACAGGGAAGTGACAGGCGGAGATGACCGGTATTACCATTTAGTGCTGCTGGCTGAGAATAACGAAGGATACGAGAATCTGACAAAGATCGTTTCCAAAGGATTTGTGGAAGGGTACTATTACAAGCCGAGAGTAGATAAAGAACTTTTAAGAACCTATCATAAGGGGATTATTGCGTTGAGTGCGTGTCTTGCAGGAGAAGTTCCAAGATATCTTACCAAAGGGATGTATGAAGAGGCAAAAGACCGGGCTTTGGAGTATCAGGAGATTTTCGGAAAAGGGAATTATTTTCTGGAGCTTCAGGATCATGGAATCCCGGATCAGCAGTTGGTAAACCAGCAGTTGATGAAGCTGTCGCAGGAGACCGGGATTGAACTGGTTGCTACGAATGATGTGCATTATACCTATGCAGATGATGCGAAGGCACATGATATCCTGCTCTGTATTCAGACGGGGAAAAAGCTGTCGGATGAGAACCGGATGCGTTATGAAGGCGGGCAGTATTATGTGAAGTCCGAAGAAGAGATGGCGGCTCTGTTCCCGTATGCAAGGCAGGCACTGGAGAATACGCAGAAGATCGCAGACCGCTGTTCTGTGGAGATTGAGTTCGGAGTGACGAAGCTTCCTAAATATGACGTGCCGGAAGGCTATACTTCCTGGGAGTACCTGCAGAAGCTGTGCTATGAAGGACTGGATCAGCGTTATAGGACACCGTCGCAGGAGCTGAAAGACCGGCTGGCATACGAGCTGGATACGATCCGGCATATGGGATATGTCGATTATTTCCTGATCGTATGGGATTTTATCAAATATGCAAAAGACCATGGAATCGCAGTCGGACCGGGGCGTGGTTCAGCAGCGGGAAGTATCGTGTCCTATTGTCTGGGGATCACAACCATTGATCCCATCCATTATCAGCTCCTGTTCGAGCGTTTTCTGAATCCGGAACGTGTATCCATGCCGGATATTGATGTGGATTTCTGCTATGAGAGACGGCAGGAAGTGATCGATTATGTAACGAGAAAATACGGAAAAGACTGCGTGGCTCAGATCGTTACATTTGGAACGCTTGCGGCAAGAGGTGTCATCCGTGATGTAGGAAGAGTCATGGATCTGCCTTATGCCTATGTGGATTCGATTGCCAAGATGATTCCCCAGGAGCTTGGAATTACGATTGATAAAGCTCTGCAGATGAATCCGGAGCTTCGTAAGCTTTATGAGTCGGATGAGACGGTGACGCATCTGATCGATATGGCGAAGCGACTGGAGGGACTGCCGAGGCACTGCTCGATGCATGCGGCAGGAGTGGTGATCTGCCAGAAGCCTGTAGAGGAGTATGTACCTCTTTCGAGGGCGGCAGATGGGACAATCACGACCCAGTTTATTATGACAACGCTGGAAGAACTGGGACTTTTGAAGATGGACTTTCTGGGACTGCGTACACTGACCGTGATTCAGAATGCGGTACAGCTTGCAAGAAAAAAGCAGCCGGATCTTCAGATCGACAAGATTGACTACGATGATAAGGCAGTGCTGGATTATATCGGTACAGGAAAGACGGAAGGAATCTTCCAGTTGGAAAGTGGCGGGATGAAGAATTTCATGAAAGAATTGCAGCCCCATAGCCTGGAGGATGTGATCGCGGGAATTTCTCTGTACCGTCCGGGTCCGATGGATTTTATTCCACAGTATATCCGGGGAAAGAACGACAGATCATCCATCACATATGACTGCCCACAGCTTGAACCAATCCTTGCACCGACTTATGGCTGTATCGTTTATCAGGAACAGGTTATGCAGATCGTGCGTGATCTTGCAGGTTATACACTTGGACGAAGTGACCTTCTGCGTCGTGCCATGTCCAAGAAAAAAGCAGCGGTCATGGAAAAGGAACGGAAAACTTTCGTTTACGGCGATGAAGAGACCGGTGTACCGGGATGTATCAAGAACGGGATTGATGAGCAGACTGCAAATAAGATCTATGATGAGATGATCGATTTTGCAAAATATGCTTTTAACAAGTCTCATGCGGCTGCTTATGCAGTAGTATCTTATCAGACGGCGTGGCTGAAATACTATTATCCGGTAGAGTATATGGCAGCCCTGATGACTTCTGTGATCGATAATCCGACGAAGGTTGCAGAATATATTTACGTCTGCCGTCAGATGGGGATCAGAATCCTTCCGCCGGATATCAACAAAGGGGAGGCGGATTTTTCAGTAGACGGCGGAGATATCCGTTATGGACTGGCTGCGATCAAGAGTATCGGCCGCCCGGTGATCCGTGCCATTGTGAATGACAGAAAGGAACTCGGAGAGTTCAGAAATCTGGAAGATTTTATTACTAGAATTTCGAGCCGGGAGCTGATGAATAAACGGCTGGTGGAAAATCTCATCAAAGCCGGGGCATTGGATGTCCTGGGGGGAACAAGAAAGCAGTTCATGAGTATTTATATTCAGATCGTCGACCATATGCAGCAGGAAAAGAAAAACTCCATGGTCGGTCAGATGAGCCTGTTCGATGTGGTGAGTGAGGAGCAGAAGGAAGAGTTTCAGATCAGAATGCCGGATGTCGGAGAATATACAAAGGAGAACCTCCTTGGATTTGAAAAAGAGGTACTCGGAGTGTATGTCAGCGGCCATCCGCTGGAGCCTTATGAAGAAGAGTGGCGGAAGGTGATTTCTGCGACCACTGCTGATTTTCAGGTTGATCCTGAAGTCGGATATACGAAAGTAAGAGACGGAGCCAGGGAGATCATCGGCGGTATCATTGTGGAAAAGACGGTGAAGCATACCAAGACGAACCAGATGATGGCATTTCTGACGGTAGAAGATCTTTTCGGAACAGTAGAAGTAGTTGTATTTCCGAGGGACTACGAGAAGTATCGGCAGTATCTTGAGGAAGATAATAAGATCTTTGTAAAGGGAAGAGTTTCGGAAGAAGATGACAAGGCAAGCAAGCTGATCTGCGAGAAGATCCTTCCGTTCGGGCAGAAGAAAAAGGAATTATGGATCCAGTTTCCGGATAAGGAAACGTATCTGGAGGAAGAGGCGATAACCTATGGATATCTGGCTGATTCAGAGGGAAATGACGAAGTCGTGATCTACTGTGAGAAGGAAAAAATTGTGAAAAAATTACCTGCGAATAAGAATATCAGTATAAATCCACAGATTTTGAGCAGGTTAATGAACCATTTTGGTGAGAATCGGGTAAAAGTAGTAGAAAAAGCTATTGAAAACCACTTCTAAATAAGGTAGAATATTTGCGGAGTTGATAAAAAATAGACAATAGAAATCTTTATCAGACATTTCAGAGAAAGGGTGGAGATAACATGGCAGAGAAAACTATGAATGAAAAAGAAAAATATCTGGACGAGATTGAGGATAAGATCCGTACGATCGGAGTTCTGACGAGTGGAGGAGACGCTCCTGGAATGAATGCAGCAATCCGTGCAGTCGTAAGACGTGCCCTTGCAAAAGGATTAAAGGTTCGCGGAATCCGCAGAGGATATCATGGACTTCTGAAAGAAGAGATCATCGATCTGACAGCACGTGATGTGTCTGATATTGTTCAGCGTGGTGGTACAATTCTTCAGACAGCACGTTGTAAGACAATGCGTACAGAAGAAGGACAGCAGAAGGCAGCTGCTATCTGTAAAAAGTATGGCATTGATGGTCTTGTAGTAATCGGAGGAGACGGATCATTTGCAGGAGCTCAGAAGCTTGCAAACCTCGGAGTTAATACGATCGGTGTTCCGGGAACGATCGATCTGGATATCGCCTGCACAGATTATACGATCGGATTTGATACAGCGGTTAATACAGCTATGTATGCGATCGATAAAGTCCGTGATACTTCTACATCTCATGAGAGATGCAGTGTCATTGAGGTTATGGGTCGTGACGCAGGATATCTTGCACTGTGGTGCGGTATTGCCAACGGAGCTGAGCGTATCCTGATGCCGGAAGAGCATGGATTTGATGAGAAAGCCCTGATCGAGGACATTCTTGAAAATAAGAAACGCGGTAAACAGAATTATATCATTATCAATGCTGAGGGTGTTGGTGATTCTATCAATCTTGCAAAGAGAATCGAAGATGCAACAGGTATTGAGACAAGAGCTACGATCCTTGGACATATGCAGCGTGGTGGAAGCCCGACATGTAAGGACAGAGTTTACGCTTCTACAATGGGAGCTATGGCAGTTGACCTTCTCTGCCAGGGCAAGACAAACCGTGTTGTAGGATATCAGCATGGCGAGTTCGTTGATTTTGATATTGAGGAAGCTCTTGCAATGAAGAAGACCATTTCTGCATACCAGTATGATGTGGCTAAATCACTTGCAATTTAAATAAGCATTGCAAATCCTGGTGATTCAAATTATAATATTATAAGGCAACAACATGATGATAATTCAGCCTTGTGGAGTCTTTGGAGTCCGCATGGCTGAATTTGTGTCATTATAGAAAAATAGGGGAGAATATAGTCGGATATGATGAATAAAAAGACAGCTCCTGTCGGAGTATTTGATTCGGGAGTCGGAGGACTGACGGTTGCAAGAGAGATCAGCCGACAGTTACCGGATGAGAATATTGTTTATTTCGGAGATACTGCCCGCGTTCCTTATGGAAGTAAGTCGCAGAATACGATCATTCGTTTTTCGGAACAGATCATTCGTTTTTTGAAGACCAAAGAGGTGAAGGTGATCGTGATCGCCTGCAATACTGCAAGTGCATTGGCACTGGATGCGGTGAAAGATGAGTTTGATATCCCAATCCTGGGAGTGGTTATTCCGGGTGCGAGAGCAGCCGTAGAGGCGACGAAGAACGGGAAAGTCGGAGTAGTTGGGACAGAGGCAACGGTTCAGAGCGGGATGTATACGAAAGTGATCCAGGGAATGAACCCGGAGATCACGGTCATTGAGAAGGCCTGCCCGTTGTTTGTTCCTCTGGTGGAAGAAGGATTTAAAGAGCATCAGGTAACAGCGGAAGTAATCGAGTATTATCTGGAATCTATGCGAAGTACGGATATTGATGCCATGATTCTTGGCTGTACGCATTATCCGTTGCTCAGATCCAAGATCCGGGCTTATATGGGGGACAAGATTCAGATTGTAAACCCTGCTTATGAGACAGCGATGGATCTGAAACGTCTGCTGGAAGAGAATGATATGGCGAATGACGGAACAGAAGGGCAGCACAGCAATTATTCATTTTATGTAAGTGATGCGGCAGAGAAGTTCAGAAAATTTGCAAATACAGTCATGCCATTTGATGTGCCGATAACGAATGTAGTGAATATAGAAGGATATTAAAGATTATGACAAAGGATGTATTTGTAAGCATTTCCGGTATGCACGAAGAGATTGCAGAGACGCCTGCAGTTGAAAGGGACGAGGCAGAAGCGATCGAAGTTGTGACTCCGGGCAGCTATTACTTCAGAAACGAGAAGCATTATATTGTATATGATGAGGCTGTGGAAGGGTCTTCTGAAATGATCAGAAACCGGATCAAGATCACAGGAACTGGATGCGTGGAGATCGTAAAGAGCGGATTGTCAGATTCTCACATGATCTTTGAAAAGAATAAAAAGAACTCGACGTATTACCGGACACCGTATGGACAGATGCTGCTTGATGTGAATACCAGAGAGCTGGAGATTCAGGTGACAGAGGATGAAATTGATGTACGGATCGAGTATGAACTGGATGTAAATCATGAGCCTATGGCGGACTGCAGGATCAAAATGAATATCATGTCCCGCAGCAATGGAAGTTTTTCCGTGTTAGGATGAGTGAATGGCACGGAAAGGATAAGGACAGATGATAACAAAACTGATAGAAATTGTTTATTCATTTTTATGGGGAGACCTGATTCAGATCCCATTACCGGGAGGCAGCAGTGTGGGAATTTCACTGCTTATTATTCTTCTGATCCCGATGGGAATTTATTTTACAGTAAGAACCCGGTTTCTCCCGATCCGGCTTTTCCCTGATATGGTGCGTGCATTGGTGGGGACAAAAGCGAAAAAAGATGCGGACGGTAAAAGTGAAAAAAAGGAAAAGAAAGAAAAGGGCAGCTTGTCCACATTTCAGACGCTGATCGTTTCAACGGCAACGAGAGTCGGGATGGGGAATCTGGTCGGAGTGGTTGCAGCAATTTCAGCAGGTGGTGCCGGAGCTGTATTCTGGATGTGGGTCACGGCACTGATTGGTTCATCGACAGCATTCATTGAGGCAACGCTCGCCCAGCTTTATAAGGAAAAAGATCCCCTGTATGGTGGATACCGGGGTGGTCCGGCTTATTATATGCATCGTTATATGGAGCGGAGGCAGAAAAAGAAAAAGCGTTATTCCCTGATCGCAGTATTATTTGCGATATCGGGACTGATCTGCTGGTGCGGCATCAGTCAGGTGATCAGCAATTCAGTGACTTCTTCTTTAGAAAATGCATTCTCTGTTCCGCCCCTTTATACAACCATCGTGCTTGTAGCACTTGCGGCAGTGATCGTATTGCGGAAGAACGCAACTGTGAAAGTACTGGATCTTTTAGTACCGGTTATGGCGGTATGCTATTTCGTTCTGACGATCGTGATCATTTTCAGGAATATCGGAAGCCTTCCTCAGGTTTTTGAGAGGATCTTTCAGGAGGCGTTCGGGTTCCGGCAGATTGCGGCAGGAGGGTTTGGTGCAGTACTGATGAATGGAATCAAGAGAGGGCTTTTCTCAAATGAAGCAGGATCGGGTTCTGCTCCCTGTGCGGCAGCGGCAGCAGAATGTGAAAATCCGGTTCAGGCAGGACTGGTTCAGGCGTTGGGAGTCTTTATTGATACGATTGTCATCTGTAGCTGTACAGCGATGATCATGCTTCTTGTACCGGAAGACTTGGTGGCGGGACTGTCGGGAATGGAACTTTTGCAGACTGCCATGCGGTATCATCTCGGTGAATTTGGAGTGATTTTTATAGCTGCGACCCTGTTCATGTTCAGCTTTTCAACATTCCTTGGAATCCTCTTTTATGCAAGAAGTAATGTGGCTTATTTGTTCGGGGATAACTGGCTGTCACAGACGGCTTATAAGGTTATGGCACTGGTGATGCTTTTTGCAGGAGGTCTTGCGGCCTATACAGTTGTATGGGATCTTGGTGATGTCGGGATCGGTTTGATGACGATCTTCAATACAGCAATCCTGTATCTCCTTGGCGGAGAAGCGTTAAAGGAGCTTCGGGAGTACGAGGCAGGAAAAGCGTGTAAAAAGAAAAGTTTGGAAGAGTGATCACGGAGGAGTGATCCGGGGAATAGAGAAGATCGGAAAATAAAGAAATTTGGAAATAGGATGAAAAGAATAAAAAAGTTCCGCTCCTGTCTGACTGGCAGGAGCGGAACTTTTTACTTTCAGTTCTTTTCTTTTTTGAATCTTGAGAAAAGTCCTTTTTTCTTTTTCTTTGCAACCTCAGGAATACCACCGCGAACGCTCTTGATTCCTGTGATGTAAATACCACTGAGAACTACCTTGGCTTCCTTCTTTACCGGAAGAACCTCAAATACTTTTTCCTCGCACATCAGTGTCATGATCTTTGGTCCGATCTTGGCTTTGACGATCGGGACTCTAGTACGTCTTAAGTACTTTGGAGTATTCTCAACAACAGCCGCCGGAAGTCCGGCCTCTTTCAGCTTCAACCTCTTTTTATCAATAACGAGCATACTGACGGTCTGTGCAACTGCATCCATCTGCTCTTTTTGCTCTGCCTGCTTTTTCTCTGCTTTCTTACCGAAGAAATATAATCCTACGCATATTCCAATGAGGACTACGAGGACTACGAGAAAGATTATCATTCCTGTACTCAAAATAAAACCCTCCTAAAACGCGGTATTTCCGCTTGATATGTATAAAATATTGTAACATTCTTTAAAAGGAAGTGCAAGTAAAATTCAATTAGGGGTTACTTTTCACCGGAAAAACGAGTATACTGTTTATTGTGACGCATTTTACCCTGCAGACTGGAAAAGTAAGCAGGGGAGTAACTCATTTATTATTTTACGTTTCAGAGAAAAGGAGTAAGAACTGAATGCTTGAAATGCTTGGAACTGGTATATCGACAATGCTTCATTTTATAATGGACAATATTGTCATTATCAATATCATTCTTTCCCTGATTATTGTATTTTTTGAGCGAAGGTCACCACAGGCTGTGTGGACATGGCTGCTGCTGTTGTATTTTATACCGATTGTTGGATTTATCCTGTATCTGGTCATTGGTCAGGATTTCCACAAGAGCAGGATGTTCAAGGCAAAGGAGATTGAGGGAGAAGTCAAATATGCAGTCCGGCGGCAGGAAGAGACGATCTACAAAAAGCAGCTAAAGCTGGCAAATCCGGAACTTGACCGGTTCAGGGATCTGATGTTGTATAATCTGGAGGCCGGAAGTGCTGTGCTTACGGATAATAATGATATCCGTATTTATACAGATGGAAAAGAGAAATTCCGGGCCTTGATCCATGAGATGAAGCAGGCAAAAAAGTACATTCATATGCAGTATTATATTATACGGAGCGATGAGCTGTGGCAGGAGATTGAACCGGTACTGATCCAAAAGGCAAAAGAAGGCGTGGAGGTCAGAGTCTTATTTGACAGTATGGGCTGCAGAACAATGCATAAAAAAGACTGGAACCGGCTGAAGGCGGGCGGTGTACAGATCGCAGAGTTTTTCCCGGCGTTGCTTGGAAAGCTGCAGCTTCGTATGAATTACCGAAACCACAGGAAGATCGTAGTCATAGACGGACGGATCGGATTTGTCGGTGGATTCAATGTAGGCCGTGAATATCTGGGTCTGGATGAGAAGTTTGGCTACTGGCGGGATACGCATCTGTGTATTGAGGGAGCGGCAGTTACGTCACTGGCGGTGCGATTTGTGCTGGACTGGAATTATGCGGCAAAGGAAAACCTCTTTTTAAGAGATTCTCTTTTTGAGATCCCGCAGTATGTACGCGGAGGGCATGACCCGGTGCAGATCATTTCCAGTGGACCGGACTCCCAGTCGAAGGAGATCCATGATAATTATCTCCGGCTGATCCACCATGCAAAGGATCATGTCTATATACAGACACCGTATTTTATTCCGGATGATTCTATTTTAGATGCCCTGAAGATTGCAAGCCAGTCGGGGATTGATGTGCGGATCATGATTCCGTGTAAGCCGGATCATCCATTTGTATACTGGGCAACTTATTCTTACATAGGTGAGATGGTGGCTGCCGGAGCAAAATGCTATGTCTATGATAACGGATTTCTTCATGCGAAGACTTTGTCGGTGGATGGACTGGTGGCGTGCGTTGGGACTGCTAATATGGATATCCGCAGTTTTGCACTGAATTTCGAGGTGAATGCGACGATCTACAGTGAGCGGACAGTCGGAAGGCTGGAGGCAGCATTTGAAAATGATATTACAAAATGTAAGCAGGTTACAAGGAAAGTTTATGATGAACGGAGTTTGCTCATCCGTGCAAAAGAGCAGTTTTCAAGGTTGTTATCCCCACTTTTGTAAGTGGTAAGGGTAATCATAGAATAATTTATACAAGGAGAAGAAAAATGAAAAAAGGATTGATGGTTGCACTTGCTGCAATCGCAGTAACAGTATCCGTTGCCGGTTGCGGTGGGGATGGAAAGCTGTCAAATGATTATGTGACAGTAAACCAGTACAAGGGACTGGAAATAGCAAAAGTGGAGAAGAAAGAAGTCAGTGATGATGATGTGGAACAGACGATCCAGAGCCGTCTTCTTTCTTCAGGAAAAACGGATGGTCTGACAAAGGACGGTGCGGCAGAGGACGGAGACTGGGTAAATATTGATTATTCAGGTTCTGTTGACGGCACAGCTTTTGATGGCGGAACATCCACAGGATATGACCTCCAGCTTGGTTCGGGTACATTTCTTGCTGCGACAGATGACTACAAAGGATTTGAGGAACAGATCGTAGGACATAAGGCAGGAGAAGAATTTGATATCCAGGTACAGTTCCCGGATCCGTATCAGAACAATACAGACCTGTCCGGTAAACCGGCAGATTTCCACATTGTCCTGAATAAGGTTTATGCTCCGGCAGAACTGACAGATGAGTGGGTAGCATCAAACGATGATTCCTATACAACAGTTGATGAGCTTAGAAAAGGTCTGAAGGAGACGATGCAGGAGTACTATGACAGTCAGTATGATTCCCAGGTGAAATCCGAGATTGAGGACAAGCTGCTGGAAACTTCAGAAGTGAAGAAGTACCCGGATGGTGCAGTGGATGATAAAGTTTCTCAGATCAAAGAGAGTTATGAGACGACAGTTAAAAATTACTACGGAATGGAACTCAGCGATTTCATTACGAGTTACCTGAAGACAACAGAGGATGACTTTAATACGAAGATTGAAGAGCAGGCGAAGAAAACGGTTCAGTTAGAGCAGGCACTCAGACTGATCGCCAAGAAAGAGAAGCTGGAGCTTTCTGATAAAGATTATGAGAAAGAAATGAAAACCTATGCTAAAAATGCAGGTGCAGATGATGTGGATTCTTATAAAGAGCAGGTAGGTGAGGATAACCTTAAGACGATGATCTTATGCGATAAAGTGTTGGATTTCCTCGTAGATAACTGCAAGCAGACAAAAGATGCATCCACATCAACAGGTACATCTTCAACAGGTACATCATCTACAGATGATAAATAAGAAATGAGAAATTGGAGGGGTCGATATGAAGCTTGAAAATGAATTTCTCCTTGTGGAGATCGCTGCACAGGGGGCAGAGGTAACAAGAATTTTTAACAAAAAAGATGAGACAGATGTACTGTGGGAAGGAAATCCGGTCTTCTGGTGTCGCCATTCTCCACTGCTTTTCCCGTATGTAGGAAAGACTTATCAGAATAAGTTGTGGATCGATGGAAAGCAGTATGATACAGAAAAGCATGGATTTGCACGTACAAGTTTATTTGATTGTGTGGCGGAAAGCGAAAATTCAGTAACTTATATGCTGAAGGATTCCGAGGAGACAAAGAAAATGTTTCCTTACGCATTTGAACTGTATGTGACGTATACGCTGGAAGAGAACAGACTGAATGTAAAATGGGAAGTAAGGAATCCGGCAGATAAGACGATGTATTTCTGCATCGGGGGACATCCGGCGATCCGTTTTGCGAAACCGGAAGAGAAGAAGACAGATTATGTCCTGAAATTCCCGGGAAAGAAGACGCTGGAGTACATCGGGGTGATCGAATCTGAGGCGGCAGCAGACCCGGATACAATTTATAAGATGGAGCTTGAAAATGAATGTTATCCATTGACGGAAGAGCTTCTTGCCAATGATGCACTGATTTTTGATCATGAACAGTTTGATGAAGTGTGGGTATGTCATAAGGATGGAAGACCCTATGTGGGAATGAAATATCAAGGGATCCCGAGTATGGGAATCTGGTCTATGCCGAATGCCCCGTTCGTATGCCTGGAGCCATGGATGGGACGGTGTGATAACGTTGGTTTTAACAAGGATATCTCAGAGAAACCATTTATCAATCATGTAGATGCGGGAGAGACTTTTGTGAACGGATATGAGCTGATCGTAGCAGTAAATCATAAAGGATGAGCGTATATGGCTGATAAACATATACAAGAGATAAGCATGCCTGAGTGATAAATATACCGAAAAAAAGTGGCCGAACAGAGAAGAATGCTTTCAGATCTTCCGTTCAGCCGCTTCTTTTTATTCTCTTTTTATTATCGTTTTATTCCCGTTTTTTCGGTCTTTTTTACTTCTTTTCTTTCTTTTCCTTCATCTGCTTGATGACTTTCAGTCTTGTAAATTCTTCACGTTCTTTTTCTTCCAGTGCATTGGAAATTGTATAGACCAGATTTTCATACATCGGGATCGTAATATTTTGCAGTGCATTGGCACGCTTCTGCGTCTTTTTAATATTACTTGCCAGCCGGTAAGCGGCATTTTCAATCATGGAAAGCCGGATCGTCAGTTCTTTTACTTTCCGGAAGGCCTCACGGGCCTTGTCGATGGATTCCCTGGTTGTGCTGAAAGAATAAGTCGGCTGCCCGGGATCGGGAACATATTTCACATGAGGAATTTCAGTTCCCATGATACTGCGTGTCTGGATCGTGATGGAATTTTCAATCGGAACCGTATAGGCGAGAAGCTCGACTGTGCTGATTCCGTTCTCGATATTGGCACGCTGAAGGCATTGATAAGCATACATGAAGGTCGAATCAATGTCCTCCTGGATCGTCCGGGCCTCTTCGATCAGATCCATCAGTTCCCGGATGAGGATATTTCTTTTTTTATCCATCAGGTCGTATCCCTGACGTGCCAGGGACAGTGAATTTTTGGCAAGCATCAGGTTTCCCTTGGTGGGGAAGGTACGAGGATCCATAAATTTCCCTCCTTTCAGATCCATTTACAGAGTATTTCTGAATAAATGTTCCGGTCTATTCTTCCGGTGCAGGTTTGTAGTATTTGTCGAGGATCTTTGTATCTACACGATCCAGTTCCTCTCTTGGAAGTTTTCCTAACAGTTCCCAGCCGAGATCCAGTGTCTCTTCCATACTGCGGTTTTCATCCGGCTGCTGTCCGATATAACGCTCTTCAAATTCTTTTCCGAATGCAAGATACTTTTTATCAATCGGAGAGAGTTCATCTTCACCGATAACAGAAGCGAGGTTTCTTGCATCTCCTACTTTGGCGTAGGCGGAGAAAAGCTGATTGGCAAGATCCTGGTGGTCTTCTCGTGTATAGCCTGCTCCGATTCCGTCCTTCATCAGACGGGAAAGGGAAGGAAGGATATTAATCGGCGGATAAATGGACTGTCCGTGTAACGGGCGCTCAAGTACAATCTGTCCTTCTGTAATATAACCGGTCAGATCCGGGATCGGATGTGTGATATCATCATTTGGCATGGTGAGGATCGGCAGTTGAGTCACAGAGCCATCTACACCGCGGACGATTCCTGCACGTTCGTAGATCGTGGCGAGTTCACTGTAGAGGTATCCCGGAAATCCCTTTCGGCTTGGAATCTCTCCTTTGGAGGAGGAAACCTCACGCATCGCCTCGGCAAAAGAAGTCATATCCGTCAGGATGACAAGAATGTGCATATGCCGTTCAAAAGCCAGATATTCCGCGACAGTCAGGGCAACCTTCGGAGTGATGAGTCGTTCTACGACCGGGTCATTTGCAAGGTTCAGGAACATGGCAACATGGTCGGCAACACCGCTTTCTTCAAAAGTATTCCGGAAGAAATCAGCGACATCATGCTTGACTCCCATAGCGGCAAATACAATAGCAAACTGTTCATCGGAATCATCCCCCAGAGAGGCCTGCTTTACGATCTGTGCCGCAAGCTGGTCATGCGGGAGTCCGTTTCCTGAGAAAATCGGAAGTTTCTGTCCGCGGATCAGTGTGGTCAGTCCGTCGATGGCGGAGATACCGGTGTGGATATAGTTCCGGGGGTATTCCCTGCGGATCGGGTTCAGCGGAAGACCGTTGACATCCCGTTTCAGGTTTGAGACCAGTGGTCCGAGATCATCAATGGGCTGTCCGATTCCGTTGAACGTACGACCGAGCATATCCGGTGAAAGTGCAATCTCCATCGGGTGTCCGGTCAGTTTGGTATGCGTATTTTTCAAAGACATATTTTCAGAGCCTTCAAAGACCTGGATGACTGCTTTATCTTCGTAGACCTCTACAATACGTCCAAGCTTGCGTTCTTCTCCGTTTACGACAAATTCTACGATCTCATCATAAAAAGCATCCTGTACGCCCTCCAGTGCGATCAGAGGGCCGTTGATACTGCTTAATCCTAAATATTCTATTGACATTTCTGCTGTCCCTCCTTATGCATTCTTTTCAATGACACGCTGATAAAAGGCATCAATGTCGCGATGGTACTGGGCAAAAAGCTCCAGCCGGTCATTCGGAACATCGTATTTGATGGAAATAATGCGGTCAAAAATATTTTCCGATTTCAGGACGGACATCGGATGTCCCATGGTGACAAGCGTACGTGCCTGCTTATAAAGGTAAAGGATCGTATCCATCATCAGAAACTGCTTTTCCATGGAAACGCAGGTATCATCTTTATGGAATGCATTCTGCTGAAGAAATCCAAGCCGGATCACGCGGGCAATTTCCAGGACGAGCTTCTGATCGTCGGGAAGAACATCACTTCCGATCAGCTTGACAATTTCAAGCAGGCTGCTTTCCTGATTTAAAAGAGCCATCAGACGGTTGCGGTAGTCAACGAATTTCGGGGAAACGTTGTCCTGGTACCAGGGGCTTAAGTCAGTGAGATATTCACTGTAACTGGTCAGCCAGTGGATGGCAGGGAAATGTCTTGCATAGGCAAGACTCTTATCCAGTCCCCAGAAGCAGCGTACAAAACGTTTGGTGTTCTGGGTGACCGGTTCGGAAAAGTCACCGCCCTGTGGGGAAACTGCTCCGATAATGGTGACGGAACCATCTGTTCCGTTTAAATTATGCATCATGCCGGCACGCTCGTAAAAAGCGGAAAGGCGGGATGCAAGGTAAGCCGGGAATCCTTCTTCTGCCGGCATTTCTTCCAGTCGTCCTGAAAGTTCTCGGAGGGCTTCAGCCCAACGGGAGGTGGAATCTGCCATGATCGCTACGTCATAGCCCATGTCCCGGTAATACTCGGCAAGTGTCAGTCCTGTATAAATACTGGCCTCGCGGGCAGCCACTGGCATGTTAGAAGTATTGGCGATCAGAGTAGTACGATCCATCAGTGGTTTTCCGGTACGTGGATCAGTCAGTTCACTAAATTCCTCAAGCACCTGCGTCATTTCATTTCCACGTTCACCACAGCCGATATAAATGATGATATCCGCATCCGCCCACTTGGCGATCTGATGCTGGGTCATGGTCTTTCCGGTTCCGAATCCACCCGGGATTGCGGCAGTACCGCCTTTGGCGATCGGAAACATCGTGTCGATGATCCGCTGTCCGGTGACAAGCGGAACGGATGCCGGAAACCGGTGGTGCGTCGGACGCGGTGTGCGGATCGGCCAGTGCTGGGTCATGGTAAGGTCTTTTGTATCCCCGTCAGGGAGCTGCAGACGGACAAGAAGATCATCAATGGTATACGCTCCGTCTGCCACCGTGACAAGAACGGTTCCTTCGATCCCCGGAGGAACCATACATTTATGGGTGATCGCATGGGTTTCGGGAACCTCTGCGATGATATCCCCGGCATGGAGATAATCTCCCTGCTTTACAGTAATGTGGGTGGGCCATTTTTTTGTACGATCCAGTGAATCCACGCTTACTCCACGGGTGATGAATGCACCTGCAGATTCTGCGATCCGTTCCAGCGGACGCTCGATTCCATCGAAAATATTATTCAGGATACCGGGAGCAAGGGTCACAGATACCGGATTGCCGGTGGCAATGACCTCCTCTCCGGGATACAGTCCGGTGGTTTCTTCATAAACCTGAACCGTGGTCAGGTCTTTGTCCAGTGCAATGACTTCTCCAACCAGCTTCTGCTTTCCGACATAAACCATTTCTGACATACAGAAACCGGTATTTCCTTTGAGGTAAATGACGGGACCGTTGATTCCGTAAATAGTTGCTGTCTTAACCAATGCCGTCTCCTCCTTCAAATATAAATTTATCATACTGATCCTTTAACTGAGTCTGAAAAGAATTATCGATCAGGATGTTGCGTGACCGGATGACCGAGCGGACACCACCGATAAAATCTTCTGCACTGACACTCAGATGAACCTGGGTTGCATCTTCCAGCGCTGTCTTTTTCTTTTCATCAGACAGGTTGATATAGACTGTAACCGGGTCAGTTCCTGCAAAACGGACGGCACTGCGGATGCAGCGTATAAGAAAGTCGTCATACGCTTCTGTCTTCATAAAGGCATGGATCAGATCCTGTGCTTCTTCAAAAATTTTATCTTTCAGCTCCTGCTGGATCTTACCCTGCTTTCTTTTGATCTCAAGCTGGGATTTCGCAAGAGCCTGGTTCAGAGCCAGTTTTGCATTCGTGGTTTCTGCCTTGATCCGGGTTTCGGACTGGCGTAATGCCTCTGCTTTATGGTCTTCAAAGACTTTGTCAAGAGCTTCCCGGTGAGAGTCGATGATCGCATTCCCTTCAGCCCGGGCCTGCTCCATGGAAGTCGTCTTTAAATGCGTGATCTTTTCTTCTAAAGTCAAGAGGAATCCCTCCTTCTGTATTTGTTGATATTGTACGGATACCGGCCGTAACTAAAGTTTTAAGCCAATGGCTTCGGTGATATAGGAAGTGATAAAATCTTTTTTCCGCCCTGTTCCGTGACGGTCGGGGATTTCTACCAGAAGCGGCATCTTCCGCTCTAAGCGGAATGTGTCGATCAGATCAGGAAATTCCCGCCCCAGCTTTTCAGTCAGAAGTACGATGCCAACGGTCTTGTCTGCAAGGACATCTTCCAGTGCCGTACGGAGCTCTTCCCTTTCATGGATGACGATGCCGTCCACACCTGCCAGCCGCATTCCGGTATACGTGTCAACATTATCACTGATGAGATACATTTTCATAAAAACCGCTCCTTAGAGATTTCCCAGGATCATGAAGGAAATGATCAGTCCGTAAAGGCATACACCTTCTGCAAGTCCTACGAAGATCAGAGATTTACCAAGTACGCTGGAATCTTCACTGATAGCACCTAACGCTGCACTTGCCGCACTTGCAACGGCGATACCACCACCGATACAGGAAAGTCCGGTTACGAGTGCTGCTGCAAGGTAGCCCATGCCTGTGGCGAGAGTCGCACCATTGGCTGCAGCTGTGGCTGCATGGACGCTGTCAGGACCTGCCAGCATGGCAATAGAAGCAATGGCAAAAGCACCGAAGAAGAAAAATGCATTGATACCGATCGTGCGTTTGTACCGCTTTTTGTTCTTTTCACCGATCAGGTAATAGCCGAACGGGATGATAATGCTTAAGATAAGTGCTGCGATAAAAATAATTTTTGTTGCGATAGTCATAGTGGAATCCTCCTGCTTTTTATTAATTTCAGGCTGTTGTTATGCCTGGTTGTTCTTTTTCTTTTTTGTGTACGGGTTAAATGCACGGCCGCTGCCACTGTAGAAACGGCTGAACATTTCATAATATTCCAGACGGAGTACCTGGATGCCGACGATCAGTCCTTCAAATCCGCAGACGAACAGATTGCCGAAAATAACACCGATCCAGTTCGGATGTCCGCTCTCTGCACCTGCCAGTTGCAGTACCACTTCCATGATGGCTGCATGGCTGACGGCAAATGCTCCGATACGGATAAAGGAAATCGTATTGGAAAAATAACTCAATAAAGTTTCAAACATCTCAAAAAATCCCTGAACCACGTACATTCCCGGTCCGGTCTCCATCTTGTCAGCACGCTTTTCAATCCTGCGGGCGAGCGGCTCTTTCAGGAAAATAAGAAGAAGCGGTACTCCGAACATCACGCCCATGACGATTCCGCCCGGAAGCGGATTGCCGGTCATGAAGAGTACAATGGTGACAACCACTGCGAGATAGAAAACCAGTCCTGCCACACCATTTGCATCAAACCAGGTTCCCTCGACATCTTTGCTTTTTGCTGCATTAATAATATGCAGGATCATGGCCACGATGATAAGGAACATACCAAAGGCAACTGCTACGATAAAGACGGTATTCAGTTTCCCCAGGAACGGTAATGTGGTCATATGGTCGATGGGCCGTATCCACAAAGGCTTCAGCACATCTTCAAATCCGAAGATACTTCCGAACATAAATCCGAAGATTGTGGAGAAGAATCCGGCTGTGGAGATAATCCCCGCCAGAGGGATCTTCTTAAAGTGATAGATCAATGCCCCACCGATGAGAAGGAGAAGTCCCTGTCCGACATCTCCGAACATGACTCCGAAAATAAAGGAGTAGGTCAGTCCGACAAATACAGTCGGGTCCATCTCATTGTGGGCGGGAAGTCCATACATCTGAATGAACATTTCAAAAGGCTTGAAAAGCTTTGGATTCTCAAGCTTGGTCGGAGGCTCACCGAAGTAAGCATCATGGTCATCTTCAACGACAACGAAGACTTTGTCATCATCTTTGATCTCTTCAAGAAAACGATCCACATCATCCTCTGCCATCCAGCCGCAGAGAATATAGTAATCTTCCTGATTCTCATCCATACGGGCCGCCATTTTGCGGACATCAAAATTATTGGACAATTCTTCTAAACGGTTCTTTGCGGCAACCAGTTGTGCGGCACGGTCGGAGAGCATTTCCCCGGCTTCTTTGTCGAGGTCGTTCATCTCCACATTTACCCGGGCAATCTCCCTCTCCAGTTCCTGATAAGCATAAGCCGGAGTTCCCTCAAATTCATCTTTCAGCTCGATCCGTTCAAAATGAAGAGAGCGGAAGACGGCATCTACTTTTTTCGCTTCTCCCGGAGAAACAAAATAAGCACCATAGACAAAGCTTTCATCCCGTTCGCCCTCTACAAAGATCGCACCCAGGTCATCCATGAGATATTTCAGCATTTTATGATAATGCTCTACTGCGATCCGTCCGAAGCGGTAAGTGATGAACCGGTAGCTGAGTACCTGATGCAGATCACATTCCAGTGGGCGGAACGGTGCAATGATCTGTTGCTTTGTACGGAGCTGTTCAATCTTATTTTTGCATTTTTCCTTTTTCTGTTGCAGATCTTCATAATCTGCACTTGCATTTCGCACAAGTTCAAACATATCGTCCAGACCGAGAGATGAATCGGGAGTGACCGTATCCGCATTTGGAAGGTAACTGACGAACTGAGTCGCCTTTGCAAGAACATCCCGGTATGGATTGATCTCAACAAAAGGACGGAGGTTCTCGACTGTCTTCAGCTCGGAGAGAGCGGATTCCAACTGGATCTCATAGCGTGAGAGATACTGGTCAGTGACCCGGTCGATATCGTTTCTCGGGCCGGATATGTTGATAAATTTCATTTTTACAATCATTGGGTTCTACCTCCAACGTAAGTCATCGTCTCACCCGGTGAGAGTCCGTAACGGATACACTCAAGGGTGGTGGTGAGCTTTTTGATTTCTTCTTCCTTGAGGAAGAGATAGGTGTTGACAGCAGCGATCGAATAGGGATTCCGTCTTCTGTCGATCAGATAAAGGTGATGCAGACACTCGGAATACATCTGTTCCATGTCCGGATTTTTCTGAAAATGATACTGTCTTCCGTAGCGGGTCCGGCTCACCAGTGTCTGTAGTTCTTCGATCCCCGCAGCCTCAACCATTTCCTTGATCTGAGCGGTTGATAATTTATAGTGGATCGGAATGATCAGAAGATAAATATCCGCGGGCTTCATATTATAATATTTCTTTGCACGTAAGATCCACTGCATATTGAGCAGATCGATCTGCGAACCACAATTCCTTTCGTAGAGTTCCAGATCCTCTTTTTTTAACATTTTTTTACGGGCTTTCCACAAAGTAGTGAAAAAGTAAAGTTCCAGTGCAAGGTCATAATCATACAGGGTGACTTTCTGTGCATCCTGCAATTTCTTCAGCGGATCATAGTATTCTGTCCCTTTGAGATTGTCCACCAGTTCATCTGTCGTTCTGGAAGTGATGAGCCGGTCGATGGAAAGCTGGGAATAACGGTCAAAGAACTCCTTTTTATAATGAAGATCAAAAGGTCTCTTATAATGATTGATGACGATCCTCAGACAATAATCAATCAGGTCAATCTCGTAGGATTTGAGCCGCAGTTCCATGAACTTCCGCTGCTTTTGTCCGCAGAAACGGTAGAGCTTGGTATAATCCCGGTAAAGTGACTGAGTCAGCAGCTTTTCGATATTTCCACGGTGAAGCTGCGTCGGCTCAAGGGATTCAAGGGTTTCTGCATAAGCAGTATTCTTTTTCAGATATTCCACTGCCTCCGGTATGGTATGCAGGGATGCAAGCTCCTGAAACTGTCCGGGGCTGAGAAGTCTGGATTCCATGGCACGCGTCTTTGTTACGATCCCGCTGTATTCAAGCAGATGTCCCATAGGCTACACCTCTGTGATCTTTCGGAGAATCTTCTGTGCATACAGAGTATGATTCTCTTCATATTCTTTTTGCAGTGCGTTGATCTGTGCCAGACTTTCATCGCTTTGAGATGAAAGGATCTGAGAAGTCTTTTTTTGCAGATCATCCTGTATCGCCTGAATCTGCTTTTTGGTCTCTGCCTCAAGCTCCAGGTCGAATTGCCTGCGTTTCTCGTCATATTTCTCATCGAGAATGGACTTTTCAGCTTCTGCATGCTGCACAATGCTGACGGCAGCAGATTCTATTTCCGTCAATTTGTTTAGAATAGAGTCCATAATAAGCCTCCTTTTTGTGAGAAAATTATAATATCTACTATAATACACCTTTTCACAAAAAAATCAACCCGTCAGCTTTGACCGGAAAGTGGTTGCGTGTTATGATGTATAGAGAATCTCTGAGGAGGAATCATACATGAGACTTAGAAATATCCCGCGTGCAGAGGGCGTGATCCAGATGCACCGTACAGTGATTAAAAGACCGGAAGATCAGCGAGGATGCTGGCATCAGGTGTTTGGAGACCGGCATCCTATCTATATAGAAATCGGAATGGGTAAGGGGCAGTTTATTCTGAATATGGCAAAGGCTCATCCCGATGTGAACTTTATCGGAATCGAGCGTTATTCCAGTGTGCTTTTGAGAGCGTTGGAAAAGTTTGATACAGAGGAATATGAAGCTCTGACCAATATCCGGTTTGTCTGCATGGACGCAAGAAATGTGGAAGAGGTGTTCGCACCGGAGGAAGTGGATAAGATTTTCCTGAATTTTTCAGATCCGTGGCCGAAAGCACGCCATGCAAAGAGAAGACTGACTTCAACGGAATTTTTAGAACGGTATGAAAAGATCCTGGCGCAGGGCGGAAGGGTTGAGTTTAAGACGGATAATACCGAGTTGTTTAACTTTTCACTGGAGCAGGTGAAAGAGGCCGGCTGGTATCTGGAGAAATACACGTATGACCTGCATCACCAGGAAGAGATGAATGCAGGAAATATCATGACAGAATATGAAGAAAAGTTTTCCCTGAAAGGAAATCCGATCAATAAACTGATTGCGAGAAGGAAAGACTGAAAAAAGAAAGCATACATTATTATAAGAAGAATGATTAAAAAGAATGGATGTGTGCAGAGTGAAAAGATGTGGATTCAGGAGAAGATGCTGCTGTACGTTTTATTGTCACAGGAGACTGAACCGATGCCTGCATACGATCTGCTGTTCACTGGAAGAAGTATGCAGGATCCTGAATGAGCGGTGCGGCGGAAAATAGTAAAATACATTATAAAAAGAAAAGAGGCTTGACTTCCTGTAGTGCGTTATGATACAATGTCATGGCGAATGGAAGTAGGCCTTTTTTTTATGCCTAAAATCAGATGGTTCGCAACCATCAGTAACACGTAGGTGAATATATTAAAAGCGAGGTGGAAGTTGTGCGCACAAGAATTACTCTGGAGTGTACGGAATGCAAGAACCGTAACTACAACATGACGAAGGATAAGAAGACTCATCCGGATCGTATGGAAACCAAGAAGTATTGCAGATTCTGCAAATCACACACACTGCACAAAGAGACAAAATAGTCGTTGTCGAAAGGATGTGGACATATGAGTGAGAATACGAAGACTCAGAAAAAGAGCTGGTTTAAAGGGCTTCAGGCGGAGTTCAAGAAGGTTATCTGGCCAGACAAGAACACTCTTACAAAGCAGACGACGGCAGTTGTTGCTGTTTCCGTAATTTTGGGAGCGTTGATCGCAGTAATCGACGCAGCACTGAAATACGGAATTGACTTTTTAGTAAAATAGTTGACCGCAGCAGAAAGGTGATTTTATGTCAGAGGCAAAATGGTATGTCGTTCATACCTATTCAGGGTATGAGAACAAAGTAAAAGCGAACATTGATAAGACGATTGAGAATCGTCACCTGGAAGATCAGATTCTGGAAGTCAGAGTTCCTCTCGAGGAAGTCACAGAACTCCGCAACGGAGTTGAAAAGGCAGTGCAGAGAAAGATGTTTCCGGGATATGTGATGATCCATATGATCATGAACGATGACACCTGGTATGTCGTAAGAAATACAAGAGGTGTTACCGGTTTTGTCGGACCTGGATCCAAGCCGGTTCCGCTTGATGAGAGCGAGATGGAGAATCTTGGAATCAACAAAGAAGATGTGATCATGGATCTGGCAGTCGGAGATGTTGTTACCGTTCTCAGCGGAGCATGGGAAGGGACTGTCGGAGCTGTTCAGACAATCAATGAACAGAAGAAGAGTCTGACAATCAATGTCGAACTGTTTGGCCGAGAGACTCCGGTTGAACTTGGATTTTCAGAAGTGAAGAAAATGGATTAAAATTGCGTGGGAGGGATGGAAGTCCCGCCAATACCACAAGGAGGTAATTTAAAATGGCAAAAAAAGTAGAAGGATATATCAAATTACAGATTCCTGCTGGAAAGGCAACTCCGGCACCACCGGTTGGTCCTGCACTTGGACAGCACGGTGTAAATATCGTTGAATTTACAAAGCAGTTTAATGCTAGAACAGCAGATCAGGGAGATCTTATCATTCCTGTAGTGATCACTGTTTATAATGACAGAAGCTTCAGCTTCATCACAAAGACACCACCGGCAGCAGTTCTTATTAAGAAGGCCTGCAAGATCCAGTCCGGTTCAGGTGTACCGAACAAGACAAAAGTAGCTACAATCACAAAAGCTCAGGTTAAAGAAATCGCTGAACTGAAGATGCCAGACCTGAACGCAGCATCTCTTGAGACTGCTGAGAGCATGATCGCAGGAACATGCCGTTCCATGGGTGTAGTTGTAGAGGAGTAGAATACAGGAGAAGATGCCTGCGGGCATTGAATCAGATGTAACTACCTTATTGCAGGATTCTTCCAGCCGACCTTTTCCGGTGTCCTCGGGGGAGAGAGTGCTGAAGAATCGATTGTTTAGTAAATTCATGTAAAGTGGGAGGGGCAAGTTCCCGCCAATACCACAAGGAGGTTATTATAAAATGAAACGAGGAAAAAAATATATCGAAGCTGCGAAACTGATCGAAAGAGGAAATCTCTATGATCCTGCAGAAGCAGTAGCATTAGTTAAAAAATCAGCAACAGCAAAATTTGATGAGACAATCGAAGCTCATATCAGAACAGGTTGTGACGGACGTCACGCAGATCAGCAGATCCGTGGTGCTGTAGTTCTTCCGCACGGAACAGGAAAGAAAGTTCGTATCCTTGTATTCGCAAAGGATGCAAAGGCAGAAGAAGCAAAAGCAGCAGGAGCTGATTTTGTAGGCGGAGACGAGCTTATCCCGAAGATCCAGAATGAAGGATGGCTTGACTTTGATGTTGTAGTTGCTACACCGGACATGATGGGTGTTGTTGGACGTCTCGGACGTGTACTCGGACCTAAGGGTCTTATGCCAAACCCGAAGGCTGGTACAGTAACAATGGACGTTACAAAAGCAATCAACGATATCAAGGCTGGTAAGATTGAGTACAGATTGGACAAGACAAATATTATCCACGTTCCGGTTGGAAAAGCATCCTTTACAGAGGAGCAGTTAGCGGACAACTTCCAGACGCTTATCGATGCAATCAACAAAGTAAGACCTGCAGCCGTTAAAGGTCAGTACCTGAAGAGTGTAACTCTTACATCTACAATGGGACCTGGCGTAAAGGTTAATCCAATGAAGCTTGCATAATAAAATAACGGTCTTCAAAGACAGTTTATAAGAAAGAGGCTGTATGCCGGAGATTCTCCGACGTACAGTCTCTTTTTTGCTCCCGGATAAAGATAGTTTCCTTATCCGGTAAATGGAAGAATGAATATTCCACTGAATCCTTGTCTCCTGCTATATTGTACGGAAGGACAATATAGCGGAACATCATGAAAAACAAAAAGAAAACAACAAAAAATAACAGAAAACAAGAAAAAATGCTTGACAGCCAGGGAACCATGTGTTAATATACACTAGCAACTGCCGAAGACAGTAGGTGCTGAAAAGCGTAAGTAGTGAACGCCTACCGAGGAAGAATGAATTTTTACATCTGTATGAATTTATGTGCTTTCGTGTCTTTGGATACGAAAGCTTTTTAAGTTTCAGCAGAATTTCTGCTGAGAACTTTGGCAGTACACGAATAAAATAAGGAGGTGTACCCAAAAGTGGCAAAAGTTGAATTAAAGCAGCCGATCGTAGATCAGATCGCAGAAGAAATCAAAGACGCCCAGTCAGTAGTTCTTGTTGACCACCGTGGACTTACAGTTGCTCAGGATACAGAGCTTCGTAAGCAGCTCAGAGAAGCAGGTGTAGTTTATAAAGTATACAAGAATACAATGATGAAGAGAGCTTTCGAGGGAACTGATTTTGCAGCCCTTGATGGATGTTTGGAAGGACCTAGTGCTATCGCAATCTCAAAAGATGACGCTACAGCACCGGCAAGAATCCTTTACAAATTTGCTCAGGATGCTCCGGCACTTGAACTTAAAGGCGGTGTAGTTGAAGGAACAGCATATGATGTTGCAGGAATCTCTGAACTTGCTAAGATCCCTTCAAGAGACGAACTCCTTTCCAAGTTGCTTGGAAGCCTGCAGTCACCTATTACAAACTTTGCTCGTGTTATCAATCAGATCGCAGAGCAGGGTGGAGAAGCCGCTCCTGCAGAGGAAGCAGCAGCCGAGGAGACAGCAGAGACACCTGCAGAGTAATCTGCATGGAAAGCTGCACTGGAGACAGGCAGCAGGATGAGCGGAAGCTCACTAAGATCAAAAAGATTAAATTAAGAAAATATGGAGGATATTTAAAATGGCTAAATTGACAACAGCTGAAATGATCGAAGCGATCAAAGAGTTATCAGTATTAGAGTTAAACGAGCTTGTAAAAGCATGTGAAGAAGAATTCGGCGTATCTGCAGCAGCAGGCGTTGTAGTTGCAGCAGCAGCAGACGGAGCTGGAGCAGCAGAGAAAGATGAGTTCGACGTAGAGCTTACATCTGCAGGAGCTTCTAAGGTTAAAGTTATCAAGGTTGTTCGTGAAGTAACAGGTCTTGGACTGAAAGAAGCAAAAGAGCTTGTTGACGGAGCACCGAAGGTAATCAAGGAAGCTGTTTCTAAGGCAGAGGCTGAGGAACTTAAGGCTAAACTTGAGGAGCAGGGAGCAGAAGTTACTCTGAAATAATTATTTCGGGAACTGAATGCAGTGGACCGCAGAAGATAAAATGCTTCTGCGGTCTTTTAGATTAAAAACCATACTTTTCATCATTTGAAAAAGATCGGCATGATATCATATCTGTCGAAAAAAGTCAAGAAAAAGTGTAAAAAAGTATGAATATCTTGTTGACAATGAAAAGAGCTGTGTGATATAGTAGAAAATGCGCTATTGTGGAAAGGTATGCCATATAGTACAGGTTTTTACTGTCGCATGGCTCTTTCTGCTTATAAAATACTGGAACTCGACAAAGGCAGATAATTGCCTGCAAAATCAATATATGTATGAGGAGTGAAACGTCAATGGAGAAAAACAGAATTCGTCCCATCAAAACCGGAAAAAGCTTCCGCATGAGCTATTCCAGGCAGGAAGAAGTATTGGAGATGCCCAACCTCATTGAAGTTCAGAAGGATTCCTACAAGTGGTTTCTGGATGAAGGCCTCAAAGAGGTATTCGACGATATTTCCCCGATCGCTGACTACAGTGGTCATCTGAGTCTGGAGTTTGTGGATTTTACACTCTGCGAAGATGATGTAAAGTACACGATCGATGAGTGTAAGGAGAGAGATGCAACTTATGCGGCACCTCTGAAGGTCAGAGTAAGGCTTTATAATAAGGAAAATGATGAGATCAACGAGCATGAGATCTTTATGGGAGATCTTCCGCTGATGACAAAGACAGGTACATTTGTTATCAATGGTGCAGAGCGAGTTATCGTCAGCCAGCTCGTGCGTTCCCCTGGTATCTACTATGGAATCGCACATGATAAGTTTGGTAAAAAGCTTTATTCCGCAACCGTGATTCCGAACCGTGGTGCATGGCTTGAGTATGAGACAGACTCCAATGACGTGTTCTATGTACGTGTTGACCGTACGAGAAAAGTGCCGATCACAGTTCTGATCCGTGCACTTGGAATCGGTACCAATGCAGAGATCATCGATTTATTCGGTGAAGAGCCAAAGATCCTTGCCAGTTTCACAAAGGATACTTCCGAGAGTTATCAGGAAGGTCTGTTAGAGCTGTATAAGAAGATCCGTCCGGGTGAGCCGCTTGCAGTGGACAGTGCAGAGAGCCTGATCACGAGTATGTTCTTTGATCCGAGACGTTATGATCTCGCAAAGGTCGGACGTTATAAATTCAATAAAAAGCTGAACCTGAAGAACCGTGTAACAGGTCAGGTACTCGCTGAAGATGTGGTCAGTGCCGTGACAGGTGAAGTAGTTGCGGAAAAAGGCACAAAGATCACCCGTGAGCTTGCCGGTATGATTCAGAACAGTGCAGCTCCGTATATCTGGGTAGAGGGAGAAGACGAATCCAGAAATATTAAAGTATTATCAAATCTGATGGTAGATCTTCAGTCTGTTGTCGATATTGATCCGGCAGAGGTTGGAGTGACAGAGCAGGTTTATTACCCGGTACTTGCAGGTATCATCGAAGAGTCCGCAGGAGATGTGGATGAGATGAAAAGGATGATCAAGAGAGATCTCCATGACCTGATCCCGAAGCACATTACAAAAGAAGATATTCTTGCATCCATCAATTACAATATGCATCTTGAGTATGGCATGGGTAATGATGATGATATCGACCATCTGGGTAACAGACGTATCCGTGCGGTAGGAGAGCTTCTTCAGAACCAGTACAGAATCGGTCTTTCCAGAATGGAGAGAGTTGTCCGCGAAAGAATGACAACGCAGGATCAGGATGGTATTTCACCACAGTCCCTGATCAATATCAAGCCGGTAACTGCAGCGGTGAAAGAGTTCTTTGGATCTTCCCAGTTGTCCCAGTTCATGGATCAGAACAACCCGCTTGGTGAGCTGACTCATAAGAGACGTCTGTCAGCACTTGGTCCTGGAGGACTTTCCAGAGACCGTGCCGGATTCGAGGTTCGTGACGTTCACTACTCCCATTATGGAAGAATGTGTCCGATCGAGACTCCTGAGGGTCCTAACATCGGTCTGATCAACTCTCTTGCATGTTACGCAAGAATCAATGAATATGGATTTATTGAGGCTCCATACCGTAAGGTTGACAAGTCTGACCCGATGAATCCGGTCGTTACAGATGAAGTTGTATACATGACTGCTGATGAAGAGGATAATTACCATGTAGCACAGGCAAATACTCCTCTTGATGAAGAAGGCCATTTCATTAATAAGAACGTATCCGGTCGTTACCGTGAGGAGACACAGGATTACGAAAGAAATAAATTTGATTATATGGACGTATCACCTAAGCAGGTGTTCTCCGTGGCTACTGCACTGATTCCGTTCCTTCAGAATGACGATGCGAACCGTGCATTGATGGGATCCAACATGCAGCGTCAGGCAGTACCGCTTCTTACGACAGAAGCTCCGGTAGTCGGAACAGGTATGGAAGTAAAATCTGCGGTTGACTCAGGTGTTGCTGAAGTTGCAGAGCAGGCCGGTGTCGTTGAAAGTTCTACATCTACAAGCATCACGATCCGCCATGATGACGGAACAAAGAAGACATACAAACTGACAAAATTCCAGAGAAGTAACCAGAGTAACTGCTACAACCAGAGACCGATCGTCGATAAGGGTGAGCGTGTGGAAGCAGGACAGGTTATCGCTGACGGACCGTCAACATCCGGCGGGGAGATGGCTCTTGGTAAGAACCCGTTGATCGGATTCATGACCTGGGAAGGTTATAACTACGAGGATGCCGTTCTTTTAAGTGAAAGACTGGTTCAGGAAGATGTTTATACATCCGTTCATATTGAAGAGTATGAAGCAGAAGCAAGAGATACAAAGCTCGGACCTGAAGAGATCACGAGAGATATTCCGGGTGTCGGTGATGATGCACTGAAAGATCTGGATGAAAGAGGAATTATCCGTATCGGTGCAGAGGTACGTGCCGGAGATATCCTTGTCGGAAAGGTAACTCCAAAGGGAGAGACAGAGCTGACTGCCGAGGAGAGACTGCTTCGTGCAATCTTCGGTGAAAAAGCACGTGAGGTAAGAGATACATCTCTGAAAGTACCTCATGGAGAATATGGTATTGTAGTGGATGCCAAAGTATTTACCAGAGAGAATGGTGATGAGCTGTCTCCGGGAGTAAATCAGGCAGTCCGTATCTATATTGCACAGAAGAGAAAGATTTCTGTTGGTGATAAGATGGCCGGACGACATGGTAACAAGGGTGTCGTTTCCCGTGTCCTTCCTGTAGAAGATATGCCGTTCCTTCCGAACGGACGCCCGCTGGACATCGTGCTGAACCCGCTGGGTGTGCCTTCACGTATGAACATCGGACAGGTGCTGGAGATCCACTTAAGTCTTGCAGCAAAAGCACTGGGATTCAATGTATCAACTCCTGTATTCGCAGGTGCGAACGAGAATGACATCATGGATACACTGGATCTGGCAAATGATTATGTAAACCTTGAATGGGAAGAGTTTGAAAAGAAGCATGGTGAGGAGCTTCGTCCGGAAGTACTGCAGTTCCTTTCAGAGAATAGAGCCCACAGAGAGCTGTGGAAAGGTGTGCCGCTTTCAAGAGACGGAAAGGTTCGTCTGCGTGACGGACGTACCGGAGAGTACTTCGACAGTCCGGTAACGATCGGACATATGCATTACCTGAAGCTGCATCACCTGGTAGATGATAAGATCCATGCACGTTCTACAGGTCCTTACTCTCTTGTAACGCAGCAGCCGCTGGGAGGAAAAGCCCAGTTCGGTGGACAGCGTTTCGGAGAGATGGAGGTATGGGCATTGGAGGCTTATGGTGCATCTTATACACTGCAGGAGATCCTGACAGTGAAGTCGGACGACGTTGTAGGACGTGTGAAGACTTACGAGGCGATCATCAAAGGAGAAAATATTCCTGAACCGGGTGTTCCTGAATCCTTCAAGGTTCTCCTGAAAGAACTTCAGTCTCTTGCACTGGATGTCCGCGTATTACGTGATGACAATACAGAGGTCAAGATCATGGAGAGTGTTGATTATGGCGAGACAGATCTGCGTCATATCATCGAGGGCGACAGAAGATACCGTGATGAAAATGAATCGTTCAGAGATCATGGATTTACGGAGCAGGAATTTGTTGGTGAGGAACTTGAGAACGTAGAGCCGGAAGAGGAAGACCCGGACGACAGCGATCTTGAGAACTTAAGTTTTGATGATGACTACCTGGGTGAGGAATAATAAGGAGGAGCCGTTTTTATGCCAAATAACAATGAACAACAATACGAACCGTTAACATTTGATGCGATAAAGATCGGCCTGGCTTCACCTGAAAAGATCATGGAATGGTCAAAAGGTGAGGTTACGAAGCCGGAGACAATCAACTACAGAACACTGAAACCGGAAAAAGACGGACTTTTCTGTGAGAGAATCTTCGGACCAAGTAAAGACTGGGAGTGCCACTGTGGAAAGTACAAAAAGATCCGTTATAAAGGTGTCGTGTGCGACCGCTGTGGTGTTGAGGTAACAAAGGCAAGTGTCCGCCGTGAGCGTATGGGTCATATCGCTCTGGCGGCACCGGTATCGCATATCTGGTATTTCAAGGGCATCCCGAGCCGTATGGGTCTGATCCTTGATATCTCTCCGAGAACTCTGGAGAGAGTCCTGTATTTCGCTTCTTATATTGTGCTTGACAAAGGCAAGACAAATCTTGCCTACAAGCAGGTGCTTTCTGAAGCAGAATACCAGGAAGCAAAAGAAAAATATGGAAGAAATGCATTCCGTGTAGGGATGGGTGCAGAATCCATTAAGGAACTTCTTGAGTCCATCGACCTTGAGAAGGAATATGCAGAACTTCAGGCAGGACTGGAGAATGCGACAGGACAGAAACGTGCGAGAATCGTAAAGCGTCTGGAAGTTGTAGAAGCATTCCGCGAGTCCGGCAACAGACCGGAGTGGATGATCCTTACAGCAATCCCGGTTATCCCACCGGATCTGCGTCCTATGGTACAGCTTGATGGTGGACGTTTCGCTACATCTGACCTGAATGATCTGTACAGAAGGATCATCAACAGAAATAACCGTCTGAAGAGACTCCTTGAGCTGGGAGCACCGGACATTATCGTAAGAAACGAGAAGCGTATGCTTCAGGAAGCTGTTGACGCACTGATCGACAACGGCCGTCGTGGACGCCCGGTAACAGGACCTGGTAACAGAGCATTGAAGTCTCTGTCTGATATGCTGAAAGGTAAGTCCGGACGTTTCCGTCAGAACCTGCTTGGTAAGCGTGTTGACTATTCAGGACGTTCTGTTATCGTCGTTGGACCGGAACTGAAGATCTATCAGTGTGGTCTGCCGAAAGAGATGGCAATCGAGCTGTTCAAACCATTTGTTATGAAAGAACTTGTAGCAAACGGAACAGCACATAATATTAAAAATGCAAAGAAGATGGTTGAGAGACTTCAGCCGGAGGTATGGGATGTGCTTGAAGATGTGATCAAGGAGCATCCGGTTATGCTGAACCGTGCCCCCACACTGCACAGACTTGGTATCCAGGCATTTGAGCCGATCCTTGTAGAAGGTAAGGCGATCAAGCTTCATCCGCTGGTATGTACGGCTTACAATGCCGACTTCGATGGAGACCAGATGGCTGTCCATGTACCACTGTCACAGGAAGCACAGGCAGAGTGCCGTTTCCTGCTCCTTTCACCGAACAACCTGCTGAAGCCGTCTGATGGTGGTCCGGTAGCTGTTCCTTCACAGGATATGGTACTTGGTATTTACTATCTGACTCAGTTAAGACCGGGATCAAAGGGCGAGGGCATGTTCTTCAAGAGCGTGAACGAGGCAATTCTTGCTTATGAGAATGGATATATCACACTGCACTCACAGATCAAGGTGCGTGTGGCAAAGACTCTTCCAAATGGAGAAGAGATGACCGGAATTATTGATGCAACACTGGGACGTCTTCTCTTTAATGAGATCATTCCTCAGGATCTTGGTTTCGTAGACCGTGAGGTTGAGGGAAATGAACTGAAGATGGAGATCGACTTCCATGTTGGTAAGAAGCAGCTCAAGCAGATCCTTGAGAAAGTAATCAATACACATGGGGCTACAGCAACTGCAGAAGTACTGGATGATGTAAAAGCCATCGGATATAAGTTCTCTACAAGAGCGGCAATGACTGTATCGATTTCCGATATGACTGTACCACCGCAGAAGCCTGAGATGATCGCAAAAGCTCAGGAAACTGTAGACCGTATTACAAAGAACTACAAGCGTGGTCTTATCACAGAGGAAGAGCGTTATAAAGAAGTTGTTGAGACATGGAAAGCAACCGATGATATGCTGACAGAGGCACTGCTGACAGGTCTTGATAAGTATAATAATATCTTCATGATGGCAGACTCAGGAGCCCGTGGATCTGATAAGCAGATCAAGCAGCTTGCCGGTATGCGTGGACTGATGGCTGATACAACCGGTCGTACGATCGAGCTGCCTATCAAGTCAAACTTCCGTGAAGGTCTTGACGTACTGGAGTATTTCATGTCTGCCCACGGAGCCAGAAAGGGAATGGCAGATACTGCTCTTCGTACAGCCGATTCAGGATACCTGACAAGACGTCTTGTAGACGTATCACAGGAACTGATCATTCACGATACAGACTGCGTAAAACCGGGTCAGCCGATTCCGGGAATGTATGTATCTGCATTCATGGATGGAAATGAAGAGATCGAAAGTCTTCAGGAACGTATTACAGGACGTTTCTCTGCAGAAGACATTAAAGATAAAGATGGTAATGTCATTGTAAAGGCAAACCATATGATTACTCCACGCCGTGCTGAGCGTGTGATGAAGAAGGGCGTTGACGAGAACGGCAATGCACTTGAGCAGGTTAAGATCCGTACAATCCTTACCTGTAAGTGTAAGAGTGGTGTATGCTCCAGATGTTATGGTGCGAACATGGCAACAGGAGAAGCCGTACAGGTTGGTGAGGCAGTCGGAATTATGGCAGCACAGTCCATCGGAGAGCCAGGTACACAGCTTACCATGCGTACATTCCATAACGGTGGAGTTGCCGGAGACGATATCACTCAGGGTCTTCCTCGTGTCGAGGAGCTTTTTGAGGCAAGAAAGCCGAAGGGACTTGCAATCATCACAGAGTTTGCCGGACGTGCAACGATCAGTGATACAAAGAAAAAGCGTGAAGTTATTGTTACAAATGAAGAGACAGGCGAATCAAAAGCTTACCTTATCCCTTATGGATCTCGTATTAAGATCCAGGACGGAGCAATGCTCGGTGCCGGAGATGAGCTTACAGAAGGTAGTGTAAATCCACATGACATCCTGAAGATCAAAGGCCTTCGTGCAGCACAGGACTACATGCTTCAGGAAGTACAGCGTGTATACCGTCTGCAGGGTGTTGAGATCAATGATAAGCATATCGAGGTCATCGTTCGTCAGATGCTGAAGAAGATCCGAATCGAGGAGAAGGGTGATACAGAGTTCCTGCCGGGAACAATGGTAGACGTCCTTGAGTTCGAGGAAGTCAACGAGCAGCTTGTTGCAGAAGGAAAAGAGCCGGCTACCGGTGAGCAGATCATGCTTGGTATCACCAAGGCATCTCTTGCTACAGAATCCTTCCTTTCAGCCGCTTCTTTCCAGGAGACAACAAAGGTTCTGACAGAGGCAGCAATCAAGGGTAAAGTTGACCACCTTGTAGGTCTGAAGGAGAACGTTATCATCGGTAAGCATATTCCTGCCGGAACAGGTATGAAGAAGTACCGTGATGTAAAATTAAATACAGATCTTCAGATGGAAGATGAACTGGATCTTGATGATGAGATCAGCCTGGAAGATTTAGATACAGATGCAGATCTGGATCTGAACGAAGAGATTGATCTTGAAAATACAGAAGAGACAGCCGGAGAAAGTGATGCCGCAGAGGAAGTATCAGAAAAAGCAGATACGACTGAAGAATAAGCATTACAGGAAACTCTCTGAATAAAAATTATAAGGAACCTGTTGTTCCCCTGCTTTCGGGCAGAGGAGCAGCAGGTTTTTTCGTTGAGGGGAATACGAAGTGTTTTTCTGACAGGTGAATCGCTGGAAGGGAAATGTGCAAAATTGGCAGAAAAATGTCGAATATCAGAAAGAAAATATCGGAAAGATACATAAAACCACTTCCTGAATCTAAAAAATATTAATAATACTGTTAAATATATATATAAAAAATCAATGAATCATAAAAATTTTAATAAAAAATCCAAAAATATTCTATTCTTTCAAAGGAAAGAGATGCTTATAATAAGCTTAGTCAATGAAGCAAGACGAAAATCTAAAAATAGGAGGACATGTAATTATGAATAAGAAAAGATTTTTAGCTGCATTAGCTGTGGCAACACTTGCTTTCTCAATGGTCGGATGTGGTTCATCAGGTGGTGGAGATTCAAAAGGATCAGACAGTGGCGTAGCAAATAAAGACAAGCCGCTTTGCTGGTTCAACCGTCAGCCATCCAACAGCTCAACAGGAGAGCTTGACAAAGAAGCACTCAGCTTCAACGATGATACATATTATGTAGGATTCGATGCTAATCAGGGTGCTGAACTTCAGGGCGAGATGGTACTTGATTATATCAAAGAGAACGCAGCTAAGATGGACCGTAACGGAGACGGTGTGATCGGATACGTTCTTGCAATTGGAGATATCGGACATAACGATTCTATCGCACGTACACGTGGTGTTCGTTCCGCTCTTGGAACAGGCGTAGAGGCAAGCGGAACTGTTGATTCTACACCGGCAGGAACAAACGTAGATGGATCATCCAAGGTTGTACAGGATGCAACGATCGAAGTTGACGGAAAGAAATATACAATCCGTGAGCTTGCTTCTCAGGAGATGAAGAACTCCGCAGGAGCTACATGGGATGCTGCTACAGCAGGTAACGCAATCGGAACATGGACAGCTTCCTTTGGAGATCAGATTGATGTAGTTGTTTCTAATAATGATGGTATGGGAATGTCAATGTTCAATGCATGGGCAAAAGACAACAAAGTTCCTACATTCGGATATGATGCAAATAGTGATGCAGTTGCAGCAATCGCAGAAGGATACGGCGGAACAATTTCCCAGCATGCAGACGTACAGGCTTACCTGACACTGAGAGTACTTCGTAATGCACTGGATGGTGTAGATGTTGATACAGGTATCGGAACTCCTGATGATGCAGGAAACTGCCTGACAGAGGGTGAAGATTACAGATACAGTGAGGAAGAGAGATCCTACTACGCATTGAACGTAGCTGTAACAGCAGATAACTATCAGGACTTCACAGATTCCACAAAGGTTTACGACAAAGTTTCTAACCAGTTGGATGAGAGCAAGAGTCCATCTAAGAAAGTATGGCTTGATATCTACAATGCTTCAGATAACTTCTTAAGTTCTACATATCAGCCACTGCTGCAGAACTATGATGACCTCCTGAACCTGAAAGTAGATTACATCGGTGGTGATGGACAGACAGAGTCCAACATTACAAATCGTCTTGGAAACCCAGGAGAGTATGATGCATTTGCAATCAACATGGTTAAGACAGATAACGCATCATCTTACACATCAATTCTCTCAAAGTAAACTAATTGTTTTAAAGTAAAATGATTTAACTCAGAGGGGTGTCAGATAAAAATGATACCCTTCTTTTACTAAGAAAAGGAAGTAGAGATATGGCAGAGGATAAGAACAAATATATCTTATCGATCAATGGCATGAGCAAATCCTTCGGTAGAAATAAGGTGCTGAAGCATATCGACCTGAATGTGAAGCCCGGAACGATCATGGGACTGATGGGTGAGAATGGTGCCGGAAAATCGACGATGATGAAATGTCTCTTCGGAACGTATCAGAAAGACGAAGGGGTTATAATATTAGACGGCAAAGAGGTAAATTTCTCTGGCCCTAAGGAAGCACTTGAAAATGGTGTTGCAATGGTTCATCAGGAGCTGAACCAGTGTCTGGAAAGAAGTGTTATAGACAATCTGTTCCTTGGTCGTTACCCGAAAAATTCACTGGGGGTTGTCGATGAAGGAAGAATGAAAAAGGAAGCATCTGACTTATTCAGAAAGCTTGGAATTACTGTCAACCTGACGCAGCCAATGAAGAGAATGTCGGTATCAAAGCGTCAGATGTGTGAGATCGCAAAAGCAATCTCTTATAATTCCAAGATCATTGTACTGGATGAGCCAACCTCATCACTGACAGCACCGGAAGTTGCCAAGCTTTTCAAGATGATGAGACAACTGAAGGCACAGGGTATTTCCCTGATCTATATCTCACATAAGATGGACGAGATTTTTGAGATCTGTGATGAGATCTCAGTTCTCCGTGATGGTAGTCTGGTTATGACGAAGGAAAGTAAAGACACCAATATGAATGAGTTGATTTCAGCCATGGTTGGTCGTTCTCTTGATAACCGGTTCCCTCCGGTAGACAATACACCTGGAGAGGCGGTTCTTTCCGTACAGAACCTTTCTACAAAATATGCACCGAAATTACAGAATATTTCCTTTGATATCAGAAAAGGTGAAATTTTCGGACTCTATGGTCTGGTTGGTGCAGGACGTACCGAGCTGCTTGAGACAATCTTCGGAATGCGTACAAGAGCGGCAGGAAATGTAATCTATAATGGAAAGACGATGAATTTCTCGTCACCAAAAGATGCCATGGATCATGGATTTGCATTGATCACTGAGGAGCGAAAAGCGAACGGACTGTTCCTCAAGGCGGATATTACATTTAATACGACAATCGCAAATATGAATCATTATAAAAATGGAATTGCTCTGTCTCATGACAGTATGGTTCGTGCAACTGCTGAGGAGATCAAAGTCATGCATACAAAATGTATGGGACCGGATGATATGATCGCAAACCTTTCAGGTGGTAATCAGCAGAAAGCAATCTTTGGAAAATGGCTGGAGCGTTCTCCAAATATCTTCATGATGGATGATCCTACCCGGGGTATCGACGTAGGTGCAAAATATGAGATCTACGAACTGATCATCAATATGGCAAAGCAGGGAAAGACGATCATCGTAGTTTCATCTGAGATGCCTGAGATCCTTGGAATTACAAACCGTATCGGTGTTATGTCGAATGGACACCTTGCAGGAGTTGTAAATACAAAAGAAACGAATCAGGAAGAATTATTGAGACTTAGTGCGAAATATTTGTAAGAGAGAGGAGCATTGGATATGGCAGACAGAAGTACTATCCTTTCGGCTGATGCAGAAGAGAAGCTTTTACAGCCGATTGAAGAATATGTTGGAAAGATACAGGCACAGATTGATGAACTTCGTGTAGAAGGATCTGACAGAGTCCGCAGCCTGAAAAATCATATTGCCATTGCAAAAGAAGACAAAAATCTGTCAAAGGAAGAAAGAGACAGAATTATTGCAAAGGATAAGGCAGACCTTGAAAAGGCAAAAGCCGTAGAAGCATCAAATAAAGACAAAGTTGCCAGATTAGTAAAAGAGGCAGAAGATTATCTGGCAAAGCATTATGATAAAGATTACTATGATAAAGTAGCTGCAAGCTGTGCAGCAGAAAAAGCAATTGAAAATGAAGAGTACGAAAAGATACGTGCTACGATCAAGACTGAGCATGAGCAGAACCTGAAAAAGCTTTCTGCTGCTGAGGATATCAAAGATGAAAAGTATGTATATAAGAATAAGCTTTTCGATGCTGAGATGGCTCATGAGTCAAAACTGCAGGAGATCAAGGACAGAAGGCATGATGCATTTGCTCATAAATATCATCTGATCGATCTGCTCCGTATGTCAAAATATACATTCGGACAGAAGATGGCACAGAGATATGAGAACTACAAATATACGTTTAATACAGCACAGTTCCTGTATAAGAACGGTCTGTATATTGTAATTATCCTGATCTTTATTGCATTATGTATCATTACACCGGTAGTCAAGAATACGCAGCTGTTCACATACACGAACATCCTGAACATTTTGCAGCAGGCTTCACCTCGAATGTTCCTGGCACTTGGTGTTGCAGGTCTGATCCTCTTAACTGGTACTGACCTTTCCGTAGGACGTATGGTTGGTATGGGTATGGTTACAGCAACCATCATTATGCATAATGGAATCAATACAGGTAGTGTGTTCGGACATATTTTTGATTTCTCTAATATGCCGGTAGCAGCCAGAGCAATTCTTGCCCTGCTTGTATGTATTTTATTTACGACTGTATTCTCCTGTATTGCAGGATTTTTCATGGCAAGATTTAAGATGCATCCGTTCATCTCAACCATGGCGAATATGCTGATCATCTTCGGTCTTGTAACTTATGCAACAAAGGGTGTATCTTTCGGTGCGATCGATGCAGCGATCCCGAATATGTTCATCCCACAGATCGGTAATTTCCCGACGATCATTCTCTGGGCAGTTGTAGCGATCATAGTTGTATGGTTCATCTGGAACAAGACAACATTTGGTAAGAATCTGTATGCTGTAGGTGGAAACCCGGAGGCAGCAGCAGTTTCAGGTATTTCAGTATTTAAAGTAACGCTTGGAGCATTTATCCTTGCAGGTATCCTTTACGGATTTGGTTCATGGCTTGAGTGTAACAGAATGGTTGGTTCTGGTAGTGCTGCTTATGGACAGGGCTGGGATATGGATGCCATTGCAGCCTGCGTAGTTGGTGGTGTATCATTTACAGGTGGTATTGGTAAGATTTCAGGTGTTGTAACCGGTGTATTGATCTTTACATCCCTTACATACTCTCTTACAATTCTTGGTATTGATACAAACCTTCAGTTCATCTTTGAAGGTATCATCATTCTTGCCGCTGTAACTCTTGACTGTCTGAAATATGTACAGAAGAAATAAGCAACGGTAGCAGAGAGGACGACAATGTAAAAATGAAACTGGCAGAGAATATCTGACCAGTGAGCCGTTCTGGTCAGATAAAAATTGACCGGGGCGGCTTTTTTAATCCCGGAACAGGCAGAGATTTCTTTTTAATCAGGGTATTCAGTATGGAACGGTTCTTTGCTATAATAAGAGGCAGTTGGGGAAAGGAAGAAAGGAACTGAAAATGGATAAATATAAAGTACTTCTTGTTGATGATGAAGAAGAAGCAATAGAGGCGATCAGACTCAAACTGGAATGGGAAACTCTTGGATTTAAAGTGATCGGCAGTGCGAATAACGGGGTAAAAGCACTGGAACTTGTGGAGCGGCTACAGCCGGATGTGGTGATCACAGATATAAAAATGCCTTATATGGACGGGCTGGAACTGGCGAGAACTTTGAATGAGGACTATCAGAATATTCATATTATTATTTTTACCGGGTTTGATGAATTTGAATATGCCAAAGAAGCAGTTCATCTGGAGATTGAAGAGTATATGCTCAAGCCGATCAATTCCCAGGAGTTGTCAGAGTGCCTGAAAAGGTTGAAAAAGACGTTGGATAATGAACGGGAAGAAAAGCTGAATGTAAAAAAGCTGGAGCATTATTTTAATGAATCGCTGCCGATGTTTCAGACGAATTTATTTATCTCCCTGATCGAGGGCCGGATCACGGAAGCTGATTGTGAAAAATTCCTTGCAGCATATCAGATCCGTATGGACGGACCACTTTTTGGATGTGCTGTCTTCCATACTTCCGAGCATCATGTGCCAGAGGGGATGAATGTGTTGTTGTTATCCATGTCAGTAGAGCAGGAAATCCGGGAGCGGATCGCAGAGAAATGGAAAAGCCAGATGTTTACTTATCTGGGAAATACTGTGCTTGTGATGGAATTAAATTCGGAGGAGGATGTTGTAGCATTTACAGATGACTGTGACAGATTCTGTCGATGGGCATACAGAGTGATGGGAGCGGTTGTAACAGCCGGGATCGGAAGAGCCTGTGACAGTTTGTTTACGATCAACCAGTCGTATGCGGGAGCGAGAGAAGCGGTGTCTTACCGGGTGTTGTACGGAACACAGAGGGCGATCAACATCGGTGAGATCGCTCCGACAGAACAGGAGATTTCAGTTCAGTCCGAGGATACCAAGATGCACGCTTTATTCAAGACGATCAATCTCGGAAGCAGAGAAGAGATCGAGAAGGCGGCTCAGAGCGAGATCGAAAAGCTGCACCGGAATGCGAAGACGGTGAGCCAGTACAAGCTGGCAACGATGGAAATGGTAGGTGCATTTTATCGTTTCTGTGCAAATAACTTTATTGACTTTAAAGATTATTGTGCAGAGGTAGAAAATCCTTATGAAAAAGTGCCGGAGATGGATGAAAGTACTCTGAAAGGCTGGCTTGTAAATTCAGCAGTGGCGATCAGTGAAGAACTGAAAAATGCGAGAAATACAACTTCAAGACGTATCGTGGAAGAAGCAAAAGGGATTGTGAGAGACCGGTATATGCAGCCGGAGCTTTCTTTGGACACAGTATGTTCGGAGCTGGGAGTTTCAAATTCGTATTTTTCATCACTTTTTAGAAAAGAAACGGGAAAAACTTTTATTTCCTGGCTGACAGATTACCGAATGGATCACGCAGCAGATCTTATGCTTGAGACAAATGAGAAGAGCTATAAAATTGCGGAACGTGTAGGGTATCAGGATGCGAATTATTTCAGTTATGTCTTTAAGAAACGGTTCGGGATGTCACCGTCCAAGTATCGGACGGAGCATCTGAAAAGATAAATGCATTTCGCAAATATAAAATGTGATAAGAGAAAAGAAGGATGAAGTGATAAAAGGGGATCGAAGTGAAAAGTAACAACGATACGAAGAGACAGGAAAATTATGGCTATTCAATAAAAATGCGGATACAGAGATGGTTTCGTCGGGGACAGTTTATCAGTTGGGATATCCAGTCAATTATTATGGTTGTACTTACTGTACTGACGATCGTAACCACGGTTCTGATGGGATTCCTGATCTACAGCAGATTTAAAATGGCGATCCGGCAGACAGCTGTTGCAAACACAGAAAGTGTTGTGGAGAGTGCGGTGGACAGGCTGGAGGCAGATTTATTGAACGTCAGACAGATTTCCAATGCAGTCAATTATAATATTATCCAGGAATATGATATATCCAGTCAGGAATTTGAACGGCAGTTCAGTCTGCTTTATGAGATTAATACAGACAAGATCCAGAGCATGGCACTGTATGACAATGAAGGGAATCTGGTGGCGGCAGAACCACTTGTCAACGAGAAGGCAGATGCCGGAGCAGCACAGCAGGACTGGTATCGGAATGCCGCGGATGAAATCGAAAATATTCATTTTTCTTCCCCTCATATCCAGAATCTGTTCGAGGATGGAACGTATCGGTATTACTGGGTTATTTCTCTGAGCAGATCGGTGGATATTAATGATGGGGAGAAGCCGGGGAGCGGTGTATTACTGGTGGATATGAAATATTCCATGATCCGTGAAATCCTGGAACGCATCAACCAGTCTTCGGATGAAGTCTATTATTATCTCTGCAGCCGGGATGGCGAAATGATTTATCATCCAAGACAGGTAGAAATTGACAGGGGACTTCTGACAGAGGACAGAGGACAGATCAAAGAATATGAGGATGGGACGTATGAATTGCCGGTCAATGGGCAGAATGGCTCTGTTGTAGTTGGAAGTATTTCCTATACGGGCTGGAGACTGGTAGGAGTGGTTCCTGACAGTGTTCAGACATCCAAAATCCAGCAGTTCCGATATTATATTGTCGTGACGACGCTCATTTTCTTCATGATGCTTCTGGGAGTGAACCGCATTGTAGCAAGAAAAATATCAAATCCTATTTTCAAACTGAACGAATCTGTAAAAGCTTACGAGACGGGAAAGACAAAAGATATTTATATCGGAGGATTCTCTGAGATCCGACACCTTGGGTATTCTGTGAAAAAATCCTATGAGCAGATAGAAGTCCTGATGGAAGAAATTATCCGGCAGCAGAATGAAAAGCGGAAAAGTGAGATGGATGCCCTGCAGAGTCAGATCAATCCACATTTCCTGTATAATACGCTGGAATCAATCACATGGATGGTAGAGGCTAACAAAAATGAAGAAGCAGTCTTTATGATATCAGAGCTTGCGAAGCTGCTCAGGATCAGTCTGTCGAAGGGAAGAACCGTCATCAGAATCGCAGATGAGCTGCAACATAGCACAAGTTACATGAATATTCAGAAAGTTCGTTACAAAGACCGTTTTGAGACAGAGTTCCTTATAGAGGAAGAGATAAAAGAATATTGTACGATTAAGCTGATCATCCAGCCAATTCTGGAAAATGCCATTTATTACGGAGTAGGAAATATGGACGAAGATGACGGCGGAAAGATCACAGTCAAAGGAAAAAAGGACGGAAATGATATTTATATTTCTGTTATTGATAATGGAATGGGAATGAGTGAGGAGATTGTAGAGAATCTTCTTTTGGATAATGGAAAGGTACCAAAGCATGGTTCGGGCGTGGGACTGATCAATGTACATACAAGAATCCAGCTTATGTATGGAAAAGAATATGGTTTGAAAATATACAGTGAGCCAGACGAGGGAACGGAAGTTGTAATCCATATTCCTGCAATCCCATTTTCAGAAGAGAACAGAAAAAAACTGGAGGAACAGACTTACAGGAAAGGAGAAGCATATGACGAAAAGAAATAAAATAACTTTCCTGATAGCAGAAGCGTTGCTTGCGGTTCTTGCAGCCTATTTTTTCTACAGTATCTTTCATGGAGATGTGCCACCTAAAAAAGTGGCGGTGATCGTAGAAAATTCAGGAGACAAGAGATGGGACAGCCTGCTTAACGGAATGAAGCAGGCGGCCAAAGTCCAGAATCTGTCGCTGATTATCTGTAATACGGACGAACAGGAAAGCTCTGAGGATGAGCAGGAGATGATCCGGGAGCAGTTGGAGAATGACGTAGATGCATTTATTATCAACCCTGCTCCGGGACAGGATACGAAGCAGGTTTTAGAGCAGTTGCAGGGAACGAAACCGTTTGTGCTGATCATGCAGGATATTTACAGTTATGAAGCGGATGCCGCCTCTTCATTTGTAACAGTCAAGCCGGATAACTATAAAATGGGGCAGGAACTGGCAGAGCAGATGTTGAAAAATACATCCGGTCTTATGAATGGAAAGCGAATCGGAGTTGTAGCAGGAAATGCAAGGACTGAAGAAAGCAGGAACCGTGTCAGAGGATTCTGTGAGGTGATGGAAGCCGGAGGTGGAAGGATCATATGGAAGTATAATCAGGAGAGCAAGGAAGATGCCGGTGAAATATTGAAAGCGAAAGAAAAAGTAGATTATCTGGCAGTCCTCGATCCATATATTCTGGATGAAGTAGGAGAAAAGGCAGAAAATGGGTTCTATAGCGGAGCAGAAATTTACGGGATTGGGACAAGTATCAAAGCCTTTTCGCTGTTGGATGCAGGAAAGATACAATGCCTGATCGTGCCGGATCTGTATGAGGTCGGATATGAAAGCATGAATGAGATTGCCAGTAAGTTAAAAAATTCCTGGTATCAGATGGAAAGTCATGAAACAGAAATACAGGTAGTTTACAAAAAAGATTTATTTTCGGAAGATATAGAAAGGTTTTTGTATTCTTATGAGTAGAAAAAAGAGAAGAAAAGCAATGATATTTCTGACGGTGTCCGTTCTTGCTCTGTCATTTCCGGGGTGTGGAAAAAAAGAAAATACCTCAGACCGGACACTGAGGGTAGGCATTGTGACGTATACACAGGACGATCCTTTTATCAATACCATGACAGAGCAGATCCGGGAGGATCTCAAATTAAAAGAGTCAAAAGATATGAAGATTCTTGTTTCTGTAAAGAATGGTGATAATGATCAGAGAGACCAAGATGAACTGGTGGAAGAAATGATTGCAGCAGGGTGTGATGTGCTGTGCGTGAATCTGGTTGACAGAACCGCACCGTCAGATATCATCAAAGCAGCAAGACAGGAAAAGATTCCGGTGATCTTTTTTAACAGAGAACCTGTAAAAGAAGATCTGATGCAGTGGGATCAACTGTACTATGTAGGGTGCGATGCAAAGCAGTCGGGAGAAATGCAGGGAGAAATTGCAGCAGATTATCTGAAAGCTCATCCGGGAGCAGATAAGAATCAGGATGGCAAGATCCAGTATGTACTCTTAGAGGGAGAAGCGGGACACCAGGATGCTATCAGCCGGACGGACTGCTCGGTAAAAACGCTGATTGAGAATGGCATAGAGCTTGAAAAATTAAGTTATCAGTTCGCAGACTGGAACAGGGGGCAGGCAGAGAATCGTATGAGCCAGTTGATCGACCATTATGGGACCGAGATCGAATTGGTTATATCCAATAACGATGAGATGGCACTTGGTGCAGTAGAGGCATATAAAAATGCAGGATACAGTCAGGAACAAAGACCGGTTATTTTCGGAATAGACGGACTGGAGGATGCACTGGAGGCAGTAAAAGAAGGAACAATGCAGGGAACAGTATACAACGATAATGTAGACCAGGCAGGAGAGATAGCCCGGCTTGCTGTTGATCTTTTTAAAGGAAATGATATCAGTAAGCATAAACTGAAAGATGGAAGATACTATATGTCTTTATATCAGAAAGTAGAAACCGGGAATGTAGATGAATTTTTAGAGAAATAGATCTTTTTAGGAAAACAGAAATATAAGTAGAAGACGGAGAAGAAAATGCAGGACAGAGAAAAGAAAGAAGAACACAGAGAAAAGAATATCGGGCAGGAAGGAAGAAATGGGCAGGAAGGAAGAAATGGTCTGGAAAGAAGAACCGGACTGGAAACTGACAGACAGGAAGACCGAGAAGAGAAATTGTGGAGAGAGGCATTTTATCAGGAGCTGGATGCAGTAAAAAGGCAGCAGATGCTCAAAGAGAGGGAAGAAGTAAGAAACATTGGTGAAAATGCAGATAGAACTACCGCGGAAATCCGGTTTATGGAAAAGCTGTGGATTGCAAGATACGGGAAGAGAAGACCAAAAAAAGATGCATTTGTAGGAAGTCTTATGGAATTAAAATATATTGCAGAAGGAGGCTCTGTAGATCTTGGCGGGCAAAAGAGAAAGCTTGCAATAGAAATTATTACGAAGCTTTGCTTATTTGATGCAGAGAAGAGAAATGTATGGGAACAGGAACTGTTACTGCAGGAACTGAAAAATGCTTTTCTAAAGCTGATTGATGTAAGCCGGAAAGGAAGAGGATTCACTTCAATCGTATTTGGAATGGGACAGTTATCAGAAGAAAGTGTGGCAAAGAAAATTGCCGATCAGATCAGTATGATCGCATTTGCCGCTCCACATATGCTGCATATGGATAAGGAGTTTGAACTGCTTCAAAAAGCAGCTCTTGCTGCCTTCAGACAGGAATATCCCCAGAGAGAACATTTTCTGAAAAAATAATCCGTCATGGAAATGAGTTTCTTGCGAAATAAAGTTATTTATGAACCCAAGTCCATTATGAAACCGTTTTTCTCGTGAAAATGAATTGCTCCGGGGAAATAGGAAAGAGGTATCTGGTATTGTTAATTAATATAAGCTGTTTACATCATCAGTGGCGTACCATGACTCACCTTGCGGATTATCTTAAAGATGATGGTCGCAGGTAAAGAAACCAGGATGTAAAGTGTAGAGAAGACACCGACAGCCCCACCGATAATCATAAGTAAAATTAAGCCGATATTCATAATGTTGCACACTCCTTTTTGTATTCTGAACAGTGTCTATTTTAGAAAAAAAGAATGTGAAAAGGAATAAAAAGAAAGTCTTTTTAGCATAATTTTAGCAGGCCTGATATCAGACCTGCCCGTCATCTTCTGCCATGCGGTAGCCGACACCGACTTCTGTAAAGATATAATGTGGCTGGGCAGGATCAAGCTCAATTTTGCGACGGATATTCGCCATATTTACACGCAGGATTTTATTGTCATCATCTGCATAAGGTCCCCAGACATTGGAAAGGATCGAGGCATAAGTAACAACCTTTCCAGAATTTTGTGCCAGATAGGCAACAATCTTATACTCAACAGGTGTCAGATGAACGGGTTCATCCTCCAGGGTGAGCAGCCTTTTGGAAAAATCCAGTGTCATTTTGTCATGTCTGTAGGCTTTGATATATAACTCCTGATCAGTATGCATCCGGTTGCTGTGCCGCAGGGAGGTACGGATCCTGGCAAGCAGTTCGGAAGTGCCGAAAGGTTTGGTTATGTAATCATCAGCACCAAGGTCAAGAGCCTGCACCTTTTCGCGTTCCGCACTTCTGGCGGAGATCACGATGATGGGGATACTCGACCATGTCCGCACATCCTGGATGATCTGATTTCCGTTCATATCGGGAAGTCCGAGATCAAGAAGGACAAGATCAGGACATTGAGAACGGATGAGACTTAACCCTTCCGTACCGGCATCGGCACAAAGAACCCGGTAGTCATGACGGATCAGGATTTTACGCATAAAAGTCTGGATATTTTTTTCATCTTCAATAATCAGTATCGAAAATTTAGGCATTGTCAGCTCTCCTTTTCTTTTGGAAGTGTAAAAGTAAATTCAGCTCCCTTTGTACGATCACCGGTATGGTTGACAGCGGTAATCTGCCCGCCGTGTGCCTGTATGATCGTCTGGCAGATGGAAAGTCCGATTCCCATCCCTCTGTGGCTGTCACTGGAGCCGGACGAAACTTGTCCGCCTTCAAAAATATGAGGCAGAAGATCCTCGGAAAGTCCACGGCCGTAATCCCGGACTGAAAATGAAATGGCATCATCCAGTTCTCGGATGATCAGATCCACTGGTTCTGTGCTTCCTGAATGAATCAGGGCATTTTCCATCAGATTGATCAGCACTTGTTCGATCAGGGTAGGATCCATAGGGATCATGAGAAAATTATTTGGCATTGATACATGGATCACAGCATCAGGGATTCGTTTCTGAAGCCTCAGGATCGCCTCAGAGACCACTTCTTCTACAACCTCGGCAGATTTCTTTACCTTGTCAGCAGAACTGCTGTTAATACGGGTAACGGTCAACAGATTTTCCACCATATTTAAAAGCCATTCTGAATCCTCCCGGATATTGGAAACCAGCTCTGTACATTCGGTTTCGGAAAGCTCTTCCCGGTTCTCAAGGTAGGAGTCGGCGGAACCGATAATGCTGGTAAGAGGTGTCCTGAGGTCATGGGAGACGGCTCGGAGGAGGTTGGCACGCAGTTTTTCCTTATCTGCTTCAGCAAGCTGCTTTTCACGTTCGGAGATAGCCTGCTGCTGTTGCTTGAGTGAGGTGGTTACTGCATCGGTGATCAGTGCAATCGTAAGCATTCCGGCAAAAGTGACAGGATATCCGTCCAATGTAAAATTTAATCGGAAATAAGGGTATGAAAAAAAGTAATTTACTGCGAATACACAGAAAATCGAAGCGATGATCCCATAAATATAACCACTTGTCTTTAATGCGATCAGGATCAGTGCCAGTGTATAGAGGACTGTGATATTGGCAGTATATTTATTTCCAAAATGAAAGAAGCAAAAAGAAATAATGGTCGTTACAGCCAGAAGCAGGACCGTGATTGCCAGGTTCCATCGTATTTTTTTCATAAAGAATCACTCCTCTTAAAAATGAATCATCCTGATTGAAAAATTAGCACAGCCATAGGCTGTGCTAAAATAATCTTTCAGAGATCCTGCGGGAATCAGAAGATCAGATCAATCAGAAGATCAGATCAATCAGAAGATCAGATCAATCAGAAGATCAGATCTTCTCTCCATTTTTGTATTTGCGAAGAACATTCTGGATTCTTTCATTCGGACTTAAAATCTGACTCAAAGAACCGTCATGGTTCAGAGTGTCGATAATCAGTGCAATATACTTGCTCATATCGCAGTTGATATAATATGGTTTGGAGAGCAGCTCCGGTGTCTGATAGATCAGGTTTGTAGTCAGAACACCTGTCAGAACACCCTCTTCATAAGCCTTATCAAACTTCTCAAGTCCATTTGTGAAGAGTCCGAATGTAGCAGCGGCAAAAATGCGGTTCGCTTTTCGGCGTTTCAGTTCGGTTGCAACTTCAATGATACTTTCTCCTGAAGAAATCATATCATCAATAATGATCACATCTTTTCCTTCTACGGAAGAACCGAGAAATTCATGAGCAACAATTGGATTACGTCCGTCTACAACCTGTGTATAATCACGGCGTTTATAGAACATACCCATGTCAAGACCGAGGACATTTGCAAGGTATACGGCACGGTTTGTTCCGCCCTCATCCGGGCTGATTGCCATCATATGGTCACTGTCGATCTGAAGATCTTTATAAGTACGAAGCAGTCCCTTGATAAACTGATAAGTAGGGGAAACTGTCTCAAATCCGCTCAGCGGAATCGCATTCTGTACACGAGGGTCATGAGCATCAAATGTAATAATATTGTCAACACCCATCCGCACAAGCTCCTGAAGTGCAAGGGCACAGTCCAGAGACTCACGGGAAGTTCTCTTATGCTGGCGGCTCTCATAGAGGAACGGCATGATTACGTTGATACGGCGTCCTTTTCCTCCGATTGCAGCAATGATACGCTTCAGGTTCTGATAATGATCGTCCGGTGACATATGGTTTGTATTGCCGGTAAGAGAATACGTGACGTTGTAGTTGCAGACATCCACCATCAGGTACAGATCCTTACCACGTACAGATTCTTCGATGATGCCCTTAGCTTCACCGGATCCAAAACGCGGAACACTGGCTCCGACAAGGAAAGTATCTTTCTCATAGCCGGAAAAGGCAGCATCACCTTTAAACTGATGAGCACTTTCATGACGCCATTTTACGAGATAATCATCCACTTTCTGTCCCAGCTCTTCACAGCCTCTAAGGGAAATAATTCCAAGACTTCCAACAGGGATATTTTCTAAGGTTCTTTCTGATCGAGTTAACATGAGTATCCTCCTAATGTTCTAACTTCTTTTTGATTCGTATATCATCACCGATGATCTTCAACAGACTGTAACTGCTTGTAATCCTGGAAAAAGAGCGTTCTGTATACAGATCCGCAAGAGATTCCAGAGAAAGGTTTGTTGAGATGATCGTTGATTTCCTGTGTAACAGTCTTTCATTGATACAGGTAAAAAACTGGGATGCAATGAAAGAATTTGTATATTCTGTGCCCAGATCGTCGATGATCAGCAGATCACACTCAAAGATGTATTCACTCATATTGCGGGCATCCACATCTTTTTTATCGAAGGTATTCTGAGCCAGCGTATTGAACAACTGCGGAGCAGAAAAATAGATCACTGAAAATTCACGGTTGATGATCTCTTTGGCAATACAGGTGGAAAGATAAGTCTTTCCGACACCTACATCCCCATAAAGGAAGAGATTGTGAAATTCCGTTCCAAAGCTGTCAACAAAATGACGACAGATCTCTAAAGTATTTTCCATCGCCTCCCGGGCAGAACGTCCGGTTTTTTTATCGTAATGTGAACGAGAGTAATAGTCAAGCCTGAAATTTGAAAAATCTGCATCTTCAGGGATTTTTTTTATGTTCGACTGCTCATAAAGCAGTTCTATGATGGCTTTTTTAAAGCAATGACATTTTTCATTACCGATATAACCGGTATCCTTGCAGTCGGGACATTCATAAACCGGTTCAAGGTAATTTTCCGGATAGCCGGCAGATGTCAGAAGCTTTTTTTTACTTGCACGAAGAAGGGCAAGTTCTTCTTTCAGGGAAGAAAGGGCAGTGGGATCTCCGTTGAGGAGCTTCTTTCCGTACTGGACAGAAAGAATGGAAATAGAGTCATCCAGTGACTTGAACTCAGGAAGCTTTGTATAGACTTCCTCATAGCGTGCAGTCTGGATGTCGTGGCTCTTCAACTGTCTTTTTTCATATTCACGCATGATGGCATGATACTGTGCATTTCTTAATCCCATGGGATGTCTCCTTTTAAATTGCTTTTGGTTCCTGGTACCGGGTTGAAGGTTTCAAAACCAGGTGGTATTTCCAATCTTTAATTACTTTTCAGCAACTGGGCTTCTAAAGAGTCCATATCATAACTCCGGCGTTCAAAGTTATTCAGGTTCTTTGTATTTGGCTGCCTTGGGGCAGCAGCTCTGCGGCTGCTGCGTTCCTTCTGATACTGCTCGTCCAAAGCGGCAATATCCTGAAGATGGCGGACACCCTGCTCATACCAGCGGGTCAGGATACGGTCTGCATATTCAAAACTTGGCTGATGCGTTGCAGAAATCGTCCGGCGGCAGGCCTCCTGGATGATGTCGGCTTCAAAGCAGTACTGCTCTGCCCATTTATTAATGAAAGCAAGCTCAGAAGTTGCCGGTCCGCGGTTCTTGATTCCGAAGGCATTCAGGACAGTATAGCAGTTGCGGTTATAAACGGCAGACTGTTCCTTTGCCTGTGAGACCGTGCTGATCCCGTCCTTTGCCCATGCAATGGCAACCTTCTGTATATAGTGCATACTTTTATGCCCGCTTTCCACGCACGTCTCAAGCAGATATTCAATCAGGGAAGAGGACATATGAAGTTCATTGTAAAAATATGTAATCATATCGACATCCGTATGCGAAAGCGTCTTTCCGAGGTATTGCTCTGCAATGAAGAACAGAGATTTTAATTCTTTCTGTGAACGGAACGCATCCATGGCGATTGGTTCAGAGGAAGTACCGGAGAAAGAAGAATCCGGGGAAGACTCGAAAGTTCCGGAAGATTCATCAGGTACTGTTCCGAAAACGTTCATAACAGAAGCAGGCTCTTCCATACTGTCTGTCAGTTCCTGTGAAGAGAAATCCGGAGAAAACTCTGATGCATCTTCTGTATCAGAGGACAAAAGCTCGATTCCTGAAATACTTCCATCCGCATCTTTCGTGAGACGGAGCAGTCCGGTGGACTCCCAGTAACGGAAAGCACGAAGGACGTCATTCTCCGTATTGTTCAGGCAGTCAGCGATCATGGAAACCGTCAGGACAGAACCCGGCTCGTTCAGATAACGAAGAAGCAGCAAATATACTTTTACAAATTCCCCGTTGGCACTGACCATATAATGATCTATAAATTCATTCGGCAAGATGGTTGCATTTGCCTGAAACCGATTCTTTAACTTCAATCTCTTCATGACGTTATCCCACTTTCTATTTTATCTCTTTTGTCAAACTGCTCCGACATCTTATAGGTGTGATTATTATAGCATTTTCCGAAACTGTTAAAAAGGACTTTTAAGTGGGTAAATCCCCCTTTTTTGTAGATAACTATGTGGAAAACCGGGGGAAAACTCGTAGAAAATGTGAATATCTCTGATCAAAAGTCAGTGTGGCAGGTGCAAAATGCGGACATTTCCGGTTGAAAGCCAGTGGGACAAGCAAAACCCGGCAGAAGCTACAGTCCGAAGATCCTGTACTCTGCCGGGGAATATCCGCCTGGGCGGGATTATTTTAAGATGTCTTCACCAATCTTCACTACATCTCCGGCACCCATGGTGATCAGCAGATCACCGGACTTGCAGTTCTCTTTCAGAAATGCCTCGATCTCTGCAAAGCTTGGATAGTAGTGTGTGTCCGTTCCGAGTTTTGCGGCTTCTTTGGCAAGGTCGGAAGAGGAAATACCAAGGGTATCCGTCTCACGGGCAGCATAGATATCTGCGAGGACCAGATGGTCGGTATGAGAGAGGGCTTCTGCAAATTCATGGAAGAAAGCCTTGGTACGAGTGTAAGTATGCGGCTGGAATACGCACCATATTTCGTTGTGTGGATAATGCTGTGCAGCCTTGAGGGTAGCAGCAATCTCCGTCGGATGATGTGCATAATCGTCCACAACGGTCACACCGTTAAAAGTTCCCTTGTATTCAAATCTGCGGTCTGTTCCGCTGAAGGATAAAAGTCCTTTTCTGATCGTATCCATCGGAATACCGAGCAGCTCTGCTGTTGCAATGGCAGCCAGGGCATTGGATACATTATGGTCACCGGTCACGGAAAGCTGAACGCGTCCACAGGAAGTATTGTGCTTTAATAACTCAAAGGAAACAAATCCTTTTTCATCATACTGGATCTCAGTTGCACTGTAATCAAATTCTGCAGAAGAACCGTAAGTGATAACATTGCAGTCCAGTCCTTCATAGATCTCCTGGTAATCCTTGATGTCTCCGTTGATGATCAGAGTTCCATCAGAAGGAAGTAAGGCACTGAACTGGTGGAACGAATGACGGATATCCTCCAGATCCTTGAAGAAATCAAGATGATCCTCTTCAATATTAAGGATGACACTGATCTTCGGATAAAAATGAAGGAAACTGTTCGTATATTCGCAGGCTTCTGTGATAAAATTCCCGGACTTTCCTACCCGGATATTTCCACCGATCGTCTTCAGGATGCCGCCTACAGAAATGGTCGGGTCCATATCTGCTGCAAGAAGTACCTCGGAGATCATGGAAGTAGTTGTGGTCTTTCCGTGAGTACCGGATACGGCAATCGGAGTATCGTAATTTTTCATAAGCTGCCCTAAAAGCTCCGCACGGGTCAGCATCGGAATCTTCTTGCCGACAGCTTCCATCAGTTCCGGGTTACTCTTGTTGATCGCTGCTGTATAAACGACGCAATTAATATCATCTGTAATATTTTCGGCACACTGTCCATAATGAATCACTGCACCTTCAGATTCCAGCTTTTTCGTCAGAGGTGATTCTTTTGCATCGGATCCTGATACAGTGAAGCCTTCTTCAAGAAGAATCTCTGCCAGCCCGCTCATGCTGATACCGCCAATGCCGATAAAATGAATGTGGATCGGTTTTTGAAAATTGATCTTATACATAGATATTCCCTTCTTTTCATAAACTTAGTAGTATAAAAAATTCTGCAAAAGCACTCAGAACAGATGGTACTTTTGCGGATTCAGGCAAAAAAATGCCTTTTTTAGTCATAAAATAGCGTTGTCTTCTATATTATACTATATATACAAAAAAATTAAAGGAGATATTTTTGGTGGAAATTGATAAAAAAAGAAAAAAAGAAAGAAAAAAATTGTAAAAAATGTTTGCGTAGCAAGAAATTATGCTATAATAGGTATAACTTACTAGAAATGAGGTGACAGAATGTATAAGAAAGAAATGATTGCCATGTTGCTTGCGGGAGGACAGGGCAGTCGGCTTGGTGTACTTACGTCGAAGGTCGCAAAACCTGCTGTAGCTTTTGGCGGAAAGTACCGTATTATTGATTTCCCGTTGAGTAACTGCATTAATTCGGGAATTGACACTGTCGGAGTACTGACCCAGTACCAGCCCCTGCGTCTGAATACGCATATCGGGATCGGAATCCCGTGGGATCTGGACCGGAATGTAGGAGGAGTATCCATTCTCCCACCGTATGAGAAGAGTTCCAACAGTGAGTGGTATACAGGAACAGCGAATGCAATTTATCAGAATCTGAACTATATGGAGACTTATAATCCGGATTATGTACTGATCTTATCAGGTGACCATATTTATAAGATGGATTATGAAGTGATGCTGGATTTCCACAAGGCAAATCATGCAGATGTAACGATTGCAGCCATGCCGGTACCAATCGAAGAGGCAAGCCGTTTCGGAATCGTGGTGACGGATAAAGAGAACCGGATCAAAGAGTTTGAGGAAAAGCCGGAGAAGCCCAGCAGTAATCTTGCATCCATGGGAATCTACATATTCAGTTGGCCGGTTTTACGGGATGCACTGATCAAGCTGAAGGATCAGCCAAACTGCGATTTCGGAAAGCACGTGATTCCGTATTGCCACAGCAAGGGGGACAGGCTTTTTGCATATGAGTATAACGGCTATTGGAAAGATGTGGGAACCTTAAGTTCTTACTGGGAAGCAAATATGGAACTGATCGATATCATTCCGGAGTTTAATCTTTATGAAGAATACTGGAAAATCTATACGAACAGTGCGAACCTGCCGCCACAGTATATTTCAGAACAGGGGGTAGTGGACAAGTGTCTGATTGGTAATGGTTCTGAAATCTATGGTGAAATACACAGTTGTGTGGTCGGAGGAAGTGTGACTGTTGGAAAGGGAACGGTGATCCGGGATTCGATCATCATGCAGGGTGTTACGATCGGTGAAAACTGCGTGATCGATAAAGCAATCATAGCAGAGGATACGGTGATCGGAGACGAAGTTTCCATTGGAATCGGCAGTGAAGCACCGAATAAACTGAAGCCGAATATTTACAGTGGCGGACTGGCAACGATCGGTGAGAAATCCGTGATACCATCCGGTGTGCAGATCGGAAAAAATACAGCCATCAGCGGTGTTACATCAGCGGAGGATTATGTTGGCGGAGTACTTGAGAGCGGAGAGACATTGATAAAGGCAGGTGAAAGAGTATGAGAGCAGTAGGAATTATTCTGGCAGGCGGGAATAGCAGGAAGATGCGGGAACTGACTTCCAAGCGTGCGGCAGCCGCCATGCCGATTGCAGGCAGTTATCGTGCCATTGATTTTACGCTGAGCAATATGACAAATTCTCATATTCAGAAAGTTGCAGTGCTTACTCAGTATAATGCAAGATCCCTGAATGAACATCTCAATTCTTCCAAGTGGTGGGATTTTGGCAGAAAGCAGGGAGGCCTGTATGTATTTACGCCAACGATCACGGACGATAATGGATACTGGTACCGCGGAACGGCAGACGCGATTTATCAGAATCTTGATTTCCTCAGGAAATGTCATGAGCCATACGTGATCATCACTTCAGGGGATGCAGTCTATAAGATGGATTATAATAAAGTCCTGGAATATCATATTGCAAAGAAAGCGGATATTACAGTGGTCTGCAAAGAACTTGCACCGGATGAGGATGCGACCCGGTTCGGAACCGTAAAGATGAATGAGTCCTGCAGGATCGAAGAATTTGAGGAAAAACCGGTAGTTGCAAGATCACAGACTGTTTCAACCGGGATTTATGTGATTCGCAGAAGACTGCTGATCGATCTGGTAGAGCAGTGTGCAGAAGAGGAACGGCATGATTTTGTAACAGATATCCTGATTCGTTACAGGAATGTAAAGAAGATTTATGGTTATAAAATGGGAACTTACTGGAGTAATATCTCAACAGTAGATGCTTATTATAAGACGAATATGGACTTCCTGAAGCCAGAGGTAAGAAAGTATTTCTTCAAGGAATTACCGGCAGTTTATTCAAAAGTGAGCGATCAGCCGCCGGCAAAATATAATCCGGGTGCTGTGGTAAAGAACAGCCTGGTCGGAAGTGGAAGTATCATCAACGGCACAGTGGAAAATTCCGTGATATTTAAGAAAGTATTTGTGGGAAATAACTGTGTGATCAAAAATTCGATCATTCTCAATGATGTGTATCTTGGGGATAATACCTATATTGAGAACTGCATCGTGGAAAGCAGGGATACGATCCGTGCAAATACAAGGCACGTCGGAGAAAACGGGGTCAAAGTTGTCGTAGAAAAGAATGAGAGATATGCATTATAGTTCAGAAAATGCTTATGAGAAAAGGAGAACGTAACTATGCAGATTACAGATGTACGTGTGCGGAAAGTAGCAAAAGAGGGGAAACTGAAAGCTGTAGTTTCTATTACGATCGATGATGAATTTGTAGTTCACGATATCAAGGTCATCGAAGGTGAAAAGGGCTTGTTCATTGCGATGCCGAGTAAGAAGGCAATGGATGGAGAGTACCGGGATATTGCACACCCGATCAATTCGGGAACAAGGGAAAAAATCCAGTCAACGATTCTCGGAAAATATGAAGAAGCTTTGGAAAAGGAACCTGAAGAGGAAGTGCAAGAGGCATAATGCATAACGGTTGATCAGAAGAACGGAAATAAATGTGGTGTGTAAATGAAGTGAAAGCCGGAGAACAAAAGCAGTCAGGTTCTCCGGCTTTTATCTTTATGTTAATAGAAGTTTAATACGGACTATTTGGAATGAAAATATGGTACTGATTTTAAAGAACTTTCCCCGAGGACAGCGGATATTCTTCCGGAACCGGCAGTATAAATTCCATTTTTTTACCTGTTACAGGATGGCGGAAACTGAGCCGGAATGAACAGAGGAGCAGCTTCGGGGAGGAAGTTCCTGTCAGGTTATATTTCCGGTCACCGATCAACGGATGTCCCATATGTGCCATTTGAACACGGATCTGATGATGCCTGCCGGTATCCAGATGAATTTTAAGCAAGGAACAGGAACTGCCGTCAGCAGTCGTTCCGGCTGCAAGTACCTTATAATGAAGTTTTGCAATTTTTGCCTGTGGTGTATCTTTGGAGCAGATGTGAGAGGTATTTGAGCGTGCATCTTTTACAAGATAATCGGTCAGATCCGCTTCTGCTTCAGAAGGAACTCCCACTGCCACTGCAAGGTAATATTTGCCGAACCCGGAAGTCGTCAACTGTCGGGAAAGCTCTTTGGCGGACCGGGGAGTCTTGGCAAAGACCATCAGTCCCTCTACAGGCTGATCCAGCCGGTGAATCAGGGCGAGATAAGGTGAACGGGATTCTTTCCTGAGATGATTTTTTAAAATACTGACCAGGTCAGGCGTTCCGATTCGGTTCGTCTGTGCAGGAACACCGGAAGGCTTATGGCAGACCAGAATTTCCTGATCTTCAAAAAGAATCCGGGGAATTTTAGATAATGACATAGAAATACGTCCTTTCTTTGTAGTTTCTTGACAATTTTCGTGGCAGCGTCTAAACTGAATTATGATATAAATGAAAGAACAGGTCAAGCCTTTAAGGAGGAAATACCCTATTATGGATTATAAATGGGAACAATTTGGGGACGAAATAAAGCAATCAGTTCAGGATGCAGTGGAACGCGGCGATTTCAGCCGGCTGAATCAGACGGTAAATGACTCTGTGAGCAGAGCGGCAGATGCAATCTCACGGGGAATGAAAAATGGGGGCTGGTATCGTGATCCAAAAGCCAATGGTGGCCGGAATCCAGATCCAAAAATGAATAGCGGCCGGAATCCAGATCCCGGAATGGCAGGCAGCAGGAACAGGGCAGATGCCCCATGGAACAGAGGCGGACAGCAGAATGTCAGACCACAGTATCCGGCACAAAGTCAGGTGCGTTATCTGAAAGGAACATCAGAAAAGATCGGAGGCGTCTTCCTTGCGGTGACAGGTGGAGTCTTTGGAACCGTGACACTTGCAGCAACGATCATCATGCTCGTAATGCTGGCGGTTACCACTGCCGAGGCAGCAACGATTGCCGGTACGCTGATCTGCGTATTTTTCTTTCTGATCTTTGCAGGAATGTTCGGGAAGGGAATCGGGATGGTAAGCCTGGTGAGCCGTTTCAGAAGTTATGTGAAAGTGATCGGTGAACGGGAGTTCTGTGATCTGGGAGAACTGGCAACAAGAACCGGACGGGATTTGAAAAAGATCCTCAAAGATGTGAAAAAAATGATTGGCAAAGGATGGTTCAGGCAAGGGCATCTGGATGAAAATGAGAAGTGTCTCATCGTCAGTGAGGATGCATGGAATCAGTACCGCAGCACGATGGAAAATATTCACAGGCAGCAGGCAGAAAAAGAAGCGGCCGAAGAAAGAATGAGGCAGGAATATGACAGCCTGACGCCGGAAATAAAAAAAGTAATCCAGACAGGAGACGAATTTGTAAAGCAGATCCGGGAGGCAAATAAAGCGATCCCCGGTGAAGAGATTTCAGCAAAGATTTCTCATATGGAAATGCTGGTGGATAAGATTTTTGACCGTGTAGAGCAGAATCCGGCATCAGTGGGAGATATCAGAAAGCTGATGGAGTATTATCTTCCGACTACGATCAAATTACTCCAGGCATATCAGGATCTGGATGCACAGCCGGTGCAGGGGGAAAATATCATTTCTTCTAAAAAGGAGATTGAGAAGACGCTGGATACTCTGAACAGGGCATTTGAAAAATTACTGGATGATTTATTTCAGGAAACTGCATGGGATGTATCTACGGATATTTCCGTACTGCATACCATGTTGGCACAAGAAGGACTGACAGAGGATGGTCTGAAAAAATAAAGAGCAGATGGAGGACGAAAAGATGAGTGATGAGTTTAAGGATGTGAGCACAGTTCCAACTCTGACGCTGGAGCCGTTCCAGCCGGAAGCGGAAAAGCAGGCTGTTGTAAAGACAGAGGAACCGCCGATGGATGAGACGATCCTGACCGAAGAAGAACGGAAGATGGTGGATGAATTTGCAAAGCAGATCGATCTGACCAATTCGGGTCTGGTACTTCAATATGGAGCTGGTACGCAGAAGAAGATGGCAGATTTCTCAGAGTCAGCACTGGAAAATGTAAAATCAAAAGATCTCGGTGAGGTGGGAGAACTTTTATCCGGTGTTGTAAAAGAACTGAAATCCTTTGATGAAGAGGAAGAAAAAGGGTTCTTTGGAATCTTTAAAAAAGCTTCCAACAAGATCGAATCCATGAAGGTGAAATATGCCAAGGCAGAGACGAATGTCAACGAGATCGTGAAAGTACTTGAATCCCATCAGGTGCAGATGCTGAAGGATGTTGCTCTGCTGGATAAGATGTATGAACTGAATCTGACCTATTTTAAAGAATTATCCATGTATATCCTGGCCGGAAAGAAGAAACTGGAAGAGGCGAGAAGTACCCAACTGGCAGAACTGATGGCGAAGGCAGAGCGGACCGGACTGCCCGAAGATGCCCAGGCTGCAAAAGATTTTGACGCAATGTGCAATCGCTTTGAAAAGAAACTGCATGACCTTGAGCTGACCCGTATGATCTCGATTCAGACAGCACCGCAGATCCGTCTTGTTCAGAATAATGATACACTGATGGTTGAAAAGATTCAGTCTACGATTGTAAATACGATTCCGCTCTGGAAGAGTCAGATGGTGCTTGCTCTTGGAGTGGAACATTCCACACAGGCAGCCGCAGCACAGCGTCAGGTGACGGATATGACGAACGAACTGCTCAGGAAGAATGCAGAGAAACTGAAAATAGCAACCACAGAAACGGCGAAAGAATCAGAACGTGGTATTGTTGATATTGAGACACTGAAGGCAACAAATGAAACTCTGATCTCTACTTTGGATGAAGTAATGGCAATCCAGAAAGAGGGAAGAGAGAAGCGTCAGGCAGCAGAGGCTGAACTGAAAGTGATAGAGCAGGATCTGAAGACAAAGCTGCTTGAGATCCACAGTTGATGACGGAACATTGGAGACACGCTCCGGATCCGCAGTTGGCAGGATCAGCAATTTCATGATGGAAAAGATAAGATTCTTGACACGTTCGGATTTATCAGTTAGAATCATCAATGACAGAAAGCGAAGAACGGGATTAGTAGATAGAATGAGTGCTTCAGAGAGGAGACGGCTGGTGTGAGTCTCCGCAGGAATCTATAGAACCGGCCCGGGAGCTGCTGTATGAAAATACAGCGTAGAGCCTGCGTTAAAGGCGAAGTGAGTGGATGATGTATGACAGATACATTATTAATTAGGGTGGTACCGCCGAGACATTCGGTCCCTATCGTGGGGCTGCGTGTCCCGGCGTTTTTCGTTTACGTGAGTAATGAGTAAAAAGGACAGAGAAGGAGAAGTACGATGGCAAAGAAATTAGTACAGAATATCACTGCCAGGGAAGAAGATTTCGCACAGTGGTATACAGATGTAGTGCGTGAGGCAAAATTATGTGATTATTCAGGCGTAAAAGGCTGCATGAATTATCTCCCGAATGGGTATGCATTATGGGAGAATATCCAGAAGGAACTGGATGCACGTTTTAAAGAGACAGGTGTAGAAAATGTATATCTTCCGGTTATGATCCCGGAAAGTCTTCTTCAGAAAGAAAAGGATCATATTGAAGGATTTGCACCGGAAGTTGCATGGGTGACTCATGGAGGAACAGAACCGTTACAGGAAAGATTCTGTATCCGCCCGACATCTGAGACACTGTTCTGCGATGTGTGGAGCAAGACGGTACAGTCTTACCGTGATCTGCCAAAAGTATGGAATCAGTGGTGTTCTGTTCTGCGTTGGGAGAAGACGACAAGACCGTTCCTGCGTTCCAGAGAATTTTTATGGCAGGAAGGACATACGATCCATGCCACATATGAGGAGGCAGAAGAGCGTACAAAGCAGATGTGGAGAGTCTACAGAGACTTCGTACAGGATGTACTTGCAATCCCGGTAGTATCAGGACGCAAGACAGAGAGTGAAAAATTTGCGGGAGCTCAGGATACTTACACGATCGAAGCACTGATGCATGACGGAAAAGCTCTTCAGTCAGGAACCAGCCATTTCTTCGGAAGTGCATTCCCGAACGCATTCGGTATCCAGTATTCAGATAAAAATAATGAACTGCATGAAGTTTACGAGACATCCTGGGGAATGTCCACAAGAGTAATCGGAGCATTGATCATGGTACACGGAGATGACAGCGGTCTTGTGATTCCACCGAGAATTGCACCGGTTCAGACGATGGTGATCCCGATCGCCCAGCATAAGGAAGGCGTACTTGATAAGGCAAATGAACTTCTTGATACATTGAAGGCAGCAGGATACAAAGCGAAGATCGATGATTCAGACAAAGCACCGGGATGGAAGTTCAGCGGACAGGAGATTCTCGGAATCCCGACACGTATTGAGATCGGACCGAAGGATATTGAGAATAACCAGGCGGTTATCGTTCGTCGTGATACAAGAGAGAAGATCGTAGTTTCTCTCGATGAGATTACAACAAAGCTGGCAGAGGTTCTTGAGACGATGCAGAAGGACATGTTCGAGAAAGCAAAGACATTCCTTGAGGCACATATCAATACAGCGACTACCATGGACGAGATGAACGAGAAATTCAATGAAAATCTTGGATTTATCAAGGCAATGTGGTGCGGTGATGAAGCGTGTGAAGAAGAGATCAAAGCACAGACAGGCGGAGCAACTTCCAGATGTATCCCGGAGGAAGAAGAACAGCTTTCCGATGTATGTATCTGCTGTGGCAAGCCTGCAAAGCACATGGTATACTGGGGCAAAGCATATTAAAATAAAATGATGTCGGGGTCAAAAGCCCCCGACTTTGATGCCTGCGGATTGCTCCGTGCTACGCACTCCCACAATCCTACCCAATATTCGCATATCGTGGGATTATCATCCCACTTTTATGCTCAGGAAAATAACAGAGGACATTTTCTGAAGAGAAGAGAGTGTACTCTGTTATTTTTTATGCCAAAAATGCGAAAAAGCCTTGACTTTCGGCGATAAACGTAATAAACTGAACGAGCGTGCGAAAAAAGGCAATGTTCTTTTGATGCACAAAAAAGGATAATGATTTGATTATCCGCAGCCCCTTGAGGCATAAGCCCAAGGTAACGAATAATTCATAGGAGGTGAAAAGAATGCCAACATTTAACCAGTTAGTTAGAAAAGGACGTCAGACTTCTGAGAAGAAATCTACAGCACCGGCACTTCAGAAAGGATATAACTCACTGAAGAAGCGTGCAACTAATGTATCTGCACCACAGAAGAGAGGTGTGTGTACAGCAGTTAAGACAGCTACACCTAAGAAGCCTAACTCAGCTCTGAGAAAAATCGCCAGAGTTCGTCTGTCAAACGGAATCGAAGTAACAAGCTACATCCCAGGAGAAGGACACAACCTTCAGGAGCATAGCGTAGTTATGATCCGTGGAGGAAGAGTTAAGGACCTGCCAGGTACAAGATACCACATCATCCGTGGAACACTTGATACAGCAGGTGTTGCTAAGAGAAGACAGGCTCGTTCTAAATACGGTGCTAAGAGACCGAAAGACGCTAAGAAATAAGTCGCGGATCGCAGTATAGTATTTCAGATTAAGTGTAACTAATAGTTAAATCGTATCACAAACAGAACTATGATTAGTCGTAGGTTGCGGATGCTATATAGATTTCGCGGCTGCGAGCACATGGAATGTGATCTCATAGAAAGACACATGTGAGTACCGATGAATTAATCCCGGTGAAACCGGAAAATATGATTAAGGAGGGAAGGACCGTGCCACGTAAAGGACATACTCAGAAGAGAGATGTATTAGCGGATCCAATATACAACAATAAAGTTGTTACCAAACTTATCAACAACATCATGCTGGATGGTAAGAAAGGCGTAGCACAGAAGATTGTATACGGAGCATTTGAAAGAGTAGAAGCTAAGGCTGAGAAGCCGGCTATTGAAGTGTTTGAAGAGGCTATGAACAACATGATGCCAGTTCTTGAAGTTAAAGCAAGACGTATCGGTGGAGCAACATACCAGGTACCGATCGAAGTAAGAGCTGACAGAAGACAGGCACTTGCACTTCGCTGGTTGACTATGTATTCACGTCAGAGAGGCGAGAAGACACAGGAAGAAAGACTGGCAAATGAAATTCTTGATGCAGCTAACAATACAGGTGGAGCTGTAAAGAGAAAAGAAGATATGCACAAGATGGCAGAAGCAAACAAAGCGTTTGCTCACTATCGTTTCTAATTATTTTAGGAGGAAAAAATCTTGGCTGGAAGAGAATATCCATTAGAGAGAACCAGAAATATCGGTATTATGGCTCATATTGATGCTGGTAAGACTACACTGACAGAGCGTATTCTTTACTATACCGGTGTTAACTATAAGATTGGTGATACTCATGAAGGTACTGCTACCATGGACTGGATGGAACAGGAGCAGGAAAGAGGTATCACAATTACTTCAGCCGCTACAACATGTCACTGGACATTGGAAGAGAAGACAAAAGTGAAACCGGGTGCGTTAGAGCATCGTATCAATATCATTGATACTCCGGGACACGTTGACTTCACTGTAGAGGTTGAGCGTTCACTCCGTGTACTTGATGGAGCTGTCGGCGTATTCTGTGCTAAGGGTGGTGTTGAGCCTCAGTCGGAAAACGTATGGCGTCAGGCAGACACATACAACGTACCGCGTATGGCATTCATCAATAAGATGGACATCCTTGGTGCTGATTTCTACAACGCTGTAGAGCAGATCAAGACAAGACTTGGAAAGAACGCAATCTGTCTTCAGCTTCCAATCGGAAAAGAAGACGAATTCAAGGGAATCATCGACCTGTTCGAGATGCAGGCCTACATCTACAATGATGAAAAGGGTGATGACATCTCTGTAACAGACATTCCGGAAGAAATGAAGGATGAAGCAGAGCTTTATCATACAGAACTCGTTGAGAAGATCTGCGAGCTGGATGACGACCTTATGATGGAATACCTTGAGGGTGAAGAGCCTTCAATTGATGCAATGAAAGCAGTTCTGAGAAAAGCTACATGTGAGTGTACTGCTGTTCCGGTATGCTGCGGTACTGCATACAGAAATAAAGGTGTTCAGAAACTCCTTGATGCAATCATCGAGTTTATGCCGGCTCCAACAGACATCCCAGCTATCGAGGGAGTTGATGAAGACGGTAACGAAGTAGTGAGACATTCTTCTGATGAAGAGCCGTTCTCCGCTCTCGTATTCAAAATTATGACAGACCCATTCGTAGGTAAGCTTGCTTACTTCCGTGTGTATTCAGGTGTTATGAACTCCGGTTCTTATGTACTGAATGCTACAAAGCAGAAAAAAGAGCGTGTTGGACGTATCCTTCAGATGCATGCCAACAAGCGTGAAGAGCTGGATAAAGTATATTCAGGAGATATCGCTGCAGCAATCGGATTCAAGTTCTCTACAACAGGAGATACAATCTGTGATGAGCAGCATCCTGTAATTCTTGAGTCCATGGAATTCCCGGAGCCGGTTATCGAGCTTGCTATCGAGCCTAAGACAAAGGCTTCTCAGGGAAAACTTGGAGAATCTCTTGCAAAACTTGCAGAAGAAGACCCGACATTCCGTGCTCATACAAACCAGGAAACTGGACAGACAATCATCGCTGGTATGGGTGAGCTTCACCTTGAGATCATCGTTGACAGACTTCTTCGTGAGTTCAAAGTTGAGGCTAACGTAGGTGCACCTCAGGTTGCTTACAAAGAGTCCATCACAAAACCGGTTGATGTTGACAGCAAGTATGCGAAACAGTCAGGTGGACGTGGACAGTACGGACACTGTAAAGTTAAATTCGAGCCAATGGATGTCAACGGTGAGGAGACATACAAGTTCGAGTCTACTGTAGTCGGAGGAGCTATTCCGAAGGAATACATCCCGGCAGTAGGTGAAGGTATTGAGGAAGCTATGAAATCTGGTATCCTTGGAGGATTCCCGGTAGTTGGTGTTCATGCTAACGTATACGACGGATCTTACCATGAAGTCGATTCCAGTGAGATGGCATTCCACATCGCTGGTTCTCTTGCATTCAAGGATGCAATGAAGCAGGGATCACCTGTACTTCTTGAGCCTATCATGAAGGTAGAGGTTACAATGCCTGAAGAATATATGGGAGATATCATCGGAGACCTGAACTCACGTCGTGGACGTATCGAAGGTATGGATGATCTCGGTGGTGGAAAGATCGTACGTGCGTATGTTCCGCTGTCAGAAATGTTCGGATACTCTACAGACCTTCGTTCCAGAACTCAGGGACGTGGTAACTACTCAATGTTCTTCGAGAAATACGAGCCAGTACCGAAGTCTGTACAGGAGAAGGTATTATCCAATAAAAATGCCTAAAATATTATAAAAGGCTTGAAAATCGGCTAAGTTTGAAATATAATCAAACTTAGCCAGGTTTAAAATCGAAACCAAAACTAGGTTGCCCCATATCGGGCTATATTTTTAAGGAGGATATTCAAAATGGCAAAGGCTAAATTTGAAAGAAACAAACCGCATTGTAATATCGGTACTATCGGTCACGTTGACCACGGTAAGACAACTCTTACAGCTGCTATCACAAAAGTACTTTCTCACAGAGTAGAAGGTAACGCATCTGTAGATTTCGAGAACATTGATAAAGCTCCGGAAGAGAGAGAGCGTGGTATCACAATTTCTACAGCTCACGTTGAGTATGAGACAGCTAACCGTCACTACGCACACGTTGACTGCCCAGGACATGCTGACTACGTTAAGAACATGATCACAGGAGCTGCTCAGATGGACGGAGCTATCCTTGTTGTAGCTGCTACTGACGGAGTTATGGCTCAGACTAAAGAGCATATCCTTCTGTCCCGTCAGGTTAACGTACCATACATCGTTGTATTCATGAACAAATGTGATATGGTTGATGACGAAGAGCTTCTTGAACTCGTAGAGATGGAGATCCGTGAAGTACTTAGCGAGTATGACTTCCCAGGCGATGACACACCGATCATCCAGGGATCAGCTCTTAAAGCTCTTGAAGATCCAGACGGAGAGTGGGGAGACAAGATCATGGAACTCATGGACGCTGTTGACACATGGATCCCAACACCAGAGCGTGCTACAGACAAACCGTTCCTGATGCCAGTAGAGGACGTATTCTCTATCACAGGACGTGGAACAGTTGCAACTGGTAGAGTAGAGCGTGGAACACTTCACGTATCTGACGAAGTTGAAATCATCGGTATCCATGATGATGTTAAGAAGACTGTTGTAACAGGAATCGAGATGTTCCGTAAGCTTCTTGATGAGGCTCAGGCTGGAGATAACATCGGAGCACTTCTTCGTGGTATCCAGAGAACAGAGATCGAAAGAGGACAGGTTCTTATTAAACCAGGTACAGTAAACTGCCATAAGAAATTCACATGCCAGGTTTACGTACTGACAAAAGACGAAGGTGGACGTCATACTCCATTCTTCAACAACTATCGTCCACAGTTCTACTTCAGAACAACAGACGTAACAGGTGTTTGCGATCTTCCGGAAGGAGTAGAGATGTGCATGCCTGGAGATAACGTAGAGATGACAGTTGAACTGATTCATCCAGTAGCTATGGAGGAAGGTCTTCGTTTCGCTATCCGTGAGGGTGGACGTACTGTAGGATCAGGAACTGTAGCTTCTATCATCGAGTAATTTAATCTGAATATAGATTTGTTATCGCAAGATAACGTTGTGTCCAAACGTAAGATACCCGTAGAACTTCGGTTCTACGGGTTTTTTTGGTGCTTGGTTGCAAGAAAGGACTTGATTCGATGAGAAAAGAATATATATTAATATTTAGCCTGGGGTATGCGATGGTGAAGTGTAATGGTTGCACGATTAGATAAATAAGCAGACTTCCCCAGACCACCAAAAACTTAGAGTTCACAGGGCGGTTATTTTTGTGTCTTATTATTATCCCTGTCGAATATGTATCCGTCACAAACGCAGGAGATGCTGAAGCTGACGACCGTAAGGAAAGCCACTTTTATTTAAATGATAGAGAAGCAAATAAAAGTGTGTTATACTTAAGAAATAATAAATACACCAAAAGCGGATTTGCAAAGGAGGGAGTATCATGAGATGTCCATATTGCAACGAGGAAATGATATGTGGTTCGGTTCAGAGTCAACGAGAAATTTTCTTCACAACGAAGCCTGACAAAAATTGGCTTATACCGTCAATCAATAAAAAAGACGAAATCATATTAAGTTCTCATAATTGGTCGAAACCAACCTGTATGGCATATCATTGCCCTGCCTGCAGGAAAGTTATTATTGATTATTCAGTTAAAAGTGAATAGAAGCTGACCAATCGGATAAAAAATCATATGCTGAATAAAAAGGTATAATTTAGATATGAGGACGATCAATAATTTATGTGCAATTATTGCACGAAGACCAAATGCGATTGCATTTGTAAATGAAAGTGAGACATGATGGAAATGAAGTCACGTTTACCTCAAATAATCTACACGCTGACGGCAATCTTTACAGCCGGCACAGTTGCAACTACAGTTTTATACCAGTCAACGTCGAAAGAAATCCTGCTGACATTAGCGATTAGTTTTGGTACGTGTGCATACCATTTTATTATGAGACTACTGGTGGGTTCCATTGTCAATTCCATTTTGCACAATAAAGTAGATTACTGCAAACGCTGGTTTCAGGTGAGTGAATCCGAGAAAAAGATTTATGAAAAGCTTGGCGTAAAAAAATGGAAAAATAAAATGCCGACCTACAGACCGGACTGGTTTGATCCGAGACTCCATAGCTGGAAAGAAATCGCACAGACCATGTGCCAGTCAGAAGTGGGGCATGAGATTATTGCGGTATTGAGCTTTTTGCCGGTTTTCGCCGGGATAAAATTTGGAGCATATCCGGTTTTCATTATTACTTCCATTGTATCTGCAGGAATGGATTTGATTTTTGTAATTATGCAGCGGTATAACCGGCAGAGGATCATGAGAATACTTGCAGCAAAAAAGTAAAAATGTTTACACAGCAAAAAATGTAAAAATGCTTACCACCTTGACAAGCAGTAAAGATCAAAATAAAATACAACCTATCTGAATAGTAGGAAAGACTGCGGATAAAAGGTAGGAAGCAACATGGAACATATTGCCAGAAAAGATGCTTTTGAGTTACTTAAAAAATATAATAAAGATCCATTTCACATTCAGCATGCTCTGACTGTAGAGGCTGTTATGAAGTGGTATGCAAATGAACTGGGATACGCAGAAGATGCAGAATACTGGGGCATCGCAGGACTGCTTCATGATATTGATTTTGAATTGCACCCGGAAGAGTATTGTTTGAAAGCACCGGAGCTTTTAAGAGAAGCCGGAATTTCAGAAGATCTGATCCATGCAGTATGTTCTCATGGATACGGAATCACAGTAGGATGTGGAAAGATGATTGATGTAGAACCCGTCCATGAGATGGAAAAAGTACTATTTGCGGCAGACGAACTGACAGGTCTGATCTGGGCGGCTGTGTTGATGCGTCCGTCAAAAAGTACAAAAGATATGGAATTAAAATCTCTGAAGAAAAAATATAAAAGCAAAGGATTTGCTGCGGGATGTTCAAGAGAAGTCATTGAAAGAGGTGCAAAGCAACTGGGCTGGGAACTTGAAAAGCTTCTTACCATGACCCTGCAGGCAATGGCAGCATCTGAAGATACGATCCGGGCTGAGATGGAAGAAGAACAGGAATAGGGAAGCACATAGGAATTGAACAGAATTCCACCTGATAAAGAAAATGATTGGAGAGGTAAAGAAGGCTGCAAAAGCATTTGAAAGAAATGTTTTTGCAGCCTTCTTATATAAAAAGCAAGGGGAACAAGCAAAGTGATGGAACAAGCACGATAAAATTGTATAAAATAACAAAAATAAATAAAAAGAAACGCCGATATTGAAAAAAAAGAAGAAAAAAGATATAATTATATGCAGAATGAAAATGGCACAGAGATAAAAAATAGGCAAAATATCTAATGGCATGGAGGGGCGAGTTTATGAAAAACAAATTAAAGCGAGTTACCATTGCAACTTTATCTGCTTGTATGATTGCAAATGCGGTACCGATACCGGGGAATGTAGCAAAGGCAGCGGTGACGCAGGAGATGATCGATTTTACCGACGAGAACAGTCAGGGCGGCTGGGTAAAAGATGGGGCAAATGGAACGATCACTTTCCAGAATGGTGAGGGTGATGATGGATTTATGGTACTTGAGTCTGCAGGAGAGTCCTTTTTCAAATATGGAAATTCCAAAACCCGTCAGGATGGAATTCTTGAAATGGATCTTACCCTGACGAAAGGACCGAATGGGGCGAGAATGTTGATTTTGTTCCGTTACAATTCTTCCTCTGACTGGGAAGGAATTGGAGTAGACGGTACTCACTGGTTCTGGCAGAAAGGTTCTTCTAACTGGGGAGATCTTAATTCCACAAAGACGACGTTTGATGCATCAGATATAAACCAGAAGCATCATATCAAACTGGAGTATCGTGGAAAGCAGATCAAGGTTTATCAGGATGGAGAGGTGATTATTGATCAGACAGTAGATGCATTTAGTGATACGATGTCCGGACAGATTGGAATGAGAGTCTGGGGAGAACCAACAGAAACCCATGGATGTGCTTTGAAGTTTGACAATATAAAAACTTCCGATATTTTTTCAGCAGTTTCGATTGATCCGAAAAGTGTGAAACTTGAACAGGATACAGCGGCAGCACAAGATATTGAAGTGGCAATAACAGGCGAGAATACATTAAGTGCGATTAAAAATGGATCAGAGGTATTGGAAAGGGGAACGGATTATACTGTAAATGGTCAGAATGTCACAATTAAGACAACTTATCTTGAAAAAATCAAAAGTCAATCCAGTACAAAGCTGGTTTTTGAATTCGAAGATGGGCAGACACAGACATTCACGATTAATATTAACATTCCGGAACCGACGGTATCCTATACAAGAAATTTTGCGGCAGACGGAGCAGACGGCTTTACGAAAAAGAGTGGAAGCGGTTCTATGAGTCTGGAAAATGGTGCCATGAAGCTTCAGGGAGATGGCGTATTTATTGATGATAATTCGGCAAGCCTGAAAGACCAGGAAATTGAATTTACATACGATCCAATGAATGATAATTGTGGATATGGGGCAGTTCTCCGGTATGTAAGTGATAATGAGTATTTCTATGTTGGACCGTCTTCACAGAATAATCAGCATTATACCAGATGGAATATCTGGAATGCACAGGGACAGTCACTTCTTGGAAGTGAATATAATGACAGTGGTTTTATTCTTGCAAATAGAGTGGTTCCATATAAGATAAAAGTAAGGATTGTGGACAAGTATGTGACAGTATTTGTTGATAATGAGGAAATTCTTAATAGAGAACTTAGTAATGTTACGACAAATCCGGGAAAAGTGGGATTCAGAACCGGAAGTAATAATGGAATGCTCATCCAGAAGTTTACGCAGGAGAATGCAGCTGTACCGACAGTTGTGGAAAATACAGAGCCTGTAACAATTCAGTCAGATGCCATGACAGTCCGTCTGGACCGTGCATTCCCACGGGTAATCGATTATACATTAAAGAACGGTGGGGAGACTGTAAAAGGACAGGAACTTGCATTACATCAGATTGAGTTAAATAATAAACTTTATACACCGGATGTTACAGCAGATATCAGTGAGAATAAAGCGGTTTATCATGTGTCAGAGGCGACGACAGGAATTTCATTTGATGTTATATTTACTGTAGAAGGAAATGTCCTTTCTATGAATGTAAAAAATATAGTTGATGATCAGACGAAACTGTACACTTTGAATTTCCCGCGTCACAGTTTGATTTCTATGTCAAGTAAAGATGCGGACGGAAAGCTGACTGTAAATAATTATCAGGGACAGAATGCGATTTCGCTTTCTTCAGCCAATGCATCAGAAGCATATAATGAGACGACGCTTGCAGTGTTAAGTAATCGGAATGTTGCTGCTGCATTAAGTGGAGAATCATATAAAAACCGTCATGAAGTAGCATACCAGACGTTTGCGGCAGGAGACCATAATTCTACAGGTTTATGGATGAATGAGTATACTTACCGTGGACTGGATGGAGAGATAATGTATCTGCCTGCAGTCAAGGTAGCGGTCACAGCAGATTGCAATGGAGATGGAAAAGTAGACGCTCAGGATGGTGCGATTGTACTTCGGGATAAGTGCATGACCAGAAAAAGTGGAGCGGACGAAGTGACAGACTCCTGGACAATGATCGCAATGAATGTAGGATCCGAAGCTCAATATCCATTTCTCCGTATTTTGGATAATGTGAAGAAGATGTATCTGGCTACAGATGGATTTGGGCAGAATATTATTATCAAGGGATATCAAGGTGAAGGACATGACTCATCTCATCCGGATTATGCAAATTATAATAAGCATGCTGGTGGTCTGGAAGATTTCAATACTTTGCTGAGTGAGGCAGAAAAGTATAATGCACAAATAGGTATTCATGTAAACCAGACAGATACTTACCCGGAAGCTCCGCAGTATGGAAAGCTTGCAGCAAGCCTTCCGGCCTGGGATTGGTATGATAGTTCAAAAGGCATTATTCGTGAGAACGACGATCTTGACACATCAGAAAATGGATTGGATGGACGTTTTTCGCAATTATACGATAAAGATACGCAGGGAAAGATTGATACGACATATGTAGATGTATTCTTTGGAACAAGATGGCCGATGTATAAATTAATACAGAATATAAAAGGCCGCAACATTATTCTTGGAACAGAGAATCCTGATGAAATGGTTTCCCACAGTGTATTTGTCCATGGTATTCAGACCGGGGCAGGCAACTTTAAAGGAGCAGGAAATCTGGTTCGTTTTGTAGAGAACAACCAGTCTGATATTTTCCAGGGAACAACTTTGTTCAGAGGAATACAATCGAGAAACAACGGCGGCGATACAGGCGGAGCAAGCAAAGGTGGTGCTGGTATTGACGGTTGGCAGCAGTCTTCACAGGGAAATAATGCAGCAAGTATGAATGATTCGCTGGATACATTTTATTGCGAAGTACTTCCGGCTAAGTTCCTTGCACAGTATCCGCTGATGCAGTATGAAAGCGAATCGCGGGCAGTTCTGGGAAATAGTAACGAAGTAGTAACTGAGATCGTGAATAACGTTAATGTTATTACGCTGGACGGTGAAAAAGTTGCCGAAGGAAATAAGATTTTCATTCCATGGGAAAAGGATGATGATGAGCAGGGTAAGATTTATCATTATAATAAAGATGGAGGTTCAAGTACCTGGACACTTCCGGAATCCTGGGGAAATGTAACTGAGGTAACGATTTATAAACTGTCTGCAGAAGGAAAATCTGATAAGAAAACGCTTCCTGTGACAGGACGTAAAGTAACAATTGATGCGACAGCAAAAACAGGATATGTACTTTACAAAGAGGATGCTGTAAAAGTTGATACGGCTGATACGATGGAGTGGTCTACAGGATCTCCTGTGAAAGATATGGGATTCGATTCCTATAATTTTGATGAGTGGAAACCATCATCTACATCTGATAGTGTAGATCATATAAAGATTAAGGATAATAGTCTTGGAAATGCACACCTTTATATAGAGGGAACAAAAGATGGACAGGTAAGTCAGACTTTAACAGGTCTGGTTCCGGGGCAGGCTTATTCGGCATCTGTATGGTGCATTACTGATGATGGACGAAAGGCATCAATTGAGGTAAAGAACGGGGACGAAGTAGTTTCAAATTATATGGAACAGAGTAATGTCACGTATGGAGTTCATCATAATGATAAATATTTGACTAAGGCTCAGCGTATGCAGGTACGTTTTACTGCGGCATCTGACACAGTCAAATTAACGCTTTCTGCAGCAGCAGGAAAAAGCGATACATCGGTTGTTGACTTTGATGATGTGCGGGTGGCAAAAGTTGATGCTTCTACTAACCCGGATCCGAATAAGTATACTTATTGGGAGGATTTTGAAAATGTAGATCAGGGCTTTGGAGTATTTGTGTCTACGGAGTCTGATCAGTCGCATTTATCTCAGAAAAATCCAGTGAATCCAGAGTATACGACGGATGTGATTGATGGAAACTATTCTTTGAAGATTCGTGCAAAAGATTATATGAGAACCATTCCATCAACGGTTAGATTTAAACCGAATACAGAGTATAAAGTAGGCATTGAATATAAAGCACCAAGTGCAAATGCGTTTACTTTTGCAGTAAAATCTGATAAGGCTTCAAAGACGCTTGCAAGTGCGGTGGCAAATGCCCAGAGTGGAAAGCTTGTTCTCGAGTTTACAACAGGTGATGAAGAAGACTGCTATGTAGATATTACAGGACAGAGCAGTGAATATTATGTTGATAATTTCTATGTAGAAGAGGCATACATCCCGGCAGACTTTTCAGAGTTACAGAAGGCAGTAGATGAGGCAGAAAAATTAGACAGAACGGTATATATGACAGAGTATTATGCCGGTCTGGACAAGATTCTTGCGGAGGCTGAGAAAGTACTTGACAATCCACGGACAGAGCAGAGTGAGGTTGATGAGATGACCCAAAAAGTGAGGGATGCAATAAATGCATTACAGCCACTTGCGACAAATGCTGACTTTGCAGCACTGGAAAAAGCAGTAGAGGAAGCTGAGAAAATTATAGTAAAAGATTATAAAGACACATCGGATTTTGAAAGTGCATTAGCTGCTGCAAAACTTCTTTTGGAAGGCAAGGAAACGAAAAAGGAACTTAAGCATACAGAGGTAGCAACAGCAACTGATACGCTCGTTGAGAAGCAGAAAGCACTAAAACCGGTAGATCCAAAACCGGTTGACCCAGATCCGGTAGATCCAAAACCGGTAGATCCGAATCCGGTAGATCCAGATCCGGTTGCCCCAGGCAAGCCATCTACTCCGGATAATTCGAATGGTGCAGGACAGACGACAGGAAGTGGCAAGCCATCTGCTGACCAGAAAAATCCGGCGATGGGTACAAAAAAATCTGGAAAAGCAACAAAAACCGGCGATACAACTCCGGTTGTACCGGTGGCAGGAGGGGTACTGGTCTCTGCAATGATGCTTCTTGCAAATTTTCTCAAAAAGAAAAAAGACAATTGAGATGAAAGAGTGATGTTTGAATAAAAAATATGCTCCGTTCAGGCAGACAGGAACAAGAAAACCTGTTGCCTGAAGGAGCATATTTTATCTTAAGCACTCTTTGCATTTCCACTGACCAAGACCTCATATTCACGCAGCTTCTCTTTCGCCTGTGGAGTTAAGTGTCTTGGAACTTCAATCTGAACCGTTACATACTGATCACCGTGAACCGAAGGATTCTTCATGGAAACAATTCCTTTTCCCTTCAAACGGATCTTAGAACCGGACTGTGTACCCTCACGGATCTTACAAAGCACATTGCCATATAAAGTCTGAACCAGTGCCTCACCACCAAAGACAGCCGTTGTGAAAGGTACAGAAACTGTCGTATAGACATCCATTCCATTTCGCACATATCCCGGCTTGTCAGCAACTTTAACTTTCAACATCAGATCCCCGGCATCTCCACCATTTACACCGGGCATTCCCTTACCACGGAGACGAATCGTCTTACCGGTGTCAATTCCTGCAGGAATATGAACCTTCAGTGATTGGGAAAGATTTCCCGGAGCATTTGGATCCTGTAATGTGATGACCTTGTCACAACCAAAAGCAGCTTCATCAAAGCCAACGGTTACTTCGGCATTCAGATCGGATCCCTTTGACTGAAAATTACCGGACTGAAATCCACTGTGCCCCCCATCACTGAATCCATTTCCACCAAAACTGCTTCCACCAAATCCGGAAGAAGTCTTGCGGGATGTTCCTCCGTGGAACATATTTCCGAAAATATCTTCGAACATATCATCCATATTACCACCCTCAAAGTGGTATTCCTGATACCCACCGTTTCCGGTAAAACCGCCACCACTGAAACCACCACTGCCAAAACCATTGCTGCCAGATCCGGCTCCACCAAAGCCACTTCCATAGAATCCACCATAGAAACCACTGGTGTCGGTTCCACCGGCAGCACCGCTCTGGTCAAATGCAGCGTGACCAAATTGGTCATAAAGTTTCTTCTTTTCAGGATCACTCAGGACATTATAAGCTTCGGTGATCTCTTTAAATTTCTTTTCAGCTTCTTTATCACCGGGATTCGTATCCGGGTGATACTTTTTAGCAAGCTTTCTGTAGGCTTTTTTTATTGCTGACGGATCAGCACCTTTCGCCAGTCCGAGCAGTTCATAGTAATCTCTTTTCATAGACTCACCCTCATATCTTTCCGTTACATTTGTATCATCTGATCTGCATTACTTTTTACACTATTGTATGCAAAGAAACAGTACGATTCATACTGTTCTATATGTAATATAGCAGAGAGAATAAAAGCAGTCAAGGGAGAAATGAAAAGAATGTTCCGAATTAGACAAAATAAGCGTGGGAATCAACCGAAAAGAACGAGTTGAAAAATTCTGCTGTTGTTATAATAGTATTAAGTCAGAGTGGGTAAGTTCGTGCGTAGAAAGAACAAGATTTCAGAACAGGAGGGGATGCGGAGTATGAAGAATCGAAAAAAGCAGTTCCTGATCATCGGAATTGCAGTATTGGTGATCGCGGTCGCAGGAATTGTTGCCGGGGTTGTCCGATACAGAATTGATAATCGATTCGATTTAACTGTTGGGGGGCATACAATCAGCAAAGATGAATATGTGAACTGCATGAAATCTGTAGAGTATGATACAGAGGTGCAGATTCAGCAGGACTATGATGCCGTTTATGAAGATGGCTTCTGGGAGAAAAAGTATGATGGGAAATACGGCTACGAAATTCTGACGGAAAATACAGTAGAACAGTTGAAATACATCCATGCGGTCTATGACCTTGCAGAAGAATGTGGTGATGTATCAGACAGCAGTTATGAGGCTTTGGAAAAGCGTTGGAAAGACGAAAATGCAAAGCGGAGTGAGAAGGTTGAAAAAGGTGAGGTGGTCTACGGACTGAAAGAATATACCTTTCAGCTTTATCTTCAATATGAGATGAGTACGCTCAAAGAAAAATACTGCAATGATGATACTCGTGAGGGCATGGAACTGACAGAGGACGAGGTACTGGAATACTACAACAGCCGCGAATGGATCTTCGGGGACAGCGAAGAGAATGCTGATCTGGAGACAGCAAGGATTGCGGTGGAACGTGAGTTGCGTGAAAAGAAATATGATGACATCATCACGCAGCGTGAAACTGATTCTCAGGTGGACGGGAACATGGCGGATGCAAACCGGTTTACCTTGAAGAATATAAAATGATGGAAGGAGCAATGTTATGAAGAAGAAATGGATGAGCGGCACTCTGGCTCTTCTGCTTGCAGGAACAACGGTTGCATCAATGGTGCCGGCAGTTGCTGTTAATGCTGAAGGACAGGATACTGCGACAGGAACAACATATTATGTTGATTCCGAAAATGGAAATGCCGATAAAAATGCAACAGGTACTTCCAAAAGCGATGCATTTAAAACCTTGAAACAGGTAAATGCAGTGAATCTTCAACCAGGAGATCAGGTACGTTTTAAGAAAGGATCTGTCTTCAATGGAGAGGCACTTCATTTTACGAAGGAGGACAGCGGTAGTGCAGATGCACCGGTTGTTATTTCAACTTATGGAGATGAGAGTGCAGCCAGACCGCAGATCAATACAAATGGTCAGGGACGCTGGAATCTGAACTATGGAAATCCACTGGATAACCAGAACCATAAATGGAAAGGTGAAGTATCTTCTTGTATTCTGATTGAGGATACAGAATACATTGAGATCAATGGTCTGGAACTGACGAACAACAGAGCGACAGATAAAGTACCGGAAACAGATTCAAACGGTAATGTACGTAACTACAATGATGCTTATGCAATGGACAGAACCGGTGTTGCCGGAGTTGCAAAAGATAATGGAACAGTAGATCATATCGTACTGAATGATCTTTACATTCATGATGTAACAGGTAACGTCTATAATAAGCACATGACCAATGGTGGTATCTACTTTATCATGGAGAAACCGACAAATGAGGCAACAACAGGTGTTGCAAGATACAATGATGTTCGGATTAAGAATTGCTATCTTGATACAGTAAACCGGTGGGGAATCGCAGTTGGATATACCTATCAGTGGGGAAGATTCACAAATGCTTCTCTGTCAGATGAGGTGATGTCTACATATGGAGCATCCAAGGTTGTAATCGAGAATAACTACCTGAACAATGTCGGTGGAGATGCGATTACAACAATGTACTGTGACAATCCTTTGATCCAGTATAATGTATCAGAGAATGCAGCAAAGCAGATTAATAAAATAGATTATTCACAGCAACAGCCAAGACTGGATGCAAATGGAAAAGAGATTGGTAAACAGGACGTTGGAGCAGGACGAGTGGCAGCTGGTATCTGGCCATGGAAATGTAAAAATGCGATTTTCCAGTATAATGAATGTTTTAAAACATTGAATGCCGCAAGTGGTAATGGCGATGGACAGCCTTGGGATGCTGATTACGGTGATGGAACAAACTATCAGTACAACTACAGCCACGGTAATACGGCAAGTACGATCATGTTCTGTGGTGATCAGTCCATCAATAATACATTCCGTTACAACATCAGCCAGAATGAAGATATGGGACCTCTCGATCCTGCAGGAAATAAAGGAAATTGTCAGGTTTACAATAATACTTTCTATATTAAAGCGGGACTGAATACAATCTGGCATAGAACTCATGGAAATGGTGGACCGGTTACAGCAGAAAATAATATTTTCTATTTTGCAGGAAGTACACCGGCAACAGTTTCAAACTGGAATCCGAGCAACAATAAAGTATTCGACAACAACCTGTACTACAATGTATCCAATTATCCAACTGATGCAAATGCAGTAAAGGTATCCGCAGGAACAGCAGTACTTGTTGACGCTGGTTCAGGTCCGGTTGCAGCAGCAGAGGACAAGCAGGCAAGAAAGCATGAAGATCCGACAGCTACTACAGTATTTGATGGATACAAACTGGCAGCAAACTCACCGGCAATCAATGCTGGTAAAGTAGTTGTTGACAGAAATGGTTATACGATCGATCACGACTTCTTTGGTCATGCGATCACAGCAGTACCGGAAATCGGAGCAGCAGAAAGTGATGCAGTTACAGCACTTGTACTTCGTTCCAATACATACACAATTTCAGGAACAAATGTAAGTGATCTTCCGAAGAATACAACAGTAGAGCAGTTCCGCAACAACATCATCGTTGATACAGGCGTTACAGTTACTGTAAAAAATGGTGATAAAGTTCTTGGTGATGCAGATATCGTGAAAGGTGGAGCAACCGTCGTTCTTTCTTATGAAGGAATGGAGGATGTAACTTATACAGTAGTTGCAAGTTCTGATAAAGAACTGAAAGATGCTTATTATGAAGTAAAAGGAACAACCATGAGCGTTCCTTATACAGCTAAAAATCCGACAACAGTGAGCGAGATGAGAAAGAATATTACTGTAGCTGATACAGCAACAGTTTCTGTATTAAATGGCGGAACTGAGCTGGCAAATACAGATGCAGTAGCAGAAGGTATGACACTTCGTATCACAGCTGAAGACGGAACAACAAATGATTATACAATCGCCCAGAAGAACACATACAACTGGACTCTTGACTTTGTTAAAGGACAGCAGGGAAATGTATGGTTTGGACAGCAGAAGAACGGAACCGGTGACTGGACAAATATGACAGAGTCTGACAGAGACGGATGGCCGAACTGGTGTGTGAATACATATTACGGTCCTGGTATTGATGCTTCACAGGGTACAACTTCAACAACAGATACAAGTGTTCACGGACTGCTTTCCGCACCGCCGAACAGCGATATCTCAACAGCAATGGCATTCAGAGCACCGAAGAGCGGTACAGTATCTTTCAATGTAAAAGATGATGAGCCATACCTTCGTCAGAATGAAAATTCAGGCGGAACAGTTACATTAAGCCTTCTTGTTAATGATACAGTAAAGCAGAGTGTAACACTTCAGACCAGCCGTGAGAAAGCAACAGACTGGGCAAACTTTGATGCAATCGAAGTAAATGCGGGAGATGTGATCCGTGTAGTAACAAAGAGCAACAGCAATCCAAGCAAGCCGTCTGTTCATGTTACTCCGATTATCACCTACCTCGATACAGCAGTAGCTGATACAGAAGCACCGGATGCTCCGACAGCAGTAAGAACAGCAGATGTTACAGAGACAACAGCAAAAGTTGCATGGGCAGAAGCAAGCGATAATGTTGGCGTAGTTGGATACAATGTATATGTAAATGATACAAAGGTGAATGCAGAACTTGTAACAGCCACAGAGTATGACCTGACAGGTCTTACAGCAGCTACAGAGTACAGTGTAAAAGTTACAGCAGTAGATGCAGCAGGAAATGTATCTGAGAAATCAGAGGCAGCTACATTTACAACAGCAAAGGCAGCCGATACAGAAGCTCCGAGCGTTCCTGCAGACGTAAAAGCATCTGATGTTACAAAGACAGGTGCAACTGTTACATGGACAGCTTCTACAGATAATGAAGGAGTTGCCGGATACAATGTATATGTAAACGGAACTCAGGTCAATGATACACTGGTAGCAACAACAGAATATGTACTGACAGGTCTTACAGAAGGAACAGAGTACACAGTAGAGGTAGAAGCTGTTGATACAAATAACAATGTATCCGCAAAGGCAGCAGCTACATTTACAACAAAGAAAGATGCTGTAAATCCTGATCCGACAGTAGTTGATAAGACAGAACTCAAGGCAACTACAGCAAAGGCAGATGCAGCACTTGCAGCAACAGACAAGTACACAGCAGAATCACTGAAAGCCCTGCAGGCAGTTTACGATCAGTACGCATCCGTTCTGAATGACGAAAATGCAACGCAGGCTCAGGTTGACGAAGCAAATAAAGCCATCGCAAAAGCCCTCAATGCTCTTGTAGAAAAGAAGACAGATGACGGAAAGAAAGACGACGGCAACAAGGGTGACAATAAGAAGGATGATACAAAGGTTGACGACAACAAGAACAACAATTCTTCTAATACATCCAAGTCTGACAATAAGACTACAACAAAGGTAGACAATACTAAGAAAGCAGCTAAGACAGGCGATACAACAAACGTGGCAGTTTGGGCATTCGCACTGGCAGCATCCGCAGCGGCAGCAGGCGTTGTAGTAAAGCGTAAAAAAGAGAACTAAAAACTTTGCAGTTTTGTAAATGTGAAATTTAGAAACAAGCGGGGGAGGTTATGAAAAATGCTGATCTCCTTCGCTTTGATAACATAATGGGAGGAAAGACATGAGAAAAAAAGCCTTATCAATGCTTATGGGCTTGGTTCTTGGGGTTACGACGATTTTCAGTTCTGTTGGAACAATGGGAGTAACGGTATATGCCGCTGAAAATGGCGTAACAGATGCGGAATGTACAGATAAAGATACTGCAGCACCAACACCGGACGATACAGTACCTGATGCAAACCAGTATAAATATCAGAAAGATGAACTTGCAGCATTCTGTCATTTTGGTCCAAACACATTCAATGAACTTGAGTGGGGATTTGACCAGTCAACGCAGAAAAAGCTCTATGCAGGAAGAACTCCGGATCAGATTTTTACGCTGGAAAGTGATTTCGACGCAGAAACATTAGTAACCACACTGAAAAATGCAGGATTTAAAAAGCTGATTGTAACAGCAAAGCATCATGATGGATTCTGTATCTGGAACAGTGCGTATACAGATTATGACATTGCAAGTACAAGTTATAAAAATGGAGAAGGAGACATCCTTGCAGAAATTTCAGCAGCGTGTACAGCAGCCAATATGGACATGGGATTATATCTTTCACCATGGGATGTAGCAGAGTCAACCTTTGGTTCAGATGGTGGATCGATCAATAATGCCTACAACGAATATTATAATAACCAGCTTGAAGAAATCCTGAGCAATCCGAAATACGGAAATAAAGGGCATTTCGTGGAAGTATGGATGGATGGAGCGAACGGTTACAATAATGTACCACAGACATACAATTTTGAAAAATGGTTCGCGACGATCCAGAAGTATGAAGGAAAAGAAGCAGGTTACAAAGCAGATTGTATGCTGTTCGGAGCAGGAACTCATACAACAGTTCGCTGGATCGGAAATGAAAATGGATTTGCAGATGATACCACATGGGCAAAATCAAGAATCAGTAATGGTCAGATTTACAATGATGAAAGCCAGCGTGCCGGAGATTACAAAGGAGATCCGACAGACGGATATTCCAATGGATATGAAGATGGTAATCACTGGACAGTACCGGAGGCTGATGCAAGAATTACATCCGGATGGTTCTGGGGAACACAGAAAAATACTCCAAGAACTCTGACAAACCTTGCAGAGATGTATTTTAGATCAGTTGGTCATAACGCAACCTTACTTTTGAATGTGCCTCCGAATAATGAGGGAAAAGTAGACCAGGCGATTCTGGATCGTGTTGTGGAATTTGGTCAGAATGTTCAGGATACATTCAGAACCAATCTTGCAAAAGCAAATGGAACAACAATTACAGCAAGCAATGTCCGCGGCAATGATATTGACTTCAAGCCGGGAAATGCAGTGGATGATGATGATGCTACATACTGGACAACAGATGATGGTACAACAAGTGGAAGCCTGACGATCAAGTGGGATTCTGCAAAGAGATTTGATGTTGTATCAATCGAAGAGGCAATCCAGAATGGACAGCATATCAATAGCTATGAAGTTGAATACAAAGAAAATGACAATGCAAGCTGGCAGACCATGGAAAGAGGTGTGACGGTTGGATCAAAACGACTGATCAGAACATCACCAATATCTGCAACTCAGATAAGAATTACTGTCGGAACATCAACAGGAAAAGTTCCGCAGCTTAGCGAAGTTGGAGTTTATAAAGCCAGCAAAGGCTTCCAGTTGAGTGGTGCTGCTCCTGATGGAATGGATTCAACAAGTGTAAATGATACAACGAAGTTTAAATTTAGTCCTTCAGGATGGAATCCACAGAAGGGACCTACTTATATTAATGGACAGAATACCTGGTCAAATAAAGCGGATGCAAGCTTTACCTATGAGTTTGACGGAACAAAAGTATATCTGATGGGAACAAAAGATCCAAATCATGGTCAGGCAGATGTCTATATTGATAATATGGATACTCCGGTTGCAACGATTGATACTCATGATACCGTAAGATCAACAGGAGCAAAGATTTTTGAGTCGGCGGATTTGGAAAACGGACATCATACACTGAAGCTGGTAGCAAAGACGACAGCAGCAATCGGTGTCGAGGCAGCCTATGTCATTAACAATGGCGGAAAAGGTATGCTCGAAATTGAAAATGAAACCTATACGATGAACGAAAACAGTGATCTTGCTGTCAAGATCAAGCGTGTTGGTGGAACAACAGGTGAAATCACAGCGAAACTTGAGCCAAACCCAGGAAGTGCGATTCAGAAGCATTTCAATACAGAGTTGATTTCTACCGTTCAGTTTGCAAATGGCGAGTCAGAAAAAGTAATCAGTCCTGCAGCACATGCAAACCGTGTGCCGACAACGGACGGGGATGTATATTTTACACTGGAGCTTTCAAGCAGCAGCCCGGTAATCGGACTTGCAAGCTCAGCCAAAGTAACAATTCTTGATGCTGATGCAATTACAAGAGATTCACTTAATACATTGATCACAGAATCTGAAGGATTAAAAGAACATCTTTATTCAGAAGGATGGGACGCATTTGCTAAAGCACTGAAGACAGCTCAGGAAGTAGTGGCAAATGAGAATGCAACAGATGCAACAATCAGAAGCGCATACACAGAATTAGATAAAGCAAAAGCTGCACTTAAGGTTCGTGAAAAGTATACAGAGAATGATCGTTTCAATTTCCCATGGAGAGCAGAAACAAGTGCTAAGCTGGAAGCGGAATTTGCGACAGAAATGACGGATGATACAGAAGCAAATAATGGATATCCAATACAGATTAATGATCATGCCCAGGCAAGTAATAGAAAATATGTTAATGCCATGGGGCCAAAGGATACATTGAAATACGCATATCATGCAGATAAAGCGGGTACGTATCATGTAGTTATGAGATACCTTAGTGGTTCTGATCCAAGTACAAAGAATAGTATCAAGATTACAGAAGCAGGAGGAAAGATCGCAGAGCAAGAAGTTATAGTTGATCCTAAGAAAGAAAGTAATAAACCTGTTTTTGCGGACGCAGAATTTGATATTGAAGTAGTAACACCTGGAGATGGTATGATTGTTATTACACCACCAAAAAAGAAAAGTGGACTCGATGGTAACGGTCCTGGAATCGACTACTTCATCATCAGCCCGGAGAATGTTGTATTAGACAAATTTGCCATCACAGCTACAGCAGGTAAAGGTGGAACTATCACAACAAAAGACCTTACAGATGGTAAAATAACAGAAGGTGAAAACGCAACATTTACAATCACTCCGAATTCAGGATATGAAATCGCAGATGTAAAAGTTGATGGACAATCCATAGGAAAGAAAACTTCTTACACATTTAAAGATGTAGATAAAGATCATAAGATTGAGGCAACATTTGCATTTGCAAATTATACAGCAGAAAATCCATTTGAATTCCCGACAACAAAGGGAACGATAAAGACTCTGGAAGCAGAGCACGCAACAACAATTACTGAGGCATGCGGAGCAACAGAGTGGAGATGCGAAGTAAACTCAGAAGATTGGGCAAGCAATGGAAAGTATATTAATTCTCTGAATAAGACATCTACAGGAGCAGATTCAGTTGCTTATGCTTATAATGCACCGGTAGCAGGAACTTATAAAGTAACAGTAACTTATAGAAGTGGTTCTGATACGAACAAACTTGCATGGAGTGAGCAGGGTGGAAAGATCACTGCCAGTCAGGTGGCAACACCGAACTCCAAGGTGAATAATGTGCTTCAGGCAAAGACTGTTGAATTTAACATGGTTGTTACAACTGCAGGAGCAGGAACTCTTGTATTTACAGCACCAGACGGAGATTCACCACAGACAGATAAATTCGATATCGAGTTAGTAAAACTGGCAGACGAAGCTGACCTTACAGAACTTCAGACAGCGATCACAAATGCAGAGGCAATCCTCAATGCAGCAGATAAAGATAAATATTCTGCAGCAGCACTTGTAGAACTTCAGGAACTTGTAAATGCAGGAAAGCAGCTGACAACAGCAAGCTCTCAGACAGATGTAGATGCAAAGAAAGCTGAGATCACAGCAAAGACTGCTGACATCCAGACTCAGTTCACAATTACAGCAACAGCAGGTAATGGTGGAACGATCGCACCGACAGGAGCAACAAAGGTTTACAAAGGAACATCCAAAGCATTCACGATTACTCCAAATGCAGGATACCATGTAGACAGCCTTACAGTAGATGGAACTGCAGTTGACGTTGTAACAGAATATACATTCTCAGACGTAACAGCAAACCATACGATTGCAGTAACATTTGCAAAAGATGCAATGACAGTTGCAAAGGAAAATCTGCTTGCAGCAATCAATACAGCAAATGAGAAGCTCGCACAGACAGACGCTTATACACCGGCTTCTCTGGAAGCACTTCAGAATGCTGTAGATGAAGCTCAGACAGTTTACAACAAAGCAGATGCAACTCAGACAGAAGTTGACAATGCAAAAGCAAATGTAGAAGCTAAGATTGCAGCACTGAAAGAGAAGGCAGACAAATCTGCACTGAGACTTGCAGTGAAAGCAGCAGAGGGTGAAGCAGCCCTGACAGATAAGTATACAGAAGAATCCATCGCAGCTCTTCAGACAGCAATTGATGCAGCCAATAGAGTTCTGGCTGATGACAACGCAACCCAGGCAGAGGTAGATGCACAGGTTGAAGCTGTAAATGCAGCAAAGGCAGCACTCGAAGAGAAGAAAGCACCGGTTGTAAAAGAGGAGCTTGAAAAGGCGGTTGCAGATGCAACAGAAGTTGTCGGAGCAACAGACAAGTATACAGAAGCATCACTTGCAGCCCTTCAGTCAGCAATTGATGCAGCCAATGCAGTTCTTCAGAATCCAGATGCAACTCAGGACGAGATTGATGCAGCAGTACAGTCTGTAAAAGAAGCAAAAGAAGCCCTGAAAGCAAAAGATGATAATAAGAAAGATGACAGCAATAAGGGTGATGACAAGAAGGACGATAATAACGGATCCAATAATAATGGCGGAAATAACAACGGCAATACAAATGCAGGATCAAAGAATAATGGTTCTTCCAACAACGGTACTGCAAATGGCGGAAACGGCACATCAAATGCAGTGAAAGCAGCCAAGACCGGTGATACAGCAAATGTAGCTGGAATGGCAATGCTTTGCCTGGCAGCAGGACTTGTTGCAGTAATGGCAAGGAGAAAAAGAACAAACTAATCAGAAGTGAGTTTTGAAGTTCCAATGCAGTAAAAGACAAAATAAAGCACAGCCAACAGAGTTTTATCTCTGATGGCTGTGCTTTATGATATTTGAAAAAGTTTTTATTTCAAAATTGCTTTTCTGTAATGTGACGGTGTTGCATTTACCACGTTCATAAAGACTTTGGAATAATGCTGGGAATCTTTGAAGCCGACCTGAAGGGCAATCTCTGTCAGTGTCAGACTTGTATTCTGCATTAATTCAATGGAACGGTTGATCCGGTAAATGTTAATGTAATTAGAAAGGGTTACCCCCATATAATTCTTGAAGATCTTACTCAGATAGCGGACAGAGATATGCAGCTGTAAGGCGATATCCTCCTGACGGATCTTTTGGGTAAAATGTTCCTGAACGTAATTCAGAGTATAAGCCACGTAACTGTTCTGAAGCTGTGGTTCGGAAAATTCACGCTCTGTTTCTGCATGGTCAAGGATATACAACATCAGGTTCATCAGTGCAACATTAATATTTGCAGCAGAGAAGAGACTGTTGGATGAAGCATAGAGCGTAATGAGCTTCTGAAGATGTTCATTGATGACCGGATCCGATTCCATTCGGTAATAGAATTGGGCAGAAAAGAGGATCGCGTGCATCAGAGTGATAGGAAAAACTCCCTCATCTTCAAGAACAATCGTGGAAAACATCTCAGGATTAAAGTGAATATGCTGAAATTCACAGTCCGATGTATCATTCAGATAGAAAGAATGGATCACATCCGGGAGCAGCATGATAAACTCACCCTCTGTACAGTGGATGGTTTCCGACTGGATATCCATATAACATTCACCGGAAAGAATCCGATAAATCTCAATATTTGTATGTAAGTGCCGGGCAAAACTATAACCGGCTTTACGATATTCAACAACAGCACCGGACAGAATGGAATCGGACAATGTCATTAATCCAGGTACTTCGTGTTTCTGAATCTTAGTTTCCTCAGAAGGAGGAGTGGAATGTTTATTTATTGACTGAACGGTAGTTTTTTTCTTCATGTGTAAAAAAATCCTCCATATATAAGCACAAATAATAATCATTAATGTGTATTATAACAGAAATAAAGAAAAAATGTACCGAAAAATACAAAAAGTGTGAATAATTTTTTAAAAAATATAAATAAAATGTGAATCCGAGGTTCTGAATTTGACAAAATAAGCGATTATAAAGATTAAATTGAACAAGCATGATCAAAAGAAAAGCTTTATAATGTAGATAATTGGACACTGGGAGGAGTCTGCCTGAAGAAATACGAAGGCAGAGGAATTTCGTGACAATAAATAAGATACATCAAGAACGTATCAGAAAGGGGTATTATGAGAAGAAAAATGAAATGGCGGGTACTTGCAAGTGCCTGTGCAGCAGCAATGGCTGTGACGTCTCTGCCGTATATGGCAACGCAGGTCAATGCGGAACCGGTCGCTGCAACGCAGCAGACTGGTGACAATGATCTGAAGCTGTGGTATACAAGTCCGGCAGACATTACCAAGTATTACGAAGGCTGGCAGGAAAAGTCGCTTCCGATCGGTAATGGCGGGATCGGTGGAACAGTATTCGGCGGAATCACCAGAGAACGTATCCAGCTCAATGACAAATCGCTTTGGTCAGGAGGACCAAGCACCAACAGACCGAACTACAATGGAGGTAACCTGGCGAATAAGGGGAATAACGGATCTACCATGACTCAGATCCACAATTATTTCGCAAACGGAAAGGACAGCTCCGCGATCGAACTTGCCAACAGCAACCTTGTTGGTTTAAGTGATGATGCAGGAACAAACGGATATGGATATTACCTTAGCTGGGGAAATATGTATATCGATTTCAAAAATGTATCATCCAACAGTGATGTAAGCAATTACAGCCGCGACCTGGATCTGAATACAGCCATCGCAGGTGTAAACTATGACAAGGGAAGTACTCATTATTCAAGAGAGAACTTCACAAGTTATCCGGATAATGTCATCGTGACTCATATCACAGCAGACGGATCTGAAAAGATCAGCCTGGATGTGAGTGTAGAACCGGATAATACAAGCGGAGGAGCTTCCAATTCCATCGGAGAGAACGGCTATAAGAGAACATGGAATACAACCGTGTCAGGTGGACGGATCTCCGTCAACGGACAGCTCACAGACAACCAGATGAAATTTTCATCCCAGACCCAGGTTATTACCGACAATGGCGGTACAGTGACAGATGGGGATGGAAAGGTAAGTGTTTCCGGTGCAAGTGAGGTTACGATCATCACTTCCATGGGAACAGATTACAAGGATGAATATCCGAGCTACAGAACAGGTGAGACGGCAGATGAGCTGACAAACCGTGTAAAATGGTATGTGGATCAGGCAAAGGTTAAGACTTATGAAGAACTGAAAGCAAATCATGTAAATGATTATCAGAATATCTTCAACCGTGTCGACCTGGATCTGGGACAGACCATTTCAACAAAGACGACAGATGCACTTCTTTCTGCATATAAGGCAGGAACTGCATCAGAAGCTGAAAGACGTCAGCTGGAAGTCATGCTGTTCCAGTATGGAAGATTTATGACCATCGAGTCTTCAAGAGAGACAAGGACAGATGGAAACGGTTATGTCAGAGAGACACTTCCTTCCAACCTTCAGGGACTGTGGGTCGGAGCGAACAACTCTCCATGGCATTCAGATTACCATATGAATGTAAACTTACAGATGAACTACTGGCCGACATACTCAACGAACATGGCAGAGTGTGCTGAACCACTGGTTGATTATGTGGATGCCCTCAGAGAACCGGGGCGTGTGACCGCAGCGATCTATGCAGGAGTTTCCAGTGCCGATGGTGAGGAAAATGGATTCATGGCACATACGCAGAACAACCCGTTCGGATGGACCTGCCCTGGATGGAGTTTCAGCTGGGGATGGTCACCGGCAGCAGTACCGTGGATCTTACAGAACTGCTGGTCTTACTATGAGTATACGGGAGATGTTTCTTACCTGAGAGACAATATTTATCCGATGATGAGGGAAGAGGCCAGGTTGTATGATCAGATGCTTGTCCGTGACAGTGATGGAAAGCTGGTATCTTCACCGGCATATTCACCGGAGCATGGACCGGTCACAAGTGGCAATACTTATGAGCAGACGCTGATCTGGCAGTTATACGAGGATACGATCAAAGCAGCGGAGATCCTCGGAACAGATGAAGAACTGGTAGCTACATGGAAAGCAAACCAGGCAGATCTGAAAGGACCGATCGAGGTCGGCGACAGCGGACAGATTAAAGAATGGTATACAGAGACAACCTTTAACCATAATGCAAGTGGAGCAACACTCGGTGAAGGATATAACCACCGTCATATGTCCCACCTTCTCGGACTTTTCCCGGGAGACCTCATTACAGAGGATAATGCAGAATGGTTTGCAGCAGCAAAGGTATCGATGCAGAACCGTACAGATGCAAGTACCGGATGGGGAATGGCACAGAGAATCAACAGCTGGGCAAGACTGGGTGATGGAAATAAAGCTTATCAGATCATCAAGAACCTGTTCAACGGTGGGATCTATGCAAACCTGTTCGACTATCATCAGCCGAGATATTTCCAGATCGATGGTAACTTCGGTTATACATCCGGTGTGGCTGAGATGCTTCTGCAGAGCAATGCAGGATACATCAACCTTCTTCCGGCAGTTCCGGATGACTGGGCTAACGGAAGTGTAAACGGACTGGTTGCACAGGGCAGCTTTGAAGTATCCATGGACTGGGCAGACGGAAATGTAACAACCGCTACGATCCTTTCCAAGAATGGCGGAGAAGCAGTAGTACAGACAAAGAATGCATCTCTTGCAACCGTGGTAGACAGCGACGGAAAGGTAGTCGATGTGACACCTGTAAAAGAAAACCGGATCTCTTTCGCAACAGAAGCCGGAAAGAGCTATACATTAAAAGATATCCCGGCATCCGCTGAGATAGCAGTTCCAACAGGACTGACAGCACTCCGTGCAGACGCTGAGAATGTAGAACTTTCCTGGGATGCCGTAACCGCAGAAGAGGGAAGCAACGTAACATACAATGTATACCGTCAGGTAGCAAATGGTGATGTGATCTGCATTGAGACAGGCTTGACAACGACAACTTATACAGATACAACAGCAGACAAGACACTTGGAACAATGAAGTACCAGGTATCTGCAGTTATAGAAGGAAATGAATCTGAAAAGAGTGCAGCAGTGACTGAGGCAGAGCCGGTTGGAGCAGGCAAGATCGACAATGCAGACGAAAGAATTGCATATGTAGGTGACTGGGGCAACTGGACGCAGGACAAGAATGTAAACTATATGGATACGATCGCGTATCTGCAGAATCCGAATGGCGGCGAGACTGCGACTCTTACATTTAAGGGAACAGGAATCAAAGTGATCGGTTGTACCAATAAGGACAGAGGTAAGATCGAAGTATTTATTGACGGTGTGTCACAGGGAGTTGTTGATACATACAGTGCAAGCACAGTGCGGCAGAAAGAGTACTTCAGCAAAGAAGACCTTACAGCAGGAATCCATACGATCCAGCTGAAAGTACTCAATGAGAAGCAGACAGCAAGCTCCAATACAAAGATCGAGCTGGATGCATTTGAAATCCTGGATTCAACACTGGTAGCACCGACAGGTGTGACAGTAAGCTCTAAGTCCGGAGTGACTACAGTATCAAAAGCGGACAGTACGTTACAGCTGAAAGCAACAGTAGAGCCGGAGGATGCAACAGACAAGACAGTTACATGGAGTACATCCGATGACAGTATCGCAACAGTAGATGCAGACGGACTGGTAACATTCTTAAGCAAGAACGGAACGGTTACGATCACAGCAACCTCCAATGCAGATGCTGCAAAGAGCGGAACGATGGAACTGAAGGTTGCAATTAAACAGGATGTGGCAGATGTCGAGACAATCGTAGAAGACGGTACCGTACCGGCGTCAGGAAACTATGGAACAACGAACAGTGAGATCAAATGGAGTGGAACGTGGTCTAACTGGGCAGGAGAACAGACAAAACATCATGGCGGAACAAAGACAGAAACCGGAAATGATTCAAGTGCGGCGGGAAGCTATTTTGAATACACGTTCAATGGAACAGGTGTAGAGGTTTATTCTCAGAAGCATGCCAACTTTGCAAGCTTTGATATCTATGTTGATAATGCAAAAATCGATAATTATTCGCTGAATGGTTCAAGCAGCGGAGATAACCAGCAGTTGATCTTCTCAAAGACAGATCTTACAAATGGTGAGCATACGATTAAGTGTGTAGCAGTTGCACGTGATGGAAAATATCAGGTCAACCTGGATTACCTGAAGATCCTTTCACCGGGTGAAGGTGTAACGGTTGATAAGTCAGCACTCCAGACATCGATTGAGACAGGTTCAGCACTTACTAAGTCAGCCTATGAGGAGACGAAATGGAATGCATTTAAAACGGCTTATGATGCAGCGGTTGAGACTATGAATGATGCGGGTGCAGAACAGACTGATGTGGATGCAAAGAAAGCAGCACTGGATGAGGCGATCACAGCACTTGGCACACCGGCAGTTCCTGTAGTAAAAGACCAGACAGGTTCTGCAGTTCTTGTTGAAAGCACAAAGGTTGTGCTGAAATGGGACAAGGTTTCAGGAGCAGCACAGTATCGAGTATCTGATACAGAGAACGGAATCGAGATGACAGTAAGCGGCACAGCCGCAACACTGGAAAACCTGACACCGGGAACAACCTACAACTTCAAGGTATACGCCCTGAGCAATGCAGGTGAGGCATCAGCGAAGGCCATCGAGATCGGCAATGTAACAACAATTGCTGACGGAACAGTAGCAGGTGAGATCGAGTCCATTACAAAAACAGCAGTCAGTGATAATTCTGTAAAACTCACATGGACATTAAAAGAAGGTTCTTCCTTCGCAAGCTATGACGTTTATGTAAACGGTGAGCTGAAAGGCAATACCACAAAGCCAGAGTACACACTCAGTGACCTGAATGACGGTACCTATGTTGTTAAGATCGTTGCAAAGACAGCAACAGGACAGTCAGTGCTTCCGAAACAGTTCTCATTTACGATTGAGAATAACGGTGGTGGTGAGACAACAAAGAATGTACTCAGCGTAACCAATCCGGCAGGAATTTCTGTAGAAGAAGGAACTGCATTTAAGGATCTTGAATTACCGGAGAAAGTAACTGTCACAGTGACAGGAAATCTCAATGAAGAAGCAGCCGTAACATGGGCGAAAGGTGATTATCAGACAACACCGGGAACTTACACATTGGAGGGAACTCTGACAATGGGTGAGAACATGAAGAACCCGGATGGCGTGAAAGCTTCTATCCAGGTAACAGTTACAAAGAAGCAGTATGAGATCAAGTCCGTTGCAAAACTGGATAAGAAAGAAGTTGCGTACGGAACGGCTGTATCAGAACTGAAGCTTCCGACAGAGATAGAAGTAACCTATACAGACAGCACAACCGGAACAGCAGGCGTTACATGGAATACAGACAGTTACGATGGAAATACGGCAGGTGATTATACTCTGGAAGGAATCCTTTCCTTTGCAGATAATATTACAAATCCGAAGAACCTGACAGCTTCTGTAAAAGTAAAAGTTGCGAAGAAGGCAGAAGAGCCGAAGCCGGAACCGAAGAAAGAAATTAAATCCATTGTAAATGCAAAACTGGATGATATTTCTGTAAAAGAAGGAACTCTTGCAGCAGATCTCGGACTTCCGGGACAGGTTGAAGTAGAACTTAAAGACGGAACAACAGCAACCGTTAATGTTGACTGGGATCTGAGTGCTTACAAGTCAGATGTTCCGGGAACTTATACATTGACAGGAAAACTTGTTCTTGGTGATGAGTTTGAAAATCCGGATGGTCTGGAAGTTACTGTTGATGTCAAAGTAACGAAAGTCAAAGGTGACGATGACAAGAAGGACGACAGCAACAAGGATGACAACAAAAATAACGGCAATAAGAATGATGGCAACAGCGGTACAAATACTGGCAACAATACAGGAAATAATACCGCAGGTTCTACATCAGGATCAAATGCCGGAACAACTTCATCCAACAAAGCTGCAAAGACCGGAGATGCTGCTCCACTGATCCTGTGGGGAGCTGCGGCAATGCTGGCAGCAGGTGCAGCCGTTACAGTTGTAACACGCAGACGTAAAAGAAGATAAAGATTCTTTCCGCAAGGTAAGATGAAAGAAAAGAAAATTTGAGAATTTTCTGTAAAAGAAAAGGAGTATCGCGATGTGCGGTACTCCTTTTTTGTCTAAGATTTTTCAGATCACTGGTTCCGCAGAAACTGCTTGCGGTAGGCAGTCGGTGTCATGCCACAGGATTTACGGAAACACTGCGTAAAGTAACTGGAGGAAGAAAATCCACATTGCTGTGCAATCTGTGCAAGACTCATATCGGTGGAAGTCAGCAGTTCCTGACTGGTAAAGATCCGCTTCTGAGTCAGATAATTCATCGGCGAGATTCCATAAGTTTCTGTGAAGGTATGAGAAAAATAGTACTTGTTGATCTGTGCGATCTCTGAGAGCTTATCCAACGTAATATTTTCCCGGAAAGAAGAATCAATATAACGCTTTGCCCGGCTGCATTCCCGGGATTCCATTTTATGGAATGGAAAGATCTCCACAGAAGAGGAAGCGTAGCGGGAAAGATGGACGACCAGGATGTTCAGCAGATTCTGGCAGACCTTTTCGTAATCCTTCTGCGAGTTCTCTGTCTCTTCCAGGATCGTACGGAAATAGAAATCAAGTTGATCTTTCATTTCATCGGAGTGGAACAGAAGATATTCATTTGCATCGTCAATGACAAAATTCAGACCATCTACACCCAGTACGATATATTCCAGCGGATCTTCGAGGCTGGATTTTTCGGTGTGGGTGATATTCGGATTGATCACGATCAGATCGTGTTTTGCGATCGGAAAGGTTTCGTCTTCAACAAGAAAACTGCCGCTTCCTGACAGCACGAAAAAAAGTTCTGTGAAATAATGTGTGTGCGGATAACTGCTCCAGTCCTCTTCGTATTTTGAATAGGTAGAATACAGAAGATGACAGGTGTGGTCATGCCTTAAGGGGGAAGTAAAAGTATGTCGTATATTACCCATAAGTGTCCTCCACAAAATTTAGAAATATTGTCTTGAAAACGATTTCAAGTGGTTATACAACCAATTATGCAAATATTATAAAGAATTTTAGAAGCCGATTCAACAGGATTCGGGAGAGTTTGGCAAAAAAAGAGAACTTTTTTTATCTCCGTGTGTGAAAAAATAACAAAAGAATATGAAAAAACATTTTTTAAGTCATATGATATGGTGGTATTGGAAAATATCCCAAAAAGCAAGATTTATAAAAAAAAAGGCAAAAAGAAAGGTTGAAAAAGAGGGAGAAATAGTATATGATAGACATACCAAGTAAAACTGGAAAAAGTTATAAGGAGGAACTATTTAAATGAAAAAGAAAAAACTTATCAGCCTTGTGCTGGCAGGTACTATGGTTTTCGGACTTGCAGCATGTGGATCCAATGGGGGAGACAAGAAATCTGAAGGAGATTCTTCAGACAGCGATAAGGTAGTAAAGGTTGCAGTAGTTGAGACAGCATACGGTGCAGATATGTGGAATGATGTTGCAGCTGCATTCGAAAAAGAGACAGGTGTTAAGGTTGAACTTACAATCGACAAGAACATCGAGGATGTCATTCAGCCACAGATGAAATCTGGAGAGTATCCGGACGTGATCATGAGAGCTGTTGGTTCTGAGTCAGCTATCACAGAGACATTCATCAAGGACAACAACGTAGAGGAACTTACAGACGTTCTTGATATGACTGTACCGGGTGAGGATGCTAAGGTTGGAGATAAGATCCTTCCAGGATTCACAGAGAACTCCATCGTTAATCCTTACGGAGACGGAAAGACATACCTGATGCCAATGTTCTACTCACCATGTGGACTGTTCTACGATGCAAATCTGTTCAAGACAAAAGGATGGGATGTACCGGAGACATGGGATGACATGTGGGCACTTGCTGACAAGGCAAAAGCTGACGGAATCTCACTCTTCACATATCCTACAACAGGATACTTTGATGCATTCTTCTATGCATTACTGCATGAGACAATGGGATCAGAGGACTTTACAAAGGCTCTGAACTATGCTGAAGGAATCTGGGATACAGACGGAGCTAAGAAGGCATTCGATATCGTTACAAAGCTTGCTACTACTGTTGAGCCTACAACAACAGCAAATGCTAACGACAACGACTTCCGTAACAACCAGCAGCTTGTTCTTGATGACAAAGCTCTGTTCATGCCAAATGGTAACTGGGTAATCGGTGAGATGGCAGATGCTCCGAGAGCAGACGGATTCGAGTGGGGATTCACAGCTCTTCCGGCAGTAGAGAAAGACGGAGAGAGAGCTTCCTATACATTCTTCGAGCAGATCTGGATGCCATCAAGTGCTGAACACAAAGATCTTGGAAAAGAATTTATCGCTTATATGTACTCTGATGCAGCAGCAGATATCTTCGCTAAATCTGGAGCGATCCAGCCAATCGAAGGAATGTCTGACAAGCTTGACGGAGACAACAAACTGTACTACTCAATCTATGATACAGGTGCTGTAGCTGTTATGGATGCATTCGCTACAACAGATCCAGTAGAAGGTGTAACAGTTCGTACAACATTCTTTGATCCGGTTAACTCTCTTGTAACTGGTGACAAGACAGAAGACGACTGGGTAAATCAGATTAAGACAGATAGCGACAAACTTCGTGCTGCTTTAAAATAATCTGAATAAGTTACCGGGAATTTCCTTACAACTATAAAATGATTTGGAAGGAATCTCACAGGTGAGGCAGGCGGTGAAATCTCTTCACCGCCTGTTTTAATGCCGATATCTGCTATGACGGTATGAATAGCCGTTGGATGGCGGCGGTTATTCAATGAAACGGATTTATAGAATTGGAGATGAACCAATGAAAGAAAGAAAAGGCAAGGGGCTGTTTGTATTCTGTTGCCTGGCCCCGGCAGCAATATTATTTATCTTATTTATGATTGTTCCTACGATCGAAATCTTCCGTATTTCCTTATATAAATGGGGCGGATATACAGATAACAAGACATTTGTAGGACTGAGCAACTTTAAATCGTTGTTACAGAATCAGAAGTTCTATCAGGCGTTCCAGAACCAGATTCTTCTGATTGTATTAGTTACGATCATTACATTTGCATTTGCGTTAGTGTTTGCATACATACTTTCAAGAGAAAAAATCAAAGGACAGGGATTCTTCAGAGTAATCTTCTATATCCCGAATATCCTTTCAATCGTAGTTATCAGTGCTATCTTCTCTGCTATCTACAAACCAAATACAGGACTTCTGAATTCCATCATCGGAATCTTCAAGCACAGTGATGATCAGATCCTCTGGCTTGGTGATCAGAAGGTAGTTATTTACAGTATTGTGATCGCCATGGTATGGCAGGCCATTGGATATTACATGGTAATGTATATGGCAAGTATGGCGAACGTATCAGAGAGTCTGTACGAATCTGCCAGCCTTGAAGGAGCAGGTAAGATTTATCAGTTCTTTACAATTACGATTCCGTTGATCTGGACAAACATCAGAACAACACTTACATTCTTCGTAATCAGTACGATCAACATGAGTTTCCTTCTCGTTACAGCAATGACGAGTGGTGGACCGGACGGAGCTTCCAGCGTATTCCTGAGCTATATGTACCAGGAGGCTTATACAAACTCTTCATATGGATATGGTATGGCAATCGGTGTATCAGTATTCCTGTTCTCCTTTGCACTTGCCGGACTGCTGAACGTTGCAACAAAACGTCAGGAAGTAGAAATTTAAGGAAAGGGGAATCGGAATGGAAAAGAATACATCAAAAAAACCGTTTGGCTTTAGTAAACTGATTGTGTATATTTGCCTGATTCTTCTTGCAATTACAATCATCGTGCCGGTAGCATGGGTCTTCCTTGCATCGGTAAAGCAGAATAAGGAATTCTACGGAAATCCGTGGACACTTCCTGAGAAACTTTATTTTCAGAACTTTGTAGATGCCTGGACGAAAGCAGACATGGGATCTTACATCCTGAACTCTGTGATTGTTACAGCACTTGCGATTGCAATGCTGATCGCAGTTGCACTTCCGGCAGCTTACGTACTGTCAAGATTTAAGTTCCGTACATGTAAGTTCTGGAATCTGCTCTTCATGGCAGGACTTTTCATCAACGTAAGTTACATCGTAGTACCGATCTTCCTTATGTTGAACAACTGGGACAAGTCACTCAGACAGATGATCGGAAGAGGCTTCTTCCTAAATAACTTGTTCATATTGGCGGTTGTATATATGGCAACGGCACTTCCGTTCACAATCTACCTGCTGTCAGGATACTTCAGTGGTCTTGCAAAAGACTTCGAGGAAGCAGCTTATGTGGATGGTGCAGGATACTTTACGACAATGGTTAAGATCATCTTCCCGATGGCAAAACCAAGTATCGTAACGATCATTCTTTTCAACTTCCTGTCATTCTGGAATGAGTATGTAATTTCCATGACATTGCTGACAGATGCCAAGTTGAAGACTCTGCCGGTAGGTCTTATGAACCTGATGGCTGCTCAGAAATCAGCAGTTCAGTATGGTCAGATGTACGCAGGACTGGTTATCGTTATGCTTCCTGTTCTGATTCTGTATATGTGTGTACAGAAGACACTTACTCAGGGAATGACTCTGGGTGGATTGAAAGGTTAAGGAGGTATTTACAATGAATGAAAGAACTAAAAAGATTATCACTGCGATTGTTGTTATCGTGATTTTCGTTGTTTGTATCGGCCTTATCATTGTCGGACAGAGAAATATCGGACCAAAGGGTCTTCTTACTGAGATCGTAGGTCTTGCAGGTCTGGTCGGACTGCTGGCATTTTACAACAGCAAATATAAATAATTGTCTACATTGCAGGAAGGATACCTGTGATAAGAAAGCATAAGGAAATCTGCCGATGGCAGATTTCCTTATATAAACTAAAAATCAGAGTATTTAAAGAATAGAAGAGGATAATTCAATGGAGAAATCAAAAGGACTCGTTACAATTCCTACTGACCTGGACGTAGTGCCACAGACACTGGAATTAATGAAGCTTTGGGGTGCTGATGCAATCCGTGATTGCGATGGAACAGATTTCCCTACAGAGCTGAAAGATGCAGATGCAGAAATTTATTCAACATATTATACAACTCGTAAAGATAATGCATGGGCTGAAGCCAATCCGGAAGAAATTCAGCAGATGTATGTTATGACACCTTTCTATACAGCAGAGTCTGAAACTCTTGAAGTGGAAGTAATGAAGGGACTTTACCCGGATATGCTGAAACCGAATACAAGAGATGATATCAAACGTTGGTGGGAAGTAATCGACAGAACAACAGGAGAAGTTGTTCCGACAGATAAATGGGACTACAGTGAAGAGACAGGAAAGGTTACACTTGCTGCTGTTCCGTTCCATGAGTATACAGTAAGTTTCCTTGCTTATATTATGTGGGATCCGGTGCATATGTACAATGCAGTTACAAATGACTGGAAAGATGTTGAGCATCAGATCACATTTGATGTACGTCAGCCAAAGACGCATGAATATACAATGAAGCGTCTTAGAAAGTTTATTGAGGATCATCCGTATGTAAACGTACTTCGTTTTACCACATTCTTCCATCAGTTCACACTGATCTTTGATGAGCTTGCAAGAGAGAAATATGTAGACTGGTATGGATATTCAGCTTCTGTAAGCCCATATATCTTAGAGCAGTTTGAGAAAGAAGTCGGATACAAGTTCCGTGCTGAGTATATTATCGATCAGGGATACTACAACAACCAGTACCGTATTCCGAGCAAAGAGTATCAGGATTTCCAGGCATTCCAGAGAAGAGAAGTTGCCAAGATCGTAAAAGAGATGGTAGACATTACTCATGAGTGTGGAAAGAAAGCCATGATGTTCCTGGGAGATCACTGGATCGGAACAGAGCCGTTCATGGAAGAGTTCAAGACACTTGGACTTGACGCAGTTGTAGGTAGTGTGGGAAATGGTTCTACATTAAGACTGATCAGCGATATTGACGGAGTAAAATATACAGAAGGACGTCTTCTTCCGTATTTCTTCCCGGATGTATTCCATGAGGGTGGAGATCCTGTAAAAGAGGCACGTTATAACTGGGTAACAGCAAGAAGAGCTATCTTAAGAAAGCCAATCGACAGAATCGGATACGGCGGATACTTAAAGCTTGCACTTGACTTCCCGGATTTTATTGATTATGTATCACAGGTATGTGATGAGTTCCGTACACTGTATGATAATGTAAAAGGCACAACACCTTTCTGTGCTAAGAAGGTAGCAGTTCTTAACTGCTGGGGTAAGATGAGAGCATGGGGATGCCACATGGTACATCATGCACTGTATCAGAAGCAGAACTATTCTTATGCAGGAATCATCGAGTCTCTGTCAGGAGCACCGTTTGATGTGAAGTTCATCAGTTTCCAGGATATTCTGGATGACAGCTCCATCTTAGATGACATTGATGTTCTTATCAATGTGGGTGATGCTGATACAGCACATACAGGTGGAGACTGGTGGGTAAATCCACACATCGTTGAGGCTGTCAGAAAGTTTGTTTACAACGGCGGTGGTATCATTGGTGTAGGTGAGCCGACAGGACATCAGTTCCAGGGACGTTTCTTCCAGCTTGCAGATGTATTTGGAGTTGAAGAAGAGCATGGATTTACTCTTGGTTATGATAAATATAACTGGGATGAGCATGAGCATTTCATTCTGGAAGAGACAGAGAGTGTTGATTTCGGTGAGGGCAAGAAGAATATCTATGCACTTGCAGGATCTACAATCCTTGTTCAGAAGGACAAAGAAGTTCAGATGGCTGTTAATGAATATGGGAAAGGACGTGCTGTATATATCAGCGGACTTCCGTATAGCTTTGAGAACAACCGTGTTCTTCATCGTGCGATCATGTGGAGTACTCACAGCGAGGATGAGCTGAAGAAATGGTTCAGCACAAACTACAATGTGGATGTACACGCATATCCGAAGAATAACAAATACTGCGTAGTAAATAATACAGATGATCCGCAGAGTACAACAATCTATCGTGGAGATGGAAGCAGTTTCGATCTTGAGATGGAGCCGAACGGAATCATCTGGTACGAGATCCAGTAATTGAGGATTTGAATTTAATGTGAATTTCGAGAGCTGAAATATCCAAAAGATATAAAAGCGGATCGGAAAGTATAAATCGGAGATAATCCGGGTAATAGAAATGCCGCATACCTGCTGAGTAAATCAGAGGTGTGCGGCATTTACTTTTGGGAGTAAATTTGCTATGATAAGAGCGTTAAGCATGATAGCTGGACGAATCTTTTGCCCGGCATAATTTTTTAAAAAGAAAGGAATAGAGGAATGAAAATCGGAATTGGAAATGACCATTCAGCACTGGAACTGAAAGCAGAGATTATTGAACTTCTGAAAGAGAGGGGACATGAAGTAGTAGATTATGGGACAAATTCACCGGAGAGCTGTGATTATCCCGTTTATGGAGAGAAAGTGGGACGTGCAGTTGCATCAGGAGAAGTTGAAAGAGGAATCCTGATCTGTGGAACGGGTCTTGGTATTTCACTGGCTGCGAACAAAGTAAAAGGGGTTCGTGCGGCCGTATGCAGTGAGCCGTTTACAGCCAAGATGTCCAGAGCTCATAATAACTGCAATATTCTTGCCTTTGGTGCGAGGGTTGTCGGTGCAGAACTGGCTAAGATGATTGTGGAGACATGGCTTGATACAGAGTTTGAGGGTGGCCGTCATCAGAGAAGAGTGGATATGCTGATGGATATTGAAAACCGGAATGAGTAAGGTGTGGGTATGAATGTATACACACTCTCTCAATGGCTTTTATTTTTCTTTTTATACAGTTTTTTTGGATGGATCTGGGAGAGCTGTTATGTATCGCTAAGGGAACACCGATGGGTAAACCGTGGATTTATGCACGGTCCAATGCTCCCACTGTATGGTTCGGGAGCTGTCAGTGTACTGATTATTACGTTGCCGGTGAGAGATAATCTGCCGCTGGTATTCATCATGGGGATGATAGGAGCGACATTGCTGGAATTTTTTACGGGGATGGTCATGGAATCCCTGTTCCATGTCAGATACTGGGATTACAGCCATCTGAAATTCAATGTAAAGGGATATATCTGTCCGGTTGCTTCTCTGTGCTGGGGCGTTTTCTCTATTATGATGGTGAAAGTTGTGCATATTCCGATTGAAGAAGTGATTCTGAAAATTCCGATGGCGATCGCAGACGGACTTGCATTTGTTCTTACGGTTGTGGCTGCGGTGGATTTCACCCAGTCTTTCAACGAGGCAATGGATATGAAGAAGATGCTTGCCCAGTTGGATGAGACGAAAGTTCAGATCCGGAAGCTGCAGGAGCGGATCAGAGAGGCGTCAGAAGACATGTCCGAAAAACTTCGTACAGCAGCAGGAGAGGTGCCTGAAAAGCTTCGCAGTGCAGCAGCAACAGCAGGCGAGATGCCGGGAAGATTGCGTACAGCAGCAGGGGACCGCTCCGAAAAGCTTCGTACAGCAGCAGGGAACCGCTCCGAAAAGTTCCGTACAGCAGCAGGAGATGTACCGGAAAAGCTTCGCCTGGAGCTGGCAGAATTAAAAGAAAATGCGGCAAAAGAACTGCAAAAGATCTTATCCAGATCGGACGAAACTCATGCAGGAGCAATGAAGCAGTTGCGTAGAAACCCGACAGCAGCATCTTCAAGATTTAAAGATGTACTGGAGGAATTAAAGAAATATACAGAAAAAGATAAGTAGGCAGACGGGAGGGTGAAGTCATGACGAAGAAGCAGCGGGCATTAGAAGTGATCGAGAGATTGAAAAAGGAATATCCGGATGCGGATTGTACCCTGGATTATGATGAGGCATGGAAATTGCTGGTCAGCGTCAGGCTTGCCGCACAATGTACCGATGCAAGGGTGAATGTAGTTGTAGAAGGACTTTTTGAAAAGTATCCGAATGTAGCCGCTCTTGCAGATGCAGCGGTGGAGGATATAAAGGAAATTGTCCGCCCCTGTGGACTGGGGGAGAGCAAGGCACGTGATATCAGTGCCTGTATGAAGATGCTGCGAGATGAGTATGGCGGTAAAGTGCCGGAAGATTTTGATGCATTGTTAAAGCTTCCGGGGGTGGGCAGAAAGAGTGCAAATCTCATCATGGGAGATGTATTTGGAAAGCCGGCAATCGTCACAGATACCCATTGTATCCGTCTTGTGAACCGGATCGGTCTTGTAGATGGGATAAAAGAACCTAAAAAGGTGGAGATGGCATTATGGAAGATCATTCCAGCGGAAGAGGGAAGTGATTTCTGTCACAGACTGGTGTGGCATGGAAGGGAAGTCTGCACAGCGAGAACAAAGCCACATTGTGAGCGTTGCTGCCTGGCTGATATCTGTAAAAAGAACGGTGTATCATAGAATCAATGGAATCATAGATAAAGATATCTGAAATGATATACAGTAAAAAATCCGCAGGGACGAACCTGGAAAGTTCGCTCTGCGGATTTTCTGCTGATAAAGAAAGAAGGGATTCATTACGGTGAATAAAGCCCCTCTCTGATACGTTGCAGAATGGATTACAGTTCGATGTAGCTGTTACCTCCTGCACATGCATAATATGCTTTTTTATCCTCAGGTTTTACATAGATCTTAAGATCAGCACTGTCCATGCCTTCTGCCTTGCATTTCTCAAGAATCTGTGAGGCAAGCTCTTCAGCATTGTAGTCAGCTCCCTGATACTGGATGTAAAGATCATATGCTGCAGACGGCTGGGAAACCGGTGCTGTAGTCTCTGCAGCAGGAGCTACGTCATCTGCCTTAACCGTGGAAACAGTTGCAACTGTGACTGAAGCCTGGGAAACTGCGGATTCATTCATTCTTTTTAATTTCTTTTTATCAGTTCTTCTGCTCATGATTTTATCCCCTTTTCTTTTTTCGTTCGGCACTTACTATTATATAACGTGTCTGCTGAGAAGTCAAAAAACTTTCGGAATATTTTCTGTAACAGGTGAAAAGACCGAGAAAAGATCACATAGCAGAGAACAGACAACCAGGCGATCTACTGCTTTGTCATACTCTGGATCGCACGGATAAATTCAAGATCCTCCGGTTTTAATTTGAGGTTCGTCTCAAAATGCTTTCCCTCGGGAGTGGTGACGGACATTTCGAGAAGCGTGCCTTCTTCGAGAGCCTCGCGGGTTACAGCCCCAAGGAAAAGAGGAAACTTGGGATGATTGGAACGAAAAAGATCAAGATGCTTTTTTAACTCCTGCAACTTTCCTAATTGTGAAAAATTCATAATATACTCCATTCTGTCATATTGAAATAACGCTTTTTGGGGTCGGATCTACCGATAAGTAACATGATATACATTCTGATTCAAAATAGCAATAAAAAAAGTATAAAAAATACTTGCAAAAATAAAAATAATATGATATTATATCATTCGTGTCAGAGATGACGCGGGTGTAGTTCAATGGTAGAACACCAGCCTTCCAAGCTGGATACGTGGGTTCGATTCCCATCACCCGCTTCTTTTTTTATTTTTCTAAAAATTCTCTTAAATCTGCGTTTCTTCTTATATTCCTGTTATTCCCTTGTTGTATTCTTGAATGTAGATATGATATACTTAAAAGAGTTTACTTTTGGATAAAGAATGAAATAAAGGAGCAATGAACGATGAGACTTGATGTGACGGATAACCCGGTAATAAGTGGTATGTCAAGAATATTCGATATGATGTGTCTGAATGTGCTTTGGCTGGTCTGCTCTCTTCCGATTTTTACGATCGGTGCATCTACGACAGCGATGTATACGGTGATGCTGAAGGTTGTAAAGAATGAGGAAGGATATATTGTAAAAGGCTTTTTTAAGGCATTTAAAGAGAATTTTAAAAAGAGTACGATCATCTGGCTGATCCTGCTGGTGATCGGGGGGTTCCTGGGGGCAGATTTATATCTGACGAGTTCGGCCAAAGGTTCTGTGGGAATGGCGTTAAGAGCGATCTTTGCAGCACTGGAACTGCTGGTACTTGCAGTCGGGATTTATGCATTTGCACTGACCGCGAGATATGAGAACAGTATCAAGGGAACCATCCGTAATGCATTGACGCTGACACTGGCAAGATTTCCGTCTTCCATACTGATGGTAGCCATCATGATAGCGTTGATCGGTATATCAATATGGAATCTCCAGTTGATCACATTTGCTCTTCCATTTTGGGCATTATTTGGAGTTTCGATCATTTTCTGGATCAACTCAAAGTTATTAAGAAGAATTTTTGCAGGAATTGAAGATCATACAGAGGAGGAAGTAGAAGAATGAACTTTTTAGAAGAGAGAATTATGAAGGACGGTGTTGTAAAAGAAGGAAATGTCCTGAAAGTAGACAGTTTCCTGAACCATCAGATGGATATTCACCTGTTGAATGAGATGGGAGCAGAGTTTAAAAGAAGATTTGCAGATAAGCAGATCAACAAGATTCTGACGATCGAGGCATCCGGGATCGGAATTGCCTGTATCGCAGCTCAGCATTTTGATGTGCCGGTCGTATTTGCAAAGAAATCCCAGAGCATCAATTTAGATGGTGATATGTATGTGGCAGAGGTAGAGTCGTTTACTCATAAGTGTAAGAACCATGTGATCGTGGCACAGAAGTTCCTTTCTCCGGAAGATCATGTACTGCTTATTGATGATTTTCTTGCAAATGGCTGTGCATTACAGGGACTGATCCAGATCGTGCAGTCGGCAGGTGCTACTGTAGAGGGAATCGGGATCGCAGTGGAGAAAGGTTTCCAGTCGGGTGGAAGGATGATCCGTAATCTCGGATTCCAGTTAGAGTCACTGGCGATCGTTGACGGAATGGACGCGGCGACAGGTGAGATCACATTCAGAGAGCAGCCACAGTGGGATGCGAAGTAAATAGATAAAAATGAACCGGTCTTTGAATGAAAAGGCCGGTTTTTCTTTAGAAAATCTTTGGAAACTTGTATCTGAGACCTTTAGATTTAGCAGCTAATATAAGGATATGCAGGAGGGAAAAGCAATGGAAATGAATCATGTACTGGTAGTAGAGGACGATAAAGAGATCAGGGAAGGCGTAAAGATCTATCTGAAAAGTCAGGGATATGAAGTGTACGAGGCTGCGGATGGTATAGAGGGGTTGAAAGTACTGGAAAAAGAGGAGATCCATCTGGCGATCGTGGATATTATGATGCCGAGACTGGACGGAATACGGATGACGATGAAATTAAGGGAAAAGTATGATTTCCCGGTTATTATGTTATCGGCAAAGTCAGAGGAAGTAGATAAGGTGATGGGACTGAATATTGGGGCAGATGATTATGTGACGAAACCTTTTACACCGATGGAGCTGATGGCGAGGGTCAATTCCCAGCTCAGAAGATACCGGAAATTTATGGAGCGGCTTGCACCGAGGGAAAATATCCATGTGATCGGAGGTCTGGAGATCAACGAGGATACGGTGGAAGTATCTGTGGACGGAGAGCCGGTCAGACTGACACCGATCGAGTACAAAATTCTGCTGTTGCTTGCAAAAAATCCGGGAAGAGTTTTTTCTTCAGAGGAAATTTATGAGCGTGTATGGCAGGAAAAAGCGATCAATACGGATACGATTATGGTACACGTAAGAAATATCAGAGAGAAGATTGAACTTGATCCAAAAAATCCGAAATATTTAAAGGTGGTGTGGGGCGTTGGTTACAAAATTGAAAAGCAGGGATAATCTGAAGTATCTGATCCTGGTGATCCTGATCTGTATCTGTTCAACCGTATTGCTCAGTCGGTATGGATCGTTTTACGAGGCAGGAGAAAAGGCTCAGAAAGAGAAGGCAGATTCTATGGAAAATGTCATTTCTGATATGGGTGACGGACTTGCGATCGGAAACTGTATTCTGGACAATGAAATATCCGGAGGGCGAGAGCAGTCGGAGCTGTTGGAAGAATATGGAATGTCTCAGTTTAATCTGCTGAAAAAATATATGGAGTACGGGGCATTTGACCGAAATGGAGAGAGTCTTTTAAAGAGTACGTCGGATTCTGTGGCAACAAGGCTTCTGTCGGATTCGGATTCCATTTATGGTATTCGGGTGGCATATACTTATGATGCGGATGGGGAACTGTCAGATATTGAAGTGTCAGGCAGCAGGCTGACACCGGAAGAAGAATATGAGGCAGAGCAGAGCTTTTTAGCTGATGTACGGTTTATGGAAGATGCTTATGGGATTGAATTATCCGGTGGACAGAGTATGACGCTTATTTATGGAATGTCGGCTGCGAATGTAGAGAGTTATGCTGAAAATTTTTATGAAGATCAGAGAAGCGGGGATATGGTCATATGGTATAGTGGACTGAGCCGTTCTGTCAACTGCATGATGCTTTTGCTGGCAGTGGCTGCGGCACTTCTTCCGACACTTTTAAGGACGGAAGAATATAAAGGAAAGATTTTCCGCGTACCATTTGAAGGAGTCATATTGATTCTGATTGCTATTTTTGGATGGAGTGCCGACTGGCTGTACTATCCGGCAAATATTCTCTGCAGGACAGTCGATGGGACATTGGTGCATATGATAAGACCATTCCGGCAAATGGCAGAGATAGGAATTAATTTGGCGATGTGGAGCGGTATTTTTCTGATTCTCTGCTGGGCAGGGGCGTGTCTTTGTGGTATATTCACAAGAAAGAGAGCATACTGGAAGGAGCAGACGCTGACCAGCATGCTGATCCGGTGGAAAAATCAGCATGAATTGCATATGGGAAAAGATTTTGTGAGCCTGGTAAAAGGGATCATGAAAAGGCTGAAAAAGCTGGTACGAAAGCAGTATGATGCTCTGACCCATATAGACTTCCGCGATAAGACGCATAAAGCAATCTTAAGAATTGTTATAGTGAATTTTGTTATACTTGTAGTGGTTGAATTGGTCAGCCTGATGTGCGGATTTGAATTTTATGCACTGGTAATCTACTCGATTGTACTGTTCCTGATCCTGAGAAAGTTTTTCCGGGATGTACAGAGAAAGTATCAGATGCTGCTTCATGCGACAAATGAACTGGCAGAAGGAAATCTTGATGTGGTGATCGAGGGGGATGCAGGAGTTTTCATGCCGATACAGAAGGAGCTGTGCAGGATCCAGCAGGGATTCAAAAAGGCAGTGGATGAAGAGGTAAAAAATGAGCGGATGAAGACGGAACTGGTGACGAATGTTTCACATGATCTGCGGACACCGCTGACTGCCATTATCACTTATACAGATCTTCTGAAAAATGAGACAGATCCGGAAAAGCAGAAAGAGTATATTGAGGTACTGGAGCGGAAATCTTTCCGGCTCAAAGTGCTGATCGAGGATTTATTTGAGATCAGTAAAGCAGCAAGCAAGAGTGTGAAGATGAATTATATGCAGGTTGATCTGGTGGGGCTGATCCGGCAGGTGGAGCTGGAAAATGATTCTAAGATCCAGGATGCAAAGCTGGAGTTCCGCTGGAAATTGCCGGATCATAAGGTGATTATGTGGCTGGACAGTGAAAAGACCTACCGCATTTTTGAAAATCTGATCGTGAATATCACAAAGTATGCCATGGCACAGACGAGAGTTTATATAGAAATGAAAGAGTTTTCGGATAAAGTCAGCATTTCTATGAAAAATGTATCAGCAACAGAACTGGATTTTGATGTGAATGAGATCACGGATCGGTTTGTCCGTGGCGATTCTTCAAGAAATACAGAAGGATCAGGACTGGGACTTGCGATTGCAAAAAGCTTTATTGAATTGCAGCATGGTACGTTGCAGATTACGACAGAGGCAGATCTCTTCAAGGCTGAGATCGTGCTGCCCAGGCTGAGCGAGGGACAGACCGGGCAGACAGAAGTTTAAAATAACTGCGACTCAGGAATGCATTGTCAGAAATCTGGTTTGAATTGTATGAGCAATGCAAAGATCAGCTTGGAACAGACAACGCTATAAATAAAAATAATGATAAGATCAAGCTGATGATGGCGTATATTCATGATCATTATGCAGGAAATATGTAAATAGATCAATCTGATATGCAAGACTTGACTTTTCGACAGATGTCACTCAAAATGAAAAGAAAAGAGGAGGTCTTGGGTATGAGATACGAAATAAAAGGTGATACACTTCCTGTTGTTGTCTGCTATCTGGAGGGGGGAGAGGGCGTTTTCAATACAGTAGTGACAGGACCGGGGCGGGTCTGGCTGCAGACGATGCCGATCTCTAATGTAGCAGGTGAGATCCTGAAATTTATGCCGTCAGGTAAATAGAGGATTGAAAGGATGAAAATAGTTACGATATTTTGGATTCTGCTGGCGGTTCTTTGCGGTGGATATGGAATCCTGATCCGGGCGATTGGTTCGGGAACCGGTTTCTTTCTTGTGTGGATTGCACTGGCAGTCATTTTCGTGGGATGTTCGGCAGCAGCACAGGCCGGCTTGTGGGGAATCATGCCACAGTTTCTGCGGAGAGTGACATTGGTATTGTTATGTCTGATTTTGGTACTTTTTACAGGAATTGGTGGCTGCATCGGAAGTAAAATGAACACAGAAGGGAAACCGGAACTGGACTATATCATTGTTCTTGGGGCACAGATCTATGAGCGTGGTCCAAGTGCAGTTTTAAGGTTTCGGCTGGATAAAGCAGTGGAATATTTAAATGAAAATCCACAGACCAAATGTATTGTATCAGGTGGAAAAGGCAGCAATGAACCTTGTTCCGAGGCAGAAGGAATGAAAAAATATCTGATCCGGCAGGGGATCCCGGAAGAACGGATTTTGAAAGAGGAGAAGTCGACGACGACGGCTGAAAATATCCAATATAGCAAAAAGTTCATAAAAAGCAAGGAATCAGTTGGCATCGTCACGAATAACTTTCATATGTTCCGTGCGTTGCAGATTGCTAAAAGGCAGGGACTGGAAGACCCGTCAGGAATTGCTGCAGAATCGACAGCATTGTATCTGCCGAATAATGTGCTAAGAGAGATACTGGCAGAGATCAAGTATTTGATTTTTTAGAAAAGAACATATAAGATGTCAGGGTCAAAAGGTCTGAAACCACGTGTGCTTGCACACTGGTGGTAGAATGACCTTGAGACCCGCCCCGATATGAGCATAAAAGTGGGGCGTAAGCACCATGATATGCGAATAGCGGGTAGGATTGTGGGGCTTTTGCCCCCAACATCCATATAAGGATAAGATAAAATGAGACAGACAGGGAATACCCGAAAGGAGAAGGCAGTTCTCTGTCTGTCTTATTTTTATGAGAATCAATCGTATTACAGGTTATCTTCAGTCTCAGAACCGGAAGTCTCTCCGGTTATCCTGCTCAATCAGTCTGAGGTTTTCAAGCACGATCTTTCTTGCTTTTTCATTCGGAACATTCAGGACTTCCTTTTCAATCAGCCGGTTTCCGATTGCTGCCGTTTCAGGAGAGGCATAGTCTGTCAGATATTCTTTCAGTGTCATCAGGGCATTTGGGTGGCAGCAGTTCTGGATCTGTCCACTTTTACACAGCGACATGAAGCGGTCACCGGTACGGCCTTCCCGGTAACAGGCAGTACAGAAGCTGGGGATATAATCCATTTCCATAAGCCAGCGGACGACTTCATCCAGTGTCCGGGTGTCGCTGACGTCAAATTGTTCCGATTTTTCATCTTCAGGTTCAGGTTCGCAGTAACCACCGACGCTGGTACGTGATCCGCCGCTGATCTGAGAAATACCAAGATGAAGAACACGTTCTCTTGACTGCTGATTCTCCCGGGTGGAAATGATCATTCCGGTATAGGGAACTGCAATACGGATGCAGGCAACGATCTTGGCAAAGGTATCATCATCAATTCCATTGTCAAACTGGTCAGGATCAATATCATCGGCATGTCTGAGCCGTGGAACGCTGATGGTATGCGGGCCGACTCCGAATGCGGCTTCAAGATGTTCTGCATGCATGAGCAGTCCGGCAAATTCATAGCGATATTTGTCAAGCCCGAACAAAACTCCGAGGCCGACATCATCAATTCCACCCTGCATTGCCCGATCCATGGCTTCGGTGTGATAATTGTAGTCATGCTTTGGTCCGGTCGGATGAAGTGACAGGTAACTTTCCTTATGGTAGGTTTCCTGAAAGAGAATATAAGTTCCGATCCCTGCCTCTTTGAGCAGTCGGTAATGATCGACAGTTGTTGCTGCAATATTGATATTGACCCGGCGGATCGCTCCATTTCTGTGGTGGATACTGTAGATGGTCCGGATACATTCTAAATAGTAGTCCATGGTATTACGGACTGGGTCTTCGCCTGCTTCCAGGGCAAGACGTTTATGTCCCATATCCTGGAGGGCAATGACCTCTTTCCGTATTTCTTCCTGCGATAACTGTTTCCTTGCGATATGCTTATTTTTGGCATGATAAGGGCAGTAAGTACATCCATTGATACAGTAATTTGACAGGTAAAGTGGTGCAAACATCACAATTCGGTTTCCATAGAAATCTTTTTTGATCTGTTCTGCAAGCCGGAAGATCTCTTCATTTTTTTCCGGGATCGGACAGGCAAGAAGCACGGAGGCTTCCCGGTGTGACAATCCTTTTCTTTTTTTTGCTTTTTGAATAATAGAATCGATCAGGGTACTATTTTCTTTATTTTGATCTGCATAGGCAAGTGTATCAAGAATCTCTTCATGATTAATGAAATCATCTGCACAGGATGAAGTGATATCGTACATAAAAGCCTCCTTAAGTATACTGAGTTAAATTGATCGGTTTCGTGAGTCTCCTCTGGACACAACAACCTGGTATCCGATGGATGCCATTCTCTGTTCAAGGCAGCCCCTGCACTGAGCAGATTCTTCACCGGTACAGATCTTGTTGTCGTACAGGAGATAATTCTTTCTTACTTCTGTTGGGGAAAGATTCGGCATTACGACATTTGCTCCTGCCCGGATTCCCAGTTCCCGTCCCTGGGGTGAAATCGTTCCAAGAGCCGTAGTTGCGGGCAGCAGTACTTTCGGAATCATCAGCCGGATCAGGCCCAAAAGAAAGAGCGTCAGCTCCAGAGTTCCGGGTGGCTCATGGGAAAATCGGGTATCGTGATGAGGAATGAAAGGTCCGATCCCGACCATCTGTGGATTGAGTTCCTTCAAAAAGAGAAGATCATCAGCCAGATTTTCTGCGGTCTGAAATGGAGAGCCAACCATAAAGCCTGTCCCGATCTGATAACCGATTTCCTTCAGATCCCAAAGGCATTTCCGTCTGTGAACGGCAGAAAGCGAATCAGGATGAAGCCTGCGGTAATGGACAGGGTCATATGTTTCATGACGGAGCAGATAACGGTCAGCACCCGCATCGAACAAAGCCTGATAGCTTTCCCGTGAACGTTCACCGATGGACAGTGTAATAGCACAATCAGGAAAATGCGAGTGAATCTCTGCAACAATCTCTGCCATCCGTTTTGTTGTAAACCAGTTATCTTCACCACCCTGAAGTACAAAGGTGCGAAACCCCAGTTCATAACCGATGTGGCAGCAGGAAAGAATCTCAGACGGAGACAGGCGGTAACGCAGAATGTTTGGATTGCTTTTCCTGATACCGCAGTAATAGCAATCGTTGTGGCAGTAGTTGGTAAATTCAATCAGTCCGCGGATATAAATATCATGGCCATATTCGCGGATGCGGACTGCTTCAGACTTTTCAAAAAGATATCGTTCCAGTGCATCAGAACGGTGTTCGATCAGAAAGATCCATTCATCGCGTGAAAGAAACTGATCTATTTCTAATTGATCGATCAAGTGAAATTCTTCCTTCATAGTTCCCTCCTCACAGAAGAAATATTGAGAAAATTATATCATTTTGTTGAAAATTTGTAAATGAAAGTGTCGAAAGGAAAAGAGTTAAAAAATTATGAAAATGCTATAGGAAGTTGTCAGAAAAAGAAAACTTGTGATAGAATAGCAATGAACAGCGTACAAAAAAGAGGAGAGATCTTATGGCTGATATCAGAAAAAGAATTGTATTCCACGGACGGGTTCAGGGAGTGGGATTCCGCTATACGGCGAAATATCTTGCCCAGTCACTGGGGCTGACCGGATGGGTGCGAAATGAATGGGACGGAACAGTGACACTTGAAATCCAGGGGCGGGAAATGTTGATCAATAAACTGCTTGTAGGGTTGAATCATAATCAGTTTATTACCATAGACTGGATGGATACAAAAGAAATTCCTGTGGAGCAGGAGAACAGTTTCTGGGTGAAATAAGAGAAGAAGCAGGAGAAAAAGCAGAGGATGCTGCAAAGGATTCTTCAAGGGCATCCTGTGGAAAGATTCTGCAGAAATTATTGATACAGGAGGAATGTGACATGAAATTAGGTTTTATCGGAACAGGAAATATGGCAGGAGCAATCATGGGAGGCATCATTAAAAAAGGAATCATTCCTGCAGAAGAGATCATTGGATCAGATATTATGGAAACGGGAAGAAATCATGTGAAAGAACTGTATGGAATCCAGGTGACAGCGGATAATAAAGAAGTGGCAGAGAAGGCAGACATATTGGTGCTTTCTGTAAAACCGCAGTTTTATGCAGAGACGATTCAGGAAATCCGGGAATCCGTAAGAGAAGACCAGATGGTCATTACGATCGCACCGGGAAAGACACTGGCATGGTTGGAAGAGCAGTTTGGCAAACCGGTCAGGATCGTGCGTACCATGCCGAATACTCCGGCGTTGGTAGGCGAGGGGATGACGGCAGCCTGCCCGAATCAGTATGTGACAGAGAAGGACAAAGCATATGCACTTAAATTACTGGGAGCTTTTGGAAAAGTAGAGGTCGTACCGGAGCATATGATCGATGCGGTTGTGGCTGTAAGCGGAAGTTCTCCGGCATATGTCTTTATGCTGATCGAGGCGATGGCAGACGGAGCAGTTGCGGAGGGAATGCCACGGGCACAGGCATATGAGTTTGCTGCACAGGCAGTTTATGGAAGTGCAAAAATGGTTTTGGAAACCAAAAAGCATCCCGGAGAACTGAAAGATATGGTCTGCTCTCCGGCGGGAACGACGATCGAAGCGGTCCGTGTCCTGGAACAAAGCGGTTTCCGGAGTGCAGTGATCGAAGCAGAAAAGGCATGTGCAGAGGTTTCAAGAAGTTTGTAGAAAGCGATCTGCGGGAAGATTGGTAAGAAGAAATTTGCAGAAAAGGTAAGGGAAGACAGAACATGATGTATGATATTGGAATTATCGGTGGGGGGACTGCAGGACTTACGGCAGCGATTTATGGACAGCGTGCAGGAAAAAGAACATTGGTAATCGAGGGAGGAGCTTTTGGCGGTCAGATCACAACGTCACCAAAGGTGGAAAATTATCCGGGTATCGCCAGTGTCAGCGGCAGTGAGTTTTCCATGAATCTGCTGGATCAGGCGATGAAGCTTGGGACAGAGCCGGTGAGAGAACGTGTGACGGGGATTTTAGAAGAAGACGGGATCAAGATCATTGTAACGACTGAGAGAGAATATCCTTGTAAGAGTATTATTCTGGCAACAGGAGTGACGCACCGGCATTTGGGCGTTCCCGGAGAAGAACGTCTGACAGGTGCGGGAGTTTCTTATTGTGCGACCTGTGACGGAATGTTCTTCCGGGGAAAGGAAGTTGCGGTTGTCGGAGGCGGAAGTACCGCTCTTCAGGATGCCGAATTTTTATCAGAATATTGCAGTAAGGTTTATCTGATACACCGGAGAGATTCATTCCGGGGTGAGGAACGAATCGTTGAGGGACTTAAGAAAAAGGAAAATGTTACTTTTATTTTAGATTCAGTTGTGAAAGAAATCTGTGGAGAAATTCAGGTAGAAGGATTGGAACTTCAGAATCTGAAGACGGGAGAAAAGAAGAAATTGCCTGTATCGGGAGTATTTGTTGCTGTGGGACAGATCCCGAAGAATGATCCGTTTGAAAATGTCGTGAAACTGGATGCAGACGGATTTATTCTTGCAGCAGAAGACTGTATGACATCAGGAGCGGGAATCTTTGCAGCCGGAGACTGCCGGACAAAGGAAGTCCGCCAGCTTACGACGGCAGCGGCAGATGGAGCAGTGGCTGCACTTGCGGCATGCAAATATCTTGCGGAATGACTGAACAGAGCCATCTTGTAGAAGGACAGAGCTGACCTGTGTATATGGCAGGGATTTCAGTATAATTTACAGACTGACAGTGAACGGACATGGCAAATATGACAGCAAAGATGGTGTCAGCATATCTGACAGCAGATGATTTTCAGCATACACTTTTAGGAGAGGATGAAGATGTTATCGAGACTGGAATGGGAGGTCTTGATAATATAGATCATCTCGAACTTTATCTTTTTTTTGATGAGGATGGCAACTATGTGCATATCAGAACAAAGGAATATGTGAAAATCCCGGAAAATCTGAAAGAAAAAATTTATCCGGTTATCAATGAGTTGAATCTGAATTTCAGATGGTGTACTTTCGTTATAAATACTGATAATGAACTTATAGTAAAGATGGATGCAATCCTGGATATGGATACCTGTGGTGAGGAATGTAAAGAGCTGATTTACAGAACTGTAGGAATTTGTGATGAGGCATATCCGACGATCATGAAGGCATTGTGGGCATAGTTGAATTTAATTGAAAAGAAAGATCCCCGGGGGAGAGACTTTGTAGGAAAGTTATCTTTCCTGGGGCTTTTATTATTGCAATAAAAAATTGCAAAATGCAGTGTATTACTGTAGCTTTATCAGACGAAGTTTTATAGGTTACGAGGAGAAAAAGATGAGTCATAATGTATATAAGGTTGCAATACAAATGGCACGAACAGTCCCTTCCCTGAAAGAAGAAACGGGAGTGACGGGCTATCATATTTTATACGGATATTCACTTCTTTTTCAGATGGATGAGAAGACTCTGAATCTTTTATTTTCAGAAGAAGAAAGGGCTGATATTGAAAAAGCACGGAAGGTCCTGGAAGAAAATGAGATTTTGTATAGCTATGCAAAAGCAAGAATACCAACTTTATTTCCATTGCTGGGGGAGGATTCGTGGGTAAACGTAGATCAACTTTTTAAAGGGTGGAGAATGTCGGGGATGCCGTTTTCTTCAGGAGAGTTGATGAGAGAGCTGCTGAAAAGTGGAAAAATAGAATTAAACTGGTTTAAAAAAGAAACGGATCAGGAAAAATATTTTAAATGTCTGCATGAATTAAAGCAGGAAAAAGAAAATAGGATGAAAGCTCAGAAAGACAAGGCATCAGAATCAGATAAGACATCAGAATCAGACAAGGCATCAGGATTAGACGAGGCATCAGGATCAGAGAAGTCAGTAGAATTAAAAGAGACGTCAGGATCAGAAAAGATAGAGAATGCGGAAAAAGACAATCATCCCGGAGTGAAAAAATCACCAGAGACGGAAAAGATAGATTTCCGACAATTATCAGTGAAATATCAGCAGTTGACAAGCCGTCTGCTGGATACTGTTAAGGGCCAGGACGAAGCAGTAATGGAATTTGTTCAGGGCTGCTTTCGAGGGGAGGTATTTCATATCCTGGAAAAAAGAAAAAGACCTGCGGCAGTGTTCTTATTTGCAGGGCCTCCGGGAGTTGGAAAGACTCTTCTTGCAGAGACAGGAGCAGAGTATCTCGGAAAAAAGACGATTGTATTTAATATGAGCGAATATTCAAATCCATCTTCCATTACCGAACTGATGGGAAGTTCTAAAAAAATTTTCGGGAGCGGAAGAGGGGCGGCTTGTAAGGTTCGTGAGGAAAAATCCGGATGGAATCTTGATCTTTGATGAGATAGAAAAAGCGGACAGAAAAGTGATTCACTTATTTTTGCAGATTCTTGACCGGGGACTTTTACATAATGATTTTCTGGATCAGGACGAGGATTTTTCAGAAAGTATTATCATTTTTACATCGAATGCAGGAAAAGCGTTGTATGAAGATGGGACGAGCAGTGACTATACAAGGATGCCTAAGAGCGTTCTGCTTGATGCCATCAGGAAAGATAAAAATCCATATACCGGGGAGCAGCTTTTCCCCGAGGCAATCTGTTCCAGGATTGCCTCAGGGAATATCATTATGTTCAACCATCTCAAAACCAGACATCTTGTGAAAATGATAGAGACACAGTTCGCAGAAGTAAGCAGGGCAGTTGAGCAGAGGCTGGGGTATCAGATTACTTATGATAAAGATCTGTCGTTATTGTTTCTATATCATTATGGCGGACTGACAGATGCAAGAATTGCATCTGCACAGGGAAAGAATTTTCTTGAGAGGGAGATCTTTGAATTATCGAGACAGTTAGGAAATCAAAAAGCATTGATGGATCAGGTAGAAAATGTACATTTTAAAATTAATAAAAAAGAAATGCCGGCGGAGATTTTAAAACTGTTTGTAAATGAAAAAAGAGCGAAAGTCCTTGTGATGTGTACGAATGAGGAATTTTCGTATTTTAATGAAGTGAACAAAATCGCAGAAATGATCAGAGTCAGCGAAAGGAAAGAGGCAGAAAAATTACTGTACACAGATGTGGCAATGGTGCTGATTGATCCATACTACGGAGAAAATAAAGAACATGAGAGTGGCGTAAGTATTGATGATATGTATTCTGAGGGAATGTCATTTTTTACAGAACTGATAGAATCAGAAATAAATCTTCCAATCTATTTTATTGAATTTGAAAAAATTTTTTCGGTGGTTGATAAAAATTCGCTCTATCAACGAGGTATGGCAGGAATTGTTCCTGTTAATCCATTGGCTCCGGAAACTGTGGAGCGACAGATTGATCAGATACTGGAAGAGATTTTTATGGAGGAAAAGAGCAGAGAGTTTGCCAAAAGAGGTTATGTGCTTGATTTCAATACAGCACAGATTCTTTCATCAGATGAAAAGAGATTATTTATTCAGTATCATGATCTGAAAAAGAGGATGGCTGTGGATATGGACAGCCAGAGTGCGATCATGAAGGATGCCCAGCGTCCGACAACAAAATTCTCAGAAGTGATCGGGGCAGAGAATGCGAAGACAGAGCTTGCCTGGTTTACAGAATTTTTAAAGAACCCGAAAAAGTATTCCATGGAAGGACGCAGACTTCCCAAAGGGGTGCTTCTGTATGGACCACCGGGTACCGGAAAGACGATGCTTGCCAGGGCTATGGCAGGGGAGTCAGATGTTGCATTTCTTGAGACCAGTGCCACGCAGTTTATGAATTCATATGTCGGAAAGAGTGAGGAAAATATCCGGCGGTTGTTCAGGACTGCAAGAAAATATGCTCCGGCGATCATATTTATTGATGAGATTGATGCAATCGCAAAGGAACGAACAGGAGATACGACCAGCCAGCACACGGAGTCCATGCTGAATACGTTGTTGACGGAAATGGATGGATTTCGCGAAAATGTGAAAGAACCGGTTTTTGTTCTTGCAGCAACAAATTATGATCTGGATGGAAGTGTATCTGGTAAGAAACGAAGGATAGATCCGGCTTTGCTCCGAAGATTTGATAATCGGATTTATGTGGATCTTCCAAATGAGGAAGAACGTAAGCAGTATTTGGAATTGAAGTTGAATCAAAAAGGAAAGAATAAAATTTCAGAAGATATTATTTCTAATCTGGCGGCAAGAACAACGGGGCAGAGTATTGCAATTCTTCAAAATGTCATAGAACTTGCGATGCGGAATGCTGCAAAGGCAGGAACAGAGTTGTCAGGAGAGAGGCTTCTGGATGCATTAGAAGAATATAATTATGGAGAGAAAAAGACCTGGGAGCAAGGCTATTATGAGTCCGTGGCAATCCATGAGTCAGGTCATGCTTATGCTGCGTGGTGTGCCGGGGAGAAGCCGTCTTATGTGATGATCGTATCACGTGGAAATTTTGGCGGATATATGCAGCATGAAAATTCCGAAAATAAGCCGAATTATTCCAGGGAGGATCTGCTGGGAAAGATCAGAACGTCACTGGCGGGAAGAGCCGCAGAAAAGGTATTTTTTGGAAGAGAGGCATCACTGAATACAGGTGCTTCAAGTGATTTACGTTCAGCAACAGATATGGCTATGCGGGTGATCGCAACCTATGGTATGGATGAAGAGAATCTTGTCTGCCTGTCTCCGGAGCAAATTCTTAATACAACACTGGCAAAAGAATTTATTGAGCGGACAAACCGGCTCTTGAAAGAGCAGATGAAAGAGACGGAAAATCTGATCTGTTCCGGGCGTGAGAAAGTGGAAGCACTTGCGAAGAAACTTCTTGAACAAAATCATCTGACGCAGAATGAGATTCAAGATATATTTGATGAAACCTGAGAACTGAATACAATAAATAAGATGTCGGGGTCAAAAGCCCCCGACTTTGATGCCTACGGATTGCTCCGTGCTACGCACTCCCACAATCCTACCCGATATGAGCATAAAAATAATGTAACTGTTCAGAGCCAACCTCCAAAATGCTACGCATTTCGTCGGTGTGGCGTATCCGCCAAATAAAATTTCAAAAACAGTCTTAAAAATGCAAGCATTTTACACCTGTTTTATGAAATTTTGCTTGGCTCTGAACAGTTACAAAATAATTATAAATTTAGTCAGTGAACATTTTAGATCCCATCCACTGTACCATATGATCTACCATTCTGGTATCAGGATCGATCAGGACACAGGCGTTCTGCTGCTTATAGGAGATCATGATCGCATAAGTCTTTTCTGAGGAGCGACCGGAGGAAAAATCATAAGTCTTTTCCGGCCGGTAAGAATCCATACGGTGTGAATCTTTTGGAGCAATGATCTCGGCAGTCTGGATATCTAAAGTCATCTTTGGCTTTCTTCTTGATTTATTGTAGATTGCATCGATCTGAAGGTCATGATTTAAAATGGTATATTCATATTCTACACTTAACTGCGGAGAAATGAAATAGTAAGCGATCAATGCGATCAATGCACCTGCAATGAAAGAGAAAACTCCAAAGAACATTGTCCCCAAAACTGCAATCAGAACTGCAAGGAGAAAAGCACCACCAAGCAGGATATAATAAAGCGGTTTCGTTCTGCAGGATACAAGCTGTTCGTATAAAGCGTCATTCATATTTATGATTTCCTTTCTGAATGGAGATAATTCATTACCATAGTTGCAATTTTGAACGTCATGGCATCTTCAAAGCACCTTAGATCAAGACCGGTCCGCTTCTGAATCTGCTCCAGACGATAGATCAGGGTATTCCGGTGCATATGAAGCTGACGGGCAGTTTCTGCAATATTCAGATTGTTCTGAAGAAAGCGGTTTACCGCAAGCGTAGTCTCTTCGTCAAAGCCATCGGGAACTTCCTCACCAAAAATCTCCGAAAGAAAGCTTTCGCATAAAGATACCGGAAGTTGATAGATCAGGCGTCCGATTCCAAGCTCATTATACGGAAATACGATCTGTTCAGAGTAAAAAAGCTCACCGACCTTCAACGCTAAAGTACTTTCACGGAAAGCACCGGGCAGTTCGGCAAGATTTTCAATCACGCCACTGTAGGCAATCTGAACGTGGGCGAGAGCCTCGGTATTGAGCGTATCTACGATGATATGGGCGGTTTTTCGGATCTCATCTTCGGAAGAGGCTGACCTGACCGGGTGAAGGATAGAAAGTATATCCTTGCTGACCGGAACAAGATAGGTTTTTGCTCTGCGGGGAAAAAGATTTCTCAGGATCTCAATGATCGTATCAGTGAGTTCTTTTGTCTTCAGCAGATAGATCACCCGCTTTTCTTCAACCGGGATATGAAGACGTCCGGCACGCTCGTAAATATCATAAGCCGGAATACCGTTCTTCATCAGGCTCAGAAGAAAATCATTTTTATTATATTTTTCACGATAAGCAGTACAAAGACAGCGGATCTGCTCCAGGGCAGTAGCAGTCTCTTCAGGGGTATCAGCGGTGATCTGCATTGTCAGTCCGGTGAGACGCTTTAATTCGCTGAGTGCTTTTGTAAGTTCCGGGGTCTGTTCCATGAATTTTCTCCAAAATAAATTAAATGATGTCGGGGGTAAATAGCCCAGTGTAAAAAATCTGTGCTGTGCAGATCTTTTTACAGAATAATAAAAAGGGTTGCACTTAATAAGTACAACCCCCTCATTTTATACTATTAGTTTGTAATAGTCAACTCAGTCTCTTTGTCGAATACGTGGATCTTCTCCATATCAAGAGCGAATACAGCTTTATCACCTGTTCTGAGTGTTGTACGTGGGTTAACACGTGCTGTCATCTGAGTTCCCTCGATATCGAAGTACAGGAATACTTCAGCTCCAAGAAGCTCGTATACTTTGATCGTAGATTCGATCACGCTGTCAGCAGAGTTGTTGATGAATGCCTGAGAATCATGAACATCTTCAGGACGGATTCCAAGAACAACTGTCTTTCCATCATAACCGCCTTCGATCAGTGCTTTCTTTTTGGAAGCAGGAACTTTCAGTACATGCTTTCCAACTGTAAGAGTAACATCCTCTCCATTTACTGCACACTTGGCATCCATGAAGTTCATCTGCGGAGATCCGATGAATCCGGCAACGAACAGGTTGCAAGGTGTATTGTAAAGTGCCTGAGGTGTATCTACCTGCTGAACAACTCCGTCTTTCATAACAACGATTCTTGTTCCGAGTGTCATAGCCTCTGTCTGGTCATGAGTAACGTAGATGATCGTTGCACCAAGATTCTCATGAAGCTTGGAAATCTCGATACGCATCTGAACTCTCAGCTTTGCATCCAGGTTGGAAAGAGGCTCGTCCATAAGGAATACCTTAGGATTACGAACGATAGCACGACCCATGGCAACACGCTGTCTCTGTCCACCGGAAAGAGCCTTCGGCTTACGGTCAAGAAGTTTCTCAAGGTCGAGGATTCTTGCTGCTTCTCTGACCTTTTTGTCGATCTCAGCCTTCGGAACTTTACGAAGTTTCAGTCCGAATGCCATATTATCATATACTGTCATGTGAGGATACAGAGCGTAGTTCTGGAATACCATTGCGATATCACGGTCTTTTGCCTCAACATTGTTCATTACTTTTCCGTCGATCTTGAATGTTCCGTCTGAGATATCTTCCAGTCCGGCGATCATACGAAGAGTTGTAGATTTACCACATCCTGAAGGTCCTACAAAGATGATAAACTCTTTGTCTGCGATCTCAAGGTTGAAATCTTTTACTGCGTGGAATCCGTTAGGATAAATTTTCTGGATACCCTTAAGGGATAAACTTGCCATTTTGAGTGCCTCCTTAAATCAATGAAATACTAAATAACTCATAGAGTCAGTATAAACCTGATTTATTTTCAGGGCAATGTAACGAGTAACTAAAAAAGGAAAGTAAAATTGTACAATTCAACCATACAAGAGTTGAAAAAAAGAAAGAACCGTTATATAATCATACCGATGAAGAAGGGGAGCTGGCTGAAGCCGGCTGAGAGGAGACTGACTGGTTTCGACCCGCAACCTGATTTGGATAATGCCAACGTAGGGAAATAGCGAAAAAGCAGCAGAGATTCCCCTATGGGAGTCTCTTTTTTCTATCTTTTGCCCCCGACATCATTTCATACAAGTAGGAGGAACTGATAAAATGCAGAAGAACAGGACAACGCATAGTACAACGGCAAAACTGGCGGTTGCAGGTCTGCTGACAGCGGCAGCCGTTGCGGGCAGTCTGCTCAGCGTGCCGGTAGCAGGAAGTAAGTGTGCACCGGTACAGCATATGGTAAATGTATTTGCCGCAGTAATACTTGGACCATGGTGGGGAGTGGGGATCGCATTTTGTGCGAGCTTTCTGAGAAATCTCATGGGAATTGGAAGCCTGCTTGCTTTTCCGGGCAGTATGGTAGGGGCATTGTGCTGTGGAATCGTTTATCATTTTACAAAACGGCTGGATGTAACATGTATCGCAGAAGCACTTGGGACAGGAGTACTGGGAGGACTTGCAGCTTATCCGGTGGCAAAGCTTCTAATGGGGCTTGAGCCGGGAGGCTTTACGGTTTATATGATTCCATTTTTTATTTCCACGCTTGCAGGAAGTATTTTAGCGTATATCGTCCTTCGGGTTCTTGAAAAAAGCCATGTCCTGGAGCAGATGAGGGAGAATTAATAAATGGAAAAGAATGTAAAAGTACACTGCCTTACCAATCCGGTTACGATGCAAAGTGTGGCGAATGTACTTCTGGCTGCAGGCGGAAGTGCAGTCATGGCACAGGATGAACAGGAAGTGGAAGAGATCACGGCGATCTGTCAGGCCACTTTACTGAATACCGGTGTGCCGGACGAAAGAAAGATCAGATCCTGTATTCTTGCCGGAAAATGTGCGAACAGACTGGGGCATCCGGTAGTGCTGGATCCGGTCGGTGCAGGGGCCAGCAAATTCCGGAGAAAGAAGATCGGACAGCTTCTGCAATCGGTCGTTCCTTCTATTATAAGATGCAATCAGGAAGAAGCGTCTGCATTATTGCGTGCAGAGGATGAAAAGGAATTTCTGGTTTTAGGAACTGAAAGGCAGAAAATAGAAGGAACGGCAGAAAGCTGTCAGCAGGATGGTGATGCAGTATTTTCAGGAATTCAGAGTGGTGGAGTAGAAAGCTCACTGGAACTGGAGCTGGAAAAAGCCCGGAGGCTGGCAGTCAGACTGGCAAAAAAATATCGTTGTACGGTTTGTATGACCGGGGAGCAGGATGTGATCTCTGATGGAGAACGAGTGAAAGTTATCTCAGGAGGGGATGGACGAATCTGCAGAATTACCGGAAGCGGCTGTATGCTTTCCGCATTATGTGCATTAAAATGCGGAGACGGAACAGACTCTTTTGAGGCCGCGGCTGAAGCGGCTGAAACATGGCGGCACTGTGCGGAAAGAGCCGGGGAGACTGTGGATGAAAAAGAGGAAGGAATAGGAAGTTTTCAGATAAGGCTGCTGGATGCTTTGTCATTGAAGATGGAAATGGAGCGAGGCAGGAGAATGGAGGTGCAGAGCAGGATGAAACAGAACAAAAAAAGATATATTTCACCGGAGCAGCTCAGGCTTTATGCGGTGACAGACAGAAAATGGCTCGCGGAAGGCGAGACACTGGAGACAGTAGTGGAGACACTGGTGCGTTCAGGCGTGACGTGTGTACAGCTCCGGGAGAAACACGCTTCGGATGAAGAAATTATTTCAGAAGGAAAGAAATTAAATGAGATCTGTAGAAAGCACCATGTGCCATTGATTGTAAATGACCGGCCGGATCTTGCCAAAAAGATCGGTGCAGCCGGAGTTCATGTGGGGCTGTCTGATATGGGAATTGAAAAGGCGAGAGAACTGCTGGGAGAAGATTTTATTATCGGGGGCAGTGCCCATAATGTAAAAGAAGCTCTGCAGGCACAAAAGGCAGGTGCAGACTACATTGGATGCGGTGCAGTCTTTGGAAGTCAGACCAAGTCAGATGTGACGACTCTTGCGAAAGAGGAACTGTGTGCAATCTGCGAGGCAGTGGAGATCCCGGTTGTAGCCATCGGCGGAATCACCGCAGAAAATATAAAAGAACTGACTGGAACAGGCATTGACGGAGTAGCTGTAGTGAGCGGATTATTTGCAGCAAAAGACAAGCCGGAGATGGTGCGACGTTTTTTGAAAGCATTTGAAATGAAAAAGGTGCTTACCATCGCAGGAAGTGACTGCAGTGGAGGAGCAGGAATCCAGGCAGATCTTAAGACAATGGCAGCCAATGGTGTGTATGGAATGAGTGCTGTCATGGCATTGACGGCACAGAATACCACCGGAGTACAGGGAATCATGGAAGTGACACCGGAGTTTGCCGGGCAGCAGATAGACAGTATTTTTACAGATATTCGCCCGGATGCTGTGAAGATCGGAATGCTTTCTTCCGGGGAAATCATTCATGTTGTGGCAGAAAAGCTGAAAGAATATCAGGCAGAGCATATCGTTCTTGATCCGGTGATGGTATCAACCAGTGGTCATCGGCTGATACAGAAAGATGCGGAGCAATCTCTGAAGAAAGAGCTTTTTCCGCTGGCGGAGCTGATCACACCGAATATCCCGGAGGCAGAGGTGCTTAGCGGAAGGAAGATTAAAAATGCACAGGATATGGAGTCAGCAGCGGAAAAGATTGTAGAGGAGTATGGCTGTGCAGTTTTATTGAAAGGTGGTCATCGGATCAACGATGCAAATGATTTCCTCTGTACGGGGGAGAAAAAAGTCTGGATCTGTGGTGAGCGGGTGGAAAATCCCAATACCCACGGAACCGGTTGTACTCTTTCCAGTGCGATCGCCTCGAATCTTGCAAAAGGTGCAGGAATGGAAGAGGCGGTGCAGAAGGCAAAAGAATATCTGACGGAGGCATTAAAAGAACAACTGGATTTAGGAGCAGGTTCGGGACCGATGGATCATACACTGGGAAAAATAATTTTTGAATAAGTAGTTCTAAAGAAAAAATCAGAGACAAATAAGCAGAAAAGGAGAGGAAAAATGGCAGAATATACGACGCAGATGGATGCGGCAAGGAAGGGAATCATCACAGAGCAGATGAAGATCGTGGCAGAAAAGGAATTTATGCCGGTAGAAAAATTAAGAGAACTGGTGGCTGAGGGAAAAGTAGCAATCTGTGCGAACAAATTACATAAGTCATTGGATCCGGAAGGGGTAGGAAGTATGCTCCGTACCAAGATCAATGTCAATCTTGGAGTATCAAGAGACTGTAAAGATTATGATATAGAGATGCAGAAGGTCATGAGTGCGGTCAATCTCGGGGCTGAGGCGATCATGGATCTTTCCAGCCACGGGAATACGCAGCCGTTCCGTCAGAAGCTGACAAGCGAGTGTCCGGCAATGATTGGAACCGTTCCGGTTTATGACAGTGTGATTCATTATCAGAGAGATCTGTCAGAGCTGACGGCAAAAGATTTTGTGGATGTTGTACGTCTGCACGCACAGGACGGAGTAGATTTTGTGACGCTGCACTGCGGAATTACAAGAAAGACGATCGATCAGATCAAGAAGCATAAAAGAAAGATGAATATCGTCAGTCGTGGCGGAAGTCTTGTCTTTGCGTGGATGAGCATGACAGGAGAAGAAAATCCATTTTATGAATATTATGATGAAATCCTTGATATTTGTGAAGAATATGATGTGACAATCTCACTGGGAGATGCGTGCAGACCGGGATGCCTGGCAGATGCGACCGATGTATGTCAGATTGAGGAGCTTGTCCGCCTGGGTGAGCTGACAAAGCGTGCCTGGGATCATAATGTGCAGGTTATGGTAGAAGGACCGGGACATGTGCCGTTGGATCAGGTAGCAGCCAATATGAAAGTTCAGCAGACGATCTGTATGGGAGCACCGTTCTACGTACTTGGACCATTGGTTACGGATATTGCACCGGGGTACGATCACATTACGGCAGCAATCGGTGGTGCTGTGGCAGCAATGAACGGAGCAGCATTCCTTTGTTACGTTACACCGGCAGAGCATCTTGCCCTTCCAAATGTTGAGGATGTAAAGCAGGGAATTATTGCATCAAAGATTGCAGCTCATGCAGCAGATATAGCCAAGGGAATCCCACATGCAAGAGATATTGATGATAAGATGGCCGATGCACGCCGGGTACTGGATTGGGATGCACAGTTTGAATGTGCATTAGATCCGGAAACTGCAAAAGCAATCCGGGATGACCGTCTGCCGGAAGATGACCACAGCGATACATGCAGTATGTGCGGTAAATTCTGTGCAGTCCGCAGTATGAATAAGGCACTGGCAGGAGAACATATTGACATTCTGTAAGAACAAACATAGTGGTATTTTGTAAAAACAATCATATTGATATTCTGTAAGAATGGGCGGGTTGACCTTTATGGGGCAATCCGCTACAATATTTTAGAAGACAGGATTTATAAATATCAGAAGAAAAGAGGAAATTATTATGGCAAATCCAGTAGTTACATTTGAAATGGAAAATGGCGATATTATGAAAGCAGAACTGTATCCGGAGATCGCACCGAATACAGTGAATAATTTTGTATCTCTCGTAAAAAAAGGTTTTTATGACGGACTGATCTTTCATCGTGTGATCAGCGGATTTATGATTCAGGGGGGATGCCCGGACGGAACCGGAATGGGCGGTCCGGGATATTCGATCAAAGGTGAGTTTGCACAGAATGGTGTGACGAATGATCTCGCACATGATGCCGGAGTCCTTTCCATGGCACGTGCAATGCATCCGGATTCAGCAGGAAGCCAGTTCTTTATCATGCATAAGAAAGCACCGCATCTGGATGGAGCTTATGCCGCATTTGGTAAGATTACAGAGGGAATGGATGTTGTGAACAAGATTGCTGAGACAGCAACCGATTACAGTGACCGTCCGCTGGAGAAGCAGGTTATGAAAAAAGTGACTGTGGAGACATTTGGAGAAGAGTATCCTGAGCCGGAGACAGTATAATCCCACGATATGCGAATATTGGGCAGGATTGTGGGAGTGCGTAGTGCGAAACAATCCGTTGGCATCATTGTTGGGGGCTTTTGCTCCCAACATCTTATTATTTTTATAAAATTATTAGCACTCCATTTAAAAGAGTGCTAATTTTCTATTGACTTTTAAATTTTGCTGTACTAGAATGTCCATTAGGTAATAAATATGCTATGTAAAAGCATGCAGAAAGAATACAAAAGGATCACAGATTGTGAACAAATAAAAAAGGAGTGCAGTAAAATGGCAGTTAAGAAAGGTACTTTATCAATCGACAGCGAAAATATTTTCCCGATTATTAAGAAATGGGTTTATTCGGATCATGATATTTTTGTCCGTGAGCTGGTGTCCAACGGATGTGATGCGATCACCAAGCTGAAAAAGCTGGATATGATGGGCGAGTATGAACTCCCGGAGGGTTATAAGCCAAAGATTGAAGTCATTGTCAATCCGGAAGAGAAGACGATGAAATTTATTGATAACGGACTTGGAATGACAGCGGAAGAAGTAGAAGAGTATATTACGCAGATTGCATTTTCAGGTGCAACGCAGTTCCTTGAGAAGTATAAAGACAAGACGACAGAGGATGATATGATCGGTCATTTCGGACTTGGATTCTACTCCGCATTTATGGTAGCAGATGAAGTTCAGATTGATACACTTTCCTATAAAGAAGGTGCAAAACCGGTTCACTGGGCAAGTGAAGGTGGTACAGAGTATGAGATGCAGGAAGGCAGCAGAACGACCGTTGGAAGTGAGATCACTCTGTATCTGAATGAAGACAGCCTGGAATTTGCAAATGAATACCGTGCAAGAGAAGTGCTTGAGAGATACTGCTCTTTTATGCCGGTAGAGATCTTCCTTTCCAGAGCAAATGCAGAACCGGAGTATGATACCATTGATGAAGCTGATGTACTCGATACAGATACCGTTGTTGAGCATATCACAGAAGAGCCAAAGGAAGGCGAAGAGGGTGAGCCAAAGCAGAAGGCAAAGATTGTAAGACGCCCGGTTTCCATCAGCGATATCCATCCGCTGTGGACAAAAAATCCGAGTGAGTGTACGAAGGAAGAATATATTGAGTTCTACCGCAAGGTATTTATGGACTACAAAGAACCATTATTCTGGATCCACTTAAATATGGATTATCCATTTAATTTAAAGGGAATCCTTTATTTCCCGAAGATCAATACAGAGTATGAATCTATTGAAGGAAAGATCAAACTGTATAACAACCAGGTATTTATTGCCGATAATATTAAAGAAGTGATTCCGGAGTTCCTGATGGTACTGAAAGGAGTCATTGATTGCCCGGATCTGCCGCTGAATGTATCAAGAAGTGCATTGCAGAATGATGGATTCGTAAATAAAGTTGCGGATTATATTTCTAAGAAAGTAGCAGATAAACTCAATGGCATGTTTAAGACAGACCGTGAGAATTATGAAAAATACTGGGACGATATCAGTCCGTTCATCAAGTTTGGATGCCTGAAAGATGAAAAATTCGGTGAGAAGATGAAAGATTCCATGCTTTATAAGAATCTTGAGCATAAGTATCTGACACTGGAAGATATCATCAAAGAAGCCAAAGGCGAGGCTGAGGTGGAAGAAGCTGCAAAAGAAGAGGCTGCAAAGAATGAAGAGTCAAAAGCAGGAAATACTGAGGCAGAAGCAAAGTCAGAAGAGGCAGAATCCACGGATGCAGATGCTGAAAAAGAGCCGGAGAAGACAAGGATTTTCTATGTAACCGATGAGGTACAGCAGAGCCAGTATATCAATATGTTCAAGGCACAGGGACAGGATGCGATCATCCTGACGCACAATATTGATTCTGCATTTATCACTTATCTGGAGCAGAAGCATCAGGAAGTTCAGTTCTTAAGAATTGATGCAGATGTGCATGATTCTCTGAAAGATGAAGTGGCAGAAGATGAGAAAGAAGCATTCCAGAAGACAGCAGAAAGTCTGGTGGAGATCTTCAGAAAAGAGCTTGGTAATGATAAGCTGGAAGTAAAAGTTGAAAAGCTGAAAGATGATAAGGTTGCATCAATGGCAGTTCTGTCAGAAGAGAACAGAAGAATGCAGGAGATGATGAAGATGTATGGCATGAGCGGAATGGATCCGTCTATGTTTGGCAGTCAGGCAACGCTGGTACTGAATGCAAATCATCCACTGGTACAGTTCCTTGTAGAGCATAAGCGGAGCAAGAATGTACCGGTCATCTGCAAGCAGTTGTATGATCTTGCAATGCTGGCACATAAGCCGTTAAGTCCGGAAGAAATGACAGCATTTGTTCAGAGAAGTAATGAGATTATGATGTTACTGACAAAGTAATACCTGTTTAAATTTGTAGTTGTTTGGGAGATACGCTTGTAAAGAAAAAGACTTCTTTGTGACGAATCGGACGCGGAAAGCAGG
>ERZ791903.41-NODE-41-length-188645-cov-46.792667_pt1 | contig 188645 bp, 140 predicted proteins | sample MGYA00510148_ERZ791903 | MGnify/ENA primary metagenome ERZ791903 (study PRJEB30046, sample SAMN00792080) | human gut metagenome | study: EMG produced TPA metagenomics assembly of the A metagenome-wide association study of gut microbiota in type 2... | reverse complement strand
TGGCGTTTACACGCTTTCCAGGCGTGCCTCTTCAACCACTCGAGCATCTCTCCTTATTTCGGGCTACACAATACTATCTTTTTTAAAATCGGGTGCAAATTACAAAGAAAATCGGGAATTGCAAGCGATTTCAGCTACAAATGTATTCTTTTTTTTCGTCTTACGTAGAATTAACCCTGTCATTATTGGAATTACTCATCAAAATTAATAAACTTTAAAAACTTATTCAGCCATTTTGAACACTTTTAAAGCATTATTGGTCGTGATTCTGTCTATGTATTCAAAATCCACAGCATAGATTTCAGCAAGTTTCATAGCTACATTCTTTATATAAGAAGACTCGTTCCGTCTTCCCCTAAAAGGCACTGGAGCCAAATAAGGAGAGTCTGTTTCAAGGACAATTCTATCCAAAGGCAGATGCGTCAAAATTTCGGGCAAACTACTCTTCTTGAATGTAACAACTCCATTTATTCCAAAGACAAAACGCGAATACTCCAACACCTTCTCAGCCTCTTCTAAAGTTCCCGTAAAACTATGGAAGACCCCACTTAACTCAGTCGTTTTGTAAGGCTCCATCACTTCAAACAACTCAGGAAAAGCTTCACGACAATGCAGCACCAAAGGCAAATGATATTCTAATGCCCACTGAACCTGTATATCCAATGCTTTCTGCTGTTCTTTCAAATAGGTTTTATCCCAATACAAATCCATCCCCACCTCCCCTATAGCAATAAAAGGATGCCCATCGGAGAATATTTTTTTCATTTCATGAATACGGAACAATGAATCTGCATCAACAGAAGTAGGATGAAATCCGATCATTGGAAAACAATATCCCTGATATGCCGTGCAAACACTCAGCATCGCCTCTATAGTAGTATCATCAATATTAGGCATGAGAACTTTAGAAACTCCAGCAGCCTTGGCACGTTCTATCACCGCCGGCAAATCTTCCGTAAATTCTTCGGCAAACAAATGAGAATGTGTATCAATCATATCACACTTTCCTATTCATTAAATGACAAACAAAAGATTTCAACTCTTCTTTTTTCCCGGAAGGCATAGCTATACTTTCCAATAAAGAAAGTCCTTCAGCATAATAAGCATTAATTTTCTCTTCACAAATCCTGCCGATGCCAATCTTATCATAAAGTTCTGTCACAGCCTTTATCTTTTCCTCCGGATAGAAATCAGTAGATGAAATCCATTTTTCCAATTCTTTCCGTTGATGTCCGTCGGCCAAAGTTAAGGCATTAATCAGCATAAACGTTTTTTTATTACACAAGATATCCCCTCCAATATTCTTTCCAAATACTTTCGGATTCCCATATACATCCAGAAAATCATCCTGTAATTGAAATGCTAATCCCATTTTAATACCGAAATCGTATAATTTTTGTGCATCCTCTTCCGAAGCATCCCCTAACACCGCACCAATTTTTAAAGCGGCAGACAAAAGTACCGATGTCTTCAAACGAATCATCTCAATATATTCAGATACGGTAACATCACTACGTGTCTCAAATTCCATATCCCACTGCTGCCCCTCACAAATTTCCAAAGCTGTCTGACTGAAAATATCCATTACTTGCTTTAAATAGCTATCCGGACAATTATTCATCAGCCGATAAGCCAATACCAACATGGCGTCTCCTGAAAGAATAGCCGTATTTTCATCCCAAACCTTATGCACTGTAGGCTTATTTCTGCGCATATCCGCACGATCCATCAAATCATCATGCAACAATGTATAATTATGATAAGTTTCTATACCTGCCGCCTGTGATAAAATATCATCCACATTTTCTTTATAAAGCTGATAAGACAGCAACATCAAGACAGGACGTATACGTTTGCCACCTAATGAAAGGACATATTCTATAGGAGCATATAACCCTTTCGGTTCACGCATATAGGGCATTGTAGCAAGGTAGGTATTTACCTTATCTAATAATTGTTCTGCAGAAAAAGCCATAAGATTGTTTTAATTAAGGGATTATTAGAAAAAGAGGCTGCCTCAAAGCAGCCTCTCAATTAAGATATTGAAGTATTTTTATTACTGTAATTTGAAAGTTACAGGCACTGTATATTTCACACGTACAGCCTTACCACGTTGTTTTCCAGGTTTCCATTTCGGCATGGTCTTGATTACGCGGAGAGCTTCCTTATCCAAGTAGGGGTCTACACTACGTACAACCACCGGGTCAACGATAGAACCGTCCTTATTAACGACAAACTGAACGATAACCTTACCTTGTACACCATTTTCCTGAGAAATAGTGGGATATTTAATATTCTTACCTAAGAATTTCAAACATTCAGCCATACCCCCAGGGAATTCAGGCATTTCTTCTACTACTTGGAAAATTTGTTGTTCTTCGGGTTCTTCTTCTTCAACTTCAACCGGAACGTATTTAACTTCTACTGCCTGACCGGTTTCTTCTGAAGCCTGAATAGTCGTTTCTTCTACTTTAGCATCGTTTTCAACGATCTGAAGCACTTCTTCTACTTTAGGAGCTTCGGGAGGAGGAGGAGCTTGTTTTTGTTCCTGTTCCGTAATAGGGATAATTTCTTCTTCAAATACGACATCAGTTATACCTGTATCCGTAGTCACTTGCTTGTCGCGATCAGTCCATTCGAAAGCTACAAACATGAGAGCAAGGATAAACACATAACCGATAAGCAGCCAGGTACTCTTTTTACCTTCGAGATCTGCTTTAGGCGATTTTTTAACTTCCATAAATTGTGTTTTAAAAATTAAGTGTTTCTCACTGAGGGCAAATGTAACACAAATCTTTTAAATAAAAAGTATTTTCACATGAAAAATATGCTAATTCATTTTATTTTCATCCGATTTCATAGACATACACCCAACTTTTATCTATCTTTGAAGCGTTTTTAATAGTCACCTATACATTAATTATATATGAAGAAAATAACTATTGCCATTGACGGTTATTCATCATGTGGAAAAAGCACTATGGCCAAAGACTTGGCACGTGAAATAGGATATATCTATATTGATAGCGGTGCCATGTATCGTGCTGTTACATTATATAGTCTACAGAAAGGGTTCTTTTCGGAAAAAGGTATCGACACCGAAGCGTTAAAAACAGCAATGCCCGATATACATATTTCATTCCGGTTGAATCCGGAAACACAACGTCCCATGACTTTTCTGAACGATACAAATGTAGAGGATGCCATCCGCAGCATGGAGGTTTCTTCTCATGTAAGCCCTATCGCCGCCTTGGGCTTTGTACGTGAGGCTTTGGTAAAACAACAACAGGAAATGGGAAAGGCCAAAGGAATTGTCATGGACGGAAGGGACATTGGAACCGTTGTTTTCCCCGATGCCGAACTGAAAATATTTGTAACCGCCTCGGCTGCCATACGTGCACAGCGCCGTTATGATGAATTGAGGAGTAAAGGGCAAGAGGCCTCTTATGAAAAAATTCTGGAAAATGTGGAAGAACGTGACCGTATAGACCAAACCCGTGAAGTCGGTCCGTTACGACAAGCGGATGACGCTATCTTATTAGACAACAGCCACATGAGCATTGCCGAACAGAAAGAGTGGCTGACCGAAAAATTTCAAGCAGCTATAAATGGTTAACATAGAGATAGACGAAGGATCTGGGTTCTGCTTTGGAGTCACTACGGCCATCCGTAAAGCAGAAGAAGAACTGGCAAAAGGAAACACTCTTTATTGCCTGGGAGACATTGTACACAACGGACAGGAATGTGAACGACTAAAAAAAATGGGGCTTATCACAATCAACCACGAAGAGTTTGCCCAATTACACGATGCCAAAGTACTGTTACGTGCACATGGAGAACCTCCTGAAACATACGCTATAGCCCGTACCAACAACATCGAGATCATTGACGCCACCTGTCCAGTAGTATTACGTCTTCAAAAGCGCATCAAACAGGAGTATGATAATGTTCCGGCAAGTCAAGACACACAAATCGTGATTTATGGCAAAAACGGTCATGCCGAAGTACTGGGGCTGGTAGGCCAAACTCATGGAAAAGCAATTGTCATAGAAACACCTGCTGAAGCTGCTCATTTAGACTTCACTAAAGACATACGCTTGTACTCCCAGACAACCAAATCTCTGGAAGAATTCTGGCAAATCATAGAATATATCAAGGAACACATTTCACCCGATGCCACTTTTGAATATTACGACACAATCTGCCGGCAAGTGGCCAACCGGATGCCTAACATCCGCAAATTTGCAGCAGCGCATGATCTGATCTTTTTTGTCTGCGGACGAAAAAGTTCAAACGGAAAGATCTTATATCAAGAATGCAAAAAGATTAATCCGAATTCATACCTCATTGACCAGCCGGAAGAAATAGACCGGAACTTGCTCGAGAACGTCCGTTCCATCGGCATTTGTGGAGCAACTTCCACCCCCAAATGGTTGATGGAAGAATGTAAAAAAGCAATCTTAAACGAAAAATAGACCAATAAAAAATAGAAAATTATCGTTGTCCAACTGATAATTTGTTAACTTTGCGACATAAAAATATTAAAATGGGTATTTATGGGAACGATTAAAAGCATTGGTATTTTAACCTCTGGAGGAGATGCTCCGGGAATGAACGCTGCCATTCGTGCAGTCACACGTTCTGCCATCTATAACGGCTTGAAAGTATATGGCATTTATAGAGGATACAAAGGATTGGTAACAGATGAAATTCAGGAATTCAAAAGCCAAAATGTTAGTAACATCATACAAATGGGAGGTACCATTCTGAAGACCGCCCGTTGCAAAGAATTCACAACACCCGAAGGACGAGCACAAGCTTACGAAAACATGAAGAAGCATGAAATCGACGCTTTAGTCATTATAGGTGGTGATGGTTCTTTGACTGGTGCACGTATTTTCGCACAAGAATTTGATGTTCCTTGTATCGGTCTGCCCGGAACGATTGACAACGACCTGTATGGAACCGACACCACCATCGGCTATGATACAGCTTTGAACACAATTTTAGATGCAGTAGATAAAATCCGTGATACGGCAACTTCTCACGAACGTTTATTTTTTGTTGAAGTAATGGGACGTGATGCAGGCTTCTTGGCATTGAACGGTGCTATTGCCGCAGGTGCAGAAGCAGCTATTATTCCGGAATTCAGCACAGAAGTTGACCAATTGGAAGAATTCATCGAACATGGTTTCCGCAAATCCAAGAGCAGTAGTATCGTATTAGTAGCCGAAAGCGAACTGACCGGGGGTGCAATGCACTATGCCGAACGTGTGAAGAACGAATATCCGCAATACGATGTGCGTGTAACGATATTAGGACATTTGCAACGTGGCGGACGCCCCACAGCGCATGACCGAATTATTGCCAGCCGTATGGGAGTGGCTAGCATCCAAGCACTATTGGAAGGACAACGTAATGTAATGATTGGTATTGATGATGATAAGATTGTTTATGTACCTTTCGCTAAAGCTATAAAGAACGACAAGCCTATAGACAGAGAATTGGTGAACGTACTTCATGAACTTTCTATCTAATTTTTATCCACCACAGGTACACAAAAAACGCAGATTATAATTATTCATTAAATCTGCGTTTTTTATGTTACCTGTAGTAGTAGGAAAACCTTATTTCAAGGTTGAGAAATAAGCATCCAATAACTTTTTGGCAGCAACAAACGAAGTCAGTTTGCCATTCAGCACCTCTTCCTCTTTTGCAGCCAACATAGAAATTATCTTTTCATTATTATAGAAACTATCACGCAAATGCTCGTTGATAGACTCATACATCCAATACTTAGCCTGTTCATTTCTGCGATATTCAAAATACCCATTCGCTTTCACAAAAGCGAAGTATTCATAGATCATATCCCAGATTTCTTTAATTCCAATACCATAAAAGCCGGAATACGTCATTACTTTAGGACTCCAGCCCGAATCAGGAGCAGGAAACAAATGTAAAGCATTACGGAAATGACTGGCAGCCAGTTTTGCTTTCTCAATATTGCTGCCGTCAGCTTTATTGATAACGATTCCATCCGCCATTTCCATGATACCTCTCTTAATCCCCTGCAATTCATCACCAGTACCGGCCAGTTGGATCAGCAAAAAGAAATCCACCATAGAATGCACTGCTGTTTCGCTCTGCCCTACTCCAACCGTTTCAACAAAAATCTTATCAAAGCCCGCCGCCTCACAAAGTATGATCGTTTCACGAGTCTTACGAGCTACTCCTCCCAACGAACCTGCTGACGGACTAGGCCGTATAAAAGACTTCGGATGGACAGATAGTTTCTCCATGCGGGTCTTATCTCCCAAAATACTGCCTTTAGAACGCTCACTACTGGGATCAATAGCTAAAACAGCTAATTTTCCTCCCTTCTCAAGCACATGCAATCCAAATACATCAATAGATGTACTCTTGCCGGCACCGGGCACACCACTGATACCGATTCGCATAGAATTTCCGGAATAAGGCAGACACTTCTCTATCACTTCCTGGGCAATAGCCTGATGTTCCGGTTTTACACTCTCCACTAAAGTAACCGCCTGACTCAATACGGTCACATCACCTTTTACGATGCCTTCTACATATTCACCTACGGAAAACTCACGACGACGAGGTTTTTTACGTAGTTTCAAATAAGGATTCACAATAGATGGTTGCTCAATACCTTTGTTCACTGTCAATCCCTTATATTCTTCACTATTTTCAGGATGTTCCATAGCTATTTTTTTGAGGTTACTTTTACTTTAATAATTATCTTCGGATTGTTAGGATCATTGGTTATCATCAGGACACGCGGAGTACCCTTTACTTTCTTCAAATTTTGACCGAAAGCAGTAATCTTCAACTTGGTAGACGCACCCGGTTTCAAGACACGTTTCTTCAACTGGACCCCCAAAGCAGAATTGAACACCTGCAAATCACGAATTTCCAGATTAGATTTTCCTACATTTTTAATAATAATCGTATGTGCTTTCTTTTCATCACTTTCCAGTTCTCCCATCTGCAACTCTTCGGCAGAAAGATGAATGGCAGGCGGATTCAAGCGTTCCTGCTGACTGATATGTGAGAAATCCGGCAACAATACGGCAGAAACCGGAATTTCATTTTCTTCTCCCACCTTATCTCCCAGGAAACGGGAAAGATAAACAGACGCCGTTGTCAAACCCAGTTTAGGTAACTTTTCCGTATCAAGAGTTATCTTGATTTTACCTGTACGTCCTCTTCCCAGTTTTTCCGGAATGGCAACAGCACTGAGGTAAGGAGGCAAATGCATCAACACAGGGGTGTATAACCTATCTGACGTATTGGCAACCAACAGTTCCATAGTTGGTTTATCCCCTTTATTAGCATCTTCAAATTCTATTTCCTCCTTATTCAAACGGATAGCTCCAATCTGAAAAGGATGAGTGAAAGTATAGTTTTTAGGATCGGCAGTCACTTCTCCCCGAATAGCCAGATAGATAGGTTTATTGGAGGCATTGCAATAAATGCCTACGCTCTTCTGAAAACGTCCGATGGCTTTGGCGTCAAAAGTAGAACTGACAATCCCGGTCTTTCCCGGGGCAATCGGTTCTTTGGTCCAATCAGCAACCGTGCAGCCACAAGAAGTTGTCACATTAGATATCACTAAAGGTTTATCTCCTTTATTAGTGATTTTAAAGGTAGCCGTCACCGGATTTTTCCATAAAATAGTTCCAAATTCATGCGTTGTCTTATCAAATAATGCTTTGGGTTGTGCCTGTACTCCCAAAGTCACTCCCATTAACAAACTTACTATCAGTATAATATGTTTCATACAATTATTTTATGCTTTTTAGATAGCAAAGATAGACAAAAAACATCCTTTACCCATTTTTTCAGCCTATAATTTATTTTATCTTATGAATAACCTTTATCTTTGTCCCGCATTAAAAATCAGATAAATTATGAAAATAGTAAAACATTACTGGTTCATTGCCATTGCATTGATTACAATGATAAGTTTTTCTTCATGTGAAAGCGATGAAGAAAGAGGATTTGATATTTCAGGATTATACGGTAAGACTTGGTGGGGCGAAATGGGATTTGAGGACCCATACGGAGAACGGCTTTACAGTTATATTACATTCACCTCAGGTGCTTTCCCGGATCATGGTGTAGGTACGGAAGAACGCTGTTACTATGATGATGAACTTTATAGGGTATATAAGTTTGACTGGGAAATTCAAAACGGTTGGTTATATCTATATTATTCAGATGGTTATACATTTATAATTGAATATCCATCCGTTTCAGGCCGCTATTTTTATGGCACGGCTGAAGATGGTTTTGAAATAAGATTAGAATGGGTGGACGGCAGAAGCATAAGAAAAAAAGTAAGTTAGCAAGCTAACTTACTTTTTATGAAATCACACAACTAATTCCAGACATCCTGTTTCTCTATTCCACCATCACCCGATATCCTCCCGTATGCCCTCCGAATTCCGGAGCATAAGCAGACTGAACAGTTGCAATTCCAGCCTGATATTCTCCTGTCCGGTTCACATACACCTGATACTCTATCACATAAGTTCCTTTTCTCATCTGATCGATAAAGAACTGGGTCGAAGCATCTTTGGTAGCCTGATAATATCCCAGCCCGTTGCTCCAACGAAATCCCGAAACTGCCTGTAACGGTTCCATACAAGCTGCACGGTCATCCTTGATCTGAACAAAATCCATATCACGGTCAGCCTTTACAGTCAGGCGAACGGTAATCTTATCGCCAACCTTTAACGGAGCTGATTCATTCAAAGCCTCATCCCCTTTATATAATTGACGGCTGACAGACAATCCGTTTCCCTGCCCGCTAATTTGATCCATACTTTCCAGATATTGGGCATAAACGGCTCCCCAACCCATTCCGGCTCCTTCTTTATCCACCCTTATTTTCTTGATATTCATCACATCACCGGACATCGTCTTCTTGATATAACCGATGGCATCATCTGCCGGAGTCCGGATCACTTCTTTACCTAAAGTAATCTCTACTCCTCCTGTATTTGCCAATAAATCCGAAGTTCCTGTAGCCATCAATACATACACCGCATCAGCCGTAGCTATCGGCGTTTCCCAAGTCTGTGTCTGTTTCTGCTTCAACAGCCAGCGTTTCATTTCATCAATAGCTTTCGTATCTTTTGTTATACGCTGTATAGCTTCCATAGCAGCCACTTCAGTCGGAATTTTATAACTGAACCATGAATATCGGGCTTTAAGAGTATCAAAGTAACGCCCCATTTCATCCGTCACAACAGAATACTCCATCAATGACTGCATAAACAACTTGGCCTCTGCCACCTTACCGGCTTGCTGCAAGATGATAGCTCCCAACGCCTTTCCATAAATCGTCAGTTCTTTTCCCTCACCGGACAACTTGTCTATGAAATACCGGTTCACCTTTTCATCAACCGGAGCCTTGCCATCCAAAGCGCAGATATACAAATACCTGAGAACCTGTTCTGACGGACGGATACCGACAGCCCCTTTCTTTTCAGCTTCTTTCATAGACTTATACTCTTCGGCAGCCTGCTTGCCTAAATACTCGAACCCTTTTTGAATCATAGGCTGCATCCGGCTGTCAGCATCCTGAGGAGTCAATGCATTCAGCCGGACAAGCATTTCCATTACCTGAGTGGTTACATAGCGGCTGCCTTGCATACCTTTATACCAACTCCATGCGCCATCTCCATTTTGCAATTCTCTCAGTTTCTCTACAGAAACTGCCAGTCCGCTGTTCATTGTATTCAGGTCAAACAAAGTGGCGATACGCTGTTTTTGTTCGGCTTCATTGGTAGCTTCTGTCAGCCAGGGAGTTTCAGCCAGCAGGATATTTTTCAGTTCCTGATTCTTTTGCAGATTGCTCATAAAAGTCTCCTTTGTACCACCTTGAGCCTTCCAGCTATCAAAGACTTGCTTGATACGGGGATTTTCTTTGACTATACATGCAGCCAATGAATGGGCATAATAAGCGGTAGCCCAGGAAAGAGCATCTTCATTCTGAGGATTAGCCACTACAGGCAAAGCCTGCACGGCATACCAAGCCGGATGGGCAGTAAATTCTACGGTCAACCGTTGTTCGGAAGCCGTTTTGCTATGCTTGTTAAACAGATTTTCCAAAGAGAAAGTATGCACACCTTCCCCATTCACGTTCAGAGGAACGGTTTCCGTCACCCACTGTTTGTCTGTCAGAACGGGAATGTAACGCTGTTCTCCATCACTGAAGGTATCTCCATCCGCTACCATCCGGCATGCCATTACCGCATATTTGTCACTCACTTCAAAAGCAAAGTTCACATGCCCGGTTTCTCCTCCCTTCATATCGAACTTCTGTTTTTGTGAATAGAATACCTTTTCTGTTTCCGGATTAAACAATTCCATGCGGACAGTCCCTTTCACCCCCTTGTCCGACAGATTCATCAGTGAAGCGGCAATATTCGCTTTATCTCCCACGCGGACAAAACGGGGCATATTAGGTTGAAGCATAAACTCCTTGCTGGCAGTAGCGGTAGCTTCTATTTTTCCATAATCCACATTCTGGGTATGTGCCAAGCCCATAAACTTCCATCGGGTAAGGCTCTCGGGCAATACAAAGGAAATACTGACTTCACCTGTTTCATTGGTGCGGAGCTGTGGATAAAAGAATACCGTTTCCGCAAAGTTTTCACGTATCTGTATATCACCTGTTTCTGCCAGTTCTTCAGAACTGCCCATTTCTGCCTTTTCCTGTGCAGACGTCTCTACCATTTCTTCCTGGAGCACCATATCAGTAACAGCCTCCTGGTTCATCACAGCATTTGCGGCACTCCTGCCTCTAATCTTCAAAGCTCCTGTAAGAGTGGCACGAGGACTGCCTCCGTAACCTACCACCACAGCCTCCATTCTTCCTGTAGATGGAATGATCAATTCACTATATTCCAAAGGAACCGCACGGAACCTCTTCAACGGGAAATCAACATACAAATAAGCATTCCGCATATAGGATGTATTCCAATAAGTCAAAGGAACCACATAATGAAAGTCCACTCCAAAGTCCAGCTTATGTGCACTATAGATTTTATCCAGAGAAGCATCATACATGGTAGCCAGCATTTCAGCCTCAGCCGGACGTCCATCCGGATAAAGTACCGTCAGTTTCCATTCCTCTTGCTGTCCCGGACGGAGTTTGTCACGGAACGTAGTCCATTTCAGCTGCAACTTCTTCTCAGGGGCCGGTTTCATAATCCGTGCATTATGACTGTAAAGTCTGCCGTCTTTCACAAATGCCATACTTACCAGAATGCCGTCACCATATTCCTTCTTATAAGGGAAGCGAAAACTGATCACCGAGTCCGAAAGCTGTATACGTTTGCTTTCCAAGCGCTTATTGCCTGCAAACACATCATAAAGCAAATAGACATTCTTTTCGCTGCTACCTATATATATAGTAGCTGGAGATGCTGCATCAAATTCCAGACCATCCTGATAGAACCAATCCGTTATCACGAAAAGCGGACGCTTGTCGTTCAATGAGAACAAAAGGAAATTCTTAGATGCCGTACACTCTCTGCCTTGTGTATCCTTAGCCGAAAGCTTCAAACGATAATTACCGGAAGGCAGGGCATAAATAGCCTCAGGAATAAAACTCTTGTTAGCTTCCACCGTACCGATCAATACCTTTCTGCCTTCTTTTTCCTGACCGTCTTTCTGCTTCTCCATCTCGACTACCTGATAAGTAACCGGAGCATCTACCGGCTCACCCGAAAGATTCATGGCTGTCAGTTTTATTTCCAACTTCTTTTCTTTAACCCAATTATCGGGCAGATTATCCATATTCAGCACCATTGAAGTGCTTCCTAAAGGCAATGACAAATTAGCTTGCTGTGTCTCACCTGCACCATCCGTCACATCCGCCTGTATGTTGTACGTATAATACCACAACGGAGATTCTCTCCTGTCCGAGTCTATTTCAAAATGCACCGGAACGGTGAACTTACCATCCGCATCGGTCATTGCCTCTCCCTCCCAACGGGCTGAACCTCTGCCCATAAACCGCCAGAACCAAGCATAGGAACGGGATATATTATAGTGTACCCTGGCATTCTGCACAGGCGCACCGGCAAAAGTCTTTGCCATACCCGCCACTTCTATAGAGTCACCCACTTGATACTCTACTTTCACGGGTTCAAACGTGACATCAAAGGTGGGACGTTTATATTCTTCTACCTTAAAACTGACAGAAGTATCGGCCGCACGCAAGCTAAAATAACCGGTCAGGCAAGGAGAGGGCAAAACAAATTGTCCGCTGAACGAACCAAAACCATTCGTCCATACTTCTACTTTTCCTGTTTCATTATTATTCGCATCATATAGAGATACCGTATATTTTTTATCCGCAAGCACACGCGTAGAATCCTTTTCCATTTCATAAGCCAAGCCGGATACATATACGGTTTGACCGGGACGGTAAATGGATCGGTCGGTAAATAATTGCAAAACTTCTTTTTTCTTGCTCTCTTTATAGTAATAATCGTTTTTCCAAAGATTCAAGATGGGCATCGCATTATCAGCCGCCGTATGTGCATTATACCAGTATTTGTTACTATTCAGGAAATCCAGTTTCAAAGTACCCTGTTTATCCGCCTGATAGGTCTGTTGAGGAGAATAGCCTCCTCCCTTCTCCGTATAAATGGTTACTTCCGCCTCAGAAACAGGCTGTCCGCTCACTGCATCTACCACCACCAGTTCCAACGTACCATCCGGCAGAGGACGATAAATGGTCTTTAAAGCGGTGACATTCATTAATGTTCCGTCCGAAACGCCCTTCTTCCCATCGGGTACTGCCTTTAAGAAATATATTCCCGCTTGAGGAGCCTGTATGGTCAGGGTGGTATCGATATTCAAATAATCTGTAGTAGGTTTCAAAGAAAAATGCTCCTCGCGTTGCAAACGGGCATATTTACTTTCAAAATGGGTGGTTCTGTTCTGCAATACGGCAGAGGTAACGGGTAAATTCACCTTATATAACTGCAAAGTGATGCCGGTAAGTTTTTTATAATTTACTTTCACCGACTGCTGTTCACCAGGATAAGCCGTAGCTATTTCCAGTGAAAGGCTTGCATTCAGAATTTCCTTTTCTATATTCTTCAGTTGGTTGATACCTTCGTAACGGGGGTATCCGGCTATTCCTTCACGAACTATCCGCAAGCGCTCTACCTGATTATTTTGATACTGTAGGAATTGTGCCAAAGCCAGATAAGCTTCAGGGACTGTTTTCACAGCCGGATAAGTATGAATCCACTTCCGGAGTTCCTGTTGGCATACGTCATTCGAGAAGTTTCCGGAAAAATTGCGGTACAGGTAATTCAATGCATCTATCCCGGTCAGCAACCAACCCTCACGCTCCGTTTCCGTATCATATACTTTCAGCAAGGACTGATAAGTCTGCATGACAGCTGCCGTCAAGTCACAATCAGAGACAGGAACAAACTGATAAGTAACAAACTTATCCATATCCGTCATATCCGCAGGCAGACTGTTTGTCTGATTTGCTTTAGCAGCCGCCTGCCACCTGTACTGCTGCATGATTTGTATGGCACGACGTGCCAACAAGTTGTACAGATTATCACGAAAATACCGTTTACTTGCTTCCCCCACCTTCACCATAGGTTTCAATTTCTCGACCGGGATAAGTAATAACCGGTCTTTATCCTTGAGAGAGGCCTGCAAATAGCCCAATCCCTTTTTTACGTCGGCAGGCATGGTCATTTCACCCAGAATGGAATACAATATAGCTTTGTCTTCCACACTGCCGGTTTGGGAAGCCCATTGTTCCAAACCATTCATATCTACCTTCAAGCTATCGGGAGTTAAAAGGGAACGGTACTCCATGGCAGTGAGATAGGCTTTCATCATTTGCGGTACATTCTGTTCCGCTTTTGCTTTATCGTAGATTTTCATTGCTTCGGAAATAACCGACTTGGGCAGATCCTTTCGTTCCAATACTTCCAGTTCTTTCCACAAATTGTCATAGGTTTGTGCCTGCATAGGAGCAAATACGCTCATTACCAGTAACACTATCAAAGATAAATAACGAATTTTCATATCTACAATCTTTTAGTTCGTACTAAGTCTTCTTTAACAAAGAAACGAAATAGATGTTTAAAGACTGCATACGTTTTAATTAAAATAACTAAAACAGAAAAGGAAAGATCTTTCAGCGCAGCCAAAGCAGACGTTGCAGTACCAGTCTTTTATAGGGTTTCTTCATGTCTTCGGGCAGGAAGGAAACATCTATCAGTTCCATCCATTTGATAATGGAACGGCGGAATTTCCGGGCGATGTTGTCTATTACCTTGCCACTGACCCCCGATGCGGTTATCGACTTCTCGAAGTCACTTCTCCATATTTTCCTTTTTTTTCCATTGAGAGTCAATGCCAGTTCCTCCGTATCCTCGGGCATGACAATAACCGTGGACAGCAAATCGTATGCAGGCGTCAGACTATAGCCCATCCCCGTGTCATATAATGAAAAGTTCTTCAAGTGCATATCCGAGTTTCCCACAATCCACGAGAACACCACCATTTCCCAGAAATTCACCAGATCAAGCTGCGGCACTGCAGAATACTTCTTGATAGTCTTGGCTATCTGCTCATACGAGCCCTTATATTTGTATTCGGTGAGACGTTCCGTCAACTGGCACATGTCCTCCATGGCAATCTTTCCACCATCCGGGCGACGGTCTATGCGCCGGGTGATGTACCCCAATTCGCCATCAGCAAAACGCACCAGCCCATGGGGAACCACCGCTATTTTGGCTGCTTCCGCCATGTGCATGGTCAAATCCTCCAGTTCAGGTAATGCCCGGTAAAAATCAGTCTGGGGCTTTAAAATAAACTTTCCCCACAAGCCCACAATAGTAAAACGGTCCGGCTCGTTCTTTCCGCCGGGATTCACATCGAGCGACAATTTGGCCTGCACACCTGTCAGCGTAGTCTGTGCCCTCACTACCTGCTTGGCCAGTTCGCCTATTTCACTCCGTACGTAAGGCAACTGAGGCGCCTGACGGGTACCGAAAAGTTTTCGGGCACAAGCCGGATGATAATCCACCTGACCTTCCTTCAGTTCCTTATAACAATACAAACACCTTTCCATCATGTTTCCGGTTTATCAAGTTCATCCTCTACTACACTCACTGCCCCGATGCAATCCTTGCAACAGGCCAGTAACAGCGACATACGGTCGCGCCGGTTTATCTTCCAGCTATTTTCGGCAATGTTCAGCAACCATCCTTCGGGTATCAGGCCGTCAAAGAACGGGAACAAGACGGTGTCGTGATAGGGTTTGTCCGTCAGTGGCAGTGTCAGACTGACGGCTTCCGCCTTGCCGGAACGCAAGAATCCGGCATCATAGGCAAAGGTGAAACCATTCTCATCTTCCGTCAACAACCCTGCATAGATATCATTCAAGTATATTTTTCCCCTTCTCATGCGCTATGCTCCTTTCCTAAGGGCACAGCCCCTACTTCATGTCCGAAGAGGGCAAGCACCTGGTTTACCTTGTCTATCCGCAAAGTCTGCTTTCCTTGCTCCAACTCGCGCACAAAGCGAAGCCCCACTCCCGCCTTAGCCGCCAAATCTACTTGCGTAAGTCCGAACCGCTTACGCATTTCTTTTACAAACAATGACAATGAATCACTCATAATTACACCCTTTAGGGTACAAATATAGCAAAAGCTTCGACAATTACACCCTAATGGGTATAATTTATTAGTTTCTTTCGTATAATATACCCGAAAGGGTGCAAAGTATTAGCCCGGGCCGACGCATTACGGAAAACCAGGAGTATTCAGCAAATTTGTGATACAAGAAAAAAGGAAAGGAAAATTCCTTCAAAAGCTTCAGCCTCTCCGCAAACCCTTTGCCAGTGGGCATTCCGGCTGAAGAATTACACCAGAAAAAGCTTCAGCCCGAAGAAAAATCCTTCAGCCGCATCCTTTGAGAGTATGCATACTCCGCACAGACTGGTTCCCCAATGCTTCAAAAGTCCTATATCCAGGCATTTGTCACCGTATCGCACCCCTAAATAAGCAAACTGACACAACCGGAAACATATTCTCTTTCATCAGGATTAGTTTGTATTTTCTGTCCATCACCTAGGTGAACACGCCATCCCACTCTGGTGAAGATCCGTTGTCACCTGTGTGAAACGGCTGCTTCACTAAGGTGAAGCAATAAAGCCATTACGGCACAAAGCAAACTCTTCCTAATAGCAACATCATTTCCAACAGGTATAAAAGCACTAGAAAAAATGAACTTACACAGAGACACATCCCGAACAGCCAAAAACTGAAGCTTCCATAATCGAGCTGAAGAAATTTCCAAAGGCAATCCTTCAGCCGCTTCGCCCTATTGACGGGCTTTTGCGGAGAGGCTGAAGCTTCTGAAACAAAAAACAGGGCAATGTCCCCGGAGGCACTGATAATCACCTCAATGGTAGCAGAAACCGACAAGTGTACACATGAAGCGGCAACTTCCGAATAAAATAAGCCCACTCCCGCAGTATATAGCCGGAAATATTGTATATTTGCTCTGTACAAAAAGAAATAGAACCACTATGAAGAAAGAAGAATTAATGCGGAAAGCCATTGAGCTTTCTATAGAGAACGTGGCAAACGGCGGCGGACCCTTTGGAGCTGTAATTGCCAAAGATGGTGAAATCATTGCGACCGGAGTCAATCGCGTCACTTCTCAATGCGACCCTACCGCCCATGCGGAAGTCAGCGCCATCCGTGCGGCGGCAACCAAACTGGGAACATTCAACCTGAGTGGGTGTGAAATTTATACTTCGTGTGAGCCGTGTCCCATGTGCCTGGGAGCCATTTACTGGGCACGACTGGATAAAATGTATTATGCAAACAACAAGACGGATGCCAAGAATATAGGTTTTGATGACTCTTTTATCTATGATGAGTTAAGCCTGAAACCTTCGGCACGCAAGCTGCCCTCCGAAATTCTTTTGGCGGAAGAGGCAATAAAGGCATTCCAACAATGGACAGAGAAAAGTGACAAAGTGGAGTATTAATAGAAAGGCGCGGACGAAATCCCTATCATCCGCGCCCGAAATCTTTATAAGATCTTAAAGACTATTCTTTTACCGGAGTATTTTCCAAGGTAGCTACTACGAAGTCATAGAACTTACCTACAGAAGGAATAAAGCAGCGTTCATCCGGCGAGTGAGGAGAACGCAAGGTAGGACCGAAAGAAATCATATCCAAGCCGGGAACTACCGCACCGATGATACCGCATTCCAAACCGGCATGAATCACTTTCACAGCAGGTTCTTTACCGAATTGTGCCTGATAAGACTCCTTCATCGCTTTCAGAATAGGAGAATCCACATTGGGCTCCCAGCCTGAATAACCACCTGAACGGGTCACTTCCATGCCTGCCATAGAGAAACAGCTTTCCAATGCAGTATTCAGATAATCCTTCATCGAGTCACGCGAGCTACGGGCCAAGATTTTTATCTCCGCCTTGCCACCACCGATAGAAACGATAGCCAGATTAGAAGAGGTTTCTACAGTATCGGGGATAGTAGGAATCATACGCATTACCCCATTTTGACAAGCATAAATGGCATCCACCAGATTATCTTTGATTTCATCGGGAACCATCATCTTCGGCAATTCCACACGTTCTGCCTTGAAGCTGATCGGAGTTTCGTGTACATGATACTCTTCATTCCACAACGCTTCGCACTCCTTCACATAGTCCAGTACGTCTGCTTCTTCATCAGCCGGCACTGTAATAACGACTTCACATTCACGAGGAATCGCGTTACGCATATTGCCACCTTGCCAGGAAACCAGACAAGCCTCATCGTAAGTAATCACCTGATTCATGAAACGAGCCATCAGCTTGTTGGCATTGGCACGTCCTTCATTGATTTCCAATCCGGAATGACCACCGCGCAGCCCTTTCAAGGTAACTTTCAAAGCGATGTCAGCCGGATCAGTTTCCACTTCTTTATATTCCAACACAGCTGTCAGGTCTTCTCCGCCTGCACAACCGATATACAATTCTCCTTCTTCTTCCGAATCCAGATTCAACAGAATATCACCGTCTACCGTTCCCGGCTTTAAGCCGAACGCACCAAACATACCTGTTTCCTCGTCGGCAGTAATCAGTGCCTCCAACGGACCATGTTTCAGCGTTTTATCTTCCATGATAGCCATGATAGCGGCAACACCCATACCATCATCAGCTCCCAAAGTCGTGCCTTTAGCTTTCACCCAATCTCCGTCAATGTAAGTTTCGATAGGATCATTTTCAAAATCATGCACTGTATCGTTATTCTTCTGAGGAACCATGTCCATGTGTGCCTGAAGAATCACCTTCTTGCGGTTTTCCATCCCCGGAGTGGCAGGCTTGCGATAAATGATATTACCGGCTTCATCCTGGAATGACTCTACGCCTACACTTTTTCCAAAGTTCAGCAAGAACTCTTGAACCTTCTTCAAGTAGCCCGAAGGACGGGGAACCTGAGTCAATGAATAGAAATGCTTCCACACATTCTGCGGAGCGAGAGAGAGAATTGTACTCATAACTTCTTAGTTTTATTTGTGAACGGCAAAGCCGCTAATCCATATATACCCAACAAAATTAATAAAAAAGTTTGTATTCCATGCACTAATAAGGCAAAAATTCCCGCATCTTCTTTTCCTACTCCATAGAGCATCATCATCGTTATGACAGCAAAATGCCACGGACCCGCCCCATTAGGAGTCGGAACCACTACCGCAATGCTACCTACGGCAAACATCACCAATCCTGCCATCACACCTAAATCATCAGAAAAATCGAAACAAAAGAAGGAAACATAGAATTGCAGGAAATAGCAAGTCCAAATGCCAACGGTATAAAGAATGAACAGAGGCATCCGCTTTACATGACGCAAAGACAGCACACCCACCCACACATTATGGAGAATGCCTTTCACTTTGGCAAAGACCGTCACATTCCTGATCAGAAAAAAGGCCAGTACCAATACAGCCAACACACAGATGATAGTAATATAGAAATGCCCCGAAGTAAAGACCTGTGCCAAAACCGTGGTATCCGTGCCGGTTTCTTTAAAAAAAGTATCGAACACTCTTGCCTGCATTATAAGAGTTACCCCTGTAATCAACGACACACACAGCGTATCAATCAACCGTTCCGCAACCACCGTACCCAGCGATTTGGAAAAAGATGTACCATCATATTTAGCCAACACCCCGCAACGGGAAATCTCACCTACACGGGGAACAACCAAGTTGGCGGCATAAGACACAAAGATGGCATACACACAATCGGATGTTTTGGGATGCTCGCCCAACGGAGCCAGCGTAAGCTTCCACCGCCAGCCACGAAAAATATGACTAAACACGCCAAACACTAATGACACTAACATCCACCAATAATTCATTCCTCCATCCAAGACCTCCCATACCCGGGAAAAATTGAATCCGTGATACATCCATATCAGTATCGCAGCCCCCAAAAATAACGGAAATGCAATCTGCAAACCTTTATTTATAATCTTTTTTAATCGAGTTCGTTCCAAAATCTGTGTATATTAATTTAGAATGTTTACCTTTGCACGATGCAAAGATACTATCTTAGCGAAATAAACCTATTTATAAACGATAGAAAAATAACGGAATGGGATTAGTAAAGCCAAAAAAATTTCTAGGACAACACTTCTTGAAAGATCTCAGTATTGCAAAAGATATAGCCGATACAGTAGATGTGTGCCCTGACTTGCCAATTTTGGAAGTAGGACCGGGGATGGGGGTACTAACCCAGTTTATTATGCAGAAAAACCGTGCGGTAAAAGTGGTGGAACTGGACTATGAATCTGTAACCTATCTCCGTGAGAACTTTCCTGCCTTGGAAGATAATATCATTGAAGACGACTTTTTGAAACTGAACCTCGAAAAATTATTTGACGGGAAACCTTTTGTTCTGACCGGCAACTACCCTTATAATATATCCAGCCAGATATTCTTTAAAATGCTGGATTACAAAGACCTGATACCCTGTTGTACCGGAATGATCCAAAAAGAAGTGGCCGAACGCATTGCCGCCGGTCCCGGAAGCAAGACATACGGCATTCTCAGTATCCTGATACAAGCCTGGTACAAAGTAGAATACCTGTTCACCGTACACGAACATGTATTCAATCCGCCTCCCAAGGTGAAAAGTGCGGTCATCCGTATGACACGCAATGAAACGACGGAACTGGGATGCAATGAAAAATTGTTCAAGCTCATTGTAAAAACAACATTCAACCAACGGCGTAAAACTTTGAGAAATTCTATTTCTTCCATTTTAGACAAAGAGAATCCATTGAGCGCAGACCTGATTTTCAACAAACGCCCGGAACAGTTGTCTGTATCAGAGTTTATCGAACTGACTAACAGAGTGGAAGCGGCACTGAAAAATAAAACGGATATAGTTTACAGTAACGATATCGCCCGGAAAGGAACAAACAAGAAAGAATAACACCTATTTATTATATTAACGGAAGAGTAGGATGAATAAAGAGGAATTAGAAAAAGTAGAGCAGCTGATCGAGCAAAAAGACTCAGAGCAACTTAAGGACTTGCTTGCCGGTCTACATCCTGCCGACATAGCAGAGCTGTGCAATGAACTGGATGCGGAAGAAGCACGGTTCATATACCTGTTACTGGACAATGAGACTGCCGCCGACGTCCTTATCGAAATGGACGAAGACGCCCGTAAGGAATTCCTGGAAATCCTTCCCTCTGAAACAATCGCCAAACGGTTCGTTGACTACATGGATTCGGATGATGCCGTGGACATTATCCGTGAAATGGACGAGGACAAACAAGAAGAAGTCCTCTCACACATTGAAGACATAGAACAAGCCGGAGACATTGTCGATTTGTTGAAATATGACGAAGACACTGCCGGTGGATTGATGGGTACCGAAATGGTAATCGTAAACGAAAACTGGAGTATGCCCGAATGTCTGAAGGAAATGCGCATCCAGGCGGAAGATATGGACGAAATCTATTATGTATATGTAGTAGACGATGACCAGCGGCTGCGCGGTGTGTTCCCGTTGAAGAAAATGATCACCAGCCCTTCCGTATCCAAAGTGAAGCACGTGATGAGGAAAGAACCGATATCCGTCCATGTAGATACCCCTATAGACGAAGTGGTACAAACCATTGAAAAATATGACCTGGTCGCCGTTCCGGTAGTGGACAGTATCGGACGCCTGGTAGGACGGATTACGGTAGACGATGTGATGGACGAAGTACGTGAACAGGCTGAACGCGACTACCAGCTGGCATCAGGTTTGTCACAAGACGTGGAAACAGACGATAATGTATTCCGCCAGACTACAGCCCGTCTGCCCTGGCTGCTCATCGGCATGATAGGCGGAATAGGCAACTCCATGATTCTGGGCAACTTTGACAGTACTTTTGCCGCACATCCCGAAATGGCCCTCTACATCCCCCTTATCGGCGGAACAGGGGGGAATGTGGGAACACAGTCCTCGGCACTTATCGTACAAGGACTGGCAAACAGCTCGCTGGATGCCCAAAACACCTGGAAACAAATAGTAAAGGAATCTGTAGTGGCCGTAATCAATGCTACTATTATTTCTATGCTGGTATATATCTATAATTTCATCCGTTTCGGGGCAAGTGCCACCGTGACTTATTCGGTTTCATTCAGCCTGTTTGCAGTAGTCATGTTCGCTTCCATCTTTGGGACCCTGGTTCCTATGACACTGGAAAAACTAAAAATAGATCCGGCCATCGCTACAGGTCCGTTCATATCCATCACCAATGACATTATAGGTATGATGCTTTATATGGGCATCACCGTATTACTATCCTGACACGTTTCACTACAGATTACATAGATTGAAATTCAGAGAAAAAACAGATTCACACAGAAACCGGCAAAGAATCACAATAAAAGAGAATCTGTATGAATCTATGTAATCTGCAGTGCATTTATCCCCCTTGATTCTCCTATTTTCTCCACTTTTAAGGATTTTCCTAAAAAAATCGGGAAAAACAGTATGAAGTTCTAATTTATTTCTTTTAATTTGTAAATTGTTGTTATAACAAAAACGCTTACTTTAAAAATCTATACGATGGACTCGAATGAAACTATCCGCCCTTTAACCGAAGTTCCAGTGGAACAGACATCTGAAACTTTGGTATCATCTTCCGCTACTGCAGAAGAAAATAACGCTACGTATGTACCTAAACAAACGAAAGAAGAGGTCATCGAACGTTTAAAAGAAATCAACGAAGACGCCTGCAATGCAGACAAACAAGAGTTGGATTTATTGAAACAGAACTTCTACAAGCTGCACAAGGCTGAGCAAGAAGCCGCCCGTAAGGCATTTATTGATGGCGGAGGTGCTCCTGAGGCATTTATTCCCCAACCGGACGATGCTGAAAGCCGTTTCAAAGATATCATGAGCTCTATCAAAGAGAAAAGAAGCGCCATACAAGCAGAACAAGATAAAGAAAAAGAAGATAACCTGGTGAAAAAGCTCGCCATTATCGACCGCTTGAAAGAACTTGCCGAATCTCCCGAAGATGCCAACAAAGCATACAATGAATTCAAGAAACTGCAACAGGAATGGAACGATATAAAACAGGTGCCGGCTGCCAAAGTCAATGAACTCTGGAAAAATTATCAGCACTATGCAGAAAAGTTCTATGACTTGATAAAGTTGAACAACGAATTCCGTGAGTATGATTTTAAAAAGAACCTTGAAATAAAGACTCATCTTTGTGAAGCCGCAGAGAAATTGGCTGATGAAGAAGATGTGATTTCCGCTTTCCATCAATTACAAAAGTTACATCAGGAATTCCGGAATACGGGTCCTGTTGCAAAAGAATTGCGCGAAGATATCTGGACCCGGTTCAAAACCGCCTCTACAGCCGTAAACCGTCGTCACCAGCAACATTTCGAAGCCTTAAAAGAAAAAGAGCAACGTAACTTGGATGAAAAGACCGTAATCTGTGAAATTGTGGAAGCAATGGAATACGATACGTTCACTACCTTCCAAGACTGGGAAAACAAAACTCAGGAAATCATTGCTTTGCAAGCCAAATGGAAAACAATTGGTTACGCACCTCAAAAAATGAACGTGAAGATATTCGAACGTTTCCGTGCCGCTTGTGATGAATTTTTCAAACGCAAAGCCGAGTTCTTCAAGTCCATCAAGGAAAGTATGGCAGGCAATCTGGAAAAGAAGAAAGCATTATGTGAAAAAGCAGAAGCACTAAAAGAAAGCACAGACTGGAAAGCAACTGCTGATATTCTAAGCAAATTACAAAAGGAATGGAAAACAATTGGTCCTGTACCTAAAAAGTATTCGGATGCCGTATGGAAACGATTCATTGCCGCATGTGATTATTTCTTCGAGCAAAAGAACAAGGCGACTTCTTCACAACGCTCAGTTGAACAGGAAAACATGGTTCAGAAAAAGGCGATCATTGAAAAGTTAAATACAATTGACGCACAGGAAACACCGGAAGAAGATGCCGGAAACACCATTCGAGAATTAATGAAAGAATGGAATAGCATCGGTCATGTACCGTTTAAAGAGAAAGATAAATTATACAAGCAATATCATGGTGTCATTGATAAGTTGTTTGACAAGTTGAATCTTTCCGCATCACAGAAAAAATTAAGTAACTTTAAATCAAGCATCAGCAAGGAAGGCAACCTTTATCGTGAACGCGAAAAACTGGTTCGTGCTTACGAAAACATGAAGAATGAAATTCAAACATACGAGAACAATTTGGGCTTCTTGACCAGTTCTTCCAAAAAAGGTAGCAGTTTGGTTACGGAAATGAATCGTAAAGTGGAAAAACTCAAGGCAGACCTAGAATTGATCTTAAAAAAAATAGAGGTGATTGACCAATCAATGAAAGACGAATAAAAACAGTTATAAAAAGAGTTTAATGCAAATGCGTTAGACTCTTTTTTTACTAACGTACTACTGATTTTTTGCACCTTTTTCATCCTGCGTGTTTTCATGGCCTACTAAAAAAGACAAATAGAACAATTGAGAGAAAGCAAAACCCCGAATTACTCCCGGATTGGCGTTGCATTGTTTTCGGACTGCCCCGCTTTTTTCATGAGTCTTACGGAAAAATAGAGAGTTGACACCAATTTTGATTGGTCTATTTTTAAGATAGCTAGCCCAAAATGAAAAAAGTTCTTCTAAAATTGCAATTTTAGAAGAACTTTGTCTTTAATAAGTGGTTTATGTGTTGGGATACCAGGATTCGAACCTGGAAAAACAGGACCAGAATCTGTTGTGTTACCATTACACCATATCCCAATTTTCCTATCAAAACACCCGTTTTGATTTTGACGCTGCAAAGATACGGTTTTTTATTTAATCCACAAATTTTTGAAGCTTTTTTTTTTAATCAAGATTCTTTTTTCTCCATTTGCTTTCTTTTCCAGCCTTCCTTATCCTTCTTGACCGTGTATCTTCACTCTAGGCTTAACATAACAATAAAAAGATTCTCTAACTAAAAAAAACAAAAACCGAATATATTTAATGCACATTTTTTCGCTAGAATGAGAAAACCAAGTATCTTTGTGCATTGTTGTAAATACATATATTAGAATAATCAGTTGTTAATAACATTATAATGAACGAAGCAGAGACTTTAGTAAAAAAAATAACAGAAGGCATTCAAGAAAAGAAAGGTAAAAACATTGTAATAGCGGACCTCACCGCCATTGATGATACCATTTGCAGCTATTTCGTAATCTGTCAAGGTAATTCCCCAAGTCAAGTTATAGCTATCGTTGACTCAGTCAAGGAATATGTACATAAAGAAATAGATGACAAGCCTACGGGAATAGACGGACTGAGAAACGCAGAATGGGTTGCAATGGACTACAGCGATGTACTGGTACATGTCTTTTTGCCGGAAACAAGAAATTTTTATAATCTGGAACATTTATGGGCAGATGCCAAACTGACCCAAATTCCTGATCTAGACTAATCCAATACAGAATCAAAATGAGTGAAAATACCAATAATAGACCAAAGATAAACATGCCACGCTTCAATTTGAGTTGGCTGTATGTTATCATTGCCATGAGTTTTGCCATCCTCTATTTTTCCAATCAAGAAGGAGGAATTGACAAACAAATAACATATACCGAGTTTAAAGATATGATAAACAAGGGATATGCCAATAAAATAATTGCATACGATGACAATACGGTAGAAATGTACATTAAACCGGAATTTGTTAAAGATGTATTTAAAAATGACTATAAAAAAGTAGGGCGTAACCCAGCATTGAACGTAGAAATAGGTTCCATGGAGTCATTGGATAAATTCATGGAAAAGGCACAGGAAGAAGGTCACTTTACCGGATCTATCAGTTATGAAAAGAAACGCGACTACTTCGGCGCATTATTTTGGAATATCGCTCCGTTTTTACTATTGATCGGTATCTGGATGTTTGCCATGCGTCGCATGAGCGGCGGAGCAGGGGCCGGAGGCGCCAATCCGTTCAACGTAGGCAAAAGCAAAGCTCAGGTATACGAAAAAGGAGACAAGACTAACCGGATTACTTTTAAAGATGTAGCCGGACAAGCGGAAGCTAAACAAGAAGTGGAAGAAATTGTAGAGTTTCTGAAACAACCTCAGAAATACACGGAGTTGGGAGGTAAGATACCTAAAGGCGCTTTACTGGTAGGCCCTCCGGGAACCGGTAAGACTTTGCTGGCAAAAGCTGTTGCCGGTGAAGCAGATGTACCTTTCTTTTCGCTTTCGGGTTCCGACTTTGTGGAAATGTTCGTTGGAGTAGGTGCATCCCGTGTACGTGACTTGTTCCGCCAGGCGAAAGAGAAAGCTCCTTGTATTATATTCATTGATGAAATTGACGCAGTAGGACGTGCCCGTGGCAAAAATCCAAGCATGGGTGGAAATGATGAACGCGAAAATACATTAAACCAATTATTGACAGAAATGGATGGTTTTGGTTCAAATAGCGGTGTGATCATTTTGGCCGCTACCAACCGTGCGGATATATTGGATAAAGCATTATTGCGTGCTGGTCGTTTTGACCGCCAGATTCATGTTGACTTACCCGACTTAAACGAACGTAAAGAAGTATTTGGAGTACATTTGAAGCCCTTAAAGCTGGATGAAAGTGTCGATCTGGATTTGCTCGCCCGTCAAACTCCGGGATTCAGTGGGGCAGATATTGCCAATGTATGTAATGAAGCAGCACTGATCGCCGCCCGCCATGGTAAGAATGCGGTTGGGAAACAAGATTTTCTAGATGCTGTAGACCGTATTATCGGTGGTTTGGAAAAGAAAACCAAAATCATGACTGCCGAAGAAAAGCGTACTATTGCTTTACACGAAGCCGGTCACGCTACGCTGTCTTGGTTTTTGGAACATGCCAATCCTTTGATTAAGGTAACCATTGTTCCCCGTGGACGCGCATTGGGAGCCGCATGGTATTTGCCCGAAGAACGGCAGATCACAACCAAAGAACAAATGCTGGATGAAATGTGTGCCACTTTAGGGGGACGTGCAGCCGAAGAGCTGTTCACCGGACATATTTCAACCGGTGCCATGAACGATTTGGAACGTGTGACAAAACAATCATATGGAATGATTGCTTACGCCGGAATGAGTGAAAAGTTACCCAACTTATGTTATTACAGCAACGATGAATACTCTTTCAGCAAGCCTTACAGCGAACGTACAGCCGAACTGATTGACGAAGAAGTGAAAAGAATGATCAACGAACAATATGATCGGGCAAAGGCAATATTGTCCGAACATAAAGATGGTCACAACGAGCTGGCCCGTCTGTTGGTTGAAAAAGAAGTAATTTTCGCCGAAGACGTGGAACGCATTTTTGGCAAACGTCCCTGGACCTCACGTTCAGAAGAAATTATGGCTTTAGAAGCTACAGTAAAACCAGTAGAAGTAACCGAAGATTTTGAAGAGAAGAAATCTTCAGATTCTGAGGAAAAGGAAAAAGAAAAAAAAGAAGCATAACATTGTAGAAAGATCTGTCAATCATAATCATGTCATTCTGAATGATATAAAGAGTCTGTAGTAATCCAAATACGGGTTCTTCATTATCACTCAGAATGATTAAACAACAGATCTTCTATTTTGATTTTTGAATCACTTAAGACTAACGACCGTGAAAAGCAATTTCTTACAACGTGCCATAACCGGAATTATTTTCGTTGCAGTACTGATAGGCTGCATAGTGGGTGGGGCTGTTTCTTTCGGTATCCTATTTGCCATTATCAGCGCATTGGCTATCAATGAATTCTGTAATTTGGTCAATCATGTAGAAGGAATACAAGTAAATAAACGCATATGTATTCTCAGCGGAATTTTTCTTTTCCTGTGCTTTTTTTATTTTGGAATAGATCCTTCACAAACAGGTATATTTATTCCTTATCTGGCTTTATTCATCTACCTGATGGTCAGCGAACTTTATTTGAAAAAAGAAAACCCTCTGAACAACTGGGCATACGCCATGCTAAGCCAAATGTACATCGCTCTGCCATTTGCTTTGTTGAATGTATTGGCTTTCCACTCGGACGAAACAGCGAGTATTTCACAATACAATGCTATTCTCCCACTATCTATTTTTATTTTTAACTGGGTGAATGATACGGGGGCTTATTGCACGGGGATGCTGTTTGGCAAACACAAACTGTTCGAGCGTATTTCCCCTAAAAAATCGTGGGAAGGTTCTATCGGTGGCAGTGTATTCTGCATCATATCCTCCTTCATACTGGCTCATTTCTTTCCCTTCATGTCCACCGGGGTATGGATTGGACTAGCATTAACAGTAGTAATATTCGGTACATGGGGTGATTTGACGGAATCTTTATTGAAGCGCCGTTTAGGTATCAAAGATTCGGGTAATATTTTGCCGGGACATGGTGGAATGCTCGATCGTTTCGACAGCGCAATCCTCGCTATCCCTGCAGCAGTAGTCTATTTGTATGTAGTTTCTTTATTTTAATTCCGCCAGATCCAAAAGATTAAAATCAGGCGTACTCTTGTCAGTAAGCGGGTAAGAGAAGATATATGTTTTTTCTTCACCGCCTACAGGACGTACCAGCACCTTTAATCCTTTTAATTCACTGTTTTCCGGTGAGTAACTTCCTAATTTGAAAGAAACCAGACCAGGTACCAACCGTCCTTGGCTGCCATTATTGTTATAGCGGAGTTCCAAATGCGCATACCCGTCATTTACCAAAGGAATCATCTCATTGACAACCAGATTGAGAATAGGCCTTTGGGGATTGGGAAAATTCAGCATAAAACGCACATTCATATACTCATTGGAAAACCATATATTTTTAATCTGCACTTTCATATTTCCTATACTATCCATATTATCAGGATTCAGTCCGATAATATCTTGAACAGGTACCATGGCATAGTCATTCAAACGGATATCATAGACAAAACCACTCTCACCAGCTTCCAGAAAGGTATAACTTCCAAAGATACGCTCTCCCGTCTTCAAATCCCGGTAAGGTACAGCATTCTGTACCACCCACAATTTCTCTCCATTATCCAATATAAAATAAGGAGCGTCATACTGAGGTTGCTTTTCTACTGTAGCCATAGCTATAGTTACTGTACTATCGGGATAACTTTCGTCATTGCCACAAGCTGAAAAGGCGAATACTCCGCTAAAAAGAAGTACCGCCCCTAACATCGATGAAAAAGAATATTTCATATTTTCCGGGGTTTAGGTTATTTACCCGAAAGAACAAAAAAACAGCGTGAAAAGTTTATTTCTTCAGTAAGGCCACCATCTTGCGTGCCGCTGCCTCCGAAGCTCCTGCCGGACCTAAAATTTGAATTATACGATCATACTCTTCCAACATCTTATTCCTATATACCTTATTATATAGAAGAGCTTCCAACTCCGAACGTACATTATCTACCGTCATCGTATCGGCTACCAGTTCACGCACCACTTCCTTATCGGCTACCAGATTAACCAACGAAATATATTTCACTTTTAGAATATGCCGGCGAAGAAAAGCGATAAACGTCCCTACCGGAGTATAGTAACACACCACTTGAGGAACACGGAAAAGAGCTGTTTCCAAAGTTGCAGTACCCGAAGTCACCAATGCCGCCTGCGCGTGCTGCAACAGCCTGTAAGTCTGTCCGAAAATGATTTTAACCGGTACATTCGGATTTATATAACCCGCATAATAGGCAGGGTCCATCCCCGGAGCCCCTGCCAACACCAATTGATAATCTTTGGTAAACGGAGCAGCAGCCTCCAGCATCATCGGTAGGTTGTCTTTGATTTCCTGTTTCCGGCTGCCCGCCAACAATGCGATAACAGGCTTTTCGGACAAACCATTATCCGCCACAAATTCCGGAAACCCATCCGGATGTTTCTTACAATAAGCATCCACTGCATCTACACAAGGATTACCCACATAATGAACAGGGTACTGATGTCCGGCAAAAAACTCAATCTCAAAAGGCAGGATAGAAAACAATTCGTCCACATCCCGCTTGATATTTTTAATCCTATACTCTTTCCAAGCCCATATTTTAGGAGAAATATAATAGTAGACAGGTATTTGCGTCTGCTTCTTTATAAACTCGGCTATTTTCAGGTTAAAGCCAGGATAATCCACCAGAATCACTACATCAGGAGCCCAACGAACAATGTCCTGCTTACATTCTTTCATATTCCGAAAGATAGTACGCAAATGCAACAACACCGGGATAAAACCCATATAAGCCAGTTCTTTGTAATGCTTCACCCGCGTTCCACCAACAGCCGTCATCAAGTCCCCGCCAAAGAAACGGAATTCTGCTTCCGGATCTTCCTGTATCAAGGCACACATCAAATTAGATGCGTGCAAATCGCCTGATGCCTCGCCTACTATCAAATAGTATTTCATACTTCCAGATTCCAGTTTTTCAACTCATTCATCATCCCATAAGCGGTCACATCAATTTGGGTAGGAGTTACCGCCACATACCCATGCCCTAATGCCCAGTGGTCCGAATCTTCCGCTTCCGGTTCATAGTTATCAAACTCTCCGGTCAGCCAGAAATACTCTCCACCCCGAGGATGCAGACTACGCTTCCATTCATTAATCCAAGCCCCATTCGTCTGACGGCAGATGCGTACCCCTTTCAAAGAAGCCGTATCCGGAAAGTTCACATTCAAGCAAATACCCAAAGGCAAGCCATGCTCCAGGACCTGCTCAGTAATACGGCGTATATAAGGCAGCGATGAAGAGAAATCAGCATCCGCAAAATGATTACATAATGAATATCCGATAGAAGAAATCCCCTTCAGGCACCCTTCAATCACTACCCCCATCGTACCGGAATAATGCACATTCACTGAAGAATTATCACCGTGGTTTATTCCACCTATCACCACATCGGGACGACGGGGAACAACTGTATGCAATGCCAGTTTCACACAATCTACCGGTGTACCCGTACATTTATACACAGTCAAGTCCTCCTCTTCACGTACCTTGTAATACCGCACAGGATGTTCGGAAGTGATCGCCCCCGAAGCTCCCGAACGAGGACCATCCGGCGCCATTACGATCATTTCACCCACTCCACGCAACCCACGTATCAACTCATTCAATCCCTTAGCTTCCACGCCGTCATCATTTGACAGCAATATCAACGGTTTTTCTCTCTTCATATTTTTCCACTCTTTTTCTCGGAGCGTAAAGATACAACTCTTTGCCGGAACTACCCCTCGCCAGAAAAGAAAATTATCTTAATGTTCTACAACCCAGTGCTAAAAATAGAATAGAATTGAATGAAAATTTCTATCTTTGCCGCCGTTGAGTTATTAACAAAACCAATGAGTTATCAACAGTTTTGCTAATGTCTGCCGTTTTTTATAGGTACAATCACCTATTATTTGTTACTTCGCAGCGAGAAAAACTGATTAATATGGGAAAAATTATTGCTTTAGCCAATCAAAAAGGTGGCGTAGGTAAAACTACCACAACGATTAACCTCGCAGCTTCTCTGGCAACGCTGGAGAAAAAAGTGCTGGTTATTGATGCAGACCCTCAGGCCAACGCATCATCAGGATTGGGTGTGAACATCAAAGAGGTAGAATGCTCTATCTATGAATGTATTATCAACGAAGCCGATATACGGGAAGCAATTTATACCACCGACATTGACGGACTCGACATTGTATCTTCACACATCGACCTGGTTGGCGCAGAAATAGAAATGTTGAATCTGGAAGACCGCGAGAAGATCATGAAAAAAGTATTAGCCCCCATGCGGGACGAATATGACTATATCCTGATAGACTGCTCCCCGTCATTAGGCTTGATAACGATCAATGCGCTGACAGCAGCCGATTCAGTAATTATCCCTGTTCAATGCGAATATTTTGCATTAGAGGGCATCAGCAAATTGCTGAATACCATTAAGATTATTAAATCGAAACTGAATCCTTCACTGGAAATAGAAGGCTTCCTGCTGACAATGTTCGATTCACGTCTGCGTCTGGCCAACCAGATTTATGATGAAGTGAAACGCCATTTTCAAGAATTGGTATTCAAGACAATTGTACAGCGTAACGTCAAACTGAGCGAAGCTCCCAGCCACGGCATTCCTGCAATATTGTATGATGCCGACTCTACCGGAGCCAAGAATCATTTGGCATTGGCACAAGAAATTATAACACGTAACAGTAAGTAAACAATGGCAGTACAGAAAAAATTTGCTTTAGGACGCGGGCTTGACGCACTGATCTCGACCGAAGAAGTAAAGACAGCCGGCTCATCTTCTATCAATGAGATAGAACTGAGCAAAATATCCGTCAACCCTAACCAACCGCGCCGTGAATTTGATCCGGTGGCGTTACAGGAGTTGGCTGACTCTATTGCCGAAATTGGTATCATCCAACCCATTACGTTGCGTCAACTGAGTGAAGACTCTTACCAGATCATAGCCGGAGAACGTCGTTACCGCGCCTCCATACAGGCAGGACTTAAATCTATTCCGGCATACATCCGCACAGCCGATGACGAGAATGTAATGGAAATGGCGTTGATTGAAAATATTCAGCGTGAAGATTTGAATTCATTGGAGATTGCACTGGCTTATCAACATTTATTGGAACAATATGCATTGACACAGGAACGGCTGAGCGAACGTGTCGGAAAAAAACGTACCACTATCGCCAATTATCTGCGTCTGCTGAAACTTCCGGCTCAGATTCAAGTAGCATTGAAAAACCGCGAAATAGACATGGGACACGCCCGTGCCTTATTGTCCTTAGATGATCCTAAGACCCAAATACGTATCTTTAATGAAATACAGTCACAAGGCTATTCTGTCCGCAAAGTGGAAGAAATTGTCAAGGCACTGAGCAGTGGCGAGACAGTGGACAGCGGTGGGAAGAAGATCAAACCAAAAGGTTCCAAACTATCCGAGGAATACACTTTGCTGCAAAGCCATCTCTGCGGATTCTTCGGTTCAAAAGTACAGCTTTCATGCACAGCCAAAGGAAAAGGCAAGATCAGTATTCCGTTCAACAACGAAGAGGACTTGGAACGAATCATGGAAATACTGGATTCACTGAAAAAGAAAGAATAAAGCGTTATTACTACATTGAAAAGAAAAACATCCACATATAAAGTGTTTACATTCATGCTTTTATGCCTTATGATGGCTGGAAGCCTGAATGTTCACGCCCAAAAGGCACGCAACCGCCGTATGGGTATAAAGGCAGATTCTATCATACAAGTCAAAGATTCACTTGTCATTGACAGCCTAAAATTGTTGGAAGAACGACAAAAGATAGAAAATATGGAAGCACCTGTTGATACTGCCGCTTTAGTCCGTAAAAATGATTCCATACAGAAAGCAATGGCTGCCGAAACAAAACCCCGATTTATTCCGAACTCCAACCGTGCCATCTGGCTGGCGTTGGTAATTCCCGGCGGAGGACAGATATACAACCGTAAATATTGGAAACTGCCGATAGTATATGGAGGATTTGTGGGATGTGCATATGCGCTGACCTGGAACAACAGAATGTACAAGGACTATTCGCAAGCCTATCTGGATATTATGGACGATGACCCTAATACCAAAAGCTACGAAGACTTCCTGCCTCATGGCGTGAGTGCGGAAGGTATGGAGAATACCTTTAAAAACCGAAAAGATTTTTATCGCCGATATCGGGATTTAAGCATATTCTGTTTTATCGGTGTATATATACTATCTGTCATAGACGCATACGTGGATGCTGAACTATCTGATTTTGATATATCCAAAGACTTAGGTCTTCAAATACAACCTGTTATTTTTAATGATGGCCGGAGCAGGATACCTAATACAATAGGCCTGCAATGCAGCTTCAAATTTTAATCGCATGAAAAACTTTTTAATTGGTTTATTTACATTTATAGGAACAACGGGAATCAACGCACAAACCCAAAGTATTACCGTTCACTCGCAAACTACAGGAAAAGAAGAAATTATTGATGTTCCTGAAAGTATGCAGTCAGAAATGGACAGTCTTTACTGGGACTGGCAATCTAAGAATTACATCACATTGGGAGAGAACTGCACAATGGCCTCTACCAACCCTGTTGTAAGTGATTCCATCTATATGGATCGTCTGTCACGTATCCCCTCTATCATAGAAATGCCTTACAACGAGGCTGTACGCAAATTCATTGATATGTATGCCGTCCGTCTGCGCAATAAAGTATCCTTTATGCTTGCGGCAACCAATTTTTATATGCCTATCTTTGAAGAAGCACTTGATTTATACGACCTTCCTCAAGAACTGAAATATCTGCCGGTTATAGAATCTGCCTTAAATCCTGTTGCAGTTTCCCGCCAGGGAGCTACCGGTTTGTGGCAGTTTATGCTGGGTACAGGAAAAATATACGGGCTGAAAAACAATAGTCTGATAGACGAAAGGCGGGACCCGGTCAAATCAACTTGGGCGGCGGCACGTTATCTGAAAGACTTATATGACATCTATCAAGACTGGAACCTGGTATTGGCAGCTTACAACTGCGGGCCAGGCACTATCAACAAAGCCATACGCCGTGCCGGAGGAGCCACAGATTATTGGACAATCTACAACTACCTGCCCAAAGAAACCCGTGGGTACGTTCCTGCTTTCATTGCAGCAAACTACATCATGACTTATTATTGCGAACATGACATCTGTCCCATGGAAACACAGCTCCCCAACGCTACAGACACCATTCACATAAACAAAGACCTCCACTTACAACAAGTGGCAGAAGTATGCAACATCAACCTCGACCAGCTTCGCAGCCTGAATCCCCAATACAAAAAGGATATTATTCCCGGTAACAGCGAGTTGTGTGTACTTCGTTTGCCCAATAACTTTGTCAGTACTTTCATTGACCGCCAAGACAGTGTATTCGCTTATAAACCCAATGAATATCTGACCAAAAGAAAAACGGTAGCTATCAAAGAAACAACCAGTAGCAGAAACCGCTCATCCAAGGGAACTCTTTATCATAAAATCAAACAAGGAGACACATTGGGAGGAATTGCCGCCAAATACCACGTATCCATCAGTCAATTACGTAATCTAAACGGTATAAAGGGCAATAATATCAGAGCCGGAAAAAGTTTGCGGATCAGATGATTGATAAAAAATACAGATTTAACACTATACATTTTCTGAAAATACTTGCTTGAATATGTTTTTTGTATATTTTTGCAGTATAGATTATAGGAGGCAAAGATATGACGGATGAAAAGCAGACTCAGGAACAGGCGGATGAGGAAATGATAAACCAAGGGTTTCAGGAACTTTTGGACAGTTATCTAGCGACCAAACACCGTAAAAAAGTAGAAATCATCACAAAGGCATTCAATTTTGCCAAACAAGCACACAAAGGAGTAAAACGACGCTCGGGTGAACCATACATCATGCATCCCATAGCCGTTGCTAAAATTGTATGTACCGAAATAGGACTGGGATCAACTTCCATTTGTTCGGCTTTACTGCATGATGTAGTTGAAGATACAGACTACACTGTGGAAGACATCGAAAATCTGTTTGGTCCTAAAATTGCACAGATTGTAGATGGCCTGACTAAAATATCCGGCGGTATATTCGGAGACCGGGCTTCCGCACAAGCCGAGAATTTCAAGAAATTGCTACTGACCATGAGTGATGATATCCGGGTTATCCTCATCAAAATAGCCGACCGTCTGCATAATATGCGTACGCTTGGCTCCATGCTTCCCAACAAGCAATACAAAATTGCCGGAGAAACCTTATACATCTATGCGCCATTGGCTAACCGCTTGGGGTTAAACAAAATAAAGACAGAACTGGAAGATCTCAGTTTCAAATATGAGCATCCGGAAGAATATGCACAGATAGAATCCAAGCTACAAGAAACACAAGCGGAACGCGAAGAAGTATTCCGTGAATTTACAGCACCTATCCGCGCACAACTGGACAAAATGGGTATCAGTTATCAATTGATAGCACGAGTAAAATCCCCTTATTCCATTTGGAACAAGATGCAGACCAAGCATATCACATTTGAAGAAATATATGATATCCTGGCTGTCCGTATCATTTTCTGTCCCAAAAATCCGGAAGAAGAACTTAATGAGTGCTTTAACATATACGTATCCATATCTAAGATTTATAAACCGCACCCAGACCGCTTGCGCGACTGGGTAAGCCACCCTAAAGCCAACGGCTATCAGGCACTTCACGTAACCCTGATGAGTAACAAAGGCCAATGGATAGAAGTGCAGATACGCAGTGAGCGGATGAATGACGTAGCCGAACAAGGCTTTGCCGCACACTGGAAATATAAAGAAGGCGGAGGCAGTGAGGACGAGGGTGAACTGGAAAAATGGCTGCGTACCATCAAGGAGATTCTGGACGATCCGCAACCGGATGCCATGGACTTTCTGGATACCATCAAACTGAACCTGTTCGCTTCTGAAATATTTGTCTTCACTCCGAAAGGTGAAATCAAAACAATGCCGCAAAACTGTACGGCACTGGATTTTGCATTCTCCATCCATACATTCTTGGGCAGCCATTGCATCGGAGCTAAAGTCAACCACAAGCTGGTGCCCTTGAGCCACAAACTGCAAAGTGGCGACCAGGTGGAGATTCTTACTTCCAAATCACAGCATGTACAGCCTTCGTGGATAAACTTTGCCACCACCGCAAAGGCCAAAGCCAAGATTCTGGCCATACTGAAACGCGAACAGCGAGGCATGCAGCAGGCCGGTGAGGAAATGTTACGGGAATTCTTTTCCAGGGAAGGAGTAGAGTACACTCCCGAAAATATACGAAAGATCTGTAATCTGCATACCATCAAAACACAGGAAGAATTGTTTGCCGCCATCGGATTAAAAACAATCATTCTAGGAGAAAACGACAAGAACGAACTGAAAGACAAACCGACTTCCAGTAACTGGAAAAAGTATATCTCTTTCGCCTTCGGAGGCAGCAAGACAAACAAGGAGAAACCGACAGAAGAGAAGGAACCCTTACAAAAGATAGACAGCAAGAAAATATTGAAACTGACTCCCGAAGCTATCCAAAAGAACTATGTGATAGCTGAATGCTGCAAGCCTATTCCGGGAGATGACGTTTTGGGATATATAGGCGACAATAATCGTATCATCATCCACAAACGCCAATGCCCGTTGGCTACCAAACTGAAGAGCAGTTACGGCAACCGCCTGTTGGCTGTCCAATGGGAGACTGGAAAATCCTTGTACTTTCCTGTAAATATCTACATAAAAGGTATTGACCACATCGGTCTGTTAAATAAGGTAACAGAAGTCATTTCACAACAATTGAATGTAAATATCCACAAGTTGAATATTGAAAGTAACGACGGTATCTTTGAAGGAAGAATACAGCTATTTGTGCACGATGTGGATGATGTAAAATCCATCACTACCAATCTAAGAAAGATAGATGAGATAAAAACCGTCACCCGTATCGAGAAGTTCGAAGACCAGCCGAATTAACCAATACCAATTTCACCGCAGACTACACTGATTGTTCATAACGATTATCCGCAACTCGTTTTTAATCCGTGCAATCTGTGGTGAATATTCTTAAGTCAGATAATCCAGTTCTTTACGCATACTAACCAATTCCTCACGTATCAGTTTCAATCTGTCCAAAATCTCCGCAGTACGGATAGTGGTTTCTCTGTTCATCTTCAGTTTCTGCTTGGCCCCCTGTAAAGTCATCCCTTTCTCTTTCACCAGATGATAGACCAGCCGGATATTCTCAATATCCTCTTTACGATACTGACGGACATTCCCTCCCGCCTTCTTGGGAGAAATAATAGGAAATTCCTTTTCCCAATAACGCAACAAGGATTCATTTACATCAAACATCTTTGCCACTTCCCCTATGGAATAGTAAAGTTTCAGTTCTTTATTAGGATTATAGGCCATGGTAAATTAAAATTGAGAATTAAAAATTCACGGCTAGTCAAATACCTTACCGTGGTTGGCTGCAATCTGTATCATCTTATCATAATCTTCCGCGCTCAAATCCATGAAATAATAATTCACAGGATTCTGCACTTTTCCTTTCACGTGCACTTCATAGTGCAAGTGAGGTCCGGTACTTTTACCTGTACTTCCCACAGCTCCAATCACTTCACCCCTGACCACCTTCTGTCCCGGTCTTACCTTGTAAGCACTCAGATGTGCATAGCGCGTAAGATAACCAAAGCCATGATTCACTTCGATGGTATTCCCATAACCTGTCTCCCATCCGGCCTTCACCACAACACCATCACCGGTGGCATACACCGGCGTGCCCGGACTAGCAGAAAAGTCCATCCCCGCATGAAACTTGGTTGTCTTATAAATAGGATCTATACGGACACCGTAACCGGAAGCCGTCTTCTTCAAATCCTTATTGGAAACAGGCTGGATGGCCGGAATACATTTCAGCATCTCGTCATGGCTCTTACACAAATCCACCACCTCGTCAAAAGACTTGGACTGGATATAAAGCTGCCGGTTCAACATATCCAGTTTCTGAGTGGTATTGATAACCAGATCGGCATTCGCCATATCCCGTAACTGTTCATAGCGGTTTGTCCCCCCATAACCGGCCTTACGGACAGCATCTGAAACAGGATCGGCCTGCAACACCACCCGATACAAATTATCATCACGCTGCTGGATATCCTGCATCACCCCCATAGCCTCATCCAGACGATGAGACAACACATTATACTGGGCCAGTAAGCGAGCATTCTCTATACGGAGCTCTTTCTCGGACGGAGAACCAAAGATCAATAATAAAATAATGAAACTGCCTGCCCCCAAGCCCATTCCTACAAACAAACGGCGCAAGATGCTTAAGGCGCGCTGCCTCACTGTGGGGTAAATGCGGTCATAAGTTCGGGTCTTAGGATTATAAATATAGTAGACTTTACGCATCTAATTCTGCTTTTTGAAGTTTTTAATGCACAACACATCAATATTTTGCACAATTCTTGTCGACAAAAATAATAAAACCAATTATCTTTGCAAATCCTTTTTGAGAATATTAACTAGAAGACAATATATTAAGCGACATGATGACAGCTAAAGAAATTAGAGATTCTTTCAAAAGCTTTTTCGAGTCGAAAGGACACCAGATTGTCCCATCGGCTCCGATGGTCATTAAAGATGACCCCACATTGATGTTCACCAATGCAGGAATGAACCAGTTCAAAGACATTATTCTGGGCAATCACCCGGCCAAATACAAAAGAGTTGCGGACTCACAAAAATGTTTGCGTGTAAGCGGCAAGCACAATGACCTGGAAGAAGTGGGACATGATACCTACCACCATACTATGTTCGAGATGCTGGGCAACTGGTCTTTCGGAGATTACTTCAAGAAAGAAGCTATCGGCTGGGCATGGGAATATCTGGTAGATGTACTGAAAATAGATCCGAAAGATCTGTATGCCACCGTATTCGAAGGAAGTCCCGAAGAAGGACTGGAACGGGACAATGAAGCCGCCTCTTACTGGGAACAGTTCCTGCCGAAAGACCATATCCTCAATGGCAACAAACATGACAATTTCTGGGAAATGGGTGATACAGGTCCCTGCGGCCCGTGTTCTGAAATCCATATCGACTCACGTTCGGAAGAAGAAAAAGCTCAAATCCCCGGCAACCAACTGGTAAATAAGGATCATCCGCAAGTAATCGAGATCTGGAATCTTGTATTCATGCAGTTCAACCGCAAAGCAGACGGTTCACTGGAAGGTCTTCCCGCCAAAGTAATCGATACCGGTATGGGATTCGAACGTTTGGTGCGCACACTGCAAGGCAAGACATCCAACTATGACACTGACGTGTTCCAACCGATGCTGAAAGCCATCGCCGAAATGGCAGGAACCACCTATGGCCAAGACAACCAGAAAGATATCGCCATGCGCGTTATAGCCGACCATATCCGTACCATCGCATTCTCAATCACCGACGGTCAGTTGCCCAGTAACGCAAAAGCCGGCTATGTAATCCGCCGTATCCTCCGCCGTGCCGTCCGTTACGGATATACTTTCCTGGGACAGAAACAAGCATTCATGTACAAGCTGCTGCCTGTATTAATTGAGAATATGGGCGAGGCCTATCCAGAGTTGAACGCACAAAAAATACTGATCGAGAAAGTGATCAAAGAAGAAGAAGAATCTTTCCTGCGCACACTGGAAACAGGTATCCGTCTGTTGGACAAGACTATGAACGATGCCAAAGCTGCCGGGAAAAAAGAGATCAGCGGTGTGGATGCCTTTACATTATATGACACATTCGGTTTCCCCCTCGACCTGACAGAACTGATTCTCCGCGAAAACGGCATGACTGTAAACGAAGAAGAGTTCAACGCCGAAATGCAGAAACAAAAAGAACGCGCCCGTAACGCGGCAGCCGTTGAAACTGGCGACTGGATCACCATAAAGGAAGGTGACACCCACTTTGTAGGTTATGACTTTACCGAATATGAAACCAGCATCCTGCGCTATCGCCAGATCAAGCAGAAAAACCAGACACTGTATCAAATTGTACTGAGCGATACTCCTTTCTATGCCGAAAGTGGTGGTCAGGTAGGTGATACAGGGGTGATCGTAAGCGAATTCGAAACCATCGAAATCATTGATACCAAGAAGGAAAACAACCTTCCTATCCATATCACCAAAAAACTGCCCGAACACCTTGACGTTCCGATGATGGCTTGTGTAGATACAGAAAAACGTGCCGCCTGTGCCGCCAACCACTCTTGTACTCACTTGCTGGACGAAGCGTTGCGCCAGGTATTAGGAACTCACGTAGAACAAAAAGGTTCTTTGGTGACTCCTGAGTCATTACGTTTCGATTTCTCTCACTTCCAGAAAGTGACTGACGAGCAACTTCGTGAAGTGGAACATTTGGTAAATGCCAAAATCCGTGAGAATATCCCTTTGACGGAATACCGCAATCTTCCTATCGAAAAGGCAAAAGAACTGGGTGCCATTGCTTTGTTCGGTGAAAAATACGGTGATGAGGTACGTGTTGTCCAATTCGGCAACTCTATTGAATTCTGCGGAGGTACCCACGTTTCGGCTACAGGCAAGATCGGTATGGTTCGTATTATCAGCGAAAGCTCTGTTGCTGCCGGTGTGCGCCGTATCGAAGCTATCACGGGTGCCAAAGTAGAGGAATTGATGGATACGGTCCAGGATACGCTGAATGACTTGAAGGCATTGTTCAACAATGCTCCCGATCTGAAAGTCGCCATCCGCAAGTATATTGACGAAAATGCAGGATTGAAGAAGCAGGTGGAAGAGTTCATGAAAGAAAAGGGCGCCGCACTGAAAGCCAGACTGGTAGAGAATGCCAAAGAAATAAATGGTGTGAAAGTGGTGAAAGCCATCATTCCGATGTCTGCCGACGTAGTGAAAGATATTGCCTTCCAGCTGAAAGGTGAAATTCCTGCCAATCTGTTCGTTGTAATAGGCAGTGTGGACAATAACAAACCGATGCTGACTGTCATGATTAGCGAAGACCTGGTAAAAGCCGGACAGAATGCAGGCAAACTGGTCCGTGAAGCAGCCAAACTGATTCAAGGCGGCGGCGGCGGTCAGCCCCACTTCGCAACGGCAGGCGGTAAGAATCCTGACGGTTTGAATGCGGCTGTTGATAAAGTGATAGAGCTGGCTGCATTGTAATCTATTCGAATTTCGTCCATATTTCGTATATATCAAAACTCCGCCATTCTGGTCTGAAAGCCGGTGGCGGAGTTTTTTTCATCTGGTTCACTAAGCCTTTTCTCCTCTATGGATAAGGGAAACAGAAAAGAAGATTTCTATCTCCCAAGCCTTTGGAGTTATCTCCATAACCTTTGGAGTCAACTCCATAAGCTTGGGAGTTAACTCCAAAGGTTATGGAGATAGAACATAAACGTTCAAAAAAGCTTAGCCATAAGGAAAAAAAACTAACCAAACGGCTGGAAGCATATAATCAGTCATTAACACCTCACTGACTGTCTGCTTATTCCGTCTGCTCCTTCGGCCAGTTCACTAGATACAGAATTTCCGTAGCACGGGTGAAAGCCGTATACAGCCAACGGAAATAATCCGGAGTCAGCATATTCTCCGTCATATAGCCCTGATCCAAAAAGACCCGTTTCCACTGGCCACCCTGCGCTTTGTGACAAGTAACGGCATACGCATATTTCACCTGTAAGGCATTGTAATGAGGATCGGCTTTCATTTTCTTCATCCGCTCACGTTTCACAGTTATATCAGCATAATCCTCCAATACCGAATAAAATAACTTGTCATTCAATTCTTTAGGCAATGCGGGTGTTTCAGTATGCAAGGTATCCAACAAAAGTTTCACCTCCAGTTCCATACCATCATAGTCGGGGAACGCCAGCACCACATCGGCAAAACGAAAGCCGTATGCCTCACGCATCCGACGAACACGGCGAATTACAGCTATATCTCCATTGGCTATAAAATCAATCTCCTTACAGCCCTCCGTCCAAAAATAGTTATTCTTCGCCACCATCAGCAGGTCACCGCTGTTCAGTTCATCCTCCCGAAACAAAATCGTATTCCTGATTCCCTTATTATAAATATTCGTCCGTTTATTGGAACGGCAGACCACAATCGTTTCGTCCATACCTGCCTGACCGTAACAATCATTAATAACCTCAATCAGCTCACTACCAGAAACCATCCGGATATCCGGAAACCCTTCCACACGGACAGAAGGCAAAGTGAGAAAATCTTCCGCGGATATGTAGCGGCGCAATTCTGTCGCATTCCAAAGAATCCCCGAATCGTGCATCTGACGGACCACCTCAGTGAGCTGCACCTCATATACTTCCATGCCATACCCGCGTAACTTATCGGCCGAAAGAGACGGACTCTCCTCTTCTCCTACCGGAGGAAGCTGCGCCGTATCCCCTACCAGCATCAAACGGCAACCTGTTCCGGCATATACATATTGAATCAAGTCGTCCAGCAAACGCCCTGTACCAAAGACTGCCCCCGCCAATCCGTCATTAGCGATCATCGACGCCTCATCCACAATAAACAAAGTATGCTGATGCAAGTTATCATCCAAAGAAAAGTTATCCAGGTCATTTGAAAAGTTGCGCTGGCGGTAAATCTTCTTATGAATAGTATAAGCCGGATGCTGTGCATAATGTGAAAAGACTTTAGCCGCCCTGCCCGTCGGAGCAAGTAGAACACACTTTTGCTGTAACTGGTCCAAGGTCTTCACCAATGCCCCGATAAGGGATGTTTTACCCGTACCGGCATATCCCTTTAAGAGAAAAACCGAGTCCGATTGGTGGGAAAAGAGAAAATCTGCTAAAAATTTAACAGCTTTTTCTTGTTCTAAAGTTGGTTTATATAGAAAATTTCCCTTAATTTGCTGCACTAAATAACTATTAATCATAATTGCGTAATAAAAAGTTCCTTGAACTGTGCGTTATTAGATTTATTTGTTTTATTTTTGCGATGCGAATATAAACTAAAAAAAACACATATTTATCATGAAAACAGTTATTAATATTGTATTGGCTGCTTGCGTTATCGGTTTGATATACGTTTGCTACGGCAGTATCATGGGACCGATTAACTTCGATGACGCTAAAAAAGCTAGAGAGAAACAAGTTATTGCACGCTTAATTGACATCCGTAAGGCACAGTTGGAATACCGCAACCTGCACAACGGACAATACACTGCAAGTTTCGACACCTTGATTGATTTCGTCAAAACTGCAAAACTTCCATTTGTAAAGAAAGAAGGAGTTTTGTCTGATACGCAACTGGAAGCTGGCATGACTGAAAAGAAAGCTATGGCAATCATCAACAAAGCCAAAAAAACTGGTAACTGGAAAGAAGTTGAAAAAGAAGGTTTAATGAACTTCAAACGTGATACTTTATGGGTTGCCGTAACAGATACAATCTATGCTCCGGGATTCAATGCAGACTCTTTAAGATATGTTCCTTTCGGAAATGGTGCACAGTTTGAAATGGCTATCCGTAACGATACAACAAAATCAGGTGCCCCTTTGCATTTATTCCAAGCTCAAACTCCGTATGAAACATATTTGGGTGGTTTGAATGCTCAAGAATTGGCTAACCTTAAAGACCTTCAAACCAAACTGGGCAAATATTGCGGTTTAAGAGTGGGTGATATCGAACAGCCTAACAATAACGCAGGTAACTGGGAATAAGAATGACTGAACGTATCGATTTTACAAAATCGGAACAATATACATTATCCATCCGCCTCAGTGCGGATGGATTTTCTTTTTCTATCTATAACCCACTGACAGATAATGATTTCTGCTTTGTTCCGTATCCTGTCAATACCGGATACTCTATGACGGCTAATCTAAAGGAAATGTTAACCGATACAGAAACTCTAAGATATCCGTATAAACGGGTTAACATTCTGTATGACTCCCCCCGTTTCACACCTGTTCCTTTAGAATTATTCGAAGACGAACAAATGGATACTGTTTTCTATCATAATTTTCCTAAAGGAAATAACGAGATTGTACTTTGCAATGTCCTGGGAAGGAGTAATGTGGTAATACTTTTTGCTATAGACAAACATACCCATTTGTTACTGACTGAACATTTTCCTACAGCTCGTTACTTCTCCACTGCCAGCCCGCTGACTGAATATTTCGCCCGGAAAAGCCGGTTGGGCAACAGCCGGAAACTATACACACACATACGCGAGCAACAAATGGAAGTTTTTTGTTTTGATAAGGGCAACTTATTACTGATTAACTCATTTCCATGCAAACAAACCACAGACCATGTGTATTACCTATTATATATATGGCAACAATTAAATTATAATCAGGAAAAAGACGAACTGCACTTGACAGGGAAATTAGAGGACAAAGAAGAATTATTGAAAGAATTGCGCAACTATCTGCGTCAGGTATTCGTCATCAACCCCAAAGCGGAATTCAACCGCTCCGAGATAAGTAAAATAGAAGAGATACCTTTTGACATGCAAACCTTATTATTATGCGAGTAATCAGCGGTATATACAAACGGCGCCGTTTCGACGTGCCTCATACATTCAAGGCACGTCCAACAACGGATTTTGCCAAAGAGAACCTTTTCAATGTATTAAGTAATAATTATTTTGACTTCGAGAACGGAGTTACAGCTTTGGACCTTTTTGCCGGTACGGGCAGCATCAGTATAGAACTGGTTTCACGCGGTTGTGACCGGGTTATCTCAGTGGAAAAAGATCCCCAGCATCTTTCTTTCATCTCGCAGGTGATGCGTGAAGTGAAGACTGACAAATGTTTTCCTATCCGTGCTGATGTCTTTAGATTTATAGACAAATGCAGCGAGCAGTTTGATTTCATCTTCGCCGATCCTCCATACACCTTGAAAGATCTGGAAAGTATCCCCACCCGTATTTTCGAAAGCGGGATTTTAAAGGAAGACGGATTATTGGTATTGGAACATGGCAAAGAGAACCATTTCGAGGATAATCCCCATTTTATTGAGCGCCGTGTATATGGCAGTGTGAACTTCTCTTTCTTCAAAGCAATGGTGCCAGCAACCGAACAATAGATTCTTGTGCTTTTTGATACCAAGGACGCTTTATCCATGTTTTTCTCTGTAACAGGATAGCGTCCTTCTGGTCTTGCAGGAAAATACCCTTCAACATCAATGCTGAGGCCGGATCATACATAAAGGCATTCACCTCAAAATTATGCTCAAAGCTACGGAAGTCCATATTAGTAGAACCTACCGTAGAGAGAGTATCATCACTAACCATCAACTTGGAATGCAAAAAACCTTTCTGATAAAGGTAAATCCTGACACCCGCACGCATGATATCATCCAAATAAGATAACGAACCTAAATGTGTTATCCACGTATCGGCACGTGCCGGTATCATAATGCGAACATCCACACCTGCTAAAGCTGCCGTTTTCAATGCCATCAGAATAGGTTCGGTAGGCAACAGGTAAGGGGTTTGTATATAAAAATACTTTCGGGAACTACTGATAGCTATCAGTAACCCTTGCATAATATCCCGCCATTCGCCTACAGGATCGGAAGTAACAATCTGTATCAGAGCCTTCCCAAAGATTCCAACTTCGGGGAAATAACGGGAGGAAGTGATAAGAGTACGGTCTACCACATACCAATCGGTCAAAAAAGCAGTCTGTAACCCATATACCGCTTTTCCTTCTATCTTAATGTGAGTATCCCGCCATATCCCCCATGGAAAGCCTTTCATATAGCGCAAAGCAATGTTCATTCCTCCCATATAAGCCACACGACCGTCAATTACCACTATTTTACGGTGATTACGATAATTTACCTTACTGGTAAATAAAGGGAAACGAACTTTCAAAAAACTACGTGCTTCAATACCTGCTCCCCGCATTTCATCAAAAAAAGCATGGGGAACTTTCCAACAGCCCACGTCATCGTATAGTAAACGCACTTCTACTCCCTGCCGCGCTTTATCTATCAACACATCGCGCAGCAGCCTGCCTGCCGGATCATCCTCAAAAATATAAAACTGTAAATGGATGTGGTGCTTTGCTTTACTGATTTCTTTCATCAATGAATACAGCATGGAATAACCATCCGTAAAAACTTCCGTCGCATTTCCTTCAAAGGGCAAAGCATTATTCACTTTCCGGAAAAAACGCATCAACTGGTACTGTTCATCAGGACACTTAAACGCCTTTTGCGCTTGGTATTCTGCCATAGGACGTTTTATAAGACGGGTGAACCCTTTCTTGCTGATCAATTTCTCCTTACGTGTGCTTCTGCCGAAAAAGAAATAGAATACAAGCCCCACAATGGGCAGGAAAAAGAGTACAAGTACCCATGCCATTGTTTTAACAGGATTACGATTATCAAGTATCACTATAAAGATAGTTCCGATGATAATCACAAAATAAAGCACGTTAAAAGCAACAGCAAAGATTTCATTAAAGATACTCCACTCTACCATATAATTCCAAGTAATTTACTTATAAGCAAACTTATAAAAAAAATCCCAACCTATAACAATATAGATTGGGAAAAGATTAAGATATAGTTTCATTTAAAAAGGACGCCGGCCATGTCTTCCTGGACCGGGACCAAAACCGGGACCACCGAATCCCCTATGGCTATTCATCATCTTGTCACGAGCGGCTTTACTTCCAAAAATATTCAGACGATAGATAAAATGCACCATACAGTAACTATTGATACTGTTGTATTCGGTAACCGAACGTACATCTGCAGTCAAAGAACGGCTGATATTGCTCTGTTGTTTTAAAATGTCATACATTTCAAAACTAACAGTTGCTGCTCCCTTCAATAAACTTTGTGCTATTTGGGCATTCCAAATCAGTTCATTATTGTTCAAACTGGCATCATCATATCCTCTACGGGACTGGTTGGTGATATTAGTAGACAATGTCATCTGCCATGGTAGAGTGACATTGGTACTCGCTCCATATGAGAATGTATAAGGATTTTGGTTCTTTTCAGGACGCAGCTTGCTACGTTCCGCTGTATATTCAATAGAACCATTCAATGAAAATTCAAACCAGTCATTCCGATAGGACCCATTCAGATTCTCCGCCAAAGTCAAGCCGGTAGTCGTATTCTTATCATCATGCAATGTTTCCTTATTGTATAAGAACGCTACTTGATTCCGGTAGTTAACACGAGAAAAAGAATTTATAGTAAACTTTTTATTCTTCAAAGCCGAATTAAAACCGAACATACCAAACGCATTCCAGTTTCCATTGATATTCTGAGGAGTTGAAGTAGTACCACCCGTATTCTCATCATATATCGTACTATTACTGATACTATTCTGAGTAGCAGTGAAATTTACATGGGTCATTATCCCACGCTGTTTCTCGGCATTATAAGTGTTATAAAACAAACGCATGGTATGGGCAAACGAAGGCTTCAAACCAGGATTACCCACACGGATATTCAACGGATTGGAATTATCGACAATCGGCAGCAGGTTTTCCATACTAGGCTGACTACTACGCCCACGATAAGTGATACGCAGCTGACTTACCTTAGAGAAGCGATAACGAAAATCCAGATTCGGAGCAAAATTGAATACCGTTCTTGTGGTATCAGTCATGTAATCTCCCTTCTTATAGGACAATTTCGTATTTTGAGGCTGTAAGGACATGCCGGCACTCAACTGATATTTCTCCCGGATAAATCGTAGTCCTAAAGAGATATCATGATTAAAGTATTTATATTCAGCATCCTTACTCAAGCTATCTACATAAGCAGTTTCATAGTCTTCGGGTAATCCGTCATTTATATTCCAAGGATACCCCAAATCATATGTCGATTTATCACTCTTGCTATTCTTATATTGGAATCTATAACTAAATTGCAGGAAAGTAGCCCGTGCTATAGGTTCGCTATAAGTAAATTGTGCTGTATAATTATAATTTTTAGTAGGCATCGTAATGTATTGATTACGATATTCAATGGAGTCCCCTCCTAAATAATTCTTTATCTGATAATAACGGGTTTCCGATTGAGCATACTGATCGCTGTCATCATCTCCATATCCAAACGAACCACGGAATGTAATATTACGTCCTTTATCATTCAGTTTCCGATTCAGCTGTAAAGTTGCATTAGCCGACAAACTATTTGATTTTGACAAATTGTGTTCATTGGTAGCATTAATACGAGTATCCCTTAACGGGTCATCGGTACCTATATTGTTAAAGTTCAGATAATCATTGGGATTTACCACATATTGGTAAGGGTCCTCATTAAAAGTTCCTGATTCTGTTGCCGAAGTCCCTTTTGTTTTATTATAAGAAACATTCGGCCGAAAAATAATATTGGTCATTGAATCGGGACGCCATTCCATACGAAAATCCGCATTGAAATCAGTCACTTTATTACGATCGGCTTTGTTTGAATTGGAATAAGAATCCCCCGACTGCAAAAAACGCTGTGAAGATCCTACTGTTACTACATCCGCATCACGATAGTTGTAACGCATGCTACCTCCCACTTCCATTTTTTCTGTTTCTGTAGCAAAATTCGCTCCTAGCATTTTAGTTGCGTTCAATCCATTGTTACGCCTCCAACGAGGTCCTCCTCCCGAAAATCCCTGATCATTCACATTATTGGCGGAACCAATAATAGAGAATTGAGTTTTATCATAAAAACGGTTAATCATAGCTCTTCCCGCATAACGGTCTTCCGTACCGGCCGCCAAATCCACATTTCCAAACCAACCCTGATTCATCCCCTTCTTTACCGTCAAATCGAGCACTGTTTCCTCCTCACCATCATCAATACCCGTAATGCGTGCCAAATCGGACTTCTTATCATATGTTTTCAGTTTTTCCACCATATCGACTGGCAGATTCTTCAAACCGGTCTTCACATCGCCACCAAAAAACTCTTTGCCGTCTACCATAATCTTTTTTACTTCCTTACCATTGATTTTGATATTACCATCGTCATCTATTTCTGCTCCCGGAAGTTTTTTCACCAACTCTTCCAACATTGCCCCCTCAGGAGTACGATAAGCAGAAGCATTATAACCAATAGTATCTTCTGAAATGGTTACTTGCGGAGCCTCGGCTACAATAACTGCCTCACCCAACATGATAGCATCGGTAGGTAAAGTGACCGTTCCAATATTAACGCTCGGTTTACCAGCTGTCAGCTGCAAAGATTTTTCCTGAGTAAGATAACCTACAAATGAAATTTTAAGTACATATTTTCCCGGACGGGCGGCAATAGAGAATACTCCGTTGTTATTGGTAACATTTCCTACCACCATTGTACTATCGGGTAGAGAAAGTAATTGTACGGTAGCTTGTCCAACCGGGCTTTTATCATCACCATCAATCACAGATCCCGTCACGGTTATGCGCTTGCCACTTTGCGCCCAAGAGAGAGTTGCACAGGTACATACCAGTAACAACAATAATATTAACTTCTTCATTTTTTTCCTTGAAATTTTAATGCCTAATGTCCTTTGGACACTCTTGTCAACAAAAGGTTTAACGGAAAAATGTATTTATTTCTTAAATAATCGGTCAACCCGGCTTTTTTGTACGCCAAATTCCAGACAAATAACATTAAAAGCCATATAAACTATAGCAATGGAATTATCCGCTTCTTCCAGATTTCCATTATATACTCCTCTGACCAACATTACAATATAATAAATGCCCAGCAAATAAATAGCATAACAAATAGCCTTGACACGTATTCGGGAAATCTTCTCATTCTCATCCTTCACTTTTGCCAAGAAGATCATAAACAGAGAAAACCAGATAAGTAACTTGATAGAAGCCTTTGTAAACAACAAGTTACTATCATTTATCATGCCAAACATAAACATGAGCAACGGTACGAAAACAGACAACAACAGAACAACATATCCCATCGTCCTACAATAAACCGGTAAAATTCCTTTCATTATTTTATATTTTAACGTACAAAAGTAATTATTTGTAAGCAAAGAACGGTCATCTTTTTGCTTTTTTACCTAAATTTGCAGGCAAATAATAGAAAATATGAGTAAACAAGAAGTTATTATCTGCCATAACTTAGAAGAAAATCTCAATAAGGCAATAACCCAATGCCCACATGACAAATTATTTGTCTTGGCTGATGAACATACGCGTAAACTTTGCATTCCTGTTTTATCTGGATTTGATTGTATTAAAAATGCCCATTTTATTTATATAGGGGCCGAAGATGTGCACAAAAACTTGGAAACATTGGCATATGTATGGAAAGAGTTGGGAGATAAAGGCGCAAGCCGTCATTCGTTACTTATCAATTTAGGTGGAGGGATGGTTACAGATTTAGGAGGATTCGCCGCATCAACTTTCAAACGAGGGATCAAATATATCAATATTCCTACCACGCTACTGGCTATGGTTGATGCATCTGTAGGAGGCAAGACCGGAATCAATTTCAACGGATTAAAGAATGAGATCGGAGTCTTCTCCCCTGCCGAAAGTGTATTGATTGACGCTGATTTTCTAAAATCACTGGATCTTCGAAATCTATTGTCCGGATACGCTGAAATGTTGAAACATGGTCTTATCAGCACCCATGATCATTGGATAGAATTGCTGAGATTTGACTTCAACAATATAGATTACAAGGTCTTACAGACTTTAGTCGGAAAATCTGTACAGATTAAAGAAAATATAGTGGAACAGGACCCTTTTGAAAGAGGAATCCGCAAAGCTTTAAATCTGGGACACACCGTAGGGCATGCTTTCGAAAGTCTGGCATTAGAGACACAGCATCCTATATTACATGGTTACGCTGTGGCATGGGGGATAGTTTGTGAACTTTATTTCTCCCACATCAAAACAGGTTTTCCCAAAGACAAGCTACGTCAAACCATCTTGTTCATCAAAGAACATTATGGAGTTATGCCTTTTGATTGCAAACAATATGAACGCCTCTATGAATTCATGAAACATGATAAGAAGAACTCAGCAGGCATCATTAATTTCACCCTATTAACTGAAATAGGAGATATACAGATTAACCAATCGGCAAGTAAAGACGAAATTTTTGAAATGCTGGATTTTTATCGTGAATCCATGGGTTGCTGATCCCCCTTTAAACAGATGGAAAGATTGTACAATCTTTCCATCTGTCCGATACAATAAAAAACATCTTTTATTTATCCCCAATTATGCTCAGGCAAACTTTTAACAATCAAGAAATTAGAGTATTTATGATATATTAGTTAAAAAACCAAGCTTATCATTTAAAAAAGACAAATACAAAGTGCTTTTTTTCCGTAAAATTGTTCCTAAACACCATTGATCAACTTTTCAATGCTTCAGAAATCCTATTTTTGCACTATAATTGGTTGGTATAAATGTTATATAAGGAATTTGAAAAGAATAGAGAAGATATATTAGAGAATGAATTTTGCATGCAATCTGATGCATCAACATTGCCCATTACAGATTGCCCCTCTTACACCCCTATATGTACTATTGGAATCTGTATACAAGGAAATGCTAAAATAAGAATGGATTCTCAAGAATATACTATACATCCACATGATGTTTTTGTCTTTATGCCGGGATTGCTAGTCTCAGTCATAGAGACAAGTCCTAATTTCACAACAAACTATTTTACACTTTCAAACACATTTTTCTATGATGTAATAAAAACTATCAGAAGTTTTTCTCCTCAATTTTTCTCTTACATGAAATCTCGTTTCCTTTATCCCTTGCCGGAACAAGAGATGCAGTATTTCATGAATTATTATGCATTACTGAAGAGTCGGAGCAAACTTCCCAAAAGTTTTTCCAGAGAAGCAATTATAGCTCTGCTAAGAATTATATTCCTAGATTTATATAATGACTTTGAAAATTATATCAATCATAGAAATAATACAAGTACAACACGCAAAGAAGATTTAACACATAGATTCTACACGCTAATGATGGATAACTACAGAGAACATAAAGAGGTTATCTTTTATGCCGACAAACTTCATGTTTCTTCCAAATATTTGTCTGAAGTAGTTAAAGAAACCAGTGGAAAATCTCCTAAGGACTGGATTATAGATTATTCATTACTGGAGATAAAAGAATTATTGAAAAACAGTTCTCTTAATATTCAGGAAATAACAATCAGAACTAAGTTCCTGAACCAGTCTGCTTTAGGTCGTTTTTTTAAAAGACACACCAATATGTCTCCCTCTGAATATAGGGAATCGACTTATTAGTTTTATCAATACCTTGCATAAAAAGATGTACTTTTATGTATAAAAAGTACAGAGAATATTTGCAAATACAAAAAAGCCGTACCTTTGCATCCGCAATTCGGGATGTAGCCCAGCCCGGTTAGAGTACGCGTCTGGGGAAATTGAATAAGATTACCGATAATAAAATTACAATAATATATAAATCAAGGAGTTAAATAAATACTTAACTCCTTATTTTTTACCTGTGGATACCTTACGAATAAGGTTTTCGGGAAACTTGGCTTATTTTATCCGACTATTGCCTTTTATTATGCGGATTTTGCATTATTGCATTGAAGAATTTTCCAAATACATTAAATAAGTGGTAAAGCAAATAATCACCTCCTCTCTGCTTATTGTTCAGTCACCACAAAAGGCTCTTCTTTTAAGGCTGAAATAGCATAGCAGCAGTACACCCTAAATTCGCAGACTCACGATATAATCTTATCGCCTCGTCTTTGTCTTTAGACACTCCCCATAAACCGTTTTCATGAGCCTTACCTAACAAATACATTGCATAGGGAATTTCCAATTGGCTCATAAACACCAACAGACTAACACCTCTATATTCATTTAGAGGTGTTCCTCCAAACCATATAAGAATAAATTTATAGCTTCCCACTATACAATTTCATCACTGGGGTTTGTCATTGACGCACACACAAAGAGTTCGGCAGCTTTTAAAGGGTCTGGCTTCAAATCCCATGCTCCTACTTTATACAGATATCCACTTATCATTTGTGACTCAGAATGCCCCAAATCTGTAGCCTGTTGAAAATAAAAGAGTACTCTTCGGGTATCTTGAGGAATTTTTGTGCCATTCATGTACTACTTTCCTAACTCAAATGCAGCATCCTTATCCGTATTAGCCTGTTTCATTAACGACAAAAGATATTCAGAATCTAATGCCTGTACTTCCTTGTTTTCCATAATCTCATTTTTTAATATTATAACTTACTTATGTATATCACTAACTATTTTACAATAACACGCTGATATACAATTAGGGGCATCACGTATAAGATAACTATTCCAACACAAATACAATTGATTTCTCATACCAAACTTTTTATAAGTTGCATGAATATAACGAAGAATTTATGACCGAGATTTAAATATTTGTGCTAATTTTTATTGGATTACTGATTTTCAATCTATTAAACAAGTATTTTCGAGTACAAAGGAACTCTTTTTTACACTCTTAGAGGAGCAAACAATAAGGGTGGAGCAGCTTGCCCCACCTTATCTTAAATACCTCGTTAAAAACTTTATTTCTATAATATCATACCAAGAACTGTTTTCAAAACACGGCAGCTATTTTCTTTATATTGTTTAGCTTTTCACGCAAGGAGTTATTCTTTCGTGCTACCTGTATATTATAATCCGTTTGCATTCTTACAAGCAAATCGGCATTGACACCCAAAGCCGCCTCTAAAAACAAGGCAAATTCGGTAGTTATCGGACGTTTTGCATTTAATGTTTCATTTAAGGCAGAATAAGACAAGCCAAATCTCTTTGCAAAGTCTTTTTGCCTTATGCCTCTACATTCCAATTCTTCCTTTATCAATTCACCCGGATGATAGGGACGGAATGACTGCAAATTATTTGTTGCTATACCCATAGTTCCTCCTATTTATAATGATTTGTAATGTCTATCAAAGAACAGACTTCTATGATTGTTTGATTACCCGCATTGGTGATTTCCTTAAATTCCAATCTGTATTGGTCATTGATGCGTAAAGAAGAAAGTCCTTTTTTATCACCTTTCAACTTTTCATAGTTTAAAGACCTATACTGATATAAATCTTCCATTCGAGAGGCATTTAGTAGAGCTTTGACACACTTCAAATAACCATTGACTATTTGAGGTTGGAAACGATGCTTCTTATCATTAGTTTTTCCTTTTTCATAAAGTTCTGCCAAATATTCCTTTTCAAATTCTACGTTCATATAACCGTTCTTTGATGACACAAAGATAACACATATTTGCACAATTCGCAATATTAGCGAATTATTTTTATATCCTACCGAGTACTTTTATTGTGTTAGATAAGTTTTTGGCCGTGCACGCCCAATAGACACCTCATTTAAAAGATAAGGCTTGGTAATCATCTGAAGAATAAACTTAGGAAGTGAAGTTTACACTCTCTGATGATTACCAAGTCTTATTTGAATAAGAAGAGGATTAACAGCGGTATTGAATATTCGTCGTTCCTCCGCGATGCCCATCCTGTCTGCCGACTGCTCCAACAGCCAAGCAAGATATTGTTCTATTTTGCCTGTCAGTTCCAAGGTCAGGTTAGGGAGAGCCAAATGTTTTTTGCCCCACTCCAACGCTTCCTAGATTTTCTTTTGAATTTGCCTACGTAGGACACGGTCGGCTGGCTGCGGATTTGTCCGAAGTTTAAAAAGGACGTGCTTTACATAATAAGACAGGTTTTGGTCGGCATTTGCTATACAAATGCACCACTTGGCAAAGTCCTTGGCGCTCTCAAAAATACGGTAATCCGCATCCCAACAATCATTAGGCAGTTTCACCATATCCTCATAATATCCAAACCACTCTGCAACCAGCGTCCAAAACACCTGTTTACTCCAAAGTTCCTCTGCTACTATATCCCTGCCAAACAACCTACTCAGTCCTTTGGTGCTAAATGTCACCTCATACCTCAATAAGTTCTTTGGCAAGTTCTCTCTTCCATATTTAGGCAGTTCACGCTTCTTCTTCGTTTCCTGTATTTTGTCATAAAACTTGCAACGCACTTCCCCGTTATCCATATATTTAGTACCACTCCAACCATTAGGTCTAAATGCTTTCATAGCATCCAACTTCTGCATATACATAATAGGAGGCTCTGTCATGCTAAAGTTATGTGCAAACTCCGCAGACTCCACCACTGCCTTATACATGGGCACACCCAAATCCTTACTTAACCTCATATAAGTCCCTCTACTTCCTTTAATGATAAGGTCTTTAGGTTATGTTTTCATAGACATGCCCTCGAATGACACATACGTGTCTATAACTATGACTCTACGTCCAAGCCAATACCCCTTACCACCTGTACCATTGGCAAAATAGTCAACTGTACGTTGCAGGACTGTTTGCCAGTTGTACCCTATTGGCAGGTCATATAGCATTAATTTGATTTTGTCATACATGGCTGTGAGATTGGAATGTATATAGAAAGTTATACATAATAAAGCATATTAACTATTTACGGAGCCGTGCAGCCAACTAGCTTTCCATTCGTTTTATAAATTCGTCCTTGGTTTCCTGCTTTCGGGCAGTCATCCACGCTACGATTTCGTCACGCTTGAACACAAGTTTGCGTCCGTTTGTCCCGGAACGATGACAAGGTATTTCACGGGTACGGGTCCACTTGTAAATAGTATCCTTTGCATAATTCGTAAGTTCACAATAAAGTGTAATGTCAAACACTTCGGGATAATCCTCTATCCGTTTTGGCTCTCTTTTGGCATTCTGTGGTTCGGTTTCAGGTGTCGTTGGTACTGTTCCCAGCATGGAAACAATGACTGCCCGCAACGACCTTATTTGAGCCAGAGCGTAATATTCCCATTGCTGTTGCAAAAACTCCATGTCGTGAAACAGCCATGCGCTCTCTATCGCATCACGGTGGTGTTCATTGATAAAGCCGTATTGGGCTATGGAATCATACAGGAAATCTGCAACCAAACCTGTTTTGCCCTCTTTTTGTAAATAGGTTTCCTCGTTATAGATGTCTTCCAACTCTTGACTATCCATGTTCAGTTTGCCTTGTCGGACAGCTGATAACTTTTCATCATAAGTGGATATGAAGAAACCGTTCCGCCATTGGTTTATAGCCTCATCTACCTCATTTAAAGCCTGTTTTAGCTTTGTCTTATTACCTTTCGTCAGTCTTTTTACATAGGTGCGCAACCATTCCTCATGCGCAAAACGGGCTTCCCCTTTGGGAGACTTGTCTATCAAGTCGCCCAAAGGCATATTTATTGTCATACTCATAATTAAAGGATTTTAGCTACTCTGTCTAATACACTTGTTGAAAAACTGTCAAGATATACATTTGTCGTTGTAAGATTACGATGCCCCAACGCTTGGCTGGTAAATTCACGGGGGACATCATTGCCTTGTAAGGTCATGGCCATCGTATGACGGCTGACATAGGTGGTCAGGTTCATACGGATATGAAGCAATTTGCCCAATTGCTTTAGACCGTCATTTATACGTTTGTAACGGCTGCGGATATGGTCATACAGTTGCTTCCCCTCATAATCCCTTGTAATCACTGGCAGCAAATAATTACCTGTCAAAGCTGTATTTGCTTTAAACCATTCCAGTTGCTCTTTTATGGCAGGAGTTACAGGTATTTTTATAGGCTTTGCATTTTTAGCGTTTTGCGTCTTTTGCCTTTTGTAAACGATGTGCTCCTCTGCCCCAAACGTATTGATATTGTTTTTAGTCAGCATGGCTTCGTCTATAAAACTCATACCGAAACATAAATAGGAAAATAGGAACACCCTACGGGATAACTCCAACACAGGATTTTGTTGAGGCGAGTTTTTTATCAGCTCCAAATCTTGTGGCGAAAGGTAGCGTTTGGCTGTTTCCTCTGCCAGCTTACCGATTTCAAAGCCACCCTTACCGAAAGGATAGGTATTTGATGAGGCTTCACGCTCTTTTATCGCCTTGTTTACAACCGCTCTCAATGTTTTGAGGTAGTATTTACGGATGTTTCCACAACAGCCGTCTTTTTCCATTTCAAGGTTAAACCGATTGATGTACTTCACGTCCAACTCCGAAAATAGTCACTCCTTAATCTTGTCGTCATATTTTGCCAGAATATGCAGAGTATGCTCATAGACTTTTGCATTACCGATATACCTTGTGGCTTTTAGGTTTTCCACCTGTCGCATAAAGTAGTCATAAACCTTACCCTGCTTTGACATACCAAGAAACTCCTTTTCAAACTGATTAAGCGTCCAGTGTACCCGTTCCTCCATGAACTTTCGCAGGATTTCATCTTTTCGGACTTCATAACGGTTCAGCAACGCATTGTAATTTTCGTAGTTAGGATTGACACGCTTGTCTTTTTTAAATCGGGATGCTTGTTCATCCCATTGTCCTTTCATTGCCGACAGTTGTAAGTCGATGTACTTTGTTTTGTCCTCTTTTGCTACCCTTAAACAAACGGGGCAGCTGCCGTCCCTTCTAATGTTGCTTTTGAAAAGCACAATTTTTGTCTTTGCCATGATTTTGTTCTTTTTTTAATTATATGGCCGACGAAATTATTTTATACTTTACATAGGAACAGCATAATAGGATGTTCCCAAAGTAAAGTATAGAGCTTCACTCTCGCTCAATGCAAAGATATTAATTTCGACGATTAAAATTAAATCATTAACTTTGGTTATCAAGGAGAAATGCTCAATTAGTTCGAGAACCTCGTTCCAACTTTAACTTCTATTTATTATTTTCCCTTTTTTAATTGCCAATTCTCACATTTAATATTCGATTAAGGTTTGATTAAGGTTTTGGAATGATTTAATGCTTTCTACTACTATAAGACGGGATTTTTTGCATGTGTTTTGCACCATATAGGGTACAAAACAGCCTCCGAAGTTGCCTTAATACTATTTAGAATTTTATCTAAACAGTATTTTGCAACAAAAATATATAACACTGATAACAAGCAAGATACAATACTAACAAAAGATATTCATATATATTTTTCCACCGATTTATTTGCAGATTAAAAATAAAGCACTACCTTTGCATCCGCAATTCGGGGTGTAGCTCAGCCCGGTTAGAGTACGCGTCTGGGGGGCGTGTGGTCGCTGGTTCGAATCCAGTCACCCCGACTGGAAGAAAGCATTGATAATCTGATGATTGTCAATGCTTTTTGCTTTTTAGACAATTCTCGTAACTATGGCAGTTTGGCGGGATGGTTGAAAACGGCTCAGTTTCTTTTTAAGATGCATCCTTCATGACCAATAAAGAAGGAAGCGCTTTAAAGACTTTTTCATTGGCAGCAATCCCCACACAAGTATCATAGCTTAAAATAAGCAATCCATGAATTATCGGCAATACCAAATCCTCTATTTCAACCAAAGGATACAGATGTACCCTATTTGCATACTGCTTATTTATCTTATATATTTGTCCTACATATTCTTCACTTCCACTGCTGAAATAATATAAATGAATAAAACTCCCTCCATCTTCCAATAAACGACGCACATAAGTGAAAAGAAAACTATCCATACTTCCATTTATCAATACAGCCACTTCATCTCCATTACGATAGTCACGATTTACAAAGATAGCAACAGGACAAGAAGCATGCTCTAACACATCATCCACTTTTTTACGAAACAAACCAAAAAAAGAAGTCATCGACTTTTCACCGTCAGTCATAAAGCGAGGCCCTGCGCCTAACAACAAAATATCCGGTGACTCCGCTTCTACAGTGGAAATCATATCAGATACCAAATTATCAGTTACTCTATAACGCTTCTCTATATGTATATTCAAGTGCTCTGCCTGTTTATCAACAGGAATAAAACTTTCTTCAAAAAATTGCTCAACACTAGTAGGATTCACATCGGTACCCGTTGTATAATGAGCTGCAATTACCTGATGATAAGAAAGTTGTTTTCCAAAGAGTAATTTGTATACCGATAATAGCTTACCACCTGTTTCGGGACGTCCAAAGAACAAAAGCAATTTTCGTTGCAAAACCGTTTTTTGTTCTCTTACTGCAAAGCCCCATTCGACTAAATTTAATAAAGGTGTCGTCATAAAAGTCGTAACCAAAGCCATTATGATAAGAATAACAAAGATAGATGGAGGAAGTACCCCCAACTCATAACCGATATTCAATGCCACCAATTCCATCAATCCACGGGTATTCATCAAAGTACCTATGGTGAAACTATCTTTCCAAGACTCACCCACCAAACGAGAGGCCACAGCACATCCACCAAATTTTCCGACAACCGCTACAGTAATCAATAACAGGCATACACACCATAATTCCGGCGTATTAATTAATCCTATCTGTGTGCGTAATCCTGTAAAAGCAAAAAATAACGGTAGAAAAAAAACCAATGCTATATCCTCAACCTTCTCCATCATTACCTTACGGAAACCAAAATTAGAAGGCATGACTACACCCGCCATAAAAGCACCAAACAAAGCATGAATCCCCAAAATTTCCGTAATAGCCGCCGATACAATCAAAACCAAAAAAATAAAACTGACAAAGGTCTTGTTTATAACTTCTTTATTGGAATAAAGTGTACCGATTTTCTTTAAAAACGGACGAACAACAACAAACATCACAGCTATATAGACAAATGTAAGAAGAACTGTATACAAAGCACCTCCCAACGTTCCTGCTTTTGTAATAGCAATGACAACCGCCAACAAACACCAAGCTGTCACATCATCATTGGCTGCAGATGCTATCGTAAGAATTCCTACAGGTTTCCGTGTCATATTCCGTTCTTGAATAATACGGGCCAAAACCGGAAAAGCGGTAATACTCATAGATATACCAATAAATAAAGCAAATGGAAGAAATGCTGTTTGCTGGGAAGCATATTCCTCATATACCCAGTAAGAAGCCAACATTCCCAAGAAGAAAGGTACCAAAATTCCTGCATGACTAATAACTAATGTTTCATTTATCTTATTTTTCAATACTCCGAAATCAACCTCCATTCCAATAACAAACATAAATAGTACCAACCCTAACTGACTGATAAGTTCCAGATTAGTCAAAGAATCCGGTTGAAACAAAAAGCCGAAAAACTCAGGATAAAGAGATCCCAGCAGGGAAGGCCCCAAGACAATTCCTGCCACTATCTCACCTATCACTCCCGGTTGCCCTATATAGCGGAATGCAGACGCAAAAATACGAACCGCAATCAATACAACTATAATTTGAATGAGTAAAATGGAAAAAGGATGCTCCAGATTATCAAGTAATATAGTTTTAAACATAGTAAAAGCATCATCACCTGCTGTCGCTGGCTTTATAGATGACAAATGCAAAAAACGCTCACCACCTGCTATAGCGGTATAAATCAACCCTCCGAATATCAATAGCATCATCAAGTAAATAAAGTAGTTTTTACGTGCCTTTCTCATACTCGTTATACAGAAATAATATTAATGAAAATATAACAAATAAAGCTGTTAAAGAGTTCATCAACCAAAAACCTTTTTCATACCTTTGCTCTACAAATTTCATGAAGATGTCCGAACGCAAAATAATACATATCGATATGGATGCATTCTACGCATCGGTAGAACAACGTGACAACCCCGAATTATGTGGAAAACCGCTTGCTGTGGGACACGCTGAAGAACGAGGTGTGGTAGCTGCTGCCAGTTACGAAGCCCGCCGTTACGGAGTACGTTCCGCCATGTCATCACAAAAAGCCAAAAGACTTTGCCCAGAACTGATTTTTGTTCCGGGGCGAATGAATGTATATAAAACTGTATCCCAGCAGATACATAATATTTTTCATACCTATACAGATATCATAGAGCCTCTGTCACTAGACGAAGCTTTTCTGGATGTAACTGAAAATAAAGCAGGCTTTTCACTTGCTATAGATATAGCCAAAGATATTAAAAAGCGTATTCGCAAAGAATTGGGATTGATAGCTTCAGCCGGGGTCTCTTATAACAAGTTTCTAGCCAAAATAGCATCGGATTACCGCAAACCCGACGGATTATGTACAATACATCCCAACCAAGCATTGGATTTCATCGCCCACCTTCCCATCGAATCTTTTTGGGGAGTAGGTCCGGTAACAGCCCAAAAAATGCACACATTAGGGATTCATAATGGTACTCAATTACAAGCCTGCACTTTAGAAATGCTTACCCGGCAGTTTGGTAAAGCAGGTAATCTGTATTACGATTTCGCACGAGGCATTGACCTCCGTCCTGTAGAACCCATAAGAATCCGTAAGTCCGTAGGATGTGAACATACATTGGAAAAAGACATTTCTCTTCATTCTTCCGCCATCATTGAACTATATCATGTAGTTACCGAATTGCTAGAAAGACTGAAACGCACTAATTTCAGCGGTAACACACTTACTTTAAAAATAAAGTTCCATGACTTTAGCCAAATAACCCGCAGCATCACTCAAAACAGTGAACTGACAAGTATGGATAAAATTCTTCCGTTAGCAAAAAAATTACTGAAAGAAATTGATTATGAAAGCCACCCCATCCGCCTTATCGGACTATCCATATCTAATCCAAAAGAAGAAAAAGAAGAAATAAAAAAACAATGGGAACAACTTTCATTGGAATTTAAAGAGTGGGATTAAGGTACTGGATAAATGAATCAATATAAGATTCCATTGTTTCAAACCCCTTCACTCCATTCTTTAATTCTAATCCATAATATATTCCCGCCAGCAAACCTGTCAATGCTCCTACCGCATCACTTGACTTACCTGAGTTTATAGCCGAAAATACGCACTCCTTATAACTATTTCCTGCCATAAACCAATTGACCACTGATTCCACCGTATCTACAACAAAGCTTCCATTACAAAGATTTTGCCTGTTAACCTCCACATCACATCTCTGCTCAGCCTGCTGTAATGCCTGTTCTTTATCTTCATATTCCAACAGGCAACGAATGAACTCAATAAAAAACCAAGTATACTTAAAGCTATAACGACTATTATGAGTGATCTTAATAAAAGAAAAAATCTCCTCTTTAGATAAAGGAGAAAAAGCCAAAACACAACACCCCATCAAACTGCGGTTGCCACTATTAGAATCCGAAGACACTCCCCTGAAATTTTTCATGATTGCTTTTTGGGTCACCTGATCAATATCAAACTCAATGTTTTCTCCTGTATACTTTCTATTGAAATACCAGTTTCTTAAATTCTGCTGATAAAGTTCCAAATTGCAACGACTGTCCAAAGCACATAATAACATCGAGGTATTCCCTGAACATTTATCTCCCCGAAGATAAGATTTTGTCCATATAGGTTTAAATGTCCCTTTTCCTTTTCCCCTGTAAGGCATTCCCAACCAATCTCCTAATATAAATCCCGTTAGTCCTGTTTTAATTCTTTTCATGGCATGTGTTAATTACAAAGCACAAAAATAATAAAAAGAGAAACAAATCCTTGCCTTCCATTGTTAAATTTATAATTAATGGGTATTGATAAGTATGTATGCTACAACTAATTTTGTTGCCAACAGAAAATGTATTACCGGGTAATAAAGAAAGGAGAACAAATGAAAAGAATCGTATTACTCCGCCATGGAGAAAGTACTTGGAACAAAGACAACCGTTTTACAGGATGGACAGATGTAGATTTAACCGAAAAAGGTATCGCTGATGCCAACCAAGCAGGTACACTCTTAAAAGAAAAAGGATTTCATTTTGATAAAGCTTACACTTCTTTTTTAAAGCGTGCAGTCAAAACATTAAACTGTGTGCTAGATAAAATGGATCAAGATTGGATACCTGTAGAGAAAAGTTGGCGTCTAAACGAGAAACATTATGGCGTATTGCAAGGATTAAACAAAAGCGAAACAGCTTCTAAATATGGAGAAGAACAAGTATTGATATGGCGCCGTAGCTTTAACGTAGCCCCCAAAGCCCTATCGGAAGACGATCCGCGCAATCCGAAAACAGATACCCGTTATAAAGAAGTTCCTGACAAAGATCTTCCACGTACTGAATCTCTGAAAGAAACAGTAGAACGTATATTACCTTATTGGAAATGCATCATTTTCCCCAATCTAGCTACAGCAAACGAACTGCTGGTAGTGGCTCATGGAAACAGCCTCAGAGGAATTATTAAATATTTGAAACACATACCGGATGAGGAAATTGTAGGCCTTAATCTACCTACCGCTATTCCGTATGTGTTCGAGTTTGATGATGACCTGAATTTGAAGAAAGACTACTTTTTGGGAGATCCGGAAGAAATAAAAAAACTAATGGAAGCAGTAGCCGATCAAGGAAAGACCACCCCCGACGGCAGGAAATAATTTTCCTGCGCTGTCCGAAACCTCCATCACAGAATGGAGAATACATCAAAATAGTGTTTTCAATAATGCATTCAAGCGCAATCATACGCCTTTATACTAGAAAGAAAACATTATGGATAAAGAATTATTAATCAATAAAAGAAAAAAATAGTATGAGTAAAATAACAAATTTATTGGGTGACCAAGCAGCATTTTATTTAGAGCACACCTGTAGAACTATAGATAAATCATTAATCCATATCCCTTCTCCAAACACCATTGATGATACTTGGATATCATCAGACCGCAATATTCGTACCCTAAGCAGTCTTCAAGCCCTGTTAGGACACGGGCGACTTGCAAATACAGGGTATGTATCTATTCTTCCTGTAGATCAAGGCATAGAACATACAGCAGGAGCCTCATTTGCTCCCAATCCACTTTACTTTGATCCGGAAAATATTGTAAAACTCGCTATTGAGGGGGGCTGTAATGGCGTAGCCTCTACTTTCGGAGTATTAGGTTCCGTTGCTCGCAAATACGCCCACAAGATTCCTTTTATTGTCAAACTAAATCACAATGAATTATTGACTTATCCCAATTCTTACGACCAAGTGATGTTTGGCACTGTAAAAGAAGCCTGGAATATGGGGGCTGTAGCAGTAGGCGCCACTATCTATTTCGGTTCTGAACAGAGCCGCAGACAACTGGTTGAAATAGCGGAAGCTTTTGAATATGCCCACGAACTAGGCATGGCTACTATTTTATGGTGTTACTTACGTAATAATGCTTTTAAAAAAGACGGCGTAGATTATCATGCAGCAGCCGATTTGACCGGACAAGCCAATCATTTGGGAGTTACTATCAAAGCGGATATTGTAAAACAAAAATTACCGGTCAATAACGGTGGTTTTACAGCCATTAAATTTGGAAAGACAAATGATAAAGTTTATACCGATCTGACTTCAGAACATCCTATCGACCTCTGCCGCTATCAAGTAGCCAATGGATACATGGGACGTGTAGGATTAATCAACTCTGGAGGTGAATCTCATGGCAGTTCTGATCTAAAAGACGCGATAATAACAGCAATCGTTAATAAACGTGCCGGAGGCATGGGTCTCATAAGTGGACGTAAAGCCTTTCAAAAACCGATGAAAGACGGAATTGAATTGTTAAATACCATTCAAGATGTTTATTTGGATTCAAGCATCACTATAGCTTAACTTTCACTATATGTCCAAGCCGGGAACAAAACAGCCACCTTTCCATGTTCTCGGCTTTTTTATACTCTCGGCTTCCTTTTTTAAGTAGCAACCTTCAAGTATTAAGATAATATTCCTACCTTTGCAATCCGATACACATTATTATATTATATAAGGTATGATGCAAATAAAAGTAACGGCACCCGCTCAAATATATACAACGATCCAGCTCCCCTCTTCCAAGAGTATCAGCAACCGTGCATTGATTATCAACGCACTGGGAAATAGAACATTCCAACTTGAGAACCTATCTGACTGCGATGATACCCAAGTAATGATTCACGCCTTAAATGACGGCAAAAATACCATAGACATTATGGCAGCCGGAACAGCCATGCGCTTTCTTACCGCTTATTTGTCCGTCACTCCGGGAACACGGATCATCACTGGTACACAACGTATGCAACAACGTCCCATCCAGGTGTTGGTCAATGCTTTACGTGAGTTAGGAGCAGAAATAGAATACATAATCAATGACGGATATCCTCCTCTGCGTATCACCGGACACAAACTGCAGAAAGATACCATCAGCCTGCCGGGCAATATCAGTTCTCAATATATCTCAGCCTTATTGATGATTGCTCCTATACTAAGTAACGGGCTGGCCCTTACACTGACAGGAGAAATTATATCCCGCCCTTATATCAATCTTACCCTACAGTTGATGAATGACTTTGGAGCCAAAGCCAAATGGCTCAATGAATATCAACTAAAAGTTGAGCCACAACCCTACCAATCCATACCTTTCTACGTGGAAAGTGATTGGAGCGCAGCTTCATATTGGTATCAGATAGCCGCTCTTTCCAACAAAGCGGAAATCATTTTACCGGGATTATTCGAAACAAGCTATCAAGGGGACAGTAAAGTGGCTGAAATTTTCCAGTTACTAGGAATCGAAAGTATTTATGGAAATAAAATGGTAACATTGAAAAAGACCGATAAAATAGCCGAACGTCTGGATTATGATTTCATCAACCAACCAGATTTGGCACAAACATTTGTTGTCACTTGTGCGTTAATGAATATTCCCTTCCGCTTCTCAGGCTTACAAAGTTTGAAGATTAAAGAAACAGACCGTATAACAGCCTTGATAAAAGAAATGGGAAAGCTAGGATATATACTTCATGAAATAGACGATCGTATTCTGTCTTGGGAAGGTGAACGATGTGAAATGACCGCTGATGCCGCCATTGACACTTATGAGGACCACCGTATGGCTATGGCGTTCGCTCCGGTTTGTGTAGTGATGCCCGAAATCCGGATTAACAACCCACAGGTCGTTTCAAAATCCTATCCTTACTATTGGGAAGATTTAAAGAAAGCTGGTTTTATAATAGAGGAGATATAAAGTTATGCTCATACTTATTATTGGTCTGATTATTTTGGCAGGTATCGCCATGGCAGTGGGAGTTTTACACAACCGCCAGATACAAAAAAAGATAGAAAGCGGAGAATTGAAGACCGCTCCCGAAATAGTGGAAGCAGACGCTGAATGTTGTGGACAACATGAAATTTGTGAAAAAGAAAGCCTGCTTGCCGCTGTCAGCAAAAAAATAGAATATTATGATGATGAAGAACTGGACCGCTTTCGCGGCCGTCCCTCAAATGGTTATAATGAAGAAGAAGTGGAAGAATTTCGAGAAATCATGTACACTTGTAAAGAAGATGAGGTAGCCGGATGGAGCCGTAGCCTGCAATTACGTGGAGTAGAACTGCCAGACGAGTTGAAAGACGAACTTTTCCTGATTGTAGGTGAACGAAGATTCAAATAATCCGCCCTACATCAAGCAAAGCCTCCATTTGAATAAAAACCACTGAAAAAAGAATACAGTATGGATATATTAGAACTTTTGCATTATACTTTCTTCCAACATGCCTTGCTAGGAAGCTTGTTTGCCAGCATTGCCTGTGGCATTATCGGCACATACATTGTGACGCGCCGTTTGGTATTTATCAGTGGAGGAATTACCCATGCCTCTTTTGGAGGTATCGGTCTAGGATTATACGCAGACATCTCTCCTCTATTATCTGCTGCAATCTTCTCCGTACTCTCTTCCTTTGGGGTAGAATGGTTAAGCAAACGGAAAGATATGCGCGAAGACTCTGCTATCGCTGTGTTTTGGACTTTTGGTATGGCAGTAGGTATTATATTTAGCTTTTTAGCTCCAGGATTCACTCCCGATTTATCCGCCTTTCTGTTCGGTAACATTCTGACCATTACGCCCACAGATATTTTGTTACTTGCCATTCTTTCCATACTGTTGATACTATTTTTCACTTTATTTCTAAATCCTATCATTTGCATCGCTTTCGACCGGGAATTCGCATGTTCTCAACGTATACCGGTAGCTTTATTTGAATATATTCTAATGATGTTCATTGCACTGACCATCGTATCATGTCTCCGCATGGTAGGTATAGTACTTGCCATTTCTCTGCTGACCTTACCACAAATGACCGCTAATTTGTTTACCCATAGTTTCAAGAAAATTATTTGGTGGTCTGTCATCATTGGTTATGCAGGTTGTTTAGGTGGACTGTTCATTTCTTATAAATTACAAGTTCCTTCGGGTGCAGCGATAATCTTTTTTTCAATCCTTATCTATACTTTTTGTAAAATGGGGAAAAGCATGTATCTTTACAAACAAAAGAAACTCAATCAAACCAATGAATATGGAAATTAAAATCAATTCTTTAAACTCTATCCACGAAGCTGCCAAACAATTCATCGCAGCCATGGGTGACAATACCGTTTTTGCTTTCTACGGAAAGATGGGGGCCGGTAAAACAACATTTATCAAAGCTGTATGCGAAGAGCTGGGGGTAACAGATGTCATTAACTCACCAACTTTTGCCATTGTCAATGAATACCGTTCGGATGAAACAGACGAACTTATTTACCATTTTGATTTCTATCGTATCAAGAAACTGGACGAAGTATACGACATGGGATATGAGGATTATTTCTATAGCGGTGCCCTCTGCTTCATCGAATGGCCGGAACTGGTAGAAGAACTCTTGCCTGGCAATGCTGTAAAAGTCGAGATTGAAGAATCTGAAGATGGAAGCCGCATCATGCGCTTTGAAGCTGAATAAAAGAAAATATCCACTGTAGGGACGAACATAATCTGCCCCTACAGCCAAATTCATTAAATTATGGGAATGCATTATCTGATCCAAGCCATATTCGTATTGGTAGGACTACTGTCCGTTCTGGCAGCCTTATTTAATTGGGAGTGGTTCTTTACCGCACACAACACACAGTTCATTGTCAGTAATGCAGGGCGCCAGCGTGCACGACTTTTCTATGCTATATTAGGGCTATTAATGATAGCTACAGGAATCTATTTCTTTTTGAATGTACAAGGCATCGTATAAACACATAGTAAACAAAATCTGTGAATATTAAATTTCCCTATCCACCAGACATAAAACACTTTTTTCAGGAAAGAGCGGGATTTTCACCCGCCCTGTTATAACCAAATTCCAAATCAATCTATAATTTCAGCCAACAGCCCTCTAGTTTCATCAAGATCAAATTCTGTAGGATCAAAATTATACCCCAACCATTCTTTATATTCACGCGCAGCTTTGGAGCGAGGTTTTTCTAAAGCTTTCAGCATTTCCCTATACCCCCATATGCCATTACAATCTTCCGGCGGACAAGCATTTTCACCATCCAACAAGGCAATAACCGGAATTTCCTCTTTCTTATAAGACTGACAGGATTCTAATATAATTTCATGTATCCAACTATCCCCGAAATCATATTCATACTTAATCTTTGATCCCTTGCGACTTAATAATTCACCTAAAGAAAGCATACCGGAATCAAACTGTTTGAGTGCACCTTCAAAAAAACAATCACCTGTCCGATCTTTGGGAGGAAGATAATAAGTGTCCCCCTTAATAAAACGATGCAAATGATAACCATCCCATCCCATTGCCACTTCTACCACCTCAGAAAATCTTTCCAAGCAAATATTCGAAGGGACCTCCAATATGCGCCAAACTAACGGTTCAGAATCTTTCAACTCTATTTTTATTCTAAGTTTTTTAGCAGGCTGATCTTCTATGTAAAGCGGATCATCGTAAATTTCCTCATCCTCGTCCTCATCAGTAGCAGCCTCAAAAACTTCAGCTAAATAATCTTCTACCCGCTCCATTTCCAACCCATGCATTTCCGCATAAGGCATTTTTTTCTTTAGTTCATTAATACTTGGAATGCCATAAGGTTTAATATGATAAGTCCGATAAATCTTTTGCAAAATAGGTAAAGTTTCTACCCCTCGAATATCCATCATGCAAGCTGTAACATGATCAAGCAGCAAAGTGGAACAAATATCATTCTTCTGATCTTTCAGTATATCAAAATAATAACCCAACAAATTACCAAACCAATCCATCACTTCCTCTCTTCTGGCAGGATGAGTTATCACAATATGAGCAACCGCTTCAATCACTCTATATTTAGACATAGGAAGCAATCCAGGCTCTTTCATAAAGTCCATCAAAACATCTAATTGATTCTGTCCCAATTGATAGGTTATAGCAGACAACATTGTTTCATACAAATAACCGAAATAAAAATCATAGAAATCCAAGTCTTGCCGCAATACTTCCAAAACAATATCCAAACAACGTTCCATACGAAAATGCTCCATCATTCCTAATGCATACCACATTCTATATGAATAACATTTTTCGGGCATTTTCCGATATACGACAAAGATGTTAAAAATAAAATTACGGAGATCTCGTTCCAATGTTTCTTGTGGAATAACAGCACAAGAAGAGTAGATTTCAGCCGGTGACAGACTACTCATATCATCCATCGTCCACAAAGGCATCAAATAAGATGCGACTGGCTGTGCAATCAATCTATAATCGGGACACTGATGATGATAATAAATATGAGACAGTTCTTCATCTACCTGATTGGCTCCATCATTAAACAATTCAAATGCAATTTCTTGTTCTTCCGGAGTCAATAAAGACATGATATCCTCCAAAAAACCAGGTAGGAATTGGGAATTTTTCTTTTTAGCCATTAAGCAATGTTTTTATAGTTAAAATGAGCATGAGCGTTTTTACAAAGGTATTCTATTATTTTCTTTTACAAAAGAAATAAGAGAGCTAATAGTAGATATTACCTTGTTTTCAAATATAAAAAATGCGTATCCCTAGCTGGAGATACGCATCTTTTATTTTATTATGAGACTATCTTCTTAATCTACCTGTCCCAATGAATTCCCATATTCCATTTCCCCCTGGACTACAAAGAATACATCATTGGGGTCATAAGGCCCCATTCCGTCTTTCTTGGCTTCCTTGACTATGTAATTCACAATTTCATCTTGATCAATATTAATGTATCCCTCTTCATCAGGTTGTACATCAAGGCATCCGCTGGAGGTATAGTAATCCACAATCACATCAAGGATATAATACAAATCATCCTCCGTGAATTTATCTTTCAAATCCTGAGGCAGATAATTTTTGATAAACTCTATCGTTTTTTGATCATCCTCATCTTCCAATAAGAAATCGTCTTCCATTCCCATAGTCGTATATATTAAAGGGTGAATATTCTTTTTATTACAGTAAAGCTTTAATTTTTTCTTCCAGCTGGGCCTTGGTCACTGCACCTACAGTCTTATCTTTCACTTCACCATCCTTGATAAAAAGAACGGTAGGAATGTTACGTACACCAAATTTACCGGTCAGTTCGTCGTTATCATCCACGTCGCACTTTCCAATTATTACCTGATCCTTATATTCTTCTGCCAAAGCTTCAACATCCGGAGCTATTTTTTTACAAGGACCACACCATGTTGCCCAAAAGTCCACTACTACAGGCTTGCCCGATGCCAGCAATTCTTCAAAATTGCTATCTTTAATTTCTAGTGCCATAATTATTATACTTAGTTATTTAAAATGTTAGCGCAAATATACTAATTAATTTTGTAAGAGAGCTGTGGTTGGCTCTTTAAATAAGTCATGATCTCTTTTTGAACCGAAATCTTCATAGTACGTGACATCAGATTGACATACATTTGTCCATCCTCATCCATTACATGAAAATAAAGCTCTGCATTACCGGGATTTGCCTTGATTAAGGCTGAAAACTCCGTTATCAGCTCTTCATCCAATGCAGACAAAGGAGCTGAAACTGTAAGTTTCTCAATAATCTTTTCCTTTACTTCTGGTAATAATTCAATAGTACTTATCTTCACCTCCCATTCTTCCTGCCGCCATTGTTTTGGCTGACATTTCCCTCGCATAAATAAAAACATACCAGTCATAAAAAAGTTCTTCTTCTCTACCCATTCATTACCGAAGAAAGCAAATTCCGCTGAGCCCGAATAATCTTCCACTTTAGCAATACCGTATGGTTTTCCCGTCTTGGTATATCCCTCACGCACTGCACTCACAATCCCCCCCATGGTTAAGTCTCTGTTCTGCAAAGGGGTTAAATCGGCAAGTTCCGCCATGTGGACATTACATACATTCTCTAATATAACAGCATACTCATCCAACGGATGGGCAGAAAGATAGATACCTACCAAATCACGTTCTTTATTCAAACGTTCCAAATCCCCCCATGCAGGAGACGGAATGATTTCGGGAGTAGCAATATCCACTTGATTCTCACCTCCAAACAAAGAATTTGCAGCTGCGGCTTTATCCATCTGATACTTATTTCCATAACGTACCAAAACTTCGGTAAAGGTTTCATCCTTAGCGTTCTTTACAAAGAAGTCTTCACGCTTTATTCCCGTGAAACTATCAAAAGCACCTGCCAAAGCCAAGTTTTCTATATTCTTACGATTACAAGCCGAAAGATTTACACGCTGTACAAAATCGAAAATATCTTTATATTCTCCATTTCTCTCACGTTCTTCAAGGATAGACTGCACAGCACTTTCCCCCACTCCCTTAATGGCTCCCAGCCCAAAACGGATATCCCCTTTACGGTTCACAGAAAACTTCAGATAACTTTCATTCACATCGGGTCCCTTGGTCATGATGCCAGTCGCCTTACTCTCATCCATCAATTTAGTAATTTCCGTGATATTCGAAATATTCCGGCTCATCGTAGCTGCCATATATTCCGCGGGATAGTTTGCTTTCAGAAAAGCAGTCTGATAAGCCACCCATGAATAACAAGTAGCATGAGATTTATTGAATGCATAAGAAGCAAACTTTTCCCAGTCCGTCCAAATCTTCTCAAGTACTTTGGGATCATGACCGTTCTTTCGTCCGCCTTCAATAAACTTAGGCTTCATATGGTCTAGTTTATCTCTTAGTTTTTTACCCATTGCTTTACGCAAGGCATCGGATTCGCCACGAGTGAAATCCGCCAACAAACGTGATAAAAGCATGACCTGCTCCTGATATACCGTAATACCATATGTATCTTTCAAATATTTCTCCATAATAGGAATATCATACTCAATAGGCTTACGGCCATGCTTACGGTCGATAAAGTCCGGAATATAATCCATAGGCCCCGGACGATAAAGAGCATTCATCGCAATCAAATCCTCAAAAGTACTAGGTTCCAATTCCCGCAAATATTTCTGCATACCGGCAGATTCGAACTGGAATGTACCAATCGTCCGTCCTTCACTATAAAGAGCATAAGTAGGAGGATCCGAAATGTCAACCTCGTCAATGTCCAAGATAATCCCCTTACTATGCTTAATATTTTCAATCGCCTCTTTGATAATAGAAAGAGTCTTCAGACCCAAAAAGTCCATCTTGATCAATCCAGTATCTTCAATAACTGAACCTTCATACTGAGTCACCAGCATTTTTTCACCGGTTTCCTTATCATCTGCCGTACTTACAGGCACCCAGTCCGTTATATCATCTCGACATATAATAGTACCGCACGCATGCACACCTGTATTACGGACATTCCCCTCCAACATCTTTGCATACTTTATCGTATCACGCAAAATAGGATCAGGTGAAACTTCCGCTGCCTGTAGTTCAGGAACATAAGCTATGGCATTAGTCAAATTCATTTTTTTATCAGGAATCTTATCCGGAACCAGCTTACACAAACGGTCAGACTCCGATAAAGGTAATTTCTGTACACGGGCTACATCCTTGATCGCTAGCTTGGTTGCCATCGTACCATATGTAATGATATGCGCCACCTTTTCCTGACCATATTTTTCAGTTACCCAATTCAGTACTCGTCCACGACCATCATCATCAAAATCCACATCAATATCAGGCAAAGAAATACGGTCGGGATTCAGGAAACGTTCGAACAGCAAATCGTATGCAATAGGGTCAATTTTAGTGATACCCAAACAATATGCTACGGCAGAACCTGCCGCCGATCCACGTCCCGGCCCTACAGACACGTCCAATTCTTCACGCGCGGCACGAATAAAATCCTGCACAATCAAGAAGTAACCCGGAAAACCCATCGTCTTCATAATATGAAGTTCGAATTTGATCCGTTCCTGCACTTCCTCATTCAAGACTTCTCCATAACGCTTGTGCGCACCTTCCAACGCTAATTTCTTCAGATAATCAGCTTCCAGTTTAATACGATAGAGTTTGTCATAACCACCCAGTTTCTCTATTTTGGCTTTGGCGGCCTCCTCACTCATTACCACGTTACCGTTTTCATCTTGAGTGAACTCATCAAACAAGTCCTTTTCTGTATATTTCTTCCGATACCCCTCTTCTGTCCCAAAATCTTCAGGAATAGCAAAAGTAGGCATAATCGGTGCATGATCTATACTATAAAATTCCACCTGATCACAAATATCCACCGTATTTGAAAGAGCCTCGGGGACATCAGCGAAAACTTCATTCATCTCGGCACGTGTCTTCATCCACTCTTGCTTTGAATAGAGCATACGGTTAGGATCATCCAAATCCTTACCCGTACTCAGACAGATCAGCCTGTCGTGTGCTTCAGCATTCTCTTCATCTACAAAGTGAACGTCATTAGTACAAACCAGCTTGACATTGAATTTTCTAGAATACTCTATCAACTTTTCGTTAGCAATTTGCTGCAATTTATAAGCTTCATGATTCGCACGAGGAACCGTCGCTTTATGACGTTGCAATTCCAAATAGAAATCATCTCCGAATACACGTTTATACCATTGGATAGCCTCCTCTGCCTCTTCATATTTTCCAGCTATTATATTTCTAGGCACTTCTCCGGCAATACACGCTGTACAAACAATCAGCCCTTCATGGTATTTTTCCAATTCCACACGATCAGTACGCGGACGCATATAAAACCCTTCCGTCCATGCCTTTGACACTAATTTTATGAGGTTGTGGTATCCTTTTTCATTTTTAGCAAGCACTACCAAGTGATAACCACTTTGATCGGGTTTTCCTTCTTTGTTAAATAAACGACGGCGTGCCACATACATCTCACAACCGAAAATCGGTTTAAACAATTTCCTCTTTGCCGCCTCCAACTTCTCCTTGCACGCCACAAGTTCCGCCTCGGGATTATCACATTCCACCGTACCTTTTTCCAGTCCGGCTATTCTTTTCTTCAAATCCTTTATCTCACCGTTAGTACTGCTATTCTTCTTATTCACATAATTGAAGAATTCCTTGATACCGAACATATCACCATGGTCTGTTACGGCTATACCTTTCATTCCATCAGCCATAGCCTTGTCTACCAAACGTGGAATAGACGCCTGGCCATCAAGGATGGAATACTGGGTATGGACATGTAAATGGACAAAATCCTGCATAATCGTTACTCTCCTAAAAAATTGTCTAAAGATACTCCGCTTTCATAAAACCTGCAAAAAGATAAAGAAGAAGTTATCAACATTCGCTTTTTTTATCTTAAATGAAGTCGAAATAGGCATTTCTAACAACTTTTATTTGCAGGGTTTTCAAAATAAGTTTATTTTTGCACGATAATTGGTTTTATACAATCATGAACCGACTGAAGAAATTAAAGAAAATAAGACTACATAGAGAAGGAACAAGCATCTTAATTGTCAGTGCCATCCTATTAATTGGTATCAATGCCCTGTTGTTTTGGGGAATTGAGTGCAAAATTCCATTCTATATATTTGCCGCCGCAAGTATCGTTGTTTACCTGTTAATGGTTAACTTTTTCCGTTGTCCCATTCGATTATTCGAGCACGACACCGAAAAAATCGTAGTAGCCCCGGCAGACGGAAGGATAGTAGTTATAGAAGAAGTAGACGAACATGAATATTTTCATGACCGCCGGTTAATGATTTCTATTTTTATGAGCATTGTCAATGTACATGCCAATTGGTATCCCGTAGACGGAGTAGTGAAACATGTAGACCATCATAACGGTAAATTTATGAAAGCATGGCTGCCTAAGGCCAGTACGGAAAATGAACGTTCTATGGTCGTTATTGAAACTCCCGAAGGACATACCGTCATGGCGCGCCAAATAGCAGGAGCAATAGCCCGTCGAATCGTGACCTATGCCGAAGTAGGAGAAGATTGCTACATTGATGAACACATGGGTTTTATTAAATTCGGTTCGCGTGTAGATGTTTATCTTCCCCTAGGAACCGAAGTCTGTGTCAAGATGGGACAAGCGACTGTAGGTAACGAAACCGTCATTGCTAAACTAAAATAAAAAAATCACCAATGGCAAACTGTATCACACGCCACATTCCTAACGCAGTAACTTGCTGTAATCTATTCTCCGGTTGTATTGCCAGTGTCATGGCATTTAATGAAGACTATACCTTGGCCATCTCTTTTATTATACTAGGTGCTGTATTTGATTTCTTTGATGGCATGTTGGCACGTTTGTTCAAAGTATCAGGTCCTTTAGGAAAAGAATTAGACTCGTTGGCCGATGACATCACTTTTGGATTCGCTCCTTCCGCCATTGTCTTTTCCTTATTTAAAGAGGTACACTATCCTGATTTTCTATTGCCTGTTGCCGATTATATGCCTTATACCGCATTCCTTATTTCCGTATTTTCAGCTTTGCGTTTAGGCAAGTTCAATATAGACCCACGTCAGAGCAGTAGTTTTATTGGTATGCCCACTCCGGCTAATGCTTTATTTTGGGGATCATTGACTGTAGGAGCACATTCTTTCCTTATATCCGATTCTTTTAATGCGGCATATCTTTTCATTTTGGTAGTTATTATGTCATTATTGCTGGTGGCAGAAATCCCAATGTTCTCATTAAAATTCAAGAGTCTTGCCTGGAAACAGAACAAAGTCAGCTATATTTTCCTCATTGTATGCATCCCCCTGTTGATTTTTTTTAAAATCAGCAGTTTTGCAGCTATCATCCTGTGGTATATCATTCTATCTCTTTTAACTAAAAAAAGAGCGTAAACAATAAACGTGGCACGCTTGTTGTACGTGATATATAAAAAAAGAAATTACTATGTTTGGATTTTTAGGCTTTCTACTTATTATTTTTCTGCTGATTGTTTTTATCGGCTTCACTATATTAGGTAACATTTTGCGTGTATTGTTCGGGATCGGCAAACGTCCCCCCTATCAAAATCGAACTTCCACCCACCAGAAACAAAATACATATACTCAGAATCAAGCGAATGACGAGAATGAGAATTTTGCAGAATCCTCTTCTTCAAATAGACGTTCTCATTCGTCGGGAAACAGAAAAAAAATCTTTGATGAGGATGAGGGAGAGTATGTAGATTATGAAGAGGTGAAATAAGAATCATCGTTTTTTCTTAAAGAAATCTTTCATCAATCGGGCACATTCATCGGCAAGTATTCCTTTCACCACGATCGTCTTTGGGTGCAAGGCATCGGGAGCATATTTTTGATATCCCCTCTTTGGATCTTCAGCACCAAAGACAAGTTTTCCTGTCTGTGCCCAAGCTATAGCACCGGCACACATCACACACGGTTCCACTGTGACATACAAAGTACATTCATTCAGGTATTTTCCCCCCAATGTATTAGCCGCAGCAGTAACAGCCTGCATTTCGGCATGAGCTGTAACATCATTCAATGTTTCTGTCAGATTATGGCCACGGCCAATGATGCGGTCACGACAGACTACCACCGCCCCCACCGGAACTTCTCCCTGTTCAGCTGCTTTTACAGCCTCCATCAAGGCTTGTTTCATATAATAGGTATCATCTGCCATCTTATCTTCTCATATCATGTTCATTAAACAACGTAGGATAATCCTCTTCCATCTTCTGATGGATAAAAGTCAATACTGTTTCGCGTAACCAACGCGCCTTATTGGTTATCTTATATTTTTTAAGATAACAATCCACAATCCGTACCTCCTCTTCACTCATCAGACATACCATACGCTGCTTGCGTTTAGGGGTTGATGCCGGTACTTTTACCCTCTTTTTTACGTTGTTTGCCATATTCTCTGCAAAATTAGCTTTACTTCTGTAAATACAAAGCATAAAAAAGAGTATTTTTGCGCAAAAAGAAACAGAATGGCAGAACACAACGAATTTGGCAAGGAGGGAGAAGAAGAGGCCGCTGCATATCTCATAGATAAAGGATATTCCATCCGCCACCGGAATTGGCATTGCGGGAAAAAAGAACTGGATATTGTCGCCGAATATCGAAACGAACTAATTGTTATAGAGGTAAAGACCCGCAAGAATACTAGATTCGGTAATCCGGAAGATGCAGTAACAGATAAGAAAATTCGCAGAATCATAGCTTCAACTGATGTATACTTGCGTAAGTTCTCAGTAGATTTACCTGTACGTTTTGATATCATCACCTTAGTGGGCGAAAAGGCTCCTTTCACTATAGAGCATATTGAAGAAGCCTTTTATCCTCCGATTTGGTAGAAATATATACATTATATATGGACATAGAAACAATACGCGATTACTGTATCAGAAAGAAAGGAACAACAGAAGAATTTCCTTTTGATAATGTCACCTTAGTATTCAAAGTCATGGGGAAAATGTATGCCTGCATCGGATTGGACAACCCGGAATGGCTATCTTTAAAATGTAAACCCGAATATGCCTTGGAATTAAGAGAACATCATTCCGGCATTGAAGGAGCCTATCACTTCAATAAGAAATATTGGAACCAAGTATCATTACAAGGTGACATTGACGACAAACTGATTTTATTACTGATAGACCACTCATACGAAGAGGTTATCAAAAAATTCACCCGTAAACTTAAAAAAGAATATGATAAAATCCCCTAACTGGTTAAGCAAAATCTTAAAAGAAGAAACTGTAACCTCTACAAACGACCGACTTGCAGAACTTTGTCAGGAAAAAGAAATCAAGGAATTCACCACGCTTATGGCAGAATATCAAACCGCCGGAAAAGGGCAGCGTGGGAATTCATGGGAATCAGAATATGGCAAGAATCTGACATTCAGCACTGTATTTTATCCCCAAACAATCGCCCCCGCCAGTCAGTTCATTTTATCTATGGCGGTAGCTTCTGCCATTCGTACCGCATTGGCCCATTACGTCCATGCAGATTGCCTGCAAATAAAATGGCCCAATGATATCTATTGGAAAGACAAAAAAATAGTCGGCATATTGATTGAAAATGATTTAACAGGAAGCCAAATTTCACAAAGCATTGTTGGAATAGGAATCAATATTAACCAGGAAGAATTTCATTCATCCGCCCCCAACCCTGTTTCATTAAGACAAATTACTCAAAAGGAAACAGACAGAATGGAAGTTTTAAACAGCGTATTGGAACATATCATAAACCTCTATTCCCGGATAGAAAACAGAGAAACTGATATCATCACCAAAATTCAGGAATACTACCTGAAAGCACAATATCGCAAGGAAGGTTATCACCCCTATTGCGATGCAAAAGGAGAGTTTACTGCCAAACTGATCCGTGTGGAACCCGACGGACATTTGATTCTGAAAGATAAAAACGGTTCTCTTAGAAAATATACCTTCAAAGAAGTTAAATATATCCTTTAGTTGTCCTTCCCTTCAGGAACCATCAACATTCCTCCAGTGGCATGACGTTCTGTCGATTGATACACAGATTCCCCCCTCATAATCGATTTAGATAACGTATTCATGCCTCTGGCTGATCGTTTTACTCCTGTAATCAAGGAGATGGCTTTACCCAGCATGAATTCATCCGGATCACCCAATGGTAATAAAGCGTCCGTCGGATTTTGAGTCAAATCATACTCGTTCCATTCTATATCCGGTTTAAAACCGGCACTGTAGTCATAATTCACCGCATTAGTCACTCTCAATGTAATAGGCCAATACATCCATTCATATTTATCATTTTTCTGCATCTCCATTCCTACATTTTTTCCTTCTGTCAATTCGCCAATAAGGATAACATCCATAAATGGGTTGAGGCTGTTAATAACGACTTCCGAAGAAGAAGCCGTACTTTGGCTTGTCAATATATAAATTCGATTGGAATTAAGTTTCAAGTAACCTGCCGTTCCTTTCGTCTCCACACAAAAATCATTAGAATAGGATTGTCCTTTATTGTCAGAGAAAACAGCAAATACTTTTTTTCGAGAAGCTTCTGGTATGAGGAGTCCTGCAAGCATATTAGCAGAATTCTCATATCCACCTCCATTATATCGCAAGTCCAACACAAATTCGTTCACACCTTGTGCCTGAAATCCGGCAAATATCTTCTTCATTTCCTCATCATAGGTACGATCCGAATACCCATTCGGTCCGGGAGTAAAATGATTATAAACCAAATACCCTATCTTTTTATCTCCCCGAGTATATACATTGTGATAGAATAAGGGATTGTCCTCCACGGCCCGGGAAGCTTCTATATCAATAGTTCTGACCTCTGTATCGCCACGTTTGACGAGCCATTGAGTCCTATCCCCATTTAATAAGATTCCATAATTATCGGAATTAATATTATTTTTCCCTTTAACACCCACGATCCAATCCCCTCTTTCCAAACCTGCACTTGATGCCGGACTATTAGGAAGAACATACAGGATACGGGCATAATAATATCCTAAAGGTTGATTACTATCGTTTACAACATTAAATAAAGTAAACTCCATACCATAAGTATCATCCGCATCAATGCTGGTACGTGCTTTATAATCTTTATTCTTCTCCATATAAGAATAATAATAAAGATGCTTTCCGTTTCTCGTCTTTCCATCTTTCAAACTGAGCATAGAGCTAAAAAATGTTTGGGGATCAGCAGAGAAATCCAATTTATCTTGAGCAGGAATGTCGTTATTCCACAAATAATCACTGCGCATGACACTCTCTATCCACTCATTGACTTCCAACTCCGTGTTGCCATTTCCCGGTTCATTTCCTTTAGCCGGAGTATCATCCGAACATGACATACCTAACAGACATAACAATAAGCCCAACCAAATATGGATTTGAAAATTCTCTTTCATAATTCTCCTGTTTTGATCATTTTAATAACCGCAAATATATCTATAATCCAATGATATATCATCTTAAACAACAACAAATTTCAGTTCAAATTTAAATTTTCATTGGTTATTTATGAGAAAGAGAGTACCTTTGTATCCATCTATCAATCTACACTCATGATTCAACTTAATAACGGAAACAAAAAAATACTTCAAATTGCCATCCCTTCTATCGTTTCAAACATTACAGTTCCTCTGTTGGGTTTGATTGATGTTACTATTGTAGGTCATTTGGGCTCTGCCGCCTACATCGGAGCAATAGCTGTAGGCGGAATGCTTTTCAACATCATCTACTGGATTTTCGGTTTTCTGCGTATGGGAACCAGCGGCATGACTTCACAAGCATACGGCAGGCACGACCTGAATGAAGTCACCCGGTTACTACTCCGTTCCGTCGGAGTAGGATTATTCATTGCATTTACTTTGCTAGCCTTGCAATATCCTATAGAAAGAATTGCATTCACCTTTATCCAAACGACTGAAGAAGTAGAACATCTGGCCGGTCTCTATTTCCGTATCTGTATTTGGGGAGCACCGGCTGTATTAGGGCTTTACAGTTTTGCCGGCTGGTATATCGGTATGCAAAATTCCCGTTTCCCCATGTATATAGCCATCACACAAAATATAGTGAACATTGCGGTCAGTCTTCTTCTAGTATATGGATTAGGAATGAAAATAGAAGGTGTCGCTATCGGAACATTAACTGCACAATATGCCGGGCTAGTCATGGCATATTTGTTGTGGTTACGCTACTACAGCACCCTGCGGAAACGCATAGAATGGCATTCCTTCTTTGACAAACAGGCCATGTACCGTTTCTTCCAAGTAAACAGGGATATCTTTTTCCGTACCATCTGCCTGGTGGCGGTTACTGTCTTTTTCACCTCGGCAGGTGCGGCACAAGGAGAAGTGGTGTTGGCGGTCAATACATTACTTATGCAATTATTCACTTTATTCTCCTACATTATGGACGGCTTCGCATACGCCGGAGAAGCATTGACAGGAAGATATATCGGAGCCAATAATCAGAAAGCACTCCACACGACGGTTCGCCAACTATTCGGCTGGGGACTAGGATTATCACTTAGTTTCACCTTATTATATAGTATAGGAGGACAATCCTTTCTCGGATTACTGACTAACGAAACAACTGTCATTCATGCTTCCGAAAGTTATTTTTATTGGGTACTTGCCATTCCTTTGGCAGGCTTCTCTGCTTTTTTGTTCGATGGAATATTCATCGGTGCGACAGCCACCCATCTGATGCTGAAAGCCATGATAGCAGCTTCTGTCAGTTTCTTTCTTATTTACTACGGTTTCCGGGGAGCAATGGGCAATCACGCTTTATGGATGGCATTCATTACCTATCTTCTACTTCGCGGAGTAATGCAAGGAGTTATGGGAAGAAATATTTTAGGATATAAAACAAGTAAAAAAGATTAATATTTTTATCTTTGCAAAAAACTAAAAAACAAACCAATATGGCAAGATTTAAAAGAATTCTACTAAAGCTGAGCGGCGAAAGCCTGATGGGCGAAAAGCAATATGGTATAGACGAAAAGCGTCTGGGTGAATATGCGCAACAAATCAAGGAGATACACGACCTTGGCGTACAAATAGGTATTGTAATCGGTGGTGGAAATATCTTCCGTGGGCTGAGTGGAGCTTCTAAAGGTTTTGACCGTGTAAAAGGTGACCAAATGGGAATGTTGGCAACCGTTATCAACAGCTTGGGATTGAGTTCCGCATTGGGAGCAGCCGGAGTCAAGGCACGTGTATTGACAGCTATCCGCATGGAACCCATCGGTGAGTTTTACAACAAATGGAAAGCGATTGAAGCGATGGAAAACGGAGAAGTTGTAATTATGTCTGCCGGAACAGGCAATCCGTTTTTTACTACCGATACCGGGTCTTCCCTACGTGGTATCGAGATAGAAGCCGATGTGATGCTGAAAGGAACACGCGTGGACGGCATTTATACAGCTGATCCTGAAAAGGACCCCACTGCTACGAAATTTGACGATATCACCTACGATGAGGTATTAAAGCGCGGTTTGAAAGTAATGGATCTTACAGCAACCTGCATGTGCAAGGAAAACAACCTACCCATTATCGTTTTCGACATGGACACAGTAGGTAACCTGAAAAAAGTAATGACCGGTGAAAATATAGGAACACTGGTACACAACTGATATTCTCATCAAGTTCATCCATTTGTCATTCCTTATTTCCTTCTAAATGACAAATGGGTGAACAGTTTTTCTCTGTCTTACCATTTTTTCCACAAATTCGTTCTTTATTGACACATATTCCTTAAAAAAGAGACTCAACCGATAGATTTTCCATCTAAATGAACAATTATTCATGGACTTATAGCGTTAATTAGCCTATTTTTACATCAGCAAAAAATGTAAATCATTCAAAGACTATAAAAACGACAGGAAATACCATGAAAAATTACTGTTACATCTATTTATTGGCCGCCTGCATGGCACCCATGTCTCTCCAAGCTAAAAAAGCAATTCCGTACAGTGGAGAAGTATGCATAGCCCCTCTCCCTACAGTCCCCACACCCCTTCCCGGTATATCTTCCGATTCATATGCCCAGCGCTTTGCCGACTCTGAGATGCTCCGCTTTCCCAAAGCCTATCAGCTAGATCATGGCAAACGGCTCTTTTTCGGGTATTCACAAGGAGTAGGCTGTTGCGCCATGCTGGATATGTGGAAAAATACCGGTGACAAACGTTACTTTACTTATGTTGAGGAATGGGCGGATAGTTTGATTAACGAAAAAGGAGAAATCCACCTCTATGATATGTCAACTTACAACCTAGATTACATCAATTCAGGAAAAGTTCTGTTTGACCTCTATAAAGAAACAGGCAAAGAAAAATACAAAGCAGCTATGGACTTACTGGTAGAACAACTCAAAAGACAACCACGTACGCTGGAAGGTGGCTTCTGGCATAAATTGATCTATCAACATCAGATGTGGCTGGACGGACTTTATATGGCTTCCCCTTTCCTAGCCCGCTATGGAGCGGAATTCAACCGTCCTGATCTGATTGATGAGGCGGTAAAACAATTCACACTTTGCCACAAACATACCTATTCACCGGAAACCGGATTATATCATCATGCCTGGGACGAGAGCAAATCCCAACGTTGGGCAAATCCGCAAGACGGTACTTCACCTAATTTTTGGGGACGCAGTATAGGCTGGTGGTTCATGGCCATGGTAGATGTACTGGACTATATTCCCGACAACCACCCCGGACGTGCCTCGCTTATCAGTTGGATTCAAGGTTTGGCAGAAAGCCTGCCCAACTATCAAAGAGACGATCTATGGTATCAGGTAATAGACCAGCCCGAGCGTGAAGGTAATTTTCCCGAAGCATCCGTAACCACCCAATGTATGTATGCTTATGCCAAAGCGGTGAACAAAGGATATATAGATGCCCAATACCGGACCATCGCGGAAAAGGCCTTCAACGGATTAAAGCAAACATTGCTTCTCGAGAACCCCGACGGAACTCTGACGCTGACCCGTTGCTGCCAAGTAGGCGGACTAGGCGGCACTCCTTACCGCGACGGAAGCTTTGAATATTACATTGGCGAAAAAATGCGTGACAACGATGCCAAAGCTACCGGTCCTTTCATCATGGGTTGCCTACAGCTTGGCAAATAGAATCATATCGCATAAACAACAGAATTATCCATCTTTTTAAATTAGCTATATACAATGAAACACACCATTTATGCTCTGACAATGTTTGCATTGGCTGCTTGCACCTCTCCCAAAGAGAAAGCCATAGACCGCCATGCACTGGTAACACGCAATAATCCGGAAGTGACTGCCATGGATTCATTATCCTCCCTGTCGGTAGGGAACGGAGAATTTGCCTATACGGTAGATGCTACAGGATTGCAGACTTTTCCCGAAGTCTATAAAAACGGAGTTCCACTGGGTACACAAAGCCAATGGGGATGGCACAGCTTCGGAAATCCCGAAAACTATAAACCGGAGGAAGCCTTGGTGGAGTATGACTTCGGCCACGGGCACAAAGAGCTATATGCCACCCAACCCAAAGAACCCGGCAGAGCAAAGGAAGCATCCGACTGGTATCGTGTAAACCCACACCGCCTGCATCTGGGTATCATCGGACTCGAATTAGGAAATGAAGTACGTCCCTCGGATGTGCAAAACATACAGCAATCACTGGATATGTGGAACGGTATTATCAACAGCCGGTTCACTCTCAAAGAAACTCCCTACTACATTCAGACAGTCTGCCATCCGGAGCGTGATATGATTGCCGCACGCCTATCGGCCCGACAACCTGCCGGCATCAAGTTTCACTTCCCCTATCCCACGGGCGGTCACTGTGACGATGCTTGTAATTGGGAGGCGAATGATAAGCATAGCACGACCCTGGTCAGTGAAGACGCACAATCGGCCGTGTTAAAAAGAACACTCGACGCAACCACCTATTATGTAACAATCAGTTGGGAAGGCCCTGCGAAGCTAAGTGAGAAAAGTGCAAACTATTTCGTACTCACGCCAACGGACAGTATATTTACATTCACCTGCCAATTCACACCACAAGTATCCGCTTCTCCCATCCTGACTTTTACAGAAGTACAACAAGCCTCTTCCGGACACTGGAAAAATTACTGGACACAGGGAGCTGTTGCCGACTTCTCACAATGTACTGATGTCCGGGCCAAAGAATTGGAACGCCGGGTCGTATTAAGCCAATATCTGCTCGCTATCCAATGCGCAGGCTCAACCCCGCCACAGGAAACCGGACTAACTTACAACTCCTGGTTCGGGAAATTCCATTTGGAAATGATCTGGTGGCATCAGGCACAATTCGCCTTATGGGGACATCCCGAATTGTTGGACCGCACTTTATCCTGGTATGAAACCGTGGAACCCATAGCCCGCCAGATAGCGGAAAGACAAGGTTTCAAAGGCATACGATGGATGAAAATGACTGATCCCAGCGGTCTTGAAGCCCCCTCTAAAGTAGGCAGCTTCCTGATCTGGCAACAGCCTCATCTCATCTACCTGGCAGAATTGCTCTATCGGGCTAATCCATCGGAAGAACTGCTAAAAAAATACAATAGCCTGATACAGGAAACCGCCGAATTCATGTATTCATTCGCCACATACGAGGAAGAGCACGACCGTTATGTCTTGAAAGGTGCTATCCCCGCACAGGAAACGTTGCGCGCTGCCAAAACTGTCAATCCGCCTTTTGAGCTTTCGTACTGGCATTTCGCCATGCAAGTTGCCCAAACATGGCGTGAACGTACAGGGATGGAACGTGTACCCGAATGGGATGTACTGATAGAGAAATTATCTCCGCTGGCATACAACGACGAACAGCTGTATCTGGCAGCCGAGACCGCGGTGGATACCTATAAAGATATCCGTTTTACCTCAGATCACATGGCAGTGCTGGGCGCTGTCGGCATCCTGCCCATGAATCAGCTGATTCATGCCGGATATATGAAAAACACCCTGCACTGGATTTGGGATAACTGGAACTGGGACAAGACCTGGGGCTGGGATTATCCGATGACAGCCATGAATGCCGCCCGAATGGGTGAGCCCGAGAAGGCAGTCAGCGCATTATTGATGGACAAACGTACCAACACCTATCTGGTAAACGGTCACAATTACCAGGACGGGCGTCTGCGTATTTACCTGCCCGGCAACGGTGGATTACTGACCACAGTCGCTATGATGTGCGCCGGATGGGATGGATCGGAAGGGAACAATCCCGGATTTCCGAAAGATGGCAAATGGAATGTACGCTGGGAAGGATTACAGCCATTACCGTAAGAACAGGAGTTAGTAGTTATCATCATGAAAACGACATATTTACTTCTATGCCTGTTGGGCATCGGTAGCGTTTCCGGCGCAGGACAAACCAAGCAGCCACAAAAGATAGGCGATTTCATAGAATCCACTTCGTACAACGAGCATCGCCGGAATGCCACCCGAAGCCTGCAATATACCCCTGACGGAGACGATTTTGTCTGCATCAACGGTAAGAATCGCTTTACCCGTGCCTTATACGGCAGCCACACAGCATTCCGGCTGGAGACAAGCGACCGGCCCGTATTCGCTGCTTATACCAAGAAGAACCCGAAACACATCTGCTTTAAACTGCAGACCTCCGGAGGAACGGTAGCCCTTGATTCTACCGAACACTGCGAGTCCCGTTATACAGCGGGACGCCGCAGCTACAATTTATTCCACCCATCCTTCGAAGGTGGAAACTTATCTATTGCCACATTGGCACTTCCCGATAAAGAAGGGGCCATCTGGCAATTCAACGCCCGGAATTTCAAGGGATCCAATCCCATTCTACTGGCATCCATTTCAGAGATACGTAATTCCAAGCTAAACCGTAACGGAGATATGGGAGCCGACCCTGCCGACAGTTTCGAAGCTCCTCTCCAGCCTCAACAGTTACAATCCTGCCCGGCACAGATAGATGGAACACTTTATATTCTATTGGAAAACCAGGAACTACGTACACTGACAACTGCCGAAGGCGAAACCCTGTTTAAAAAAGCAGAAGCTGCCCGCTCCGAAACAGCCTCACGCATCCGCATTGAAACACCCGACCCTTATTTCAACACCTTAGGAGGCACTCTGGCCATGGCAGCTGATGGAATCTGGGACGGCGAAGTATGGTTACACGGTGCCATAGGATGGCGGATGCCACTCAGTGGTTGGCGAGCCGCTTATACCGGCGATGTTTTGGGATGGCATGACCGTGCCCGGACCCATTTCAACGCATACGCGGCAAGTCAGGTCACCGAAGTGCCCAACACCCTCCCCCATCCGGCACAAGATTCCGCCCTGCATCTGGCACGTTCCGTCAAGAAATGGGGTACCCCCCAATACAGTAACGGATACATCTGCCGTAATCCGCATCGCAATAATCAGATGCACCACTACGACATGAACCTTTGCTGCATAGACGAATTGTTATGGCATTTCAAATGGACGGGGGACTTGGATTATGTCCGCCAAATGTGGCCTGTCATCACCCGTCACCTCGCATGGGAAAAGCTGAACTACGACCCAGATAACGACGGGCTGTATGACGCATACGCCTGCATTTGGGCCAGTGACGCCCTTTATTACAATAGCGGAGGAGTCACCCATTCATCGGCTTATAACTACCGTGCCAACAAGACAGCGGCCCAATTGGCTGAAAAGATAGGCGAAGATCCCACTCCTTACCGCAACGAAGCCGAAAAGATTCTGAAAGCCATGAACGAGAGGCTATGGCTTCCCGGTAAAGGACATTGGGCGGAATATCAAGATTTTATGGGACACAAGCGAGTACACGAAAGTGCCGCTGTATGGACCATTTATCATGCTATAGACAGCGAGACAGCTAACCCGTTCCAAGCCTATCAGGCTACCCGTTATATAGACACAGCCATTCCTCATATTCCCGTCACAGCCCATGGATTAAAAGAGAATGGATATGCCACTATCGCCACCACCAACTGGCTACCCTATTCATGGAGTGTCAATAATATCGCCTTTGCCGAAGTCATGCATACCGCATTGTCATACTTCCAGGCCGGACGTGCCGAGGCCGGATACAAACTTTTGAAAAGCTCTGTTCTAGACGGCATGTATCTAGGAGACAGTCCGGGCAACTTCGGCCAGATCAGCTTCTATGATGCCGCACGCGGAGAATGCTACCGGGATTTCGGCGATCCCATCGGGGTCGCTTCACGAGTACTGATCCAAGGACTGTTCGGTATCCTGCCGGATGCCCTGAACCAGCAAATCATCCTCCGGCCGGGCTTTCCGGACGACTGGGACAAGGCTTCCGTCAGTACTCCCGATATAAGCTATCGCTTTACCCGAAAAGAAGATACGGACACCTATCATATCACACAACGGTTCCAGACTCCTCTCCATCCGGTATTGCAAATCAATGCCAGAAAAGAGAAGATCCGTTCAGTAAAAGTGAATGGTGTTCCTGCCACATGGCAATCCATCGAATCGGCCCATGGCTATCCTCTTCTTTCAATCCAGGCGGAAGGAACATCTTCAACCACCATTACCATCGAATGGGAAGGAGCATCACTTCATACATTGGCAGTCCAAGAACTAGTCATCGCTTCAAACGGGAAGTTGGCTTTGCAAATACCTTCGGGAGCATCCATCTCCCAAGTATATGATCCTCAGAGCGTTTTAGCAAAACACACAGTGGAAGCCACCGCTTTCAACGCACAGCTAAAAGGTGAACCGGGACACCACACTTTCTTTGTTTACACTCATCAAGGAGAAATGGATTGGTGGCAACCTGTTAATATCTATATAGAGAACACCCAGAAAGCCCCTTCCTATACAGACTTTGCAGATATCCGTCCCGAAAAATGCCGGATGATTGATTTTGACAGACAACTGAATGCTTCTGTCACCGATATTTATCAAAATGAATACCTGTCTCCCCGGTCTCCATACACTACTTTGCAACTTCCCACACAAGGAATAGGAGAATGGTGTCATCCGCTGCTGAGCGCTACCATAGACGACTCGGGATTACGCAGCCTTGTACATCATGATACTTTCCAAACGTCTTTAGGCATCCCTTTCCGTCTGAAAGAAAAAGGGAACAACATTCTTTTCACCTCCCTATGGGATAATTACCCGGACAGTTCCACCATCTCACTATCTGGTACAGCTTCACATGCTTATCTGCTGATGGCGGGAAGTACCAACCACATGCAATGCCACATTGCCAATGGAATAATCCGCATACACTATGCAGACGGAACTTCCCAAGCAACGGAGTTGATCAATCCGGACAACTGGTGTCCCATAGAACAAGACCTCTATGTGGACGGCAAAGCGTTCCAAGTACCTGCTCCCCGGCCGTACCGTCTGCACTTGAAAAGCGGTAAAGTAAGCCGTGACCTGGGTAAAGAACTCAACATCACTGGTGTATATGGACGTGAGATAGAAGGTGGTGCAGGCATATTGCTCGATATTCCTTTGGATCATTCCAAGGAACTAAAAGGGCTGACCCTGGAAACCCTGTCCAATGATGTAGTGATAGGAATAATGGGAATCACTTTGCAATAACCACGTGTTATTCAATGCGGAATTACGTTAACTTGAACCGGCGTAGTTCCGCATTATTCATCTTTGGCACATTACGCAAATGTTCCAAAGTTACTCCTTGAATGTGTGCCTGTACCGCCCTGTTTATCAGTCCATGTCCGACAGCCAACACCTGTTTTCCATCATATCGCTCTTTCAAGTAGTCCACAAAACGCCCCGCACGCTCATACAGCATCGCCTCCGTTTCCACATCTGCCGGAAAATGTCGCAAATCAACTTCTTTAATGGCAAGCCCCGTCCAGCTCCCCCAATCGATTTCACGCAACAAAACCATTTTCTCCCAAGGCAGGTTCCGACCTTCCACCGCGATACGGGCCGTATCCACACACCGCTTCAAATCACTACTGACCACTGCGTCCAAAGAGATGTCCCGCAAAGTATCACGCAGCGCTTCAGCCTGTGCTATTCCTTCAACAGTCAGCGTGCCCGGCATATGTCCTTGGAAAATACGGGTCATATTCTCTTCTGTCTGCCCGTGACGGGCTAAATATAAAGTTATCATCTTTTTTAATGCAAAGATAATGCTTACCAACCAAATTTACCCTAATTCTGTTGATGTCTTTGTCTGTCTCGTTGTTATACCTGATTACAAAAGTATTCTCCCCGTAGACTAAGGGCTTTCTTCCGCACAGCTAAGACCTTTCATACGGCAACCTACTACAGACTCCGTCAGTGGACCGTACAGTCTATTACAGCAGACCCTACAGTCCACTACAATAGTTTATACAGTCCATTATCGGAGTCTGTAATAGGTTGCCGTATGAAAAAGCTTAATCATGCAATAAAAAGGACTTAGTATACAGGGAAGAAAAGCTTAAGGTGTTCATCATTTCAATCCTGTTATCCGATAAGACACAAAAACTTTTCACCTATTTTTAATAAAGCCTCAACAACTTAAACTGGTGATGATAAAGTAAAGAGCCGTTAGAAATATAAAATCATCCCCCTTTTATTGCAGATAATCAAAAAATAAATTACTTTTGTTTCACTTAAAACGAATCAATAAACAACTTAAATAACAGAACAGTATGATAGACGCAAAAACTTGCATCAACGACGCACAAGAGAAAATGGACATGGCCGTTATGTATTTGGAAGAGGCCTTAGCGCACATTCGTGCAGGAAAAGCCAGTACCCGGTTGCTGGACGGCATTCGTGTTGACTCTTATGGAAGCATGGTTCCCATCAGTAATGTAGCTGCCGTGACTACTCCCGATGCACGCAGTATCGCCATCAAGCCATGGGACAAAAGTATGTTCCGTATCATCGAAAAAGCTATCATGGACTCTGATCTGGGCATCACTCCCGAAAACAACGGTGAAATCATCCGTTTGGGTATTCCGCCATTGACAGAGGAACGCCGCAAGCAACTGGCCAAACAATGTAAAGGCGAAGGCGAAACCGCAAAAGTAAGTATACGCAACGCACGCCGTGACGCTATAGATACACTGAAAAAAGCTGTTAAAGAAGGTATGCCCGAAGACGAGCAAAAGAATGCGGAAGCCAAACTTCAGAAAGTACACGATAAATATATCGCGAAGATTGAAGAACTTCTGGCAGAGAAAGATAAAGAAATTATGACGGTTTAATGAAGAACTTAAAATAATGAAGCAATAATAATGAAGAAGGAAGAATTGTCCTGCACAGCCTTGCTCTTGTCCGTGCGGTCCAATCCCTCTTTCTTCATTTTTCATCCTTCATTTTAATTTATGAAAGGACTAGTAATAAAAAACACAGGCAGCTGGTATCTTGTCAAAACAGAAGACGGACGTACCATCGAATGCAAGATCAAAGGAAATTTCCGTTTAAAAGGTATTCGGAGTACCAATCCCATTGCTGTAGGAGATTATGTACAAATCATTATCAACAATGAAGGAACCGCCTTCATCAGTGAGATAGAAGACCGCAAGAACTATATCATCCGGCGCGCCTCTAACCTTTCCAAACAATCGCACATACTGGCGGCCAATCTGGATCAATGTATGCTGATTGTTACAATTAATTATCCCGAAACCTCAACTATATTCATTGACCGTTTTCTAGCCACTGCAGAAGCATACCGTGTACCCGTCAAACTGATATTCAATAAGATAGACAGGTATAATGAGGATGATACACGCTATATGGATGCTCTGATAAACCTGTACACATACATCGGTTACCCTTGCTTCAAAGTTTCCGCACTGAACAACATAGGTACAGACGAAGTGAAAAAAGACCTGAAAGGAAAGGTCACTTTGCTTTCAGGCAACTCAGGAGTAGGGAAATCAACATTAATCAATGCTATTTTGCCTGAACAAACCTTGAAAACAGGTGAAATTTCCGATTACCATAACAAAGGAATGCATACCACAACCTTTTCCGAAATGTTCCCAGTAGACGGTGGTGGATACATCATCGACACTCCGGGTATCAAAGGTTTCGGAACATTTGATATGGAAGAAGAGGAAGTAGGACATTACTTTAAAGAAATATTTGAATATTCCGCTCAATGCAAGTATGGAAACTGCACCCACAGGCACGAGCCCGGATGCGCCGTACGCGATGCAGTGGAGAAACATCTAATCAGCGAGTCACGCTATACTTCTTACCTGAACATGTTGGAAGACAAGGAAGAAGGCAAGTATCGCGCCGCTTACTAAAAACCACAACTTTATGAAAAAACACCTCTTAGCTATTGCACTGTTTGCATTATGCACCACCGGGCTGAATGCCGCTTCTCCTAAAAAAGTGACTCCTGAAAAAAAAGGAGTAGAAACCATTAACCGTGCCACAGCCGAAGCACATATCGGCTTTCTGGCCTGTGACGAACTGGAAGGACGCGAAGCCGGATGGAAAGGTGGACGCATTGCAGGCAATTATATCATTTCCTGCCTGAAACAGATGGGAATAAAACCACTGCTAGCCGGAGATTATATACAACCCTTTGATGTATATCATGCTGAACGGCAAGTGAAAGGAAAACGCTGGCAAGTACATCCCGATTCTATTGCGGAACTGAAAAAAGTGGTACATCAAAAATTGGCATTACGTAATATCTTAGGTAAAATAGAAGGAAAGAATCCAAATGAAATTGTCATTATCGGCGCACATTACGACCACATAGGCTACGATCCTATGCTGGAAGGAGATCAGATTTATAACGGTGCAGATGATAATGCATCAGGCGTTCAAGCCGTATTACAGGTAGCCCGTGCCTTTCTTGCTACCGGTGAGCAACCGGAACGTACCGTTATCTTCGCCTTTTGGGATGGTGAGGAAAAGGGATTGCTGGGATCCCGTTATTTCGCCATGAACTATCCGGATATTAAGAAGGTAAAAGGCTATTTGAACTATGACATGATAGGACGTAACAACCGGGAGGACCAGCCCGATTATTTCGTTTACTTCTATACCGCAGCCCATCAGGCCTTCGGTGACTGGCTGAAAAAAGATATTGAAGATTACCGCTTGCAGCTATCCCCTGACTACCGGGCTTGGGACAATCCGGTGGGAGGCAGCGACAACGGCACGTTCGCCAAACTGGGAATACCTATTATATGGTATCACACTGATGCCCATCCCGATTATCACCTTCCGGGAGATGAAACACAGAAAATCAATTGGCTGAAGATAGTCGATATAACCAAAGCCTCTTTCCTTGCGATGTGGAAGCTGGCAAACGAAAAAAAATATTAAAAAAGAACGTGGCGTTTAAACTGAGCGCCACGTTTTTTTATCTAACCTTACATTAACGTATTTATTAAACCCATATAGAAAGGCACATGAACAAACGAATCAAATGGGGCATCATTATATTAATCGGAGCCGGCTTGGCCGGACTAGGCATCTATCAATTTACCCCTCACGAAAATGAAGAACTGACAGCCGCCGACGCGTTACCTAAAGAAAACAAGCAACGTACATTGAAAGTCAATGCACAAGTCATAAAACCACACTTGCTGACAGATGAAATATTGGTTACCGGACGCCTGGTTCCTGACGAAGAAGTGAGTTTGTCTTTTGAAACCTCCGGAAAGATCACCGATATTTTTTTCACAGAAGGCACATTGGTAAAACGAGGAGAATTACTTGCCAAAGTAAACGACCGGCAGTTACAGGCTCAATTAAAACGTCTGGAAGCACAAATACCTTTAGCCGAAGACCGTGTGTTCCGTCAAAACGCTCTGTTAAAACGAGATGCAGTCAGTAAAGAAGCATACGAACAGGTAAAAACCGAACTTGCCACCCTTAACGCCGATATCGAAAATATCAAGGCCAATATTGACATGACCGAACTCCGCGCACCATTCGACGGTATCATCGGATTGAGACAGGTCAGTACAGGAGCATACGCCTCCCCTACCACTGTAGTAGCCAAACTGACCAAAGTGACCCCATTGAAAGTAGAGTTCGCTGTACCGGAACGTTATGCCCGGGAAATAAAAAAAGGGACTAATCTGGAGTTCAAAGTAGAAGGAAAACTGGATACCTATCATGCACAGGTTTATGCAACCGAATCCAGTATAGATATGGAAACCCATTCATTGAACATCCGTGCCATCTACCCCAACCGCAACGGCGAACTGCTGGCAGGCAGATATGCAGATATTCAATTAAAACAAAAAGAAATAGAAGACGCGATAGCGATTCCATCCGAAGCTATTGTCCCCGAAATGGGTAAAAATAAAGTATTTGTTTATCGTAGCGGAGTTGCAGACCCTGTAGATATTATTATAGGACTCCGTACCGAAGCCGAAGTACAGATTGTACGAGGATTGTCTGTGGGTGATACCATCCTGACATCGGGTACACTGCAATTACGTAAGGGAATGCCTGTGGAACTTCAGGCCATTAACTAACAACTAAAAAAATACTTTTATGAATATTTCCGAACTTAGTATCCGTAGGCCTGTGCTTGCCACCGTGCTTACCATCATCATATTACTTTTCGGACTGATCGGTTACAATACATTGGGAGTCCGCGAATATCCTTCGGTAGATAATCCGATCATCTCTGTTAGCTGTAGTTACTCGGGTGCCAATGCCGATGTAATCGAGAATCAGATAACCGAGCCTTTGGAACAAAACATCAACGGTATTCCGGGAATCCGTTCTTTGTCCAGTGTCAGCCAACAAGGACAATGCCGTATCACAGTGGAATTTGAATTATCCGTCGATTTGGAAACTGCCGCCAATGACGTACGTGACAAAGTGTCCCGCGCACAACGTTACCTGCCACGCGACTGTGACCCTCCTACTGTATCCAAGGCTGATGCCGATGCAACGCCTATCCTGATGGTAGCTATCCAAAGTGACAGCCGCTCTCTGTTGGAACTGAGTGAAATAGCAGACTTGACCGTAAAAGAACAACTGCAAACCATTTCGGATGTAAGCAGCGTATCTATTTGGGGAGAAAAACGTTACTCCATGCGCTTATGGCTCGACCCCACCAAGATGGCAGGGTATGGCATTACTCCGGTAGATGTAAAGAACGCGATAACCAATGAAAATATAGAACTCCCTTCGGGCAGCATTGAAGGTAATACCGTAGAATTGACCTTACGCACCATGGGACAAATGCACACCGCTAAAGAATTCAATAACATCATATTAAAAGAAGTAGGCGGAAGAGTTGTCCGTTTCAGCGATATCGGTTACGCCGAACTAGGTCCGGCAGATATCAAGAGTTATATGAAAATGAACGGAGTGCCGATGGTAGGTGTCGTTGTCATTCCACAACCCGGTGCCAACCATATCGAAATCGCCGATGCCGTATACCAGCGTATGGAGCAGATGAAGAAGGATTTGCCCGACGATGTGAAATACAGCTATGGCTTTGATAACACTAAGTTTATCCGCGCTTCTATTGATGAAGTAAAAAGTACGGTGTATGAAGCGTTCGTACTGGTTATCATCATCATTTTCCTGTTCTTGCGCGATTGGCGCGTGACACTGATTCCCTGCATCGTTATTCCGGTTTCATTGATCGGAGCTTTCTTTGTGATGTACATAGCAGGTTTCTCCATCAATGTGCTGACCATGCTGGCGGTGGTATTGTCTGTAGGTTTGGTAGTGGATGACGCCATCGTTATGACAGAGAATATCTATATCCGCATAGAACGAGGTATGCGTCCGTTCGAAGCAGGAATAGAAGGGGCAAAAGAAATTTTCTTCGCTGTTATCTCCACCACTATCACCCTGGTGGCAGTGTTCTTGCCCATCGTATTTATGGAAGGAACCAGCGGACGTTTATTCCGTGAGTTCAGTTTCGTTGTGGCAGGTTCGGTCATCATTTCTTCCTTTGCCGCATTAACGTTCACCCCTATGCTGGCAACCAAGTTATTGATTAAACGGGAAAAACAGGGATGGTTCTACCAAAAGACAGAGCCTTTCTTTGAAGGTATGAACCGCATATATGCCCGTTCACTGAATGCTTTTCTTAAAAGACGCATATGGGCAATACCTGTTACAGTGATTATGTTGATAGCCATCGGAGTACTTTGGGGCCAAATACCCGCTGAAATGGCTCCTATGGAGGACCGTTCGCAAATAAGTATCAATACACGTGCAGCTGAAGGAGCCAGCTATGAATACATCCGTGATTATACGGAAGATATCAACAATCTGGTAGATTCTATTATACCCGATGCAGAATCAGTAACCGCACGCGTTTCCAGTGGCAGTGGAAATATACGTATCACATTGAAAGATATCAAAGATCGTGATTATACCCAGATGGAAGTTGCCGAACGTATTTCACAGGCCATCCGCAATAAAACGAAAGCACGTGCCTTTGTGCAACAACAGTCTTCTTTCGGCGGGCGGAGAGGAAGTATGCCCGTACAATATGTACTACAAGCTGTCAGTATAGAAAAACTGGAGAAAGTATTACCGGATTTTTTAAGCAAAGTATATGATAACCCTACTTTCCAGATGGCGGACGTGGACCTGAAGTTCAGCAGCCCAGAAATGAGAGTGAATATTAACCGTGATAAGGCAGGCACAATGGGAGCCACTGTGCGTGATATAGCCGAAACACTGCAATACGGTCTCAGCGGACAACGTATGGGCTATTTTTATATGAATGGAAAACAATATGAGATTTTGGGCCAGATAAACCGCCAACAACGTAATACACCGGCCAATATCAAATCTATTTACATACGAAGCGACAAAGGGGAAATGATTCAATTGGACAATCTGGTAGAATTTGTAGAATCCGTAGCTCCTCCTAAATTATACCACTACAACCGTTTTATTTCCGCTACCGTATCTGCCGGACTAGCAGATGGAAAGACCATCGGACAAGGTTTGGAAGAAATGGATAAAATCGCCGCCCAGACTTTGGACGAAACCTTCCGTACCGCCTTGTCGGGAGACTCCAAAGACTATCGGGAAAGTTCATCCAGCCTGATGTTTGCTTTCATTCTGGCATTGATACTTATCTATCTTATTCTGGCAGCACAGTTCGAAAGTTTCAAGGATCCTTTCATTATCATGCTTACCGTTCCGCTAGCCATTGCAGGAGCACTGATTTTCATGTATGCCGGAGGTATCACGATGAACATATTCAGCCAAATCGGCATTATCATGTTGATAGGTCTAGTGGCAAAGAATGGTATTTTGATTGTGGAATTCGCCAATCAGAAGCAGGAGGGCGGAGAAAACAAGATGCAGGCCATCCGGGATGCCGCTTTGCAACGCTTGCGCCCTATTCTCATGACAAGTGCCTCTACCGTATTAGGTTTGATTCCACTGGCATTCGCAACAGGAGAAGGCGCCAATCAACGTATCGCCATGGGTACGGCTGTTGTGGGAGGAATGTTAGTATCTACTTTCCTGACCATGTATATCGTACCGGCTATTTATAGTTATATATCTACCAACCGAAACGTTAAAACAGAAATTGTATGAAACGAATCATTATAACTTTATGTATCTGCACCGCATGGGTGGCTTCCACCTATGCGCAATATCCTTATACGCTGAAAAAATGTCTGGAGGAAGGGCTTGCAAACAATTATTCCATACGTATCACCCGTAATGAAGAACAAATCAGCCATAACAATGCCACATTAGCAAATGCCGGTTATCTGCCAACTGTTGATTTGTCTGCCGGATATACAGGAACGTTGGACAATACGGATACCAAAAGCAGAAGTACAGGCACTACAGCCAGTGAACGAAACATCTACGACCAAACCTTAAAGGCCGGGCTGGATGTAAACTGGACTCTGTTCGACGGATTCAATATCAGCACCACCTACAAAAAACTTAAGGAATTGGAACACCAGGGAGAAACCAACACGCGTATCACCCTTGAAGATTTCATAGCGGGACTCACTGCCGAATACTATAATTATGTACAACAGGAAATCCGTCTGAAGAACTTCCTTTACGCTGTGTCTTTATCCAAAGAACGCCTGCGCATTGTAGAAGAACGATACCATATCGGTAATTTTTCCCGGCTGGATTATCAACAAGCCAAAGTGGACTTCAATGCAGACAGTGCACAATATATGAAACAACAAGAACTGGTGGTTACCTCACGTATCAACCTGAACGAGTTAATGGCTGTACAGGAAGTCAACCGGCCGCTACGTGTCAATGACTCTATCATAACAGTGAATGACGCGCTGAATTATGATGAATTATGGGAATCCACCCTTAAGACGAATGCCAACCTGCTGAAAGCTGATCAAAATACAACAATTGCCCAATTGGATTACCGTCAGGTTCTATCCCGTAATTATCCCTATGTGAAATTGAACGCCGGTTATGGCTATACATTCAACAAATATGAAACAAACGCCACCAGCCGGAGAAGCAATTGGGGACTAAACGGAGGAATTACCGTAGGCATTAACCTATGGGATGGTAACCGTCGCCGTGAAAAGCGCAATGCCAGCCTGCAAATACGTAACTCGCAACTGGAAAGAGAACAACTGGAATTGGGTTTGAAAGCAGATTTAAGCAATCTGTGGCAAGCCTATCGCAATAATTTACGTTTATTAAATTTGGAACGCCAAAATCTGGTTGCCGCCCGTGAAAACCATGAAATAGCCAAAGAACGTTATCTGCTGGGAGATCTCTCCGGTATCGAGATGCGTGAAGCCCAAAAGAGTCTGCTTGATGCGGAAGAACGTATTTTATCTGCTGAATATAACACCAAAGTCTGTGAAATTTCCCTGCTCCAACTAAGTGGAAGAATAACGAAATATCTTGAATAATCGTTATAGCCTTTACTTATAGCTTGTAATTCATAGCAGTTATCCGTACCTTTGCACACAATTATCACTAAGTACGTTGTAAAAAGATATGGGATTATTTATCAAGAAACCTTTTGCTGCATTACAAGCCGAAGCCTATGAGTCTGGAAACAAGACCCTGAAAAGAGTCTTGGGACCATGGAGCTTAATCGCATTAGGAGTAGGTGTTATCATCGGTGCCGGATTATTTTCCATCACCGGAACAGTGGCCGCAGGATACACAGGTCCTGCCATTACTTTATCTTTTGCCATAGCGGCAATCGGTTGTTGTTTTGCCGGTTTATGCTATGCTGAATTTGCTTCCATGATACCTGTAGCAGGTAGTGCTTATACATACTCATATGCTACAATGGGCGAACTTATAGCATGGATTATCGGCTGGGATCTAGTATTGGAATATACTGTTGCCGCTACTACCGTCAGTATCAGTTGGAGCAGATATCTCGTTGTTTTTTTGGAAGGAGTGGGGATCAATATACCCCATGCATTTGCTGCTTGTCCCTGGGACGGAGGTATTGTGAATATACCGGCCGCACTGATTGTAGTGCTGATGAGTATTTTTCTGATTCGTGGAACAGAAGGAAGTTCTATTTTTAACGGCTTCATTGTATTCCTGAAGGTGGCAGTGATTCTTATTTTCGTTGTATTAGGATGGAAATACATTAATGCAGAGAATTATGTTCCTTATATCCCTGCCAATACAGGTACTTTAGGCGAGTTCGGATTCTCGGGCGTATTGCGTGGAGCAGCGATTGTATTTTTCGCCTTTCTTGGTTTTGACGCCGTAAGTACAGCCGCTCAGGAAACAAAAAATCCGAAGCGGGATATGCCCGTCGGCATTCTAGGTTCCCTGCTGATTTGCACCATTCTTTATATGGTATTTGCTTACGTAATGACGGGAGTTGCCCATTATTCTGACTTTGCAGGACAACAAGGTATCGCACCTGTTGCCGTAGCGATTGACCACATGGGACATGCAGATACCACAGGAGTAATTCATCCGGATTATCCGTGGTTGAACCGGGCCATCGTACTGGCTATCCTGTTTGGTTACTGCTCGGTTATTATGGTAACTTTGCTAGGACAAAGCCGTGTATTTCTAAGTATGAGCCGCGACGGACTGTTGCCTCCTTTCTTTTCAAAGATTCACGAGAAATACCGGACACCGGCACACAGTAATTTGTTATTCATGGCCATTGTAGGAGGGCTGGCAGCATTTGTTCCGGCACGTGTAGCCGGAGAAATGACCAGTATAGGTACCTTATTCGCCTTCACATTGGTTTGCGCGGCAGTATTGATCGTGCGCAAAAGTATGCCTGACGTACATCGTGCCTTTAAAACTCCTTTTGTTCCCACGGTACCGATTCTAGGCATCCTTACCTGCCTTTGTATGATGTTGTTTCTTCCGGCTGATACTTGGATCCGATTGGTATTATGGATGCTGATAGGTCTGGATGTTTATGCCTGCTACGGAGTAAAACACAGCAAGCTAGAACATAATGTAAAACGACGCAAAGGACTCACCATATTGAATATGGCAGGAATCGCCCTGTCTGTACTTTCAGTTATTACAGGATTATGGCATCAACAGACTGTAGGCTGGGAGGAAGACAAGACATTGCTCGCTATTTCGTTCGTCTTTGCGTTCACACATTGTGCATTCTATATGGTACGTATCTGGAAACAGACATCCGAAAAGAAGAAGTAAGCGTTTTCTACACGCTATCTGCTTCCATAACTTTCATTCACTGTAAGGGGTAAATTCAATCACCCCCTACCGTGAATAAAGTTATCATAATTTCATACCCATCAGTTCTGAACCCATAATCAAGCCTTATAACCTATGAAAGTCTTAAGTTATCCATAGTAGAAAGAACATTTAAAAAACTTCTTCAAAAATGTTTTTAGCTACTACCACAGTATTTCCTTCAGGAATTGAGGAATAGAATCCTGTTTCTTTAGTCCATGCTTCTTCCAAGGTATAAAAATCAAGTTCCTCCGGTTGCTTTCCATCCAGGACACAAGCTAAATAATCAAAATAAGCCTTCCATCTCATAAAATAAAAATCTTTCAAAATGCCATTCCATTCTTTATGAGCATAATCACGAAGTCCGCCTTGATCTGCCGCTACACGATTTCCCCATGTAGTAATCTGAACACGTGCATTCCATTCGTATAATGCTTTTTCTTCCTGGGTCTGTCCTGCTGAACGTGCCGCTTCAATCCAAGTTCCAACCTTGAATTCTTTCCGGGTACCCAGCAAGTGGTCTTGCAATAGAATAAGATGCAGAAAATGCTGTGAAGCCAACTCAAATACTTGCTTGTCTCCTGCCCGGAACGCAGCCGTTACCACTTTTTGCATCAAACGCCCCTTTTCTGCCAATGCCTGCCGTAGCACATCCACCAAATCGAACTCAAAATTATTATTACCCTGATATTTATCAGCCACAGAAACCATCAGTCGGGCAGCCTCTATCACATCCTGCGGATTATAGTATTCTTTCATCTCCGACCAACTGGATACCTGATATACATCCAACCCCGGACGAGCACAGAATACAGACTCATGCGTTCCCTGTTGTATCTTCTCCTTGGGACTATTATAAATACCGTTACCTAGTAAATCCCAAGCTTGTTGCAAAGCCTCATCCTCTACCCCATAACGAGCATATACATATCCTTTCAACCACTCATCACGAGTAAACCGATGCTCACGCCATGGCAACTCCATCACCAGCTCATACATAACCGGGTTGTTCTCAATACCTTCCGGAGTCATCCCTACTCCACACAACGTCTTTCCGGCATGGTTATCTGTTTTCGCATCATAAAAACCATTAATTAGCGCGTCCATTTTACCATGCAATCCTATATTACCACCAAAATTCAAAAGCATACAATACACCCACCCATGTTGTCCATATCCCCCTTTGCGACACCATTCTGATGCCGGATCCCCCCATTGCGGACGGCATTCGCTGTGCAAATCCAAGACTAATAAATCTCCTGCTTCCAAATGTTCTATCATCGAAGTACGAGGGTTGTCTTGCCATGCCTGAGCCACCCACACAGCATCCGGATTTGTTTTTTTCATGGCTTTCATGATGGCTTTACCGGCTGCATCCAAATTTACTCCTTGAGTACTTCCCCCTTCATGAAACGGATCAATAGCGTAAAAACCAGTTTTTCCATACAGTTTTGTCAGTTCTTTATAATACAAAGCAGAGATTTCTTCAAAGCGTTCATCCTCCGGCTGTAAAAAGGCAGGACGATGATAGCTGCACCAAAATCCGGGATCAGCAACATTCAATCCTAATTTCTCCTTTGCATTATGGGGAACCATGCCGCAATATCCCGGCAACACAGGTTCGATGCCATATTCACGCATTCTTTTTACGATCTTCTTCTGAAGTTTCTCCTGGCGGATGTACCAGCTTTCAGGATTAGGTCCTCCCCACCCTTCCAGATTATTCATCAACCACCAAGCTGTAAAACCCGGTCCGGCTACAAACTCATTAATTTCATCCTTAGTATATCCTAGTTTTAGAAGTACATTTCTCCAAACCGACTCAGTCCCTGTCAATGCCAGGGAAAGATTGATACCATGAAGCGCCATCCAATCTATCTCCTTTTCCCAACGCTCCCAGTCCCAAAAAGCCATGGAGTAAGAGAAAGTACAATAATTCAGATCATAACGATAGGGCAGATCTGTTTCATGCCGTTCCTTTTTAGTCACAGGGGGCAAAACAGCAGGCAGTTTTGCAGTCATTCCATTCCAAGAAAGATGTATGCCTGCATAATATTTCAAATACCAATTCAATCCGGTAGCAATATTTACATAATCATTACCCCGGATAATTACTTTATCACCTTTCTGATCGAGTTCAAAAAAATCGGTCCCCGATTTCTGACGTTCGATAATAAATTTGGAGGAAGCTCCTTTGTCGATGCGCTCTAATAATCCTGTAACAGGAGAAGAAAATAAGTTGCTTGTCACCCATAACAGCACAAACAACAATCGTAGTTTTTTCATCATATTATTAAGGTAACGGATAACACCAATTAAATAAAAAACAGAACAGCCCCCTCTCCTTTAAAGGGAGGAAGGCTGTATTAGTATTATTACGAAATAATTAATTATTTACAATTTCCAAGGCAACGCGGCTTCAACTGCTTGAAGAAGTCATTACCTTTATCGTCCACTAAAATGAATGCCGGAAAATCTTCCACTTCTATTTTCCAAATAGCTTCCATACCCAATTCCGGATATTCCACACACTCAATGCTCTTGATATTATTCTGAGCAAGGATAGCAGCCGGACCACCAATAGAGCCCAGATAGAAACCGCCATACTTCTTACAAGCATCCGTTACCTGCTGGCTACGATTACCTTTTGCCAACATTATCATGCTACCACCATGTGACTGGAACAAATCCACATACGGATCCATACGTCCTGCCGTAGTGGGCCCCATAGAACCACAAGCCATACCTTCCGGAGTTTTTGCCGGACCGGCGTAATAGATAGGATGATCTTTGATATACTGCGGCAAATCTTCGCCACGATCCAAACGTTCTTTCAATTTAGCATGAGCAATATCGCGACCTACAATAATAGTTCCGTTCAATGACAGACGGGTAGCTACCGGATATTTGGTCAATTCTTTCAGAATATCCGCCATAGGTTGGTTCAGGTCAATCTTAACCACATCTCCTTCACCTGCTTCACGAAGTGCTGCCGGAATCAGTTCACCCGGTTTATCATCCATCTTTTCAATCCAGATACCGTCTTTATTGATCTTACATTTTATATTACGGTCAGCAGAACAGGAAACACCCAGACCGATAGGACAAGAAGCACCGTGACGGGGCAAGCGGATGATGCGGACATCGTGAGCCATATACTTACCGCCGAACTGTGCACCCAAACCAATCTTATAAGCTTCTTCCAATACTTGTTTTTCCAGTTCCACATCGCGGAAAGCACGCCCGTATTCATTACCGGTAGTAGGCAGCTCGTCGTAATAGTGAGTGGAAGCTAACTTAACAGTCAGCAAGTTCTTCTCTGCTGATGTACCACCGATTACAAATGCAATATGATAAGGGGGACAAGCGGCCGTACCCAAAGTTTTCATTTTCTCAACGAGGAAAGGAACCAATGTAGCCGGATTCAATACAGCTTTCGTTTCCTGATATAAATAGGTTTTGTTCGCCGAACCACCCCCTTTAGTCACACAAAGGAACTTGTATTCCATACCCTCAGTAGCTTCCAAATCAATTTGTGCAGGCAGGTTGCATTTGGTGTTCACCTCATCGTACATAGTCAAAGGAGCATTCTGAGAATAACGAAGATTTTCTTCCGTATAAGTCTTATAAACTCCCAAGGAAAGGGCTTCTTCATCACAATAGCCGGTCCATACCTGCTGACCTTTCTCACCATGGATAATAGCAGTACCCGTATCTTGACAAAGAGGTAATTTACCTTTAGCTGAAACTTCTGCATTACGCAAGAAGGTCAATGCTACATATTTATCGTTATCACTGGCTTCGGGATCACTCAGAATCTTAGCAACCTGTTCATTGTGTGAACGGCGAAGCAAAAAAGAAACATCACGGAAAGCAGCGTTAGCCATAGCAGTCAGACCTTCTTTTTCAATTTTCAAGATAGGTTTTCCTTCAAACTCACTTACTGACACATAATCTTTAGTCAGCAAATAATACTCGGTTTTATCAGGTCCCAACGGGAACATGTGCTGATAGTGGAACGGAGGTGTTGCCATATTGATACTTATTTTTAGTTAAAAGTTATTAGTGTGACAAAGGTAGTAACTATTATCGAAATTTTTCCTTAATTAGCGTGAAAACTTTCAAGGAATGTCCTTACCTTTGCCAACTCATTAAAATAACATCGCATTATACATGAAAAAATTAGGCAAATTATTATTTATTACTTCATTACTGTTATGCTTTCTCATCCCTCGAGGATGGACACAAACCCAAGCAAAAAACCAACCGGACAGTATCGAACTCAAACTGAAGGAAATCTACACGAAACGGGAAGTCATGATTCCCATGCGTGACGGAATCAAGCTTTACACCGCTGTCTACGAACCGAAAGACAACAGCAGGCAGCATCCTATCCTGATGCACCGCAGCCCTTACTCTTGTTCCCCATACGGAGAAGGATTTGACCGTCATTTCAGGACTAATCTGAAAAACTATATAGAGCACCGATATATTATCGTCTTCCAAGATGTACGTGGACGGCATAAGAGTGAAGGGATATTTATCCAAGTACGCCCTCTCAACAAAAACAAAAAGGGTAAGAAAGATAAAAAGAATATAGACGAAGCTACGGACACATACGATACCATAGAATGGTTGATTCACAACACATATAATAACGGAAATGTAGGAACATGGGGAATCAGTTATGATGGTTTCTATGCCACTATGACAGCTTCCTCCAATCATCCGGCTTTGAAAGCTGTTTCTCCGCAAGCTCCCGTCACCGACTGGTTCCGTGGAGATGACCGTCATCACAACGGAGCCTTCACCCTGCTGCAAACCACTAATTTCCTTCCCAGACTGGAAGGACGCCACATAGGGAAAGGAGTGATGAACCAAATTGTAAAGAATGATGTTTACACAGATTTTCTGACACTCGGTACCTTTAAGAACGTGGACGACTTGGTACGTGATACTACACAGACATTGTGGAATGATATCAAAAACCACCCTGATTTCGATGATTTCTGGAAAGAGCGCGACGCACGTACCTCCTGTTATAACTTGAAGCCCGCCATATTGGTGGTAGGTGGACTGTATGACTCCGAAGACTGTTACGGAGCTTGGAATCTTTATAAAGCCATCAAAGAGCAATCACCGGATACAGATTTATATCTGACATTCGGTCCTTGGTGGCATGGAGCCTGGACAGTACGCGGGTTCCAAGGTTTCGGTAATCTGTATTTCGGCAAAAGCACTTCGGCTTATTACATGGACAATATAGAATATCCTTTTTTCCGATATTTCCTGGAAGGAAAGGGAGAAAAGCCCAAACATAAAGTAAATATATTCCATACAGGTGAAAACGAATGGAAAACATACGACGAATGGCCTGTACAAAAAACTACTGGCATACCTTATTATATACATAAAAACGGATCAGTATCCACACAAGCACCGGCAGAACAAGAGTCTTATTCAGAATATATTTCAGATATGTCACGTCCGGTACCCTATACGGCAAACCCTACCACTTACCGGACAAAAGAATTCATGGTAGATGACCAACGCTTTGCCACTTCACGTCCCGATGTCATTACTTTCATGACGGAGCCGCTATGTGATACATTGACACTGGCCGGCCCTATAGAAGTGGAATTAATGACTGCCATTAGTAGTACTGACGCTGATTTTATGGTGAAAGTAATTGATGTATATCCTGAAAAATTTGAATATTCCAAAACTGCACGCAATTATTTAAAGAGTGACTATCCAATGAGTGGGTACCAGCTGATGATTCGTGGCGAATTGTTCAGAGGACGCTTCCGTAAGGGATTCGACAATCCCCTGCCTTTCAAACCGGAAGAAATAACTCCGGTTAATTACACACTGTATGATGTGGCACACACATTCCTACCGGGACACAGACTGATGATTCAAATTCAAAGCTCTTGGTTCCCCATTATTGACCGCAATCCACAAAAATTTATTGATACCTATCATTGTACGGTAGAAGATTTTGTGATGAAACAAAAAATCAAAATTTATCATCAGCAAGGAGCTGCAAGCAGAGTTATACTACCTGTGGTAAAAAAATAAAAAAGGGAGTGTCCAAGCTCAAATGTCATCCAATAGCAAGAGCCGTATAACTACTCCAGCGTTCATACGGCTCTTTTATATATAACTACCATCTGTAACTTTTCCGAATGTTCATCTTAGTTTGAATACTCTCATCAAAAATATCATATAGAAGCAATCCGTTCTATCAACTCGTTACCTAACGCTGTTTTCGCTTCAATATGCTGCAACACCGCTGTCACAAACGGATTACTTTCAAATACCCCACGCACTTGTTCAAAATCCTGCTCCATTTCTTCACGTGATCCATCTGCACCGAACCCCGTCATAGCAGACAAAGAAAATTCCTTTTTCGCATCGGCATAGACCATTTTATCCAATCCGACAACAGCCTCCTGCCACTTCTTCACGATAGCAATAACATCCTTTGCCGTTATTTCATCGGAACGCAGATTATAAAACTCAAGCATCTTCTCGTACGCCCATGTCCACTCGTATGTATAATAATTACGATGCATCTCAACAAAACGGTCATGAATCTGATCCACATTAGTCAGAATTCCAGATTCTATATCTGCCATCAACTTCTCTATCTCACTTTTAGGAGCGATCAATCCGGAAATATCCACCCATTCTCCTGTCCCTATCTCTGTATCAGGAATCAACCGGGCACGGATTTCCTCATCACTGTTAAAACGAACTTCTTCCAAACGCTTGATTAATGAATTACCCAAAAATTTATGAATAGCCGTTTCATAAAAACGAATGCCATTATTTAAAGAAGAATTCTTAATTTTCGCACTTTGGTAAGAGTAAGTTTCTGAGGTTTCTCCGGATACTTTACGTAATTCCTTCAGAATACTACGCCCTTTCATCATTTTCTGAATAGTATAAGGACTCAACAGGTTATAATTAATTTGATCCAAACGGTTCGGATCTTTACGTTTGTCACGTTTAGGCCACTTTTGAGCATCTCGAATCGTACCTACACTCCGCAAATTTACCCCCGGCACCAAATAAGTGGTATTTTGCTGCTCTATCAGATAAGAAAAAGGCAGATTAGAAGTATCGGCATGATTCACATGACGCCCCATAACCAAAGAAAATGCACCTACACGTGCGGGCCATAAAATATAAGAATCGGAAGTAGTCTTCGCCCCACGCTCCATAGCTCCCTGATGAATCGGACCTAACTTATACATATGGTTGCTTTGATTAGAGCCGGAACCCGCATTCATAAAAGAGAACATTCCGGCAATCAGCAAAGTAGACTTATGATGAGTCACCGTAAAGGGTCCGGCAAAAATGGCACATGCCTCACCGTTCTCTTCTTGACAATTACTAAAAAACAAAGAATCAGATGCAGAATAGTTATGTCCCAAATGACATGCCTGGCTGATAAAGCAACGGGTCAACATAGTTCCATCTTCCACATTAGAACCGCTTGATATAATAAAATCATCGCATACCACTCCATAGCCGATATGAATAGGCGCCTGCTCATTACTGTTCAAGCTGCCGTTTTTCAATCGTCCCGCCCCTTCTATCTTACAATAATCACCTATTCGTACATTCTTTATATATCCCGCATCAACAATAGTAACATGCTGGCCAATAGTACCTGTATCCGAAGCATTCTCTTCAGCATACTGGTCAATAATGGCTTTCATCCGACAAATCAATTCAGGACGATGACGATACAATGCCAAAATATAGGCCTGATGCGCTGACAGACGATCATGAATAGGCACTTCACGTCCACCCGTTTCATTCAATACAGCTACTTCAACGCCATTTCCAAACTTGCTCCAGCCATCTACCAGAATAATATCTACATTCTCTATAAATGCATAATCCCCAATTATATAGTTGGCTATATAGTTTTTTATATTCTCAATACAACAATTATCGCCCACCGTTACATTATGCAAAGTCGCATGATACAATCCGGAATGTTTACGCATGCCACCCGCCAACATAAACTCGTCTTCAAAAACTCCCAATCTGACCCTTCCAGAAAAACGGGTATGACAAATATAGTCCGTCTTAAAGTTCTCTACTACTTCAATTTCAGCCCAATCAACCGCAGTGCATGATCTCTCTTTTAATTGTTGTATTTCTTCTTGTGTAAGTGAACGATAAGTTTTCATTTTCTATATGTATTTATTCTTCATCATAGGTTTGATAAAGAAAATCGTTATAAGGATACTTCTGTACGTGTAGCTCGCGTACCTTATTATATATAATAGTCTTCAATTCATCCATATTTATTTTCTCTCTAGCAGAAATGAAGATACAATTATCATTCAATTTCGCCATCCATGTCTTCATCAGTTCTTCCAATGTAATATTTTCCCTGGTTTTAGGAGTCAAATCATCCTCTGCTTTCTCTACATAGGTATAAGCATCTACCTTGTTAAAAACAATCATGGTAGGCTTTCCACCTGCCTCCAAATCAGCAATCGTTTTATCAACCACAGAAATTTGTTCCTCAAAATCCGGATGAGAAATATCCACCACATGAATCAGCAGATCCGCTTCACGTACTTCGTCCAAAGTTGATTTAAAGGAATCAACCAAATCCGTTGGTAATTTACGGATAAATCCTACGGTATCTGTAAGCAGAAATGGCAGATTCTCAATAATCACTTTGCGTACTGTGGTGTCCAATGTTGCAAAAAGTTTATTTTCAGCAAAGACCTCGCTTTTTGAAAGCAAATTCATTAAAGTAGATTTTCCCACATTAGTATACCCTACCAAAGCTACACGTATCATACGTCCGCGGTTTTTACGTTGAGTGGACTTCTGTTTATCAATTTCAGCCAACCGCTCTTTCAACAATGACATACGATTCAAAATAATACGACGGTCCATTTCCAACTGAGTTTCACCCGGACCACGTAATCCCACAGAGCCTTTACCTCCACCGGCACCAGATCCACCTCCCTGACGTTCCAAGTGAGTCCATAAACGTTGCAGACGAGGCAACATATACTTGTATTGGGCCAACTCCACTTGTGTTTTAGCATTTGCTGTTTGAGCCCGCATGGCAAAAATATCCAGAATCAGCGAAGTACGATCCAAGATCTTCACTTTCAGTTCAGCTTCTATATTACGTATCTGTTTAGCAGAAAGTTCATCATCAAAAATCACCATTCCGACTTCACGCTCATTTTCCTCTTCCTGATGAATATATTCCTTGATTTCTTCCAGCTTTCCTTTACCGACATAAGTCACGGAATTGGCAGCAGGCAGTTTCTGAGTAAACCTTTTCACCACTGTTGCCCCAGCCGTTTCGGCCAAGAACTCCAACTCATCCAAATACTCCTTGGTCTTACGCTCATCTTGTGTCTGAGTAATCAAACCAACTAAAATGGCAGTTTCAACCTGTGCTTCAGAAATTACAAATTCTTTCATTTATCTATCAATCTAAATAAGTTCGCGACAAATATAACAAAAAAAGAGGATGAACGTTGAACGTCATCCTCTTTTTTATTACAGTTATTCCCTATAGTTGTGGTTGTGGAGCCGCCGGATTGTTATCAGTATCACTGATTCCGGAATTGGTTTCCATTTCACATTGCGGAATCCGGTAGATCAGGATTTGTGCTTCTGCAGCTGAATTATATTGTACAGACGGGTCATAATTCGTATTCTTACGAATCACCGGCTTTTTCAAGCGCAGGATATCGAACAGTGAGAAACCTTCTCCCCAAAGCTCCATACGACGCTGCAACCAAACCTCATCCTGAAAATCCTGTGCCGAATTAGCTTTACTTGTAAAGGAAGGATCCCGATATGTTCGTACAAAATTTTCCAATGTACTCTTTCCGCCACTCAAATTACCACCCATGGCTTCTGCCTCAGCTTTTATCAGATACATTTCTTCAACACGCATCAAAGGCCAGTCTGATGCATTGGTTGTGTTACCAAATATACTTTGATAAGCTCCGAACTTTGTATTTACATACGGAGTCAAACCAAAATATTCAACGATGGAAGTACCCTCAATCTGTTCATTATCAATCAATGAAGATTTATTATCCGGAGACAAAAACCATTGTTTACGAATATCTGTTTCGGGTATTAAATCATATAATGCAGAGTTCACCTTTCTATATCCATCGGGCACTCCTGAAGTATAACCGTTTCCGGTAAAAGAACACAAGTGCGAAGGCCAGTTGATAATACCAGTCTGGACAACATCATTATCAGGCGTAATCATCACTCCCCATAACCATGAACTTGCCGATGCCGAATTAAAGGTAGGAGTAGACACCTGAGCTAAAGTCTGAGGTGTACCGCCAGCGATGGCACGTTCTGCATCTTTAGCTGCATCCGCCCATTTTTGCATTAACAGATTAGCACGAGCACGCAATCCGTAAACTACCGTCTCATCAATCTGATCTTTGTTTGAGCCATTATCATACCCGGCCAATAAATCAGCAGCCGTATTCAGGTCACTCATAATTTGGTCATACACCTGCTGTACAGTTGCACGCGGATTATTCTGCATATCTTCATCAGTCATTGTTTCTGTAACAATAGGTACTGCCAGACTATTTTCATGACCTGCATAAGTAAACTGATAGATTTGAACCAAGTTCAGATAGTCATAAGCACGAGCAGCTAAAGCTTGCCCACGATAAACCTTCAAAGAAGAATCTTCCGTATCTGCCGCTATCAATTTCAGTACATTGTTTGCAGCTTTCAAGTGATTATAGAACGTTTTCCAAATCAATTCATCGCTTGAACTATCGTATACTCTGTCACTATAATTCTGAGATGTATTAAACCAATTATATCCATTAACCAATGCAACCAAGTCCTGCCCTCCTGATTCCAATATCATAGATACCGCAGGAATACCATAATCATTATGATAAGTAGTGGCATCATCTGAAATCGTACCAAAAGTATTTAATTTGGCTGCCATAGCATTCACTTCAGCAGTTATCAAATTAGGTCTGCCATTGATTATATCTTCTTTCTGTTCTTCAGATATGTAATCTCCTTCAGGGAATTTATCCAAATCGCAAGATGCCATTAATAAAGCGACACTTGCAAATGCTATATATTTATTTGACAATTTCATATTCTTAAAAATAGGTTGCTAAATTAGAAATTTAAAGATATACCTCCGGAAATTGTGCGGATAGGTGAATACACATTGTCAGCAGCCACATAACCTTGACGTGGATCCAGCCCTTTGCGAGCTGTCAGCAAAGCCACATTATCTGCAACAAAGAAAACACGAACACCGTCAATCTGCATTTTACGTGTCAGACTCTTTGGCAGAGTATAACCCAATGTAATATTCTGCAAACTTAAATAGTCCGAACTAGTCAAGAAACGATCTGTTAATCTGTTCGTATATTGGTCATTAATATTCATACGAGGAACATCCGTATTTTTATTTTCAGGAGTCCATGCTTTTAACATATCTTTATGCAAAGCACTACCTGTAGCTGCTACGTCCATTAATCCTTGGTAAGTATAGTCCAAAATACGTCCACCAAGCTGATATGCAAACGAAACAGAGAGATCAAAGCCATAGGCTGTGACACTTGTTCCAAAACCACCATAAACTTTAGGTAGAATATCACCTGATGCGAATCTGTTTTCAGAAGCGACAGAATAAGATTTTGTAACTGTATTACCATTCTCATCCGGAGTCACCAGCGCCCACAGACTCTCTCCTGTCTCAGAATCCACACCTACATATTTAGGTAAATAAAGCTGGTACATAGACTCGTCTTCACGATAAATCCGACCACCATCAATCAATTGTCCATTCAGTTCAGGAGATAATTCCAAGACTTTATTCTTAAAATGTGTAAGATTAAAGTTTATATTCCAGGAAAAGTTCTTGTTTTCAATTATATTGGAATACAAATCCAATTCAACCCCACGGTTTACCATTGAACCCACATTCTCGGGATAGCGGGAATAACCCATTGAAGCTGCTACCGGTTTGAAATAAAGCATATCAGTTGTTTTACGTGAGAAGTACTCAACAGAACCACCTAACTTACCACCCCAAAAAGCAAAATCAAATCCAGTATTAAAGCTATGTGAAGTTTCCCAAGTAATATCCTTATTACCTTTATAATATAAAGAAGTTGAAAAATCACCATTACTGTTTGCCAATGTATACTGGTCTTGATACGGATAGTAGTTACGGTACAAACCACCTTGGAACATCAAGTTATCATTACCTTGCAAACCATAGCTAATTTTAAATTTCAACATATCAATCCAAGACTGGTTTTCCAAGAATCTCTCTTTGCTCAATAACCATCCTGCTCCTACAGACCAGAAGTTACCCCAACGATTATCCGGGTGAAAGCAAGAAGAAGCATCACGACGGAAAGAAGCTGAAACAAAATACCGTCCATCATAGTCATATTGCGCACGGAACAACCATCCTTCTGTTGCATAATTACGAGAATATGAATTATTGCTCTGGTTCATAATACCATTGCCTAATTCAGGAACATTCGGATCGTACAATTTCTCACGTTGTCCGTACAAATATTGATATTTATAGTCATAACTTTCATGTCCGGCCAAAATATCCACATTATGAACATCATTAAATGTTTTGTTGTATGTCAACAAATACTGCTGATTTACACTAAATGTACGCTCAGTAGCTACACTGATCAAACCTCCGACTCCGCTAGTTTCGGAATACTGTCCGTAGAAGGGGTTAACCATATTTGTAGAACGCACATTATTTACATCAACACCTATATTCACTTTTGCCTTGATTCCATTCCATATATCAATATCAGCAGACCATTTTCCACTAACCACATCACCAGAATATTTCATTTTATCCAACATATAACTTGCCAACGGATTTGCATTAGGAATAGTATTACGGCTACCATTCGAATCTTGTCCTTGCTTTCCATAATCATAACGAAGGAAACCTCGATTATCTACCATAATATTGCCCTGTGCATCACGAACATACATAGGATAAATAGCTCCCATAATATTTGACGCATAAAAGATATTTGCATTTGAGGTACCACCCTCAGTATCCTGTTCACGGCTATCATAATGAGTAAATGATACATTTCCTCCCATTTTCAACCAAGGCTTCACTTGATAGTCAGCTTTCAAACGTGCAGAATAACGTTGAAAACCAGAGTTAGGAACAATTCCCTTATCATCCAAATAGCTGGCCGACATATAATAATTCATTTTTTCGGTCGCACCGCTAATACTTAAATTATACTCTTGGCGCAGGTTATTTTCAAAAATTTCATCCGACCAATTATCCGGAATATAATAATATGTACCATCAGAATAACCTAATGTCGCACTAGGATTCAATTTGCCATCCATACCGATCAGTTGCTGTCCTTGAGGAATGGAATACACCTGATATCCCAAATATGTAGAAGAAAGCATCGCTTGATTAGCGTACGCATTAGCTTTAGCCAAGTCTCCGGCTGCCGCATATCCTTTCAAATCAGCATTATAGATAGAAGAATAGTTTAATTCATAGAATGTAGCCGGATCCGTAATTGTTTCATAATTAGGTACTCCACGTTTATTTATACCCCATTTAGCATCAAAAGTAACACGGGCTTCCCCACTCTTACCACGCTTGGTAGTAATCAAAATTACACCATTGGCACCACGTGCACCATACAGAGCGTTAGAAGCAGCATCTTTCAACACTGTCATCGATTCTATATCAGAAGTGCTGATAGCAGAAATTTCACCATCATACGGAACTCCGTCTACCACATACAAAGGTTTGTTACTAGCCGATATAGATCCAATACCACGAATACGCACCTCAGCATCTTTGCCCGGCTGACCATTATTACTCGTAGTTTGCACTCCGGCTACTTGACCTGCCAAAGCATTTGTCACATTTGAAGTTTGTCTCGTCGCTATTTTTTCATTTTTTATAGTGGCAGCCGAACCTGTAAATGCAGATTTTTTCGCCGTACCATAAGCCACCACCATTACCTCTTCAAGCTGTTCTGTATCAGACTTCAATACAATATTCAAGTTTGCTTTGACTGCCACTTCTTGTGTAGCCATTCCGATAAAGGAAACTACCAAAGTCTTTGCAGAACTAATCAGTTATTTAATTTATTGATAATCAGCATTTAATACGCTAAAGTCTTATCTGTTTTTCTTTATTTAAGCCATTCTAAGAGTATGAAAATAATTGTTTTCTACCTTTCTTCTACTGAAAGAAATAATAGACGTATAACATTTTGTAACACTCACCGCTGCCCTGTTCATAAAATGAAACTAAATTTATTATCTTCACTGAAAAGATATCGATAGCCCCTAAATAACATAAATTTGTTCTTAAAAGAGCCCCTTATCTTTGCTTTAAAACAATCTTGGCTTTTTAATAAGGTTCATCCTGTATAAATAGAAAATATGTGCAAAAAGAGTGCTACGAAAATTTTCACTATTAATAGAAATATTCTTTTCAAGCTAATAGGAAGATTTTATATCGTACAGAGTTACACATTCCTAAATATACAAAATGATATTATAAGGTTACATGTTTTTCTAATATATGAGTTTATACAATACTAATCTATGAATAACAATTAATATTAAGTTGTATCATTATATCCATGTTCTCACTTTTTGTTTTTTACATAATATTCTAAATCTTTGTTTTACAGAACAATATGTATACAGGTGTATAAATATCTGTTTTAGTATCCTTCTCTTTTCCCGTTTCTCTACAAAAAGTGAGGTAAACGAGAGCATAATCCACATAACTTTATATTAAATCAAATGAAGACAAATATTATTAGTCAAAATGGCTTTGATTAGTTTTATTCTTGAATTCTAATTTATCCATTTTAGGTCTATTTGTTTTAAGCTATACTTGTATATTACTTAAGTTACAATTTGATTCTATAATTATTACAAAATTATTAATTCTGTAATTCGTATATATATTATATAGATCTTAAGAATGTCCTACAATTTCTAAGCATTGAGCTTTAAGTAAAGTTTTTGGATGGATAGCCTATATCTTTCATTTATGTATTGAATGTATTGCCAAAGTTGATATTTCTTGGTCTTTTTATATTTTAAGGCTTCCAAAAGATTGTTTGCTCTTCGAATTACAGAAGAAAACAGGGGGCATAAAGTAAAGTGGCAAACTATTATCATCATTTTCCGATGCAAAATTTTATATATGAATATTATATGGTATACATATATGATTCTTGCAGAAATTCAAGAACTTTGGTACCTATTTTCTACCCAGTTATGCCAAGATATGAATATTGTCACATTTTATTTCTTTTAGTTTATCGTATTGCAACCACAACAAAAATTTATCATGTTCACAAAACGATAAACTTTATTAAGAAGATAAGACTACATTCACTTTTGAAAATGACCCTTCCTCGTCTTTATAAGAAATATTGTATAGACAATAGAGTTTACTACCTTTTTTGACATTTTTTTAGATCTCGTACGATTGTACTTCCCATTACTTCTCCATAAATTTGTGTTGTAGCAAGATTTTTATGTCCTAACAATTTTTGTACAGTTGTTATATTAGCACCTTTATATATCAATAAAGTAGCATTGGTATGCCTTGCAGAGTGGAATGAAAAGTGTTTGTTTATTCTAGCCAATTTACCAATTCGTATCAATTCTTTATTTACGCTTGAATTATTTTTTATTGAAAAAAAAGAACTCCATTTTCCTTGGTATTTTTGTAACAAAGTTAAAGCTTTACCTTCAAACAATAAACTTAAAGGCAATTTCACTTCTGCACCAGTTTTGACAGAGTCAAAGATTAGCCATAATTTTCCATCCATTTTTACGATATTTTTCTCATTTAAGCTTACAAAATCAGAATAACGCAATCCCGTATAGCAGCAAAATAAAAATGCATCAAGAGTATGTTCCAAACAACTATTTCTTCCTATCAAAGACACTTCTTCTAATTTTTTCATTTCTTCCGGTAATAAAAAAACATGCTTTCCTTCTTTCATTTTAATTTTATATCTTCTGAAAGCATAGTTATTAGGATCGATGTATCCTTTATTAATTGCAGCATTAACAAAAGATTTCAAATGCTTCATGTGTTTAGCTACTGTATTTGTTTGATAGTCGGAATCATAAAGAAATTTTTCAAAATCTGTAACGAAATTATAGGTTAAGTCTTCAAACTCAATTGTCGGTTTGAACGATTGTAAAAGGGATATTGTCGTTAAATGGTTACGCTTTGTGCTGTCTTTTAGCTGAGAAGACATTATTTCTTTACGTGCAAACCCTAAAAATGAAGCATCTGTGTTCGATTTGAACTCTTCTTTTATGAGGCTTAAGGTTATTGTCTTTCCTTGCCTCCACAAACTTAATTCTTTCTTTTCTAATTCTATAATAAATTCATTAAGCATGCCATTCAGTGCATCTTGATTAGGATGCTCTTTAATAATCTTTCTTTTTACATCCCATTGTTCTGGCCGTAAATAAACATGCGTAGAAAAATACACTTTCTTTTTATTCAAGTAAGCTTCAACTTGAACTAAAGCAGTTCCTCTGTCATTTAAACTTTTTTTTCGATTGTAAACGAAACGATAACTGATTTTCCTCATAATTTAATTCTTTAAATTGAAATTCTATAATAAGACGCAATAAAGAAAAGTAGAAAAGCATTATTCTGCTATTTTGTTCTCATCTTTATATTTATTAGGCGATTTGTTAACGTTTATAGGTTAATGTATGTTTATATGGTCAGTTATAATTTGAAACTCTCTTTTTCTTACGACTTTAAAAAAAGAATAAATATGAGGTTTATTTTCGTTTTTTGTGAGTTTTAAATGCCCAAAAGCATAAAAATATAGCAGTTTAGTATGATTTTTACAATAATTTGTTTGAGATTACAATTTTATTCATACCTTTGCAATTTGTTAGAGTGAATGAATTTATATTAATGTAAAGTTAAACTTTAAGAGAGAATTTTATGAAAAGAAAATTAATGCTGTTATTGACCTGCCTTTTTGTAGGTATAGGTTTGGTAACCGCTCAGATCACGAAAGTAACAGGTACTGTTATTTCGGAAGAGGACGGATTACCCGTAGTTGGCGCCTCTATTTTAGTAAAAGGTACCACTGTAGGTACAGTTACTGACATGGATGGTAAATTTACATTATCAAATGTTCCAAGTTCTGCAAAGACTTTGGTGGTTTCCTTTATCGGAATGGCTACACAAGAAGTGGCTATAAGACAGACTGTTAATATCACTTTGAAATCTGATACAGAGATGCTTGACGATGTGGTGGTTGTAGCTTATGGTACTGCGAAAAAGTCGTCTTTTACAGGTTCTGCGACTGCTGTTAGTGGAGAAAAAATAGCAAAAATGCAGGTTTCTTCAGTTTCTAAAGCCTTGGAAGGTGCAGCAGCAGGTGTACAAGTAATCAACACCAGTGGGCAGCCTGGAGAAAATGCTAAAATAAGAATCCGTGGTATTGGCTCTTTTAGTGCATCGTCGGCTCCTTTATACGTAGTTGATGGTATGCCTTATGATGAAGAGTCTGTTAATGCATTGAATCCTGCCGACATTGAAAGCATGTCTATATTAAAAGATGCTGCATCTGCATCTCTTTATGGTTCACGTGCGGCAAATGGTGTTGTGATGATCACTACCAAAAAAGGTATGGTAGATAAATCCAAAGTAACTCTTGATGCACGCTGGGGAGTAAATACTCGTGGTGTTCCAGAATATGATATCATGAAAGATCAAAGAGAATACGTACTAACAGCTTGGAATACTTTGAAAAATCAATCTACAGGTGCAGAAGCTTCCGAAGGATTAATAGGTAGCATTGGGTACAATCCATTCATCGGTGTAGCTAATAATGCCATGGTTTCAGCAGATGGTGTAGTTAGTTCTGCGGCTCTCCGCCATAATGACGATTGGGCTGATGCCGCATTACATAATGGTATGCGTCAGGAATATAATTTGAGTCTGCAAGGTGGTAACGCTAAGACAACTCATTTTTTATCATTGGGATATTTGAAAGATGAAGGAATTTTAAGGCATACTGACTTCGAACGTATTTCAGCACGTGCCAATATTAATCATACTGTAAATAAGTTTATTGACATCAATGGTAATTTGGCTTACGCAAGAGCGGAAAAAAATGCAGGCCAGTCACAAAATGCTAGTTTGTCTAATTACTCTAATGCCTTTATGTTCACTCAGCAAATCGCTCCTATTTATCCTGTATATGCGTATGACGAAAACGGAAATCGCATATATGACGAAGAAGGCAACACTGTTTATGATTTTGGTGATGGTACATATAGTACACGTATGGGCGGTTTCAGTAATCAAAATGTTGCAGCTAACTCTGGGTTGGATGTGCATCAGACTTTGAATGACAATTTTAATGGCCGTGGTACTATCAACATTAATATTATTGATGGTTTAAAAGCGACTGCTAACATTGGTTATGATTTAATGAATCAAATCCGTACAGACCATATGAATCAGTTATATGGGGATGCTGCTAATGTGAATGGTCGTACTTATAAATATAATCAACGTATTGAATCGTTTACAGCAAATCAACTTTTAACTTATAGTAAAGCATTTGGCCATCATAATATTGACATAATGGCTGGTCACGAATCTTATTCATATACACTGAAATATCAGTATACTCATAAATACAATTTTTATACTATTGGAAATCCTGAGTTCAACAATGCCATAACTATGAGTGATATGAATTCATATACACAAGAACATAGTATGGAAAGTTTCTTTGGTCGTGTAAACTATGATTTTGATAACAAGTATTATCTATCTGCAAGTATTCGTTCAGATGAATCTTCCAAATTCCATCCTGATCACCGGCGTGGTACTTTTTGGTCTGTCGGAGGTTCTTGGAGATTAACACAGGAAGAGTTTTTGAAAGATGTGGAATGGTTGTCTAATCTTAAACTAAAAGCAAGTTATGGAACACAAGGTAATGATGGAATTCTTGATATAAATGGTTATGTAGTCTATCAACCATATTTGAAGCAATATTCTGTAACCAATAATAACGGAGATTTCTCTGTAGTCGAAACTTATCGTGGAAATAAAGATTTGACTTGGGAAAAAAGCAAAAATTTAAATATCGGTTTGGAAGCTGCTTTTCTTAATAACCGTTTGAAACTAGAAACTGAATATTTCTTGAAGAAGACTTCGGATATGTTGTACAATATGCCTTATCCCATTTCTTCTGGAATTTCTTACGTTCCAATGAACCTGTTGGATATGCAGAATAAGGGGATTGAATTTACCATTTCTGCCACCCCAATTCAAACAAAAGATTTTATATGGAATTTATCTTTTAACGGTACACACTATAGCAATAAGATTTTGAATCTTCCAGAAGACAAAAGAGAGAATGGAATTATTCATGGTACCGCTTCTTTGTTCCGCTTAATGGAAGGAGGGTCTATTTATGATCTTTATACGTATGAATATGCAGGTGTTAATCCAGAGACAGGAGCGGCACAATGGTATATGGATGAGAAAGATGCTAATGGCAAGGTGACCGGAAGGACCGTAACCGAAGACTATACTCAGGCAAGCAAATATGAATTAGGTTCTACTTTGCCCGATTTCCAAGGAGGTTTTTCAACTGATTTTGCATACAAAGGAATCGATCTTTCTATAGCTACAAACTTTCAAATTGGTGGAAAGATATATGACAGCATGTATTCTTCTTTCATGCATGCGGGAAGCAATATTGGCAGCAACTGGCATAAGGATATCTTGAATGCTTGGACTCCGGAAAACAAAAATACAAATGTGCCTATAATGGATGGTGCGCAAAATAGTAATAGCCAATCCTCACGTTTCTTGATAAATGCATCATTCTTTAACATCCGTAACATTTCATTAGGATATACTTTCCCGAAAGAATGGATGAAAGCAATATCAGCAAGCAGTGCACGTATTTACGTATCTGCCGATAATGTAGCTTTATTCTCTAAACGTAAAGGTATGGACCCCCGCCAATATGCTTATGGATATTCGGCTGCCAATTATTCTGCGATTCGTACTTTATCATTCGGCATTAATTTGAACTTTTAAAAGAATAGAATTATGAAATATACAAAATATTTAGCAATATTGGCTGCAGCGTTTATGATGGGATCTTGTAGCGATGACTTTTTGGACAAGGAACCTTCAGAAAATGCATCAGAGGACCAAATTAAAGATTTGCTTGATAAAGATCCTACAGCTATTCAAGCATACATTACAGGATATTACAAAAATATGTTTTCTCCGGAAGCACAGCAAAGTCATGATGATTTCGGGTTAAAGGCATTTGAATTGGCCACAGACTTGATGGGAGATGATATGGCGTATATGACTTCACACTTCTTCGTATATGATTATCTGCTTGACAACCGTGCTTCAAGTTATCGTCGTACTACCACTTACTGGCAAGAATTATATGCTGTAATCAGTGGTGCAAATGAAGTAATCAGCGGTCTGAAAGAACAAGCGGACAGCGGTGATGAGAGTGTTGAGAAGATGCTGGGACAAAGTTACACTATACGTGCTTACTGCTATTTTTGGTTAATAAACATGTACCAACAACCTTATGAATGGAATAAAGATAAATTAGGTATTCCTATTTATACTGAATCTGAAACCAAATTGAATCGTGTTCCTGTAGGTGAGGTCTATGAACAGATATTAAGTGATATAGATAAAGGATATAATTATTTGAAAGGAAAAGGAATATCCAAGAAAGATGAATTAAATGAATATGCAGCAGCTGCTATTTATGCAAACATTCTTTCATTTGTTAATGATTATCCCGATCAATGGAATGAAGTTGCTAAATACGCAAAATTGGCTATTGAAGGTGGCTCACTGATGAGTGAAAAAGAATTACTTTCCGGCTTTAATGACCTTTCTTTGAGCGAAGTGTTGTGGGGGGCTGATATTAATGGTGAAACGAATACATTCTACGCTTCATTCATGAGTCAAGTTGATCCTTACGGTCCGGGATATGGTGGTAATTTAGGAAATTACAAAATGATTTCCAGTGATTTGTATGAAAAAATTTCAGATAATGACATTCGTAAAAAATGGTTTGGAGTTGATTTGGGAGAAGCAAATACTCATTATAAAGTAAGACAATATGTGCAGCGCAAATTTATTGATGTAGGTTCTACCGCGCCTGGTTTTACTCCTACAGGTGATACTTTTTGCTCTGACTATATTTATTTGCGTACTGGTGAAATGTATTTTGTAGCTGCAGAAGCATTATATAGGGCAGGGAAAGAAAGTGAAGCCAAAACAATGCTGACTACGATTATGAAAACTCGTAATCCAAAATATGAAACATCCGCAACAAGTGATGCACTTTTACAAGAAATTGAACTTCAAAAGCGTATTGAAATGTGGGGTGAAGGTCGTCGTTTATTTGATATGAAACGTCGTAATGAAAGTTTGGATAGGACACATGCAATTAATCATAGTGCGATTGCTCCAAAGGAAGTCCCTGCAGGTAGTAAATTATTCATTTATCAAATCCCCGATAAAGAGTTAAATGCCAATAGTGAGATTACTGATAAAAACGAATAACTAATAATAAGTCTATAATAAAAAAGATGCCTAGATTACTAGGCATCTTTTTTATGCTTAAGGTAGAATAAAAGTAGACATAAAATCAAATTATTTTTTTCTTTTTATAATATATAGTTGATTTATAGTTTGTTATAATAGACGTAATATTGTATATCTGTAAGAAAACAGAATGCTAAAACTTTGATTACTAGATGCTTTTTTGTATATTTTAGTTCTGCAAAGACTTTGGTAGTTTCCTTTATCGGGATGGCTAGTCAAGAGGTTTCTATCAAACAGAATGTTAGCATCATTTTAAAATCTGATACTAAAGTGCTTGGAGAAGTGATGGTTGTTGCATATGGTACTGCAAAAAAGGAATCTTTTACAGGATCAGCATCCGTTATTAATAATAAGAAACTGGAATTACGTCCTATAAGTAATGTTACTAAAGGATTGGAAGGACAGACTACAGGTCTGTTAACAACTTCAGGCTCAGGTCAACCTGGCGAAGCTGCCAAGATCGTGATTCGCGGTTACGGTTCCATCAATGCCTCACAAGATCCTTTGTATGTAGTTGATGGAATACCTTTTAGTGGAGATATGAGTTCTATCAATCCTGCCGATATTGAAAGCATGACAGTTTTAAAAGATGCTTCAGCCGGAGCCCTTTATGGAGCCCGTGGTGCAAATGGTGTAATTATGATTACTACCAAACAAGGAAAAGAAGGCAAGACTAAGGTATCTTGGCGTTCTACGGCAGGTTGGTCTTCACGTTCCTTGAAAGCCTATGACATGGTTGACCAAAAAGAATTTGTACAGTTAACGTATGAAGGTTTACGCAACGGATATATCTTTGACAATGGATATAACTGGGAAGCTGCCGGTAGACAAGCATCAGCAGATTTAGGTGGCGTTTTAGGTGGAGAACAATATAATCCATTTAAAAATTACACATGGGGAACAATTATAGATCCTGCAACAGGTAGAGTGCAGGGTGATGCTACATCCGCATGGAATGAATCTTGGATGGATGCAATACAAAGAGACAATGCATTTCGTCATGAACACCAGTTGTCTGTTAATGGAGGTACAGAAAAGACCAAATATATGTTCTCTTTGGGATATTTAAATGAAGATGGCATCTTGATTAATACCGGTTTCCAACGTTATAATGCCCGTGCAAACATAAACACAGAAGTGAATAAATGGATGAAGACTGGATTGAATGTGTCACTTTCCAATTCCACACAAAATTTCAGTGATTACGAAGGTTCATCTAATTCAAATGTGTGGTACTCTGCACAATTTATGGCTCCGATTTACCCGGTGTATATAAAGGGAGAAGATGGTAAAGATGTATTAGATGCCGATGGAAATCGCCAACTGGACTACGGTGACGGTAGTGTACAACGCCCACAGTATAGTGATTTCAATCCCGTAGGCGGTTTGGTAGATGACAAGGCTGATATAAAAACAGATGTAGCCGGTTTGCGCACATTTTTGGCATTCGGCTCAGATTCGGAAGATGCCGGATGGGCTAAAGGTATTAAGCTGACTTTAAACTTTGGTCTGGACTACCGGAACAAATCTCAAAAATCATATATGAATATGCACCATGGTAATCAGGCAGCTGCCGGCGGTTTGTTGATGAAATATAACAGAAGAACCCAATCTTATACTTTTAACCAGTTACTGACATGGGGGCGTTCTTTTAACTTTCATAACATCGATCTTTTGGTTGGTCATGAATTTTATGCATACAAATATGAATTTCTATCTGCCGGAAAAACCAATTTAGTAGATGGTATTCTTGAATTGCGTCCGGGTACAAATCTATACAATGCAGACTCGTATTCGGAAGATTATCGTGTGGAATCCTTCTTTGGAAGATTCAATTATAACTTTAATGAAAAATATTATTTTTCAGCCTCTATCCGTACGGACGGTTCTTCACGCTTCCAAAAAGATAACCGTTGGGGTACTTTCTGGTCTGTCGGTGCCAACTGGAGAATTTCACAAGAAAAGTTTATGCAGAATTTGACTTGGATTTCTAATTTATCAGCTAAAATCAGTTATGGTGAACAAGGTAATGATAATCTGTTAAGATATGATAGTCTTGAAGGAGGATATGTACCGGATTATTATCCTTGGCAAGGACTCTATCCATTGGAATATCCGAATGCCAATCAAGTAGGAGGTCTGATCGGTGCTTTGGAAAACAAAAAACTTTCATGGGAAAAAAGCGGTAATTTAAATGTCGGTATTGAGGCAAGTATGTTTGACGGACGCTTGAATGTTAGTGCTGAATATTATAACCGCAAAACAACGGATATGTTGCTGGGATACCCTAAGGCTACTTCTAGTGGATTCTCTGAATACAATGCGAATATCGGTTCTATGCGTAATACCGGGTTTGAATTTAGTTTAGGTGGTTCCCTTATCAAAACCACTGATTTTATATGGAACTTAACTTGGATGGGCTCTACTGTAACCAATAAAGTGCTGAAACTAACTGGGGAATCTCCTGAAATTATCAAGGGAGTTTTCAGTATTAAAGAGGGAATGCCTATTAATACATATTATATGGCTAAATCTGCCGGTGTGGATCCTGCAACAGGAGCGCAGCTCTATTGGGTATATGATAAGGATGATAATGGCAACATCACTAACGAATATATCAGCAGTGACTATCAAAAAGCTGCGAACAGCAAATATTATTCCGGCAGCCGTATACCTGATTTATATGGTAGTATCAATACCGATTTCTCTTACAAGAATTTCGATTTGTCAATATTGGGTACATATTCTATAGGAGGTAAAGTTTATGATTCATTATACGCTGGTTCTATGGAAGTTATGTATGCAGGCAATACATGGAACAAACATGCTTTGAGACGTTGGCAACAACCTGGTGACATCACAGATGTACCTCGTATTCAAATTGGAGGTTCCTACACAGCTTCAGACCGTTTTTTAGTTGATGCTTCATACTTTGCTATCAAAAATATCACTTTGGGCTACACTATTCCCAAACAATGGCTAAAGAAGGCCGGGCTAGAGTCTGTCCGCATATTCGGATCGGTAGATAATCTCGCTTTATTTTCTCATTTGGACGGTATGGACCCACAGTATAACTTCAAGGGCGAAACAGACTATTCTTATGCTCCCAACAAGACTTATTCAGTAGGTTTTGAAATTAATTTCTAACAATTTAAAAGAATACAGGAAAGTATGAAAAAAATATTTAAATACATATTTGCCGGGATGGCTGCAATGTCTGTGGTAGCTTGCAGTGAGGATGCTTTGGAAACCAGTCCTTCATCTTCTGTTTCTGGCAACGAATTATTAGGAACAGCAACTAATGCATTAGTATCATTGAATGGTGTATATCGAGCAATGTATACAGCAGGGGTTTCAAACAGCTCTAACACTCATCAATGTTTCGGTATCACAGCTTATAATCTGGTGGCAGATGTTATGGGTGAAGATTGCATTATGAACGGACAAGGTAGCGGCTGGTTTTGGTATGATTGCGTTTACAACGTAAAATCAAGATATACCTCTACCGGATGGCGTTCTTATGATATGTGGAATGGCTATTACACTTGGATTTCTAATGTCAATTACATTTTGGCAGAAGAGGAAACCATGTCTGGAAGTGAAACCGAAAAGAATTATGTGCTTGGACAAGCCTACGCTGTACGTGCTTACAGTTATTTTATGCTGGCACAAATGTTTTCTCGCACTTATAAAGGACATGAAAGCGAACCTTGTGTACCACTCTATACAGAACCGACTGATATTGCAACAGAAGGTAAAGGGCGCGCAACGGTTGAAGAAGTATATCAACAAATCACTTCGGATCTTGACAAAGCAATTACCATGCTGGGCAACTCAGGTAAAAGAAAACATATCAGCCATATCAATGAGGCTGTTGCCTCAGGTATAAAGGCTCGTGTCGCTTTAGTGATGGAAGACTGGCAGACCGCTTTGGATGCCGCGAATGCCGCAATAAGCAAAAGTGGGTGTAGTATCGGCACTGGAACTGCGGTAACCGGTGGAATGAATGATGCTACTGCCAATAATGTGATGTGGGCGGCCGAAATCATAGCCGACCAGTCCGGAATGTATGCAGGTTTCTTTACACACATGGATGCGGATCAAGGGAAATATGGAGCTAGTGCTCGAAAACAGATAAACAAACTGCTTTATGCAAAGCTAGGCACAAATGATGTCCGCAAAAAATGGTGGAATCCACAAGACGAGAATAATGAAAAGAATGGTTACCAACAAGAAAAATTCAAGTTTAAAGATTATGCGAAATGGACGGGTGACTATATTTTTATGCGTATTGAGGAAATGTTTTTAACCGCAGCAGAAGCATCTTGTCGTTTAAATGATGACAAAGGCGCACAACTGATGTTGAACAGTTTAATGCAAAAACGTGATGAGGATTACACTTGCAAAAAAACAGGAACGGCATTAGGTAAGCTCACCTCAGATGAAACTGGTTCTTTACTTGAAGAAATTATAATTCAACGCCGTATTGAACTTTGGGGAGAATTTGGACGTATCTATGATATACGCCGTCTGAAACAAGGATTCAGACGTACTGCAGACATGGGCTGGCCATCCAGTGCTTTAATTGCTGGTACAGATACGGAAGATCCTGAGTCGTATGCATGGGTATTAACTATTCCTCAAACGGAATTTGATGGTAATCCGAACATGGATTCTAGCAAAGATCAGAATCCGATAGGTGATCATAAATAGTATTAATCTGTAAGCAAGTAAATTATGAAAGTAAATAAATATATAATCGGCATGTTTGTTGCCACTGCAACTTTTTTTGTATCGTGCAACACCGACAATGAAGGAGATATATACAATAGCACAACAATGGGGGTGACATTCGCCACAGGCACACAATCGGTTTCCTTTCCTTCCACAGGATATGAGGGTTTTGATGTAGAAGTCTTACGCGCGAAATCTTCGGAAGCTACTACAATTAATTTATCAGCAACATTAGTTGTCGGTGATAAAGAGCAGGAACTCCCTGCCTCCATTACCGTACCTTCCTCGGTTTCATTCGCAGCAGGGGAATTTAAGACCAATATTCATGTTACAGTTGGAGATATAACTCCTGGACAGAATTATAAAGTCAAGATATCTTTGCCGGAGGAAATGGTTACGATAGACCAGACTTCGGATAAAGTCATAACTGTTTATAGGGATTATACTTTTTCTTCATTAGGAACTGGAACATTTAAATCTGCGGCTATGGCAGAGGAAGGAGAAGATTTTGCAACTTGGGAAGTGGAAGTTCAAAAAGCAGACCAGATATCATGGTATAAAGCTATGAACTTATATGAAAAAGGATATAACATTGTCTTCAAAGTTAATGAAGCCAATGAGGTCACTGTAGAATCTCAGCCGGCATGGAAGCACGCATCCTATGGAGAAGTTTTTGTTTCAGGCAAAGGTGCTTTGGAAGACGGGGTTATTACTGTGAAGCTGTCGCATGATGTACCCAATGTTGGTGGTTTTGGTGAATTTAAAGAAATACTTTACCTACCTGCTAAATAATTTAGATTTAAGATATGAGGAAAAGATGAAGCTTTCTCCTTAATTATCCAATAAATTATTACCCAAGTATACAAAATTAATGTATACTTGGGTAAATCTATATAGTAAATCGGTCTTTAGAAATTATTGATAAACATCTGTTAACTCGAATTCGATTACTATATAAATGTGCTTGTAAAGACATATATGTTAAATATTTAGTTACATATTTGGAAGGAACACAACAAACCACCATCAATCCTTATGAACTGATTGTAACTCCTGACGGGAAGTCAAATTTTGATTACACACGGAATCTTCCATCAGTTTTTTTAATGTTCTTCTCAGCCAAAACTCAAAAAAACGATCATAGACCGGATGTAGCATATTATGCCGTCAAACAGTTGATATATTTCAGATATAACATTTTTATTAATGTACTTCCCGTTTTTCTGGAAATGGTGTGTAACAAATTTTGTATATTCTTTCAGTCTGATAGATTGTAAATCCAAAATCATAGTACTTTGATAAAAAAGCCGGAAGACTTATAAAAATTTCTCCCGTCATATGACATTGTGAACATAAATATATAAATGGACATTGTACAATGTTATATATAGATGCTCAAAATGGCTTTAACGTTCTTTCCCGGATATTGAGCGATAACTTGAAATTAGTCAATCGCTACTAGGCAGATTTTGTCTGCTTTTCCTAGATAGCTAAGTATTTCGTCCAAAGTAACAGACGTTTTTTGCTCTCTCCCATTTCTAAATTCCAATTTGGATTTCCTCTTTCATTATTTCATGCATTTTTTTTGCAAAAAAATTATAATCTTATTATAATACAATCATTATAATGAGATTTATCACAATTAGACTTTTTTATCGTATAAAGTAATTTTGAGGTAGAACAAAAGTAGAAAAAAGGTTATCATAACTTTGTTTAAAGTAATTCCCGCAGAGTAAATAAAGAGAATCGATAAATTTTAATCTTTTGATTATAAGCACTTTCTGTGTCTTGTTAGTTCTGCAAAGACTTTGGTAGTTTCCTTTATCGGAATGGCTACACAAGAAGTGGCTATAAAACAGACTGTCAATATTACTTTGAAGTCGGATGCCGAAGTGCTTGAAGAAGTGGTAGTAACAGGATATGGTAATTTCAAAAAATCATCATTTACAGGATCAGCCTCTAATGTATCAACAGAGAAATTACAAGATATCCCTACAGTTAGTGTTCAGGATCGTTTAGCGGGTTCTGTATCTGGTGTACAAATTACATCAACTTCAGGACAACCCGGAGCTGTCGCTTCTGTACGTATTCGTGGTATGGGTTCTATCAATGCCAGCAATGAGCCATTGTACGTTATTGACGGAGTCCCTATGCTGAATGGCAATGTTAGTGAATTCTCATACGCAGATTCAGGTAACAGCCTTATGGCTACATTAAACAGCAACGATATCGAATCTATGACCGTGATAAAAGATGCCGCCGCTGCATCACTTTACGGTTCTCGTGCTGCCAACGGTGTAATTGTTATCACAACTAAAAAAGGGGCATCCGGCAAGACAAAAATCAATTTAAGAGCAGATTGGGGACTTTCCAACATGGCCATTAACTACCGTCCGATCTTAAATGGAGAAGACAGACGTGAAATATTACATCTGGGACTTGCAAACTATGCATTAAACAATGGTAATGACGAAACAGCTGCAAAAGCCTTCGCAGATAAGAATATTGAAGACTTCGCCGCAAGACCATGGTCGGGTTATACAGACTGGAAAGACGTCTTATTCCGCAACGGAAGTCACCAAAATTATGAAGTAAGCGCACAAGGAGGAAGCGAAAAAACACGTTTTTATACTTCCTTTGCTTATACTAAACAGGAAGGTATTACAAACGTTTCCGGCTATGAACGCTTTACCGGACGTGCCAATGTAACTCATCAAGCCAATCGTTTGACACTGGAGGCAAACACAATGTTTACCAACTCCACTCAAAACGTAAACAACGAAGGGACCAGTTTTGCCAGCCCCATCATGTGCTATGCAATGACTGCCTCTCCTTCTACATATCCGTATAATGAAGATGGTTCTTTCAGCACAAACTTCCCGGCATTAAATGGTGCCAATCCTATACAAACAGAAGCCTATAATTATAACAGAAGTACAATAAACCGTTTTTTAGGTTCTCTTTCTGCAACATGGAACATTTGGGACAACTTAAACATAAAAGAGGTAGTCAGTTATGATTTCAATCAAAACAATGAACGTGTTTGGTGGGATCCCCGCTCAAATGACGGACGTTCTTCTAATGGAGTTTACCAGCGTGTTATGGGAAACCGTGCGAAATTGAATACCCAAACTCAATTGACATATAACAAAGTAATTGCAGAAAAGCACACTTTAGACGCTTTAATTGGCTTTGAAACAGAAGATTACAAATATGATTATGTATATGCTAACGGAAACACCTATCCATCTTATCTGCCGGAAATAGAAAATGCAGGTAATACCCGTGCATCCAGCAGTGTACAAAGATATCGTATGACATCATTTCTAGGACGTTTGAACTATGATTATGAAAATAAATATTATTTCAGTGCCAGTTTCCGTCGTGACGGAAGTTCACGTTTATCTAGAGAAAGCAGATGGGGTGATTTTTGGTCTGTATCCGGTTCGTGGAGAATTACCAGTGAATCTTTCATGGAAAATATAAAAGAAGTAATTACTGATGCCAAGTTACGTGCTTCTTACGGTGTAAATGGTACACAGCCATCTGATTATTATGGTTATTTGGGTGTTTTCGGATTTGGATACAATTATAATAAAGGAGCTGGTTCTGCAGAAAATCGTATCGAGAATCCTAATATGAAATGGGAAAAGAACTATGCAACAAATATAGGTCTGGACTTAACTTTGTGGAATCGTCTGGCTTTAACATTCGAATGGTACAATCGTGAAACTAAAGACTTGTTGATGGATAGAGCTATATCTGCTGTACCCGGCATTATTGACGGGAGTGGTATTGCTAATACATTGATGAATGTAGGCTCAATGAGAAACCGGGGATTTGAGTTTGAAATCAAATCAACGAATATTCAAAACAACAATTTGACATGGACTACCACATTCAACATCAGCCACAATAAAAACAAATTAACAAAGTTGGATGGTGAACAGAACGAAATGATTAGCGGTGTATCCATTCATCGTATTGGGGAACCATACTATTCTATTTATGCTTATGAATATGCAGGAGTTGATCCTGCAACAGGTAAAGAATTATATTATATAAACGGAGAAGATGGAAGCAGAGAGACAACTACCAACTCCGCACAAGCAAATAAAACAATCATAGGATCAGTTGAACCTACCGTACAGGGTGGTCTCACAAACTTTGTAAGCTGGAAGTTTATTGATTTCAATATGACATTAACCTACTCATTAGGAGGCCATGCTTATGACTATGCGACTTGGTTGCAATCTAACGGAGGTACATATAATTATTTGGGTAACGTACCTGCTTATTACAAAATAGAAGACACTTGGAAAAAACCGGGCGATAATGCTAAATTACCTCAGTTTGCATATGGAAATACTAATATCGCATCATCTCGTTGGTTGATGTCTACAGATCATTTGCGCATCAAAAATATCACATTAGGTTTCACTATGCCTTCCAAAGTATCTCAAAAGTGGGGAATCAACAAATTAAGGGCTTTCGTTTCTGCAAACAATCTGTTGACATGGAAATCAGATGGTTTATATGTTGATCCGGAAACACCCGTTGATGGACTATGTACATTTGAAACACCGGCTTTAAGAACCATTACATTTGGCTTAGAAGTTGGATTCTAATTTATTAATTATAAAGTTTATACAGAATAAGAAACAGGATATTAAAATTCCATTATCCAGAAATCTTATTCAACATATAATCTAAAAAATAAAGAGAACAAAATGAAAAAAATATATAAATCTCTAGTTTTCACGATGGCAACCATTGCATTGACTTCGTGTGTAAACGATTGGCTAGATCTGACACCATCAGATAGTATTCCCAGTAATTCTGCCATCACAAATTACAATGATGCAAAAACCGCTTTGTATGGTATGTATGATGGTCTGCAGGGAAACTCTACCTATACACAGTATTATGCCGCACGTATGTTTTACTATGGTGACGTCCGGGGAGATGACATGCAGGCACGTACACAAGGAATGCGCTCTTCCAGTTGTTACGAAATGAAATACACCATTGACGATGCTCCCAACATGTGGAATGTACAATACAATGTATTACGCCGTGCCAACCGTTTGATAGAAGCCGTAGAAAATAACAAAATAACAGATGCCGAAAAGAATCAGGCAAATGTGAACAACATCTATGCACAGGCAAAATCTGTTCGCGCCTTGGTACATTTTGATTTGGTAAAAGTATATGGTATGCCTTATTCTTTTGATTATGGAGCTTCAATGGGAGTACCCATTGTGACCACCCCGATAGATCCTTTGAATGCCAGTGCTATTCCCGGACGTAATACAGTGGCCGAAGTATATGCCCAAATTGTAAAAGATTTAACCGAAGCCATTGACTCCAAAGCCTTAAATGTTTCTAAATCAGCTGGAGACAATCAAGGATTTATTGACGAATGGGCTGCCAAAGCTCTACTTACACGCGTGTATATATACATGGGTAAAAACCAGGAGGCTTTAGATATAGCAAAAAACATTATCGAAAATTCTCCTTATAGCCTATGGACAAAGGCTCAATATGCAAACGCTTGGGATAAAAACAACGCCAATCATATCAATGAAATGATTTTTGAACTTGTCAATAGCGGCTCTGATGACTGGGCAGACCGTGAAGGTATTGCATATTTATATCATGAAGATGGATATGCCGATGCTATTTGCACAAAATCATTTGTTGATATGTTAGCTCAAGATCCAAGTGATGTTCGCTTGGATGTGATTCTGCCGGTACAATTGAAAACAGATGACAGTGGAAAACCGACCGATATGTATAAGACCTATGGAGACAATCGTATCTTTATCAATAAATTCCCAATGGGAAGTTTAGGGGATATGCGATTAAACAATTTACCTATTCTTCGTTTGTCAGAAGTGTATTTAAATGCAGCAGAAGCTGCAGCTAAGTTGAATGACAAAGCTTCTACAGTTAAATATCTGAATGAAATTATTAAAAACCGTACAGATGATACAAAACAATTAGTTACAGAGTCTACCGCTACTCTAGAAAGAGTCTTATTGGAACGTCGTAAAGAATTAGTAGGTGAAGGACAACGTTTCTTTGACGCCATGCGTAATAATGAAACAATAACACGTTATACCAATGAAGATGAGAAAGGTTGGCATTATTCTATAAATAAAGAATCACAAGTATTCGACCGTTCTTATTTTAGAGCGATTTTACCAATACCTGTCAGTGAAATCAATGCTAACCCTATTTTAAAAGCTCAACAAAATCCAGGTTACTAAATAAAAATTCAACTCCGCTAATTCTCAAATAATCTTTAAAGGAAGGAGTTGAAAGAAAAAAATGCTTATCAAGGGATGTTCCAATACACAGGAGCATCCCTTTGAAACAAATACCTGACACTCCTTATACAAATACATTGTTTGTGCCAACAGAATTATCCATCAACATCTTCCATTCAATTTCATAAGAAAGAAGCGATATCCTGCCAATCCCTCATATCAAAACCAGGTTTAAAAGGCAAGCCCCTCTCACCTTTTATATTATAATAAACATTTCCCATCCCTACGTTTTTCGCACCTTCAACATCATTCTTCCAGTTATCTCCAATCATTAAAGAAGTATGTAGCTCGGACTGTGTAGCCGACATGGCAAAATAAAAAATCTCCGGAAACGGTTTATGTACTCCTATGTCCTCTGACAAAACAATTTTCTTAAAATACCCTTCCACACCGGCAGAACGCATCTTCTGTTCCTGCAATTCCCTGAATCCATTGGACAAAATATACAGATTATAACTGGATGCCAAATATTCCAAAGCTTCTCTTACATGAGGCATTAGTTTCTTCTTGTAAATTATATCATCAAAAAAATTATCCGAATAGGCTTTTACCAACGCTTTATCTGTAACTCCTACCTGCAACAATGGATAGGAAAATCTTTGCTCATTCAACTCATCTTTTGTAATCCTACCAGCACCATATTCATTCCACAACTCCTCATTCTTCCCACTGTACAAGGTATAAAAATGAGAAAAAGAACGAAAATAACGATCAAAATGATATTTATCATACATATCTTGGAATGTATCACGAGCGTTTTCAGTAAAAGCCCATACTGTATCATCCAAATCAATAAATATACTTCTATACATACAACATAAAGCAGATTAAAAAAGGGTTGCGTCACTCACGGCACAACCCTTTCACAAAACAATAATTTAAATTCTCTTATTTCACCTGAATAACAAGATAACGTGATACGCTCCAAAATTCAGTAGGATTTGTAATTTTCAAGGCCAGTTGCCCTTTTGCATCTTTCACTAGTTCATATGAACCTACCGGATGTGTAGTCAGCAATTCAGCACGTTTAGAATACAACTTGATTTCCTTATCAGTACGAATATCAATCTGAGTAAAATAATCCTTATTAAAGTCCGCACTTTTCAGGACATCACCTTTTTCAAGAATTTTCTGGTCTTTCAATTCAGATTTTGTTCCAAAAACAAACCAGGCAGCATTCAAAGCTTTATCCTGGCTGGCTACAGTTGCAGCCTTCGCTTCATTTTCAGCGGTCAGTTCACTTACATTCTGGCTTAAACCAGCTACAGCATCATCCAGCTCAGCGATACGAATATTTTTTGAAGCTAATTCAGCCTGCAGAGTCTCAATCTGCTGCTGTTTAGCTTCCAACTCCTTCGTCAGGTTGGCTACAGCTTTCTTCAACTGAGCGGAATTATACTGACTATTCTTCAATTGCTTCTCCAGTTTCGCAATCTGCTCACGGTTTGACTGCAATTTTTCACTGATGAAGCGAATATCTTCTTTTATCTTATCAGCACTATTCTCACGAATAGAACCACTCTGTAAGTCTACACGATTTTCAGCCTCATTTATCTGACGAAAACCTTCCTGTACTTCATTGAAAGCACCCATGATATCGTCCAATTCAGCATTTCTGTTTGACAGTTCCACCATCAAAGAATCATTTTGAGCCTTCAAGGCATCTTTCTGAGCTCCATTACCACATGAAGTCAATAAAGCTACAGATAACAACGATAAAAATACTAGTTTTTTCATTTGCTTTACATTTTAAGTTTATTCATTTTTAGTCCTCTTTCCCACTGAGTACAATTACAATTTCACCTCGCGGCTCGTTTTGAGTGAAATGCGCTATAACTTCAGTTAATGTGCCCCGAACACTTTCTTCGTGAATTTTTGAAATCTCACGACATACGGAAACAGGCCTTTCGGCACCGAAAAACTCGGCAAATTGAGTTAAGGTTTTCACCAAACGGTAAGGTGATTCATAAAATATCATCGTCCGTTTTTCTTCTTGTAAAGAAGTCAAACGGGTCACTCTTCCTTTTTTTTGTGGCAAGAATCCTTCAAAACAGAAACGTTCATCAGGCAATCCCGACGCCACCAGCGCAGGTACAAAAGCAGTAGCTCCAGGCAAACATTGCACTTCGATGTCATTCTTCACACACTCACGCACTATCAAAAATCCGGGATCAGAAATACCAGGAGTTCCAGCATCAGATATTAAAGCAACAGTTTCGCCTGCTTTGATACGATTCACAATACCTTCCACTGTTTTATGCTCATTAAACTTATGATGAGACTGCATGGCGTTCTTAATTTCAAAATGTTTCAAAAGAATGCCCGAAGTACGCGTGTCTTCCGCCAATATCAAATCAGCCTCTTTCAACACACGGATGGCACGGAAAGTCATATCCTCTAAATTTCCTACAGGAGTAGGTACGACATACAGTTTTCCCATAAAACAATTGCATTCTGTTATAATGGAACAAATGTAGAAAGAAATTAAATGAATAAAGTTAATTGCCTCCATTATTTAACAGATGTTGCACTTTAGTTTAACATTATATCTTTTATTAATAAATTTCCGAGTGAAAATAGTCCTTTTTCGAGGTACAAATCGTACATTTGTACCTAAAATTAATCTATATTGTTACATCAAAATTATGGTAGTTTTTTCAGAAGACCACATTCAGGAAACGCGTAGAAGAGGAAGAATAGAAGTAATATGCGGTTCTATGTTCTCAGGTAAAACCGAGGAACTAATCCGCCGTTTAAAAAGAGCGAAATTTGCCCGTCAACGGGTTGAAATATTCAAACCGGCCATGGACACACGCTATTCAGAAGAAGAAGTCGTATCACATGACAGTAATTCCATTGCATCCACCCCCATCGATTCTTCTGCCAGTATCCTACTTTTCTCATCAGACAAAGACGTAGTGGGAATAGACGAAGCTCAATTTTTTGATGAAGGCCTGGTTGATGTTTGCAACCAGTTGGCCGACAATGGCATACGAGTCATTGTAGCAGGATTGGACATGGATTTTAAAAGAATTCCTTTTGGTCCTATTCCTGCCCTGCTGGCTATCGCTGATGAAGTAACCAAAGTTCACGCCATTTGCGTGAAATGTGGAAATCTAGCCTATGCCACTCATCGAATCACCAAAAGTGACAAGCGGGTTTTATTGGGAGAAAAGGCTGATTATGAACCGCTTTGCCGAGCCTGCTATATGGAGTCCTTGAAAGAAGAAACTGAAAATAAATAACATATGCTTTATGCTGCAGAAAAAAATAACATTCGACAGTTTTATCCGTGGAATATTGACAGCGGTTGTCATTATCGGCATTCTATACTTAGTAAATCAGCTTAGCGGAGTGCTACTCCCCTTTTTCGTGGCATGGCTTATTGCTTATCTTATCTACCCGATGGTTATTTTCTTCCAGCATAAACTGCATCTGAAGAATCGGGTTATCTCCATATTTGTTGTTTTATTAGTATTATTATCCATTATCACACTAGCATTTATCGGACTTGTTCCACCTATCATTGAAGAATTCGGCAAGCTGAAAGAGCTGCTTACCGAATACTTTATCGAAGGTTCCAAGCAAGCAGCTATTCCCGGCACTGTGGCCAATTTCATAAAAGAACATATAGATATGCTGAAAATACATGAAGCACTGAACGAAAACAACTTCGCAAATACTATGCGTAATGTGCTTCCACAAGTATGGGCCTTGTTGACCCAATCCGTCAATATTGTGGTCAGCGTATTTACCTCATTCATTATCCTGCTTTATACCTTCTTTATTTTATTGGATTATGAAGCCATTGCGCGAGGATGGATTAAACTGGTTCCTATCAAACACCGTGAAATGACAATACGCATTGTTACTGATGTACAAGATGGAATGAACAAATATTTTCGCGGCCAGGCATTTGTTGCCTTTTGTGTAGGAATTCTATTCAGTATAGGTTTCCTTATTATTGACTTCCCATTAGCTATCGGTTTCGGTTTATTTATCGGACTTCTCAATATGGTACCTTATCTTCAGCTCATCGCTTTCATCCCCACCGTCTTATTGGCACTACTGAAAGCAGCGGATACAGGAGAGAATTTCTGGTGGATATTATTTTGCGCTTTTTTGGTATTCTGTATCGTGCAAATCATACAAGATGGCCTAATTGTACCAAAGGTTATGGGAAAAATTACAGGTCTGAATCCTGCCATCATCCTATTATCTCTCTCTGTTTGGGGAGCGTTAATGGGAATTGTAGGAATGATTATTGCTCTACCTTGTACCAGTTTAATGCTCTCTTATTATCAAAGGTATATACGAATAAAAGAAAAAGAATTTTCCGAAAGTACAAAAACGACTGACAATCAACAAATAAGCAATACCAAAGAGAAATAATTCAAAAAAAACAGGTAATATATTTGCATGTTTCATTTAAAAAGTCTACCTTTGCACTCGCAATTCGGAAGAATAGCAATAACAAAGGATTGATTCGCTAGCTCAGCAGGTAGAGCACAACACTTTTAATGTTGGGGTCTTGGGTTCGAGCCCCAAGCGGATCACTTAGGAGAAATGAAAATACTCCGACAAATTATGACAAAGCTCTCTAAACTAACGACTTAGGGAGCTTTTTTCTTACCCCATACGGACAGTAAAAAGAACTTCAAAAGCCAATTTCAGACTAATAATCGTTACCAAATCGTTACGGTATTTTGTTACGGAGAAAATCGTAACGATTTTAACGTTAAGTCATTGATATGTCGTACATTGTCATTTGTTAGTCCGCTTCATTCCGAACATAGAAAACTAATTTTGCAAATTAAAAACGTTACGGTATGAAAAGTACATTTAGAATCCTCTTCTATTTAAAGAAGAATGAACCGAAAAAAGACGGAACAGTGACCATTATGGTACGTATTACAGTTGATGGAGAAACCAAGCAATTCAGCACGAAGAAAACAATTCTCCCTGAAGATTGGGATATAAAATCAGGTCGTGCAGTTAATAAAAGCGGGAAAAGCACCAGTGCTAAAATATCCAAGTTGAATAAAGAACTGGATGATTTGCGTGGTCAAATCTCCATACAGTACACCAGGCAGTTAAACAACAACGGGTATGTAGAGCCGGAGAAGTTACGCAATAATGTATTGGGTATTGAAGAAAAGCAGCACAGTTTACTCACTTACTTTACGGAACATAATTTACAATATAAAGATAAGGTAGGAACAACGGCTACACAAAAGACCTATTCACGTTACGAATTAACTAAGCAACGCCTGATAGACTTTATGAAAGTGAAGTACAGGGTTTCCGACATTCTCATTCGTGAAATCAATGCGGTATTCATTGAGAACTTCTATCTTTATTTAAGAAACGAACACGGCATCAACAACAACACTGCCATGAAGTTTGTGCAACGCTTCCACTCCGTGCTTATATATGCAAAAAACAGCGGATTGAATTTTGTTGATCCTTTTGGTTCATTCAAATTCAGCTTTGACAAAGTAGATAGGGGCTATCTCAACCAGGACGAGATAGACCTTATCTACAATAAAGAGTTTTCATCCGCACGATTGGCACAAGTACGCGATATGTTTATTTTTAGCTGCTATACCGGATTATCCTATATCGACCTGTGTAATTTAACCAAAGAAGATATCAAACTCGCTTTTGACGGAAAACTTTGGATAATGATTAAGCGTGAAAAGACAGGTGTAGATTCCAATGTGCCCTTGCTTGAGATCCCCAAGCAGATATTAGCCAAGTACGAAGGCAAGATGAAAAACGGCAAACTCCTTCCCGTTATCAGCAATCAGAAGATGAACGAATATTTGGGAGAGATAGCAGAAGTATGCCAGATCGACAAAAGAATCACCTTCCATCTTGCAAGCCATAGTGTATTTTCTTTTTTCTTAAAAATCAATAGCTTACAAAATATCCCAGTTTGACAGGTAACGATTTAGAAACCAGCGAAAATCTGTATTCCACTTCGTTTTGCAGTAATTCAAAAGAACGCCTTTTAGCATTACAAAGATAGGCATTATAATTGGATTATAATAGGTTTTAGCCTACAAAAAGTGAATTCCATATATTTTTATTGCTCAATTACTGCTAACTTCACTAAAAATGAGTAATTTTGTACTTTAATAAGTATGAGTGTTACCATGGTTGTAAAAACAATAAAATTGACATCACTATTTGTCAATACTGAAAATTATAGATTTGAGCCTCTGTCTTCACAAAAGGAAGCGATAGACAAGATGGTAGAGGACCAAGGGGATAAATTATATTCTCTTGTAGTATTTACAACCGATTGTTACTCAATATCTTGTATGTAATAAATCAGAAATATGGCCTTAATCTTTAATGGTACATTCTGAAGGGCGAATATTTAACGCTTTTATTAATTCTTAACTCTCTTGGAACTTCAATATAGGCTGTTCTTTCACATTCCAGTGCTATCTGCGCTCTATGTTCCACATTAATTGGGGCTCATTATACAAGCCTTCGCAAATATAGTATATTTATAGAATTTAGTGTGGTTTTCTGAAGTAATCTTACCAAAATACTAATGAGCAATCTTGAAATAAGCAGACACCAAACCTACATCGCAAAGTGTTTATATTTTGTGCATACATACACTTTTTTTGAATTATACAAGAAAATCCACGAAAAGGCATTACCTTTGTGACTGAAAAAGCAACTGCGCTAATGACCTGAAGAATAAGAATAAATAACATACGAAACTCCTTCGCTGTCTTATAGGCTTTGGTCTGCCTCGCAGGGATAGTGATGGAGTTTTACTTTTATATACGACCATGGCAAAAAAGGCAAAAACAAAAGATGTAGCAAAGAAGACCATCGAGCAAACTTTGTGGGATTCAGCAAACGAATTACGCGGCAACCTTGATGCTGCCGAATACAAAAGTGTAGTGCTCGGACTTGTATTCTTAAAATACATCAACGACTGCTTCAAAGTTAAGCACGATGAACTTGTAGCAGAGGGTGCCGGCTTTGAGGAAGACCCTGATGAATATATCGGTGACAACATCTTTTTTGTTCCTACAGATGCCCGTTGGGATAAAATCGTCAAGGCTTCGCTTACTGCTGAAATAGGAGTTGTCATTGATACAGCAATGGAAGCGTTGGAGCAGGAGAACAGGCAGCTTAAAAGCATTCTCCCGAAAAACTATGCCCGTCCAGAACTCGACAAACGCCGCTTGGGCAATGTAATTGATATTTTTGAAAACAACCTGCATTTCACAGGAACAGAAGCCCGTGATGTGCTCGGGCGTGTATATGAATACTTCCTTGGAGAGTTCGCTCGTGAAGAAGGTAAGAAAGGCGGTGAGTTCTACACTCCATCATGTGTTGTCCGCACCATTGTTGAGGTTATCCAACCCTACAAAGGAAAAATCTTTGACCCGGCTTGTGGTTCGGGAGGTATGTTTGTACAGAGTAGTAAGTTTATCGAACGTCACCGAGGTAATATCAACCAAATTTCTGTTTACGGGCAGGAACTCAACAGCAACACATGGAAATTGGCACAAATGAATCTTGCCATTTGTGGCATTGAGGCTAACTTTGGCGACAGCTTCGGCGATTCATTCCACGATGACAAACATCCGTTCCTCAAAGCGGATTTCGTCATGGCTAATCCACCGTTCAACATTTCCAAATGGGGCGGCGACCAACTGCGTGACGACCCTCGCTGGCAATATGGCATACCGCCGGAGGGCAACGCCAACTTTGCTTGGATGCAGCATATGCTTTATCACTTGGCGGACAACGGACGCATCGGATTAGTGCTTGCCAACGGCTCGCTTTCCTCACAGCAAGGCACAGAGGGCGAAATCCGCAAAAACATTGTCAATGCAGATTTGGTAGAGGGCATTGTAGCTATGCCGTCGCAGTTGTTTTATAATGTGCAGATACCTTGCTGCCTTTGGTTCTTGACGAAGAAAAAGGCTCAACCGGGCAAGACGCTTTTCATTGACGCTCGCAACATGGGCTATATGAAAGACCGTACACACCGTGAACTGTCGTGTGGTGAAGAAACCGAAGACCACGGTAATGACATCGGACGGATTGCAGAAACCTTTGAACAGTTCCGTGCCGGAACGCTGGAAACTGAAAAAGGCTTCTCTGCAATTGCAACCATTGAGGATATAGAAAAGCAAGACTTTATCCTTACTCCCGGTCGTTACGTTGGCATTGCGGAAGTGGAGGATGACGGTGAACCGTTCCAAGAGAAGATGGAGAGGCTTACTTCCGAACTGTCGGATTTGTTCGCCCAATCGCATACACTTGAAAATGAAATCCGCAAGCAGTTGGCAAGAATTGGCTTTACCGTTAAGTAAAAAACTTCTACTCTTCGTTATGTTCACCCAAAAATAACGAAGATATGAAAGAGAAATTAATCCAAGAAATCAGCACCGCAATGGCAGAAGTGTTAAGTTTTGAACAAGTAGCTCACCTTAATAGCGTATTGCTTCAGGTTGTAAGCCAGTACACTATTACCGAGGACGGCGAGACATTGCATGAAAATGCAGTGTCGAATGACCGTCTGCTTGACATCTTCTTGTCTGCAAAACAAGTGGAGGGCTGCACCACTCCGACTATCAAATACTATGGCTCTACCATTCGGCAGTTGTTCAAAAAGATGCCTAAAAAGGTAACAGATTACACCACCGAGGACATCAGGGCCTATCTTGCCGTGTTCCAGCGGAAGAACAAGTCAAGCCGTGTAACTATCGACAACATCCGCCGGATATTTTCTTCATTCTTTGCTTGGCTTGAAGAAGAAGATTACATCATCAAAAGCCCCGTCCGCAGAATACACAAGGTTAAGACCGGAACACAAGTAAAAGAGGTATTGAGCGATGAGAATATCGAACAGCTCCGTGACAGTTGCACCGAAATCCGCGACCTTGCCATCATTGACATATTGGCTTCCACTGGTATGCGTGTGGGCGAGTTGGTGAAACTTAACCGTGAGGACATCAACTTCAACGAGCGTGAATGTATTGTTTTCGGCAAAGGGAACAAGGAACGTATCGTTTACTTTAATGCCCGGGCAAAGATACATCTGCAACAATACTTGGCTTCTCGCAAAGACCGAAATAAGGCACTCTTTGTTTCATTGGCTAAGCCGCACAAGCGTTTGGGTATTTCGGGCGTGGAAACACGTCTGCGCAAACTTGGCCGCTCGGCTAAGATTGTACGTGTTCATCCTCATAAGTTCCGGCGCACATTGGCTACAATGGCTATCGACAAAGGTATGCCTGTCGAACAAGTGCAACGGTTGCTTGGTCATGTCAAGATTGACACGACCATGCACTATGCTATGGTTAATCAAAGCAACGTAAAACTCTCACACCGTAAATTCATAAATTAGCATGTGGTGTTGTTCGACATACGGCAGAAGAACATCATTTCCCAAAAATAAGCGTGGAAATGATAATTTAGAGCAGCAGGCACAGGCGTTGTTCAAGTCGTGGTTTGTGGATTTCGAGCCATTCAAGGACGGCGAATTTGTGGATTCGGAACTTGGAATGATACCAAAAGGTTGGAGGGTTGTTTGCTTGGGCGAAGTTACGAAACAAGTTACTGAGAAAGTTGGTAATCGAGAAGATGTAACCGTTCTTTCTCCTGTAAATTCAGGTGAATTGGTTCTATCAGAGGAATATTTCACAAAGCAAGTGTTTAGCAAAAACTTGTCGAAATATTTGATAGTTAATCCGTTGTCGTTTGCCTATAATCCAGCTCGTATCAACATCGGTTCTATTGGATTAAACGAATATGATTTTGTCGGCTGCGTTAGCCCGGTTTATGTTGTCTTTAAGTGTGAACCGAATTACCACTATTTCTTTGACTTTTATAAAAGGACTGCGGTATTTAAAGATGAGGTCGCATTAAGAGCTATTGGCGGTGTTAGACAATCATTGGGATATGACGATTTCTCTTTGATTAAAACAATATATCCAACACCTGATGTTGTAGCCGAATTTAATAACCTCTATCTGAAAATGAAGGAGGTTATAACGCGGAATGACATTCAAAATAACAAATTGACCACTTTGCGAGATTCACTTCTCCCAAAGCTGATGTCAGGTGAACTAAAAATCAATAATTTTAACCGCTAAATTCTCATTTATGGAACAGTGGAAAGAATACAAATTGTCAGATATACTAAGCATTGTCAGTGGCTTTGCCTATAAAGGGGAGTATCTTGGAAAAGGAGAGTCATTATTGCTTGGCATGGGCTGTGTGTCTTATTCTGAATTATTCCTTGAAAAAGGAATGCGCCCTTACGCAGGAGAATTTCCCGAAAGGTATTCGGTTGAAGCTGGTGATATAGTTTTAGCTACACGGCAACAATCCGACAATCTTCCAATTTTAGGTATGCCAGCTATCGTACCTCAAAAATTCAAGGGGAAGAAAATGGTTTTTGGCGCAAATCTCTATAAAGTTGTTCCCAAATCTCCTGAGTTTCCAATCGACTATATATATTGGCTTCTTAAAACCCCTGCCTACATTCGTCACATACGGTCGTGCCAAACAGGAACTACTGTTAGGATGATAACGAAAGCAAATATAGAAGACTATGCTTTCATGTGCCCTTGTAAGGAGCAACGTAATCAAATAAGCAAATTGCTCTGGGATATTGAAATGAAAATCGTGCTGAACCGCCGGATAAATGATAATTTAGAGCAGCAGGCGCAGGCATTGTTCGACCACTACTTTGACAGTGGAAGCATATATCTTGAAGATTCTATTATGGGATGTTTGACTGATATAGCCGTCTATCTAAACGGGTTGGCAATGCAGAAATTTCCGGCAACTGATATTGAACGAAGTTTACCAGTACTTAAAATAAAAGAATTGGGACAACGTAAATGCGATGATTGTAGCGACCGCTGTTCGGATTCCATAGATGCAGATTACATTATAGACAATGAGGATATTATATTCTCATGGTCTGGAACTCTTATGGTTGATGTTTGGTGTGGAGGTAAATGTGGATTAAACCAACATTTATTTAAAGTTACTCCGTTGAAAAACTATCCACGGTGGTTTGTTTATTATTGGACAAACCGTCATTTAAAGAAATTCAAACTCATTGCAAAAGATAAAGCTGTAACAATGGGGCATATAAGGCGTGGTGACCTTGAAAATGCAGAAGTTGCTATTCCTACAAATCTGAATATGTTGGAAATTAACGCTCGAATAAATCCGTTGTTTCAATCTATCATTGATAGACGATTGGAAATTACTAAATTAGAGAATATTCGCGATGCGCTTCTCCCGAAGCTGATGTCTGGCGAACTGACAATAAACGAAATATAATAAGGTTATGGATAAATCAATCGGCATATTAGATAAAGATTACACGCTATGGGTCAAGGAACTCGTAAAGCGTTATCGCAGTAGCCAAATCAAGGCGGCTGTAAAGGTAAACAATGAAATGCTCCGTTTTTATTGGGAGCTTGGCAAAGACATTGAGGAAAAGCAAGCGGACAACAAGTATGGCAGTAAGTTTTACGCCACATTGAGCCGTGACTTGCGCCATGAGTTACCCAATGTTGAAGGACTATCTGAAACCTCAATCCGCTACGCAAAACGCTTTTACTCGCTTTATAACCAACAGATTACAATTCTGCCACAACTTGTGGAAGAATCTAAAAAGGCAAATCTTCCACAGCTTGTGGAAAGATTGCAATCGGATTTATTCTCTGTACCTTGGGGGCATCATCGCTATATAATCGACAAATGCTCGGACGAGTCCGACAAGGCTCTGTTCTATGTCCGCCAGACTTTGGAAAATGGTTGGAGCAGGGATATGTTGCTCAATATGCTGGGAACAGACCTGTATGAACGCAGCGGCAAAGCGCAGACCAATTTCAAGAGTACACTTCTTAATACAGACAGTGATTTAGCGCAGGAAATAACACGTGACCCTTATAACTTCTCTTTTACTAAATTACGAGGAAAATACAACGAGCGTGCCCTTAAAGACGCATTGCTTACCAACATCACAAACTTTTTGCTGGAGCTTGGTACAGGCTTTGCTTATGTAGGCAAAGAGTATCGCTTGCAAATTGCTGAAAAAGAAAAATTTATCGATTTGCTCTTTTATAACCTAAAACTGTCCTGTTATGTGGTGGTAGAGGTTAAGATAGGCGAGTTTGACTTTGCCGATGTCGGGCAGTTAGGCGGTTATGTTGTGGCTTGCAATCACCTTCTCCGCAAAGAAGGGCGTGACAATCCTACGATAGGATTGCTTATTTGCAAACAAAAGAGCAACACTCTGGCTCAATATGCGCTTGAATCAAGCAGTCAGCCCCTCGGAATATCCGAATATGAGCTTGAAAAGCTATATCCCGAAAAGGTGGAAGGCACAATGCCGTCCATCAAGGAGATAGAAGCTAAATTAGATGGTCAAACCAATAGCTAAATTCTCATTTATGGAACAGTGGAAAGAATACAAATTGTCAGATATACTAAGCATTGTCAGTGGCTTTGCCTATAAAGGGGAGTATCTTGGAAAAGGAGAGTCATTATTGCTTGGCATGGGCTGTGTGTCTTATTCTGAATTATTCCTTGAAAAAGGAATGCGCCCTTACGCAGGAGAATTTCCCGAAAGGTATTCGGTTGAAGCTGGTGATATAGTTTTAGCTACACGGCAACAATCCGACAATCTTCCAATTTTAGGTATGCCAGCTATCGTACCTCAAAAATTCAAGGGGAAGAAAATGGTTTTTGGCGCAAATCTCTATAAAGTTGTTCCCAAATCTCCTGAGTTTCCAATCGACTATATATATTGGCTTCTTAAAACCCCTGCCTACATTCGTCACATACGGTCGTGCCAAACAGGAACTACTGTTAGGATGATAACGAAAGCAAATATAGAAGACTATGCTTTCATGTGCCCTTGTAAGGAGCAACGTAATCAAATAAGCAAATTGCTCTGGGATATTGAAATGAAAATCGTGCTGAACCGCCGGATAAATGATAATTTAGAGCAGCAGGCGCAGGCATTGTTCGACCACTACTTTGACAGTGGAAGCATATATCTTGAAGATTCTATTATGGGATGTTTGACTGATATAGCCGTCTATCTAAACGGGTTGGCAATGCAGAAATTTCCGGCAACTGATATTGAACGAAGTTTACCAGTACTTAAAATAAAAGAATTGGGACAACGTAAATGCGATGATTGTAGCGACCGCTGTTCGGATTCCATAGATGCAGATTACATTATAGACAATGAGGATATTATATTCTCATGGTCTGGAACTCTTATGGTTGATGTTTGGTGTGGAGGTAAATGTGGATTAAACCAACATTTATTTAAAGTTACTCCGTTGAAAAACTATCCACGGTGGTTTGTTTATTATTGGACAAACCGTCATTTAAAGAAATTCAAACTCATTGCAAAAGATAAAGCTGTAACAATGGGGCATATAAGGCGTGGTGACCTTGAAAATGCAGAAGTTGCTATTCCTACAAATCTGAATATGTTGGAAATTAACGCTCGAATAAATCCGTTGTTTCAATCTATCATTGATAGACGATTGGAAATTACTAAATTAGAGAATATTCGCGATGCGCTTCTCCCGAAGCTGATGTCTGGCGAACTGACAATAAACGAAATATAATAAGGTTATGGATAAATCAATCGGCATATTAGATAAAGATTACACGCTATGGGTCAAGGAACTCGTAAAGCGTTATCGCAGTAGCCAAATCAAGGCGGCTGTAAAGGTAAACAATGAAATGCTCCGTTTTTATTGGGAGCTTGGCAAAGACATTGAGGAAAAGCAAGCGGACAACAAGTATGGCAGTAAGTTTTACGCCACATTGAGCCGTGACTTGCGCCATGAGTTACCCAATGTTGAAGGACTATCTGAAACCTCAATCCGCTACGCAAAACGCTTTTACTCGCTTTATAACCAACAGATTACAATTCTGCCACAACTTGTGGAAGAATCTAAAAAGGCAAATCTTCCACAGCTTGTGGAAAGATTGCAATCGGATTTATTCTCTGTACCTTGGGGGCATCATCGCTATATAATCGACAAATGCTCGGACGAGTCCGACAAGGCTCTGTTCTATGTCCGCCAGACTTTGGAAAATGGTTGGAGCAGGGATATGTTGCTCAATATGCTGGGAACAGACCTGTATGAACGCAGCGGCAAAGCGCAGACCAATTTCAAGAGTACACTTCTTAATACAGACAGTGATTTAGCGCAGGAAATAACACGTGACCCTTATAACTTCTCTTTTACTAAATTACGAGGAAAATACAACGAGCGTGCCCTTAAAGACGCATTGCTTACCAACATCACAAACTTTTTGCTGGAGCTTGGTACAGGCTTTGCTTATGTAGGCAAAGAGTATCGCTTGCAAATTGCTGAAAAAGAAAAATTTATCGATTTGCTCTTTTATAACCTAAAACTGTCCTGTTATGTGGTGGTAGAGGTTAAGATAGGCGAGTTTGACTTTGCCGATGTCGGGCAGTTAGGCGGTTATGTTGTGGCTTGCAATCACCTTCTCCGCAAAGAAGGGCGTGACAATCCTACGATAGGATTGCTTATTTGCAAACAAAAGAGCAACACTCTGGCTCAATATGCGCTTGAATCAAGCAGTCAGCCCCTCGGAATATCCGAATATGAGCTTGAAAAGCTATATCCCGAAAAGGTGGAAGGCACAATGCCGTCCATCAAGGAGATAGAAGCTAAATTAGATGGTCAAACCAATAGCTAAATTCTCATTTATGGAACAGTGGAAAGAATATAAATTAGGAGATATTTCCAATATGAAATATGGGAAACTACCTCCAAAGCAAAATAACGGTTCATATCCAATTTGGTCTGGATATAGAAATGTAGGATTTGCAACAACTTATAATTGTCGCAAAGGAACTATCATTGTGGTTGCTCGTGGCGTAGGTGGAACAGGCGATGTTAAAATTTCCAGCGAGGATTGTTTCCTAACGAATTTATCGATAGCAGTTGAATTGGATAATAAGATATGCGAGCCACTATATTTTTACTATAAATACAAATTATCAAATCTAAGGTATTTAGATACTGGTTCAGCTCAATCTCAAATTACTATTGATGATTTAAAGAGATTGTCATTAAAACTACCTCCTCTTGAAGAACAGAAACGTATTACGGAGATTCTTTCCTCTATTGATTATAAAATCGAGCTGAACCGCCGGATAAATGATAATTTAATGCCAACCTATTATGCCTAAGACGTTTCATTTCACAGAAGATTCATACGAACAAACGATAATCTCATTGTTCAAGGATATGGGCTATGAATACCATTATAGCCCGGAACTTGACGCAGATACCAGCAGGGAACTTACCGATTCCACCATACCGGGAGCATTGCGTAAGGCAATGTTGGCTATAAACGGAGCGGACAAAGTCGCCGCCGTGGATGAAGCCATCCGCAAAATCAGAGAACAATTCAGCCAACCTTTGGTAAGTGCAAACATAACCCTCACCGATTGGCTGCAAAATGGGCTGGATGTGACCTTCAAAACCGCTCAAGGCTCATTGCGTAGCGACCATATCAAGATAATCGACACAGACAATATCAACAACAATTCTTTTGTGGTTGCCAACCAATGGACGGTTACAAATGGCAAATCCACCAAACGTGCCGACATAGTGGTATTCATCAACGGACTGCCAATCTCCGTTGTTGAGTTGAAATCCCCTTCCCGTGAAGTGACGAACTCGGAGGAAGCCCACCAACAGTTGCAGAACTATATGCGCATTGTTCCGCAACTTTTCACTGCTTGCCAAATGCTCGTGATAAGTGATATGGCAGACACACGAGTAGGCACGATTACCGCACCGCTTGACCGATATATGGAATGGAAAACCACGGATGGAAGCTATGAAAGCACGGCGTTTGCCGACTTTGAAACATTCTTCAACGGCATATTTGAGAAGCATCGGGTCATTGATATAATTGCTAACTTTACCCTTACAATGGGTGGCGATAAGAAGATACGCATACTCGCTGGCTATCACCAGTATTTTGCCGTGAAGAAAGCCCTTGAATGTACCAAACAAGCCCTGCAACGCAATGATGGAAAAATCGGCGTATTCTGGCACACACAAGGTTCGGGCAAGAGCCTTTCGATGGTGTTCTATGCCCACCAACTCTTGAAAAATCTGCTTAGTGCGACCTTGCTTGTGCTAACCGACCGTCTTGACTTGAACGACCAACTGCACAGCACTTTTGCATCGTGCAGCGACTATTTGCGCCAAAAACCAATCAAAGCTACTGATGGCGAAAACCTCTATGAATTGCTCGAAAAGCGCAAGAGCCACGGGATAATCTTTGCCAATATCCAAAAGTTCAAAGACCGTGATAAGCTCATCACCAGCCGTTCGGATGTGATTGTGATTAGCGACGAAGCCCACCGCACACAATCAAACACCAAGACAAAGATTGATACACAAACTGGAGAACTGAAACTCGGCTTTGCGGCTATCGTGCGCAAACTCCTGCCCAATGCGGCTTTTATTGGCTTCACCGGTACGCCTATTGAACAAGACGACAACGACACGAGAGAGGTGTTTGGCAACTACATTGACATCTACGACATGACCCAAGCCGTGGAAGATGGTGCTACCGTGCCTGTCTATTACGAGAGTCGTTTGGTAAAATTGGATTTGGACGAGGACACGCTCAAATTGTTGGATGACGAGTATGATAAACTGGCGGAAGAAGGTGCTGACGAACAGGACATCAAACGTTCAAAGAGTGAAAATGCACGGCTACGCGCCTTGCTTTCAGCCCCACAAACCATCGACACACTTTGCAAGGACATCATAAATCACTATGAAAACAACCGTGCCGACTTGCTCACCGGAAAAGCCATGATAGTAGCGATTGACCGTGCTACTGGTATAGACATATATAAAAAGTTGATGGAGCTTCGTCCTCAATGGAAAGATATTATCTGCGTAGTTATGACGCAAGGAAACCAAGACCCTGTAGAATGGAACGACATCATTGGCTCTGCCGCACGTAAAGAAGAACTGGCTCGCCAGTTCAAAGATAACAATTCACCGCTAAAAATCGCTATCGTAGTCGATATGTGGCTCACAGGCTTTGATGTTCCATCGCTTGCCACAATGTATGTTTACAAGCCGATGAAAGGACATAATCTTATGCAGGCTATCGCCCGTGTAAACCGTGTGTTTCCCGAAAAGAGCGGCGGTTTAGTAGTGGACTACATCGGCATTGCCAAGGCTCTCAAAAAGGCCATGCACGACTATACAGGACGTGACAAGAAAAACTACGGCGACCCGAACATCAAGACAACCGCCTATCAACAGTTCGTCGCCGCACTCAAGCGTTGCCGGGAATGTATGAACGATTACGATTATTCCTCTTTTTCCGATTGTTCCAATCTGCAGCGTGCTAACCTCATTAGAGGTGGTGTGAACGTGTTGCTTGATAAGGATAACCTTGTCTCGTCCGAACCTACCACTCAAACTGATGAAAATGGTAACATTATTCTTGTGGATGCCGTTCCTGCCGAGGCGAGAAAAGTCTTTATGGAAGAAAGCAAACGCTTGTCACAGGCTGCTTCGCTTTGCCGCAGTTTGCTCACCCCTGCAGAACGTTTTGAAGAAGCATATTTTGAAGCTGTACGGACATTGCTCTTGCGCCTTTCGGGAAACAATAAAATTACCCGTAAAATTATAGACGAACGCATCACACAACTGTTGAAAGTTGCAATCAAGGCAGAGGGAATTGTGGAAATTCTCAATACAAAAGGCTCGGAATTTTCACTCTTTGATGAGAATTTCCTGAAAGAGATAGCCGAGATGAAAGAGAAGAATTTTGCTCTCGAATTGCTCAAACGGCTGCTTGAAGAACACATCAAGAAATATGCTAAAAAAAGAATGGTTGAAGCCGAGAAATTCAGTGAAATGCTTGATGCCCGGCTTGCTGAATACCTCCGTGGGCTTATCTCCAACGAGGAAGTGATTAAGGAGCTTCTCAAAATGGCGCAAGAACTGAAAGCCAATGCGGGACAAGCATCTGAATTGGGACTGACCGAGGAAGAACAGGCTTTCTATGATGCTTTGACAAAGCCGCAAGCCGTAAGAGATTTCTATGAAAACAGCCAACTTGTTGCTATGGCAAAAGAACTGACTGAAGCCCTGCGTAGTAGCAAGACCATTGATTGGCGACAGAAAGAATCAGCCCGTGCCAAGATGCGCTCTATGGTGAAGCGATTGTTGAAAAAGTACAAATACCCACCAGAGGAACAAGAGGCTGCTCTCGAAACCGTTATCCGGCAATGTGAACTTTATGCGGATTCGGATAACGAAAGTTAGCTATAAAGTTTCATATCCTATCTGGTTATCATTTTTTGATTATATTTATTTGTACGCAAAAATATATTATGAGTAGAGGATTACCTTTAAATGTTAAATTATGTTTGGATAAAGCATTGGATTCTGCTTTGTTGTCAGTTGAAACATATAATAAACCTGCTGTGAAATTTAAATCAGGTGGGTACATTGTTTTAATGTGTATCGCATGGACATCATTGTTTCATGCAATATTTTTCAAAAGGGGGATAAAACCATTTTATCGAGAAAAAAATAAAGTACGATTTAAAAGAGTTGATGGAGAAATTCAATTTTGGGAGTTAGCCACATGTGTAAAAGAATACTTCAAAGGAGAAGATTGTGCAATAAGGAAAAACATCGAACTCTTTATTCCATTAAGAAATAAATTGGAGCATAAATTCTTACCAGAATTAGATGCTAATATTTTCGCAGAGTGCCAAGCTCTATTGCTAAATTTTGATAAGATTGTAGAGAAAGAGTTTGGTGAAGATTATTGCCTAAGAGAGTCTTTGTCCTTTGCATTGCAACTATTTCCCTCTTCGAGAACTCTTGCAATGGGGATAAAAATGAGCAAAGATGCTCAAAAAATTACTCGATTTATTGATAAATATAGAGCGTCAATAAGTACAGATATTATGCAGAGCGGAGAGTATTCTTTTAAAGCATTCTTGATTCAAGTTGCTAACCATAAGTCAGTAGATGCTCTTCCTGTTCAGTTCTTCCCATATGATAAACTGACAGATGATGAAAAAAAGAAAGTTGAAAGAATCGCAGGACTAATCAAGGAAAAGCATATTCCAGTTGTAAATAAAGGGACATTAAAACCTGCCACCGTAATACAACAAGTTCAGGAACGGTTAGGTAACCCTAAGATTATAAGAGGGAAAAAACAAGTTAATAAATTTAATTCCGATACTCATACGAGGTGTTGGAAAAAATATGAAGTTCGTCCAGAAAGGAATTCAGATAACCCTGAAAAAACAAAGCCAGAATACTGTTTATATGATGAACCTAATAATAGTTATCTATATACAGAAAAATGGGTTGAGTTTTTAGTTAAAAAGATGCAAGACGATGATGAATATCAGTCTTTATTCAAGTAATTAAAGGGGAGAGGATAGACACTATCCCCTTTAATTGTTTAGTTGACTATTTTACATTATGGCTTTTATTTTCTCATCGAAAAACCTCTTTTCGGCTGTTGGTCATAATTCCCTTCCACCACATTGTCAACTTCCCGTCTGGCTTTGATTTGTTCCCGATTGTCAAACCCGCCCTTTTGCTTGGCGGTGAAATACAGGAAATCTCTGGCAGCCCGGAGTGATTGTCTGTCCTCCCCGAACAGGTTAAGGGCACTCTTGATGTCCGACACCTGTTCCGTATCAAAACGGGACTTGTAATAATCACGGGCAAAACGGACGACACAGTAAACAGCCTTGCGGAAGATGTCGTTTGTTTTGAGCAGCAGGAAACTGAGGCAGTCGATGATATGGCTTTGCCATGCAATCCGGTTTTTCAACCTTGTGGTCTCCTGCGTATGTTCCGCTTCCTTGCGGCTCAACTCTGATTGATGCCTACTTTCCAGTTTCATCAGTTCCCGATGGTGGTCACTCTGTATGGTTTGGATTTTATCCTGTAACCGCTCAATGGTTTCCTCGTGCGTGGAAATCTCATTGCGCAAATCCTCTATTTCATTTCTCAGGGCTTTCGATTTCCCGGTAGCCCAGCCGACAGCGGCATTCAGAAGTTCGCTCCCTTTTTCCCTGTTTAGCTTGGAGCGTTTTTCGCTGATAGCCCGGTCAAGGTCTTCGCTCTGTCGTTCTTTCTCATTTGCTTTTTCGATAAGGGCGTTGGTAATGCTTTCAGTTTCTTGCATCTTTTGATTAGCCATTTCCAACTGATATTCCCGGTATTGCCTTGTGGCATCAAGCCGCTTCATTTCCTCCTTCTGTTTCTCAATGATAAAGTCGTTACGTTCCAAATGTTCCCTAGCTGTAACAGCCTTTGACTGTCCACGTTCCATCATGAGAATATCGGATGCCAAGCTCTGCATTTCGGTCATATCCTCGTCATTGAGCTTGCGGCTCTTGCCTGTGTCATGGTTCATCCAGTCGAACACGATATGCGCATGGTAATTTGGCTTGAACCATTTTTCGCCCACCTTGAAACTTTCTTTGTCTTCTTGGGTGGGTTGTCCGCCCAGCCAATGCCCCTCGTCCTTGTGCAGGAAGATTTGGAGCGGTGTGATGCCCCAGCGTCTTTGGCATTCCTCGCCAAATTTTTGTACGTCTGCCAGTGTCGTGTCCGGTCGGATGAGCAACACACCCTCACGGATTGGTGAGCATCCCGCCACCTTGATTATCTTTCCGTTCTTTCCCTTGCGTTCACGCTCCTTTTCCTGCATGGCACGACCTGTCTTTTCTTTGACCATCCGCTTAATGTAGTCATAGTGCGCCTGCAGGTCGGGATTGCCGAAGCCGGGATTTATCCACTGCTCATTATTGGCAGTGAGTTCGGGCACAATGTAAATTTGGGACTTGCCGATATTACGCATGTACTCGGCACTCCTTCGATTATGAGCCTCGCTTGACGAGGTCTTGCAAGGCTTGATGTGTATACTGCTTTTTGTAGCCATATTTTCAAAATATGATTTGGGTTGTTGATTAAACTTATTGCTGTCCGCTCATAACCGCACGGGGTTCTTAGGGGTACAACCACCCATAAGCGGAGATTGCAAAGAGAGGGTCACTCTTTGCTCTGGGTTCTCAGGGGTGAAACGCCCTGAGTGGGTTATTAGGGCAAAGCCTTAATCCCCTCGGGAGAGCCCACAACTACGGAAGCGGAGCGTGTAGTTATAGTGGGCTATATCAATGGCAAGCCATTGTCTGTTACCCACAGCCTACGGCTTCCGTTCTCCTCCGTTAAGGAGGGTTTTCACCGCTGTTGCCGATTGGGGATGCACCGACCAGTACAAGGTCAAAATCATCTATTAGCTTTTGCAGGACGGGATTCTTTTCTATCATCCGGCAGAGGATTCTTTCCGCCTCGACCAAGTGGTCGGCTGTACAATTTATTTTGCTTTCCCGTATCTGGAAGACAATCCAGTCGGCTATGTCAATATGTGCCGCTTTCTGCTCCGGGGTGGCATTCTTCTCAATGATGTCAGACACGACCGTCTTGCAATAGGTCATGCTCCCGGCACGCTGTTTCCATTCCGCATAGCCGTCCGCATCGGGAAAGAGGAGCACGGTGCGCCCGGTCAGCACACGGAGCTTTTCCTCTCTCAGCTGGCTCTTGCCGCCTGTCGCCAGCCATACATAACCGGGGAAGATGGCAGAGCCGATAACGGCACTCTTTTCGGATTCCACCAAGACCACGACCTTATCGGGATAAGTGCCCAGCAGGTGTTCACCGAACAGGCATTGGGACAGTTGCCATTCCTCTGCCAGCTCATGCCGCCTTTTAAGCAGGCTGTGTATCCAGTCCACTGCCGATGCCTGTCCGTCCTTGACACGGTGTCCGTCATTGGGATTGTACTGCATCACCTTGCCCGTGCGTACCCTGCCTGTGCGGTCTATCTGCCAGAAGATGACTGCCCCGTCACGGGTAGCCCCCAAACGGTACTCTTCCAGCAACCTCTTCAACACTTCCTTTGCCTTGCTGCCGTAATAAGAATCAAGGAGCGATGAAATGAAGCGGAAAAAATTGCTATGCACGCTTTGCGACCTCTCCACATACTTTGGCGGTATGTAGCCTATGGCTGCTTGCCGTGGTTTCTGTACGGACTTCTGTTCCGACTTTTGCCTGTCAAAAGAGAAACCGTTGGCAGTACGGCATTCGGGGTGGTCATGGAAATACTCCTTTGGAGTGTAATGATACCCGCAACTGCTTTCGTGGTTGCACCTGCCGACAGACGGGTGCAGGGGCGTACCGCTTTCATCCACATAGTATGTGAAAGAACGCCTGTCCCCGCAGTTCGGACAGGTATGCCGTGTTGCCGTTCCTTTATATTTCTGTAATGTATAATTACCCATTGCTTGCCTCCTCTATTTTTCAATGAAATTATTACCGTCCCGTCCTGTCCCATTGTCCCACGTCCTGTGGGTCGGGACAGTGGGACACCTTGGGACACTCTGGAAGTTACCGCTCCGATAAACAAGGCGGTTATCCTTCATACAGATATGTACAGGCTGTTTCATTGCTTGTCCTCCTCTCTTTCCTGACCGATAAACAGCCCCGTCTGCCTTGTTTCCTCCGTTGTCCCACCTGTCCCATATTGTCCCACCGTCCCGTTTCCTACGGGTTGGGACAGCGGGACACTTGGGGCGGCTGATTCCTCCACTTTCCTGTTGCGCTGGATTATCCGGCTGACGGTGGATTTTCCGCAATTTACCTGTGAGGCTATTTCCCTGACGGACTTCCCCGACTGGGACAGTTGTAATATTTGGTAATCCCTCTGGCTGGATTCATTGTCGCCAAGTTTTTTCAAGTGTTCCTTTTCCGTTGAATAGCCCCTGAACACAAATTGCAGAAAAGCATCCATCTTTTCAATCTCGTAGATGATTACATTGTCCGCATCGTGGGAGAATGTCCCATATCGGACTTTGAGCTGTTTTACATAGCGAAGCCCTCCGTCCTGCGCACTCTTTCCGATGGCAAACACGCTGTCAAAGAAATTGTAAAGCCGTTTGCTGCCAGCAAGGTCGTTGGACGTGATGGGGCAGTCCAAAGAGCGTTTTGGAGTATGCGCCAGCACAAGGACGGACAACCCGTATTTCTTTTTGAGGTTGTTGAGCTGTATCATCAGCCGTCCTGCCGCATCGCCTTTCTCCATAGCACAGCACAAATAGGTAAGATTGTCAACGATGAAAATCTTGCACCCGGTTTGCAGAGCCATCTGCTCAATGCCTCCCATGATGGCTTCCTCGAAATCGGCTTCCAGCAACGAATTGCAGTCAAGCGAAACCCGGTACAGCTTTTCGGGAAAAGTGTAGGGCTTTCCATGCTCGTTGGTATAGCGGAGCTGGAACTGCTTTTCGGACAGTTCAAAGTCCAGATACAGCACATTGTCCGTCCGGGCGATACGGTCGGCTATCTGCACGGCAAGGATGGACTTGCCCACATTGGAATCCGCAAAGAGGCAGGACAGTTCCCCCTCATACCAGAAACTGTCCCACAGCGCACGGGGCATGGGCAGCAGCGATGCTTCAAGTATCGTCCGGTTTGCGGTCTTGATACTCATTGCACCGATGCTGTCCGGCATCCCGTGCTGCACTTGGGTCGCCCTCGTCAGGTCGCCATGTATCAGACTGATATAATTCTTGTCCTCTTCCATGACGTTTACCAATTACGTTGACCGGGCTTGCGGCGGTGGGAGGAGGATATGGATTCGCAGAGTTCCTCATCGGACAGGGGTACGGGATTCTTACGGGAGGATTCCAGCCATTTGTCCAGCTCGTCTCTATAAAGACAATAGCGTTTGCCGGGCTTAGTGGCAGGAATGCTTCCCTCCGACAGCTTCATGTAGAGTGTTCCCTTGGGAATGCCCAGATATTCCGCCGCCTCTTCCACTGACATTGGCACATGGGTGTCCACCGCCTTTGCATTGTTCTCACTGCGCTGCTCCGTAAGCAGATTTCTCAGGCTCATCACCTCGTCCCGAAGCTGAGCCACAACCTCCGGGAGGTCGTTGAATGTAATCATTGTTTTTTCCATTTGCGTACTCGCCTCTTTTGTAAGGCATGGCGCAAAGGACCGGAATGATACAGCCGTGAATATCTCCACGAAAGGTCATTGCAAAATAATTCCCGAATAACGATGCCCAACCGTGAATGATGGGTAAAGTTATTCGGGAAACGGTGTGATACAGACAGTTATCTGTTATTGATTACCCGTGATTATTGGTTATTGAAAGGCTGGTTATACTTTTCCCGTACATAATCTGCCGGATAATGGAAATCCAGTCTGCCGTTTTCAGGCTCGTCAATGGGAATCAGTGTCTTTAACGGCTCTACCTTGAAGTTCTTGATGGTCGCTATGTCCGTATCGGCAAACTCCCGTGGAAAAAGGGTGCTGATGAAGCGGGCACGGTTGTCCCCCGTATAGTATTTCTTGTACATGAAACGCTCGGAGATATTCCACACGAAATGGCGGAGCGGAATATTTGAAATGTCTTTGGTCAGCCGTCCTTTTATCGGCTTGGGCTTGTAACTGTGAAGCCGCATCCAGTTGTTGACCTCGCCACAGATGTGGTTCACTGTCTCCTTGTCTGCGATACGGGGCATGATGAAATGGATGTATTCCATGACCATAGCGATGCGCTCTTCATTTTCCCGTTGCTCCCTGTCCTCGTAATCGGCACGGTTTTTCTCGTGAAGCTCCGGGGATATGGCAATCTCTGTCGGTCTTATATCCGGGGTTGCTTCCCCACCTGTCGCCATTGATGCCGGGGTTACAGGCTTGTGTGCATCTTGGGGCTGGTCTTCCCGAATTTCTGTAATTTCGGCAGGTGTCTTTTTCTTGCCGAACTTGATTCTGTAGATTTCGTATGTGTCGAAGATGACTGTCTGGAAAGATAGATAGAGCAGCCAGCCAAGGAGGTTGCTGCATACAAAAACTATCAGGCGTACAAAGTTGTCCTGATTAAATTTCTCTGCGACAATCAGTGTCGCTATGGAAGATATTAGGAGGATGGCAAAGCCGACAAATCCTAAAATGATATGTTTGTCTTTTACGGACTGTTCCATGTTTCTTGTCTTATTCGGTTGTTACTTGTTGCTGTTTTTGCAAATTTAATAGTCTTCTTCCAATTATTACTCATTATCCTTGGTTAGCGGTTTCTTTTTCAATGTTTTTCACCAAATGTCCGGAATCGCACCCGATTATCGTACTTTAAGGACTTTTTAAGGAATGGTGGGCAAAAAACAGAGGGAGCGGTTAAAGCTCCACGCAATAACCGCTCCCTCTGAATATCCCGGACTTTGAGGATGCCTTATGCCTCCTTGCGTTTCAGGGTTATCTTGTCCACGACCTCGCACATCTGCTGTGCCGCCATCTTGGAATAAATCTGTGTGGTGGTAATGTTCTTGTGTCCCATATAGGCTTGTATGACAGCCATGTCCGTACCCATTTCCACGTGCAGGCTTCCGAATGAATGCCGGGTACAATGGAAGGTTATTTTCTTGGTTATGCCTGCCGCCAACAGCCAACGTTTTAGGGGACCCTGCAGCATCTTATCCTTGAATCCTTCGAAGATAAGCCCTTCATGCCGTTCCCCGAGCAGTCCGTAGGCTTCATCACTGATGGGATTGTGTACAATCTGCTTCGTCTTCTGCATACGGGTGGTCACGAACATCTTGCCGTTGGTGTACGGTTGTATCTGCTGCCAAGTGAGCTGCCTAATGTCGCTCTTCCGCAGTCCGGTCAGGCAGGCGAAAAGGAACGCCCTTTTCAAGACATCTTCTTCGCATGGCGTTTCGGCAAGCCGTATCAGTTCCTCCTGGCTCAGATGCTCCCTCATGGTGGGGATGCACTCGATGCGGTCTAAGAATCCGTTAGGGTTCTCCTTTATCTTCTTGTCCCGGTAGGCGGTGTGAAGTACCGCACGGAAAGCCGACCAGTAGCCTGCCGCAGAATTGATATGCAGCTTTTGGTTGGTGTGTATGGACTGCGGGGCGTTTAGCAGGTATTCCATGAACTTGCGGCACAAGTCCACGTCCACCTCCTCAAAGGTGCATTTGCCGTTTACAAAACGCTCAAAGTGCTTATAGACGTGTTGCCACTTGATATTCTTCCTATCTGCCAGTTCCTTGAAGTAGGCGAGGAAATCCCCTTTCATCTTGGCTTTGTCAAAGAAGCCGTTGTTCTCGTTGAAGATGGCTTCGTAACGTCGGTTACGGAGTATCTCCGCCTTTTTCATCATGCGTGCGTTGAAGTCACGCTCCTGCTGGTTGGCAGGTTTGGCGAAAATGTAAATTCCCAGTGCTTCACGTGTTATCACTTTCATGGTGGCGTTGTCACGATAGCCGGGATAATAGTCCAGACACAGCGAATACTGTGTCCCGTTCTTAATCTTGCGCTTGCGCAAGGTTACTGTCTTGCATTTGCTCATATTGATGATGTTTTTAAGTTGTACGTTTTCGGAGGTGTTCCCCGTGTTTACGGTGGCAAAGGAACAACGTGAAACAACCGTGAATACCTCCACGGCAATCATTTTGAAATAATTTTCCGGCAATGTCGGTTGCTCACGGTTGTTTCTCCCTCTCAGCCATAACACGCTCAACATCAGAGCGTAAAAGCAGGTTTTTCACACCTACCTTTATCTTTTCGATGTGTTTCACCTTGACGATATGGCAGATGTTGGCGGAGGAAAGTCCGTAAATCTGCCGGACTTGCTCCACGGTGTAGTAGCGTTCATCGTTCACGAGGTCTGTCCTGCGGAGTTCGTTCAGATGGGATTTGGAGTAGTAGGTACGCCCGTATTCTCTTTTGGTCGGTATCTTGTGGCGATGGGTGTATGCCCGGAGTGCGGTCGGCTTCATGCCGAACAGTTCTTCCGCTTCTTCAATCAGGAGCCAGTCGGTGATATTGCTGGTATCAACTGCCACACCGAAAAACTCGTCAATGTGTTTTTTGCTGTAATAGTTCTTCCCTGCGATGCGGCAGATAGGTATGCGGTTGCGCTTGGCGGTGGTGTATAGCCACGACTGCTTGACCTTGAAGAGCAACATTACCTCCTCGCCCGAATAGAAGTCCATCACTTCGTCTGTTTCCTTTTCCCTTTTTTCTTTTTTGGCTAGTGGAGACGATGGAGTGAACTTTTTCTGTGCGGAAGTGCTGCCGGGCAGGATGCGGTGGTAGGGGTTGCCTTCCAGCATCCGCTCGATGTCCGCCTTGCGGATGAATGCCATGCGGTTGCTGATACGTGAGGCTTTCAGCTTGCCGAGGGCTACGAGTTTGTAAACATACTGTCGGGAACAACCCATGAGTATGGCTGCTTTGGAAAAGGTGAGATACTCCTGATGCTGTATCTCCATGATTGGCCGGGCGGTTTTGAAGAGGTTGTTCTTCTGTTCCGTTCTGGCTCGTTTGGCTTCTGCCTGACAAGCCTCGCTGCAATATTTCTGTACCCCGCTCCGGGTTACAAATGACTTGCCGCAAAAACTGCATTTTCTGGTTGTTTTCATGCTGCTTTATCGTTTACTGGTTCATTCCTTCAATCGTGTATCTCTGAAACGGTGAACGGAGGTAAACAGTAGTCAATCGTTGTCGCCTTTCTACACGGTGTTACCATCGCTGCAAGTAGGAGCGGTTGCTGTCGCTTGTCGTAAACGGTTGTAAACCCTTGTAAACTGTCTGCACGATGTGACAAAAAACAAGCTCCGCAAATTCTCCACGTCAGAAATACGTCTCAAAAATATGTGGAAATTTGGGAAGCATCAAAAAGCAGCCGAAAAGTGTTAATTTTTAGAATATACTGATAGATAAAGATTTACGCTTGGATGTTTCTGGTTATTTTTGGTTGTTCTACGCTTCTAAATACAATAGATGAATTTGAGAATGAGCAGACTGTATTTGATCCGAATTACGGGTATTTTTGTTCCAATGGTGAGATGCTTGGAAGCCTTGATGATGTAAAGTATCATCCTATGGCGCGGCTTAAGTATTTGATAATGGCGTGGAGTGTTGCCGATTCAGTATATACGGGGCATCTATTTTTTAACGAAAATGAAGTTATACACAAATTTCCTGAAGTATTTACTAACCCCTCCAATCCTAATATTCGGGGAGAATTCTTGATTAATGTCAGCAAATACAATAACTGGTTTGATATCAGCCTCAGAGTCGGTGAACGAGAATGTAAATTTGAGAAAACACAAATTCATGTCTTTAAGGTAACACCAGAGAACAAAGATGATGACAATCATTTGTTTTACTGGAATTATCGAGGTGAAGAGGTCAAACAATATATAGGAGAATAGGTTATGAGCGGTTATACAGATAGAAAATGTTGTATCGGACAGCCCCAAGATAAATCATCACCCAGAGATAAAATTGATGTATTTATTGGTGTATTCTTTGACGGTACAGCAAATAACAAATATAACAGTGGTAGTGGTAAAAACAATGATGATAGTTATACTGGTTCCTTGACTAATGTTGCTGAACTATGGAACGTTTACATTGTTAAGAAAAATGGAAAGCCAGCGATAATAGATAAAATATATCTGGAAGGCATTGGTACTAAAACTCCAGTTCCAAAAGAAGAATACAAGGATTTAACAACTAAATGGAAAGATGCAAATGAAGATATTGATGATGATAAGTTGGAGTCTTCTGGCAAAGGTGATGACCAATATAAAGGTACTGGATTAGGTTACTCATCCAATGGTATTAATGCGAAGATTGAGCGTGCTTGTAAATTAATTCGGCTTAAACTTAACAATATAATTAATAATAGAGCCTCCGAAAGAGTCATTGTGAAATCTATTACCTTCGACGTTTTTGGCTTCAGTCGTGGTGCGGCAGCAGCTCGAAGTTTTGTAAGCCGCCTCATAAATATTGTTGGAACAGTAGACGAAGGAAGGGAAGTGTATTTGAAACCAAATTATTTGGATGTCATTCCGGAATTAAAAGATGTGGAGATAAAAGTCCGGTTTATGGGATTGTTTGACACTGTATCATCATTTCATCCGGGATTAATGAAAGGGAAACCTAATTTTAACAATGATGTCGGTGAGTTGGCGTTGACAATACCCTCCCAGGCTCCTTCTGTACAGAGTGTACTTCATATTACGGCTGCTGATGAATATAGAAAAAATTTCTCATTAACAACGATAGATTCCGCTGGCAGTATAGGAGTAGAAATTGTATTACCGGGAGCACACTCTGATATTGGAGGAGGATATGCTACTGAGGTGCGAGAGAATTTATGCATGAATGTTATAATGAGAGATAGGTCTTGGCGAGGTTATTTAAACTTTGATGAAATAGTGCAGCAACGATGGATTCCTCAAGAAACAATAACTAAATGTGTACTTAAAGCAGAACAAATTAATAAGAATTTAGGTATTAGAGGGCAACGTTCACGCACGGATGCAGAATGGTTACTTCGCAGCGAGCATAGAGTTGTTTTTAATGATTATGCAAAAATACCTCTGCATATAATGTATAAATACGGTTGTAAAGTTTCTATTCAATTCAAAAATAATGTTGCTGACGGTTGGAATGAGGTGGTTCCTGAACTTAGCGACCTCAAAAATCGCATTGATGAGCTTGCTGATGCAGGAAAGGGATTGTATAATATAAGCAATAATAGCATTCAACCGGATAATCGAAATGAAAACGATGAGAACTTAATACTGAATGCGAGGGTAAAATACATTCATTTATCTGCTTTTAACAATGGTTTGCCTAACTATACATTTGGAGTGCATGCTGCCACTGATAACAACCAGAGAATAATAATACCTGGATAAGTATGTATAAATTCAAACAGATAAAAGCAAAATATAGTTTCTTTTCTGAAGTTATTAAACCTTCAGGAGAGCGTTCTGTATTTTCAAAAATAGAGATGGTGGATGTTTTGCCTAATCGTGGTGAAAGCTTGAATTTCATTCTAAAAGGAAGCGCGGATGTTTTTGTAGATGGTCATGAACCAGAAGATTTTGACCTAATTATGTATAGACTGGGACAATCACTATATCCGATAGAACTTGATGTTCTTAAAACAGGAAAAATAAAACAGGTAAAGAACTTTGCAGAAATACAAAATAGATGGAGCAAGGAGTGTAAGAGCATACTCGCCACTCATAAAAATGCTTATTGGGTCGTTCGCTACATAAATATGACCTCTAAGAATATTTGTTCTGAAGTTTCTTTCTTGGAAATATTAGGCCAAAATAACTTCATACAGCTATTTTTAATGGAGCAGGGAAAAATAAAGCAGCATATAGAATTATCTGCATTTCCCTTTGCAAATAGTCATATTAGCGTTGAGTTCAATCTAACCTCATCGAATGAAACTGGATATCAATACAAGTCGAAAATAGGAAAAATTGACGAAAAGATATGCTCAGGATATGGTGAACTGGATATTATATATACAGAAAAAGGGCAACCTGAATATGTCCGATTTCTATATCGGGTTGAAGTTCATGGTGAAGGATTTTACCACAAAAAAATAAACATAAATTTGATAACCAACAAATAACAAAGTCATGGGAAAGGAATATATAGTACAAGGAGCAATGTGTATGTGTAAATTTGGAGTTGCGCCAAGCATTCTGAAAGTTGACGACAACAAAGGTGTTTACATGAACGGCAAGCTGACTGCCACAACAATGACCCTTGGTAATGTATTTTATCCACCAGGATGTGGGGCATGTAATATTAACCCTTTATTTCCGAAGCCTTGTACTCCGGCCGTAACCAAATGGATGTTTTTTTATGAAGGAGCAAGCATTAACGGAATATCTAATCCCTTGACTGATTCGAGCCAGGGAACATGCGCTCTGGGATGCCCAAACTGCATCACCTTTCTAACGACTGGACAAATTCCCATTCCAGCACTAGCACAAATGAAACAGGCTGCCATTGCTCACCAGAACGACCTCAATCTGATGGGCTCTCCGGAAGCATTGAATGAAAATGTGTGAAAGTATAATGGATATGGGAACATTTTAGGGGGCTAATTTTATCACAAAAATAAAATCGAAAGGCCGATTGAAGAATACTTCAAAGTCTGTCACTGGAAATACTACGACCTTCAGAAGTGTCTTATCAGAACGGAGCGTTTCAGATTGTGGAACAGTATAGATATTCGTTTTCCCTATTCGGTGATACCTAAAAATCGATGTATTATTACCTGTTGAGATTAAGTAAAATAGTAGGTTTGAACTATTCTGGAAAATATTACATAAATTATGAGTACTCAAAATTATAGTAAAGAAGTCATCAAAAACCGCATGTACCGCCATGCGATGAACTATTGGGGAGTGAAGAAAATAGAGAACCTTGATCCTTTAGTCAAGGTGCTGCTCGAATCACTTTCCAGTGAAATCTTTGGCTTATCTCACGATATAGAAACAAGTCAGCATCGTATATTGGACAAAATAGCCAATATGCTGACTCCTGACATTTTGGTTAGCGTTCGTCCGGCGCACAGTGTCATCCATGCCTTTCCACGGGACATACTGAAATATACAGTAGATACCGGTTCCGGTTTCTTTGCAGATATTCCCAGAAACAAAGGACAGATAGTAGAGGAATATAGCTTCTATCCTTTGCGCAGAACGGAAATATATGCCGGAGATGTCTGTCGAATGATATGCAACGGTGACATTTTCAATATGGATAGTACCATGACCAAAGAATTGATATATCATGCACCGTATGAGATGAGGGGTAAATTTACCCGTACTGCTTGGATCGGGCTACAACTTGCTTCGGAAATACATAAACTGGATGATTTGTCGTTCTATTTCGAGCTTCCTTACCGTGAGAAAAAACAGTCCCTTTATTCCATGTTGGCGTATGCCAAATGGAGCCTAAACGGACAACCGCTTGCTGCTATGCAAGGGTTTCCTCCGGAAGAAGAAACTGATGAGCCGGAAAGTCTGTTTTCTATCTGTGATATAGAAAAAGAGATTAACAGGGACATTCTTTCCATATACAATAACCAGTTTATCCGTATCACTACTCCAATCACTCTTTCTCAGGAAAAAGCAACGCTTTTCCCTGAAGATTTAAAAGATTTTTATATGGAGGATATGTTGTCTTCCGGTGAACTGAATCCTCTTTACTGGTTCCGGGTTGACTTTCCCTCTAACTTTACCCCGGACTGTTTGGAAGAACTGAAAGTCAGTATCAATGCCGTTGTTGTACAAAACAAACGGCTGAATGAGAAGATTGCAAGTGTCAATGACCTGACTGCTGTCGTACCATTGACAACAAGCGAACAGGAGTATTTTTTCTCTGTGGATTCTGTAATGGATGCACAGAACCGGTTATATACTGAAATTCCGTTCAATGGAGGTTCAGAGAAAAAAGGCGCAACCTATGCAGTTCGCTATGGTGGTTGCGAACGCATGAACTCACGTGACATCAAAGAGTATCTTTACCGGGTGCTTGACCTTTTACAAGGTCGGGGAGCTGTCATCGCATCATTGCAGAAAGATACTTTTTCAGATGAAATACAGGAAATGGACAGACTGTTGAACAGCATGGAGCGAATAATTAATAATATCCAGTCTGCTGTCGGTTCATTGTCATACCTGCTTGCTGATTTACCGGAAAATGCGGATAAGTTATATATATCCTACTATACGACAATCTGTGAACGTGCCAACGGTTTGCCCGTAGGTATGGGATTGTTACCTCAAAATAGTTCCAGTATTGATAAACGGCAGGTTTATTTCCTGACTACTACAAGAGGTGGGAAAAGCATTCCGGCATCTGCCAACCGGTTTGATATATACAAATATATTCTTACCACTCGTGACCGGATCTATACAAAAGCGGATATCATAAACTTCTGTTGCAAGGAGCTCTCCGGTCTGGCGATGTCTGTTGACATCAAGCCGGGAGTGATGGTCAGTGAAAAACCGGGTGAAGGGTTGATTTCATCAATTGATGTTCACTTGTCTGTACGCACTGATTCGGAAAGGGAAATGCCGTTGCTTATCGACGAACTGAAAACTAAGCTCGTCACCCGTTCACCGGATCATTTCAACTATCGTATATTCGCTCAAATTGTTTAGTAATGGGAAAGATCGGTTTGTCACATATTGAAAGTTCTCTTGCGTCAATCAATTCGTTGGATACGGATTATCTGGCGGAAATAATTGCAGCTACATTAATTGAGGAAGGTGTCAGTCCTGACAACATACAGATAACCCGTTTGGGTGGTTCCCGTATGAAAGTCGGGAAAGATATAGAGAGTGTCAGAATGGAATATAGCCCTGATGACGAGATAAACGATTGTTTGCGTATCTATGTCAACCGGGAAGGACTTTATGATGTATTGCCGGAGGGAGTATTTTTCTTGGGTATTGATTTGTTGGAGTCTACGGATATAAAGAAGGTTGTCAATCAGGTCAGGCAGTATCGGAAAGAAGAGATGGAAATACGGAAATTCTTTTCCGTATTTGAGGATGAAATAGACCGGACGCTTGTACAGATGCAATTGCTTGAACGCCGGGTCGATAGAAAAAATGTGTATCCGGATTTTACGAATGTGTTCACTGCTTACTGGCCGGTCATCCGAAAACTTTCGTTGGAACAAGCCACCTTGTTTATGAGAATCGTTCCCATTATCCACAAGATACGTGGGAACCAGCGCAAAATTACCAAAGTGCTCTCTTTGATACTTGGATTACCTGTCACCCTGTCTCATGTATTGAGTCGTAAAAAGTGTGATAGTTTTCCGGCATTCGGACAGGCACGTTTGGGAGAGACACTTGTTATTGGCTCAGAGTTCAGGAGCGGCAGATACGATGCATGTGTTACTGTCCATGATATTCCTCGTGATCGTATACCGGAGTTTCTTGACAATGGAAAAAGCAGATACATATTACTTGAACTGATTGATATGCTTTTTGCCGCAGATACGGAAGTAAAGATTAAACTGGATGTCGTGAGTTCTGGACAGATATGTATTATCTCTAATGAGCCATCTAAGACATCTCATCTTGGTATAGATGCTTATCTTTAGAAGGAAATAAAGCTGTAGGAGGTAGCTGGTTATGAGAATGAAACAACCAAACGGGTAGCGTATAATCGTGAACATGTCTATAATGATATATTAAGTAGCCATGCAGAAGCATTTGAAGCAGCAGGTCTGGATATCTTTCGCATCACGAGCAATACGAATGTATAAACGAAAGCATTATACAATGCTTCCGGTAAATGACAAAGATATGGCATTTATTCTTGTTTTGAAAGATTTTACTCCAATTTCCAGCTTGAAATATAACCGTTTTACAGGATATATACTCTGGGTGAGCGTAAATCGAAAAAAAATGGTCGAAAAACGAAAAGAGAAAACCAAACTTCATTCCTAATTTTGCGGCATATTAATTGAATCGGGCGTTAAAGCCTTAAATAATAATGGATATTATGGAGTTGAACGATTTTAAACCTTTAATTTCTGAAATCGTATTGTACATATCCGAAGGTAGATATGATGAAGTACAAGGATTTCTTATGAAGGATGGCAGACTTACTTTGGACACTCTAAGAAAAGAAGTGGAAGCATTCCGGGGGGATTACAAAGTACTGCCGGTATCCGAAAAGGCTTTCGCCGGTGCGAAGATATTGAAAACATTCTCCCGGAATGTTTCGTCTGTTTACCTGACGCTGTTCACAGAAGAGGAGGAAGCGGAAGAAATGAGTATCGGTTTGTACTGCGGTTACATGAATGATCGTCCGGTTGTGATGATACATAGCTTGATGTTACAGTAAATAAAGGGAGGATGTAATTATGGAACATTGTATGGAATCAGTTGATTATTTGAAATATTATACGGATGCATTACAGGGAAACCTTGTACCCGCCATTCGCCCGTATGAATCAAAAGAAGAAATAGGGCTTGAACTGTTTGAACGGTATGCCGAAATCTTCGTTCTTTTACTGAAATTCTATAAACAGGATTTTACTTATGAACAGACCCATGCACATTCATTGGCTCTTTATCAAAAATACAGGGAAGGTTCCGATTCGGTTGACTTGACTTGCCGGATTGAAAAAAGAAGGGAAGCGATTGTAAAATTGATAACCAGTGATAATCCCGACCCCGATGGCATTGTATTCCTTCAAAATTGGTGTCCTCCTGCGGTGTGGCATCATTATAAAATCGTATTCAAGCGGTTCGCCTGTGAATGGGACATTTTTAAAAATGCAAATTCTTCTCTGGTGGAACAACTTAACCGGACATCACTATATAAGTCAGTCTATGATACGTTAAATGAGTTGTCCGGCATTTCGGAACTGGCTTTTTATCGTGAATCCTAACAAAAAACTGCAGAATAATTATCTGCTGTTTTTTGTCGGTTCGGTTATGTATCATTTATTTTAGCATACGGTTAACAGGGCGGTTCCGTAAGAGAAACGTCCGCTTTCCGGTACAAGCAACAGTATTTTATCTCCGATTTTCAGTTTGTCAGAATGAAACAATTCTTCCAGTGCAACATAAATAGAAGCAGAACCGATATTACCTACATCCGGCAAATTGGTGAACCATTTCTCAGTGGGTAAATCTATGTTTCTGTTGGTTATCTCTTCTGCCAGTTTGCCATAGAAGAACATGGATGATACATGAGGAATTACGTATGTAACATCTGAAGGGTTCAGGTTATTTTTGGCAAAGCAGGTTTCCAGATGATCCACCCAATACTTGATAATGTATTTTTTCAATACCCGTATATCCTGTTTTCCCACGAGAACCGCTTTGTCGGCAATTTCCTGGGGAGTAAACTCTTTCCAGCTTTTCAATCTTCCGTCCGGTTGAAGTTCCGATGCCATGAACATACATACCGGCAACTCATTGGCATATGAAACCATATTGATCCAGTTAAGTTCAAGCGACAGTCCGGATGATGCCGGCCTTTTTTCCAGCAGGACGGCACCGGCACCGTCTGATAACATATACCGCATGAAGTCCTTCTCAAAAGCCATGTATGGGTCTGTCCCCGCATCATGGCATTTTTCATATTCCGGGTCATAGTTTCGGGCGAAAAAAGTGGGCGAAACCAACTCCGAAGCACTGCAAATAGCCGCCTCGGTTTCTTCACACTTTACGGACATATAAGCTGCTTTCAATGCTTGAAATGCAGTCAGACAAACGCCCTGTTGAGAATAAATTTCCAGTGGCTTGTTTCCCAATACACCATGTGTCATAGCAGCATGCGATGGCAGCATTTGGTCAGGTGTACTGGATGCACAAGCTAGAACGCCCAAGCGTTCTTCTACATTTTTGTCTAAAAGCTGGCAGATAGCCTTACCCGCCATCTCTGCATTACTGTACGTGATATTCTGCTCGGTATCCAGAGCATAATAGCGCTTTTTGATACCATTTTGTCGTAGTACGATGCTTTTGACCCGCGAAGGGGTACCACCAATTTTCCCCAGATACGATTCCATGTCTTCATTCAGAATCGGTTTATTGGGAAGAAAAGCAGATACTTTTGTTATAAAAACTTTTTGTTCCATGATTACTAGTATTTTTGATTGTGTGAAACCTACATTAGATTTTCTTCTTTAGACTCATATAAGTAGTTGTATAATATTTCATTAATTCATTTATATCCATTCCTTCTGTTAGAGATTTCATAAATGCCAACCCAAGAAAACCACATCTAAATCGAATAATAGTGTCTTCGACATCGATATCTTTTTCTATTTCTCCATTCTGAATTGCTTGCTTGATAATTTTTTCCCATGCTTTATTTTCCGTATCGACCAGTTCTTTGGCTTTTTCATCGAAATGTGGATAATGAATAGTTGCCTGCATAATGAGAAAAAAGTAGGATTTATATATATTTGTAACTGACAGGGAATACATGAAATCCATTGTATTTTTGACACCCTTAATGTATTTTTGAAGGAATCCTTGCAGTGTCGTTTCCTTTTGAATCTGCATTTTCCTCTTAATGCTTTGCGTGTCAACAATATACTTATCTATGACTTTGATAAACAGATCCTCCTTATTCATCACATGATAAAATATAGAGCCACGGGTTAGTCCAGTTGCTTTTTCAATATCCTTAACTGTAACCTGCTCGTAACTTTTCTCAAGAAATAACTTAAAAGATGCATCAATGATAAAATCTTTAGTTGTTTTAGTATCTTCCGTCTTCATAAAATAATATTTAATTTACTCAAATAACAAAATCAATTAATATAACTAGTATAATAACTAAATAAATTATACACCTGATGTTTGTACAAATATAGGTATATTTCTTTATTAATGAAAGATTTGATACTATAATATACATCAATCTCCTATATTAGGATATTGAATTATGCTCATCGGACAGCCTGATAAAGAAGAAAGTCTATTATGATTATTATAACAGTTCTGGTAAGTATTTACATATTGATGCCTTTCGATGCCACTTTAGTGCCACATGATGCCACGTCTTTTAATAAGCGCAATACTTTGATTCCTAAGTTCTACCTTCGTCTGGCACCGACATTGGTGCAATTAAAATATAGTTTATGGATAAAGAACAGAAAGACGAAAAAGTATTGCTTGTTGCCGACAAGGACGATGGCGGCAAGCTGAAGGCGGTGGATAAATCATCCGCACAAGATGGGATATTGCGTATGCTCCTGCCATCGTTAGAGAATCTGGAAGATTTTCTGAAAGTAGAAAAAAACAATTCCATATTGGAGAATTTTTTTCAAAATTTACGTCGACAATATAAGCAGCCGACAGATTTCCGCTTCTACCAGATCCCCGCTTCATTATTGGAAACATTGGACGTATTCACTGATATGCTCAAAGCACCGGATGAGAACAAGGATTTCATTTCACAGTATGAGGTGAATCCCGAAGATTACGCACGACAGGAACAACAGACGGAGCAGAAAGAAACCCAATCCGAAACAGAGCGGCAAGTACCCGGTGAAGGCGCAACTTCCGCACAATCTGCAACAACAGAACAGTCTGACAGTGAACAGCAACTACGTCAGCCTTGCGGTATAGAGAATCGTGTAGATTGGGAACAACTTGCCCGCATGGGGATCACACGTGAATCATTGGAACAGTCCGGTGATTTGACGGCTGTATTAGCCGGTCAGAAGTCCGGTCTTGTCACCATCTCCATCGAAGTGGAAGGTATCCCTATCACCACACAGGGACGTATTCACTTTCAGGAAGGCAAGGATGGTAAAATGGACTTGAAAATTGATTGTTACCGCCAGAAACCTGCCCTTGATTTACCCTTTTATGGGGTACTGCTGGATAAAGAAGTGAAAGATAGCATTCTCGCTACCGGCAATGCCGGTCAGCCTGTCAATCTTCCTTTGAATGGTAGCGAACCGAAACCTTGTCTTATTTCACTTGACAAAGTAACCAACAATCTCATAGCTATTCCAACAGATGATATCCTTATTCCAAATGTAATAAAAGGTGTCACCCTGACCCCCGGACAGCACCAACAACTATCCGAAGGCAGAAAAGTGTTGGTGGAGGGCATGAACTCTCAATGGAACTCCAAGTTTGATGCCTATATGCAATATAACGTAGCCAGGGAACAGTTTGAATACAATTTCGATGGACTGGATAGGAACCGTTACAAGAAGCAGGAGAACGAACAGGGGAATACACAGAGCCAAAGTGAAAGCCGGGCACAGACTGCGACCAAATCATTTTTCATTCCCCAAAAACTGCTGGGCAAAGAACTCACCCCTGAACAGCAAGAAAAGTTCGGAAAAATGGAAACCATTTATGTTACCGGTATGACTGACAGGCAAGGAAAATCCTTCAATGCCTATGTCCGTATGAATCTTGACCGTGGCAGACCTGATTTCTTCCATTACAATCCTGACAAAGCTAAGAGCCAGGCAAGAGAAATTACTCCCGCTACCGTGCATAAAACGCAGGTAGCAGTGAACAATGGTGCAACCAGCGAAGCCGCCAAATATGTACAGAAACCTCTGAAATCTGCACAGGGACAGCCGGAGCAGACTGCGACAGCGAAGAAAGAGGTAAAGAAAAAAGTCAAAAGCATAAAAATGTAAGATATATAAATTAAAGTATTAACATAAAAAAGAAATGTCATGAAAGTAATTATTGCAGAGAAACCGAGTGTGGCACGGGATATTGCCCTGATAGTGGGAGCCAAAGACCGCAAAGACGGATATATGGAAGGTAACGGCTATACCGTTACATGGGGCTTCGGTCATTTGGTGGGGCTTGCCATGCCCGAAGTCTATGGCTTTGAAGGTTTCCGCCGAGAGAATCTTCCTATCTTTCCGGAGCGTTTTCAGCTTGTTCCCCGCCAGATAAAGGATGGCAAGCAATACAAGGACGATCCCGGAGCAGTCAAACAACTTGCAGTTATCAAAGGGTTGTTTGATAAATCCGAGTCCATAATTTGTGCCACTGATGCCGGTCGCGAAGGCGAACTTATCTTCCGTTACATCTATCATTACCTGGGTTGTAACAAGCCCTTCTCCCGTCTTTGGATAAGCAGCCTTACCGACAAAGCTATCCGTCAGGGTATGGAGGGGCTCAAGAACGGCAAAGAGTACGACAACCTTTACCGTTCCGCCAAAGCCCGTAGCGAAGCTGACTGGCTGGTGGGTATCAACGCCTCTCAAGCATTATGCCTTTCTGCCGGACGTGGCGTATTCTCTTTAGGCAGGGTACAGACACCTACCTTGATGATGATATGCAACCGTTACATGGAGAACAAGAATTTTACACCGCAGAAATACTGGCAGCTACAGGTGAAGTCCGGCAAAGATAACATATCCTTTGTCGCCCTTTCCACCGGTAAATACGAAAAGAAGGACGAAGCCGAAAGTAATTTGCGGCAGATCCAGTCCTCTGGTACATTACAGGTCACTGCTGCTGACAGAAAAGAAGTATCACAGGAGCCTCCCTTGCTATATGACCTGACTACTCTTCAGAAAGAAGCGAACGTCCGCCATAGTTTTTCAGCCGACAAGACCCTTTCCATAGCACAAAGTCTTTATGAAAAAAAGGTAATGTCGTATCCCCGTACAGGCAGCCGCTATATATCCGATGATGTATTTGAAATTATTCCGGAGCGTATCCGCTTGCTTGCGTCATACCCTTGTTTTGCAGCCTATGCCACCGCCTTGGATGGTCAGTCTTTGAACAACCGTAGCGTCAATGCAGCCAAAGTCACCGATCACCATGCGCTGCTCATTACCGAGAATCTCCCCGGTGACCTCTCTCCGGATGAGCGCACCATCTATGAGATGGTTGCCGCACGTATGCTCGAATCCTTTTCCGGCAAATGCGTAATGGAAAAGACCGCTGTCACCTTGCAGGTTGCCGGTGTTGACTTCTCTGTGCGTGGCAGTATCATCAAAGTTCCCGGCTGGCGTTCCGTGCTCAATCTCTCCGACGAAGACGAACAGGAAAATACCACCCTGCCAGAACTGCAACAAGGCGATATTTTACCGATTAATAATAGTGATGTGTTGGAAAAACAGACCAAACCCCGTCCGTTACATACTGAAAGCACCCTGCTTGCAGCAATGGAAACTGCGGCAAAAGAGTTGGAGAACGAAGAAGAGCGCCAAGCGATGAAAGAAGTTGGTATTGGCACACCCGCCACCCGTGCCGCCATTATCGAGACGCTGTTCAGTAGGGATTATATCCGCCGTGAGAAAAAATCCCTTGTTCCTACCGAAAAAGGGCTTGCCGTTCATACCATCGTTAAAGACAAGAAGATTGCCGACATATCCATGACGGGCAGTTGGGAGAGTGCCCTTGCCAAAATAGAAACCGGAGAAACCGATGCAGACACTTTCCATCGTGGAATAGAAGTCTACGCTGCACAGATAACTACGGAACTGTTGAATACCACCATTTCTATTGCATCAGCAACCGACGGCCCCGTTTGCCCGAAATGCAAACAAGGGCATGTGCTCTTTTTTAATAAGATAGCCAAGTGTAGCGATGTGGATTGCAGCCTGAAAATTTTCCGCAATATTTGCAACAAACAATTAACCGACAAACAAATCACTGAACTTGTCACTAAAGGTAAAACTTCCGTTATCAAAGGCTTGCAGGGCAAGAGCGGCAAAACATTCGATGCCGCTCTTGCTTTCGATGCACAGTTCAATGTTACTTTCTCTTTTCCCGACAAGGGAGCGCAAAGTAAGACAAAGAAGAAAAAGTAATCGTGTTACTGTGACACAATAACCGGAAAAGAACTATATTTGCCACTATGAAGTTCATGACTCATAAATGACTGTTTAGTAGTTGTTTGTTATGGATTTTTTAGTGGTGGCACTCAGGGAGGGATACCCTGAGTGCTTTACATATAGTCTTTTCCACATCTATTAATTTATGGGCGATTCCGCCCGACCACTAAAAAATCCAAGTTATGAGCAAGAATAAGAAAAACAACAAGCAACAGCCGCAGGAACTATCTTACTACCGTTTGTCATTACTCTCTTTCCTGAGAGAATCTCATCCTGAATTAGTAAACGATACCGATTTTATTGCTGCCCGTGGCGACAGTGCAGCCGAAGCATATAGCGAAGCTATCCTCACCGGCTCTACCCACGATACTGCCGCTGAAATCGCTAATCAGGTATTGTTTGCCGGACTCCATTTCTCTAAATACGATGTCATTGTGACTATCCTCTGGAACGAGTTCAGTGATGTAGTACCGCAAGGCAGTGCGCAATCTTTTGCCTTGCAACTCCTTCCGGTTTGTGAAGAAGTATTCGCCAAATATCCGCTTTCTGATGATTTCCTTTTCGATCCTGTTTTCGATAATCTCTATACGGAGATTACGGGTACGATCTTAATCTGGTTGGACGACAATGGCGTACAATAAGAAAGCGCATCTGAAAGACAATATCGAAGCAATCAAACTGGCATTTACATTGGAGCGGGAGGGGCGCACGGCTACTCCCGAAGAACAAGCCGTCTTGCGTGCATATTCCGGTTTCGGTGGAATCAAGGCGGTACTCAATCCCGCTTCCGGTCTTGCCGATTTAGCTCGTTGGACGAAGAGTGACCGTGAATTGTTCCCGCTTGTTTCACAGCTTCACAGTGTTATCCGCAACCATTCAAAAGATGAAGCGGAATATAAACGCTATTTTTCCAGTTTGAAAAACTCTGTCCTGACGGCGTTCTACACGCCGCAGGATATTGTTTCTGCCCTTGCTTCCGAATTGGACACCCACGGAATTGTCCCGTCCCGTTTCCTTGATCCGTCAAGTGGAACCGGAGTATTTGTCGATGCTTTCCAACAACAGTTTTCCGGGCAGAAGTTACCTCACCCTGATGTAGTCTGTTATGAAAAAGACCTCCTGACTGGTAAAATCCTTTCGCACCTCCACCCGGAAGCCAAAGTGGAGATTACCGGTTACGAGAATAGCGGGCTTCATTACTTGAATCATTTCGACCTTGCCGCATCCAACATACCCTTTGGTGACATGGCTGTATTTGATCCCTCATTTACCAAGAGCAAGAGCCTTGTCCGCCAGCAAGCAGCCAAGAGCCTGCACAACTATTTTTTTCTGAAAGGACTGGATAACCTCCGTGCCGGCGGCATAATGGCATATATTACCTCTCAGGGCGTTCTCGACTCTCAGGCGAATCAAGAGATTCGTCACCAGCTTATGCAACAGTCCCGATTGGTATCAGCCATCCGTCTGCCTAACAACCTCTTTACGGATGGTGCAGGAACAGAAGTTGGCAGTGACCTGATTATCCTTCAAAAGAGAGCAAACAGGACAGAACAGCTTACTCAGGATGAACATGACTTCATCATTTCCACTAAACGAGCGGATGGTTTCAGTGTAAATGATTACATCTTCCGGAATATCCCTATCATTTACACAAAAGCAACTGTTGGTACTGACCCTTACGGCCATCCGGCTATGGTTTACCTTCACGAAGGTGGTTTGCCCGCTATTGCTTCCCAACTTCGGAGCATCATTAAGAATGATTTTTATTCCAGGTTAGACGTACCCCTTTATCAACAATTCCTTCCGGTGAAAGAGCAACAGAAAAAAAATAATATGGAACATATCCAACCGATACAGTTAAATGAAGTATCGGAGCAAAACATAATTCCTGAACCGGAGCAAGTGCCGGTACAAGCTAAAAAGCCGGAGCCGGTCACCATTGAATCAACGACCGTTTCACCTGAACCTACTGTTGTTGATATCCCGGAACAACCAATTGCTGATGCAGTGGAACCGGTATCGACTATCGCAAAAGCAACTCCGTCCGAACCGAAAGAAGAAATTGAACTTTCACTTTTCTCTTCTCCGGTATTGAGTTTGTACGACCTCTTTGAATTTACGGCGGAAGAACGTACCCAGATAACCCCGAAACGTGGCAAAAGTCGGTCTGCATCATCCACCCGTAAACAACCCGTACAAGGCAACCTTTTCGGCGAACCGGTTACCGCCGCACAACCAACCGGCAAACAGTCTAAAAAAAAATCTGTAAGGAATCCCACTGCAATTCCGGAAACTTCCAGTGGCAATGGTAAAGCTGTATCTCGGACAAAAGCCCATTCCGGTAGACAGTCCCCTGCTGTAAACTCTATTTTCGACAACCATCAGGACGGGCAACAACCGCCAACTGTAACCATTGAAGACGAAGCGGCAAGAATCGCTGCAGACGAAGAACGCAAACAGCAGATGCAGCCCCGTCCATATTCAAGAGAAATTCCATCGTACTATAAGGATGGCTCATTGACAATGGACAACAATCAGATAGGTTACATGAGCAATGTTGAATCAGCTCCCATGTTCCATCCGTTAGAACTGCCTGACCGACAATTCCGTAAACTATCGCTCTATACAGACATCCGTGATACCTATCATGACCTGTATAACAGTGAGGCAGCGGAACTGAAAGAAAATACGGTACAACGTGACAAACTCAACACGTTGTACGATAATTTCGTCCGTCAGTTCGGTAACCTGAACAGCCCGAAGAATATTGACCTTATCCGAATGGATAACGACAATCGTACTATCCTGTCATTGGAACGCTACAAAAACGGCCAGGCAATCAAAGCCGACATTTTTGATCACCCCGTATCCTTCAATAAAAATGAGTTGAAACACGTCGATACAGCGGAAGAAGCCCTAGCCGCTTCTCTCAACAAATACGGTACAGTCAATCTCGAATACATGAAAGGTCTTATCGACAAGACTGAAGATGCCTTATTGGACGACCTCAAAGGACGTGTATTCTTCAATCCGTTAATCAGGAGCTATGAAATAGCGGACAAGTTCATTGCCGGCAATGTCATTTCAAAAGCGGAAATGATAGAAGAGTACGTTATGAAGCATCCCGACAATGGGCGTGTCAGGGAATCACTCGACGCTTTACGTGCCGCTTTTCCTACGCCCATCCCGTTTGAAGAACTTGATTTCAATTTTGGCGAACGCTGGATACCCGTCGGCATCTACGAGAAATACGCTTCGCATCTTTTCGATACCGACGTAAAGATTAACTATGCCGCCAGCCGTGACGAGTTCAGCGTCAGCGCATCTGCCCGTGGCAACGTGCGTATTCGCGAGCAATATTGCGTTAAGGGTGAAAGCCGCCGGTACGATGGTCTTAATCTGATGAAACACGCCATTCAAAACACCTCGCCCGATATCACCAAAAAAGTATTGCAAGGTGACGAGGTTGTCAAAGTCCGTGACACCGAAGCCATCCAGCTTGCCAACAGCAAGATAGATGAAATCCGCAACGGATTCAGCGAGTGGTTGAAAGAGCAGTCACCGGAGTTCAAACAACGGCTTACGGATATGTACAACCGTAAGTTCAACAACTCCGTCAAGCCCAAGTACGACGGCTCCATGCAGTCTTTCCCCGGTCTTGACCTCAAAGGGTTGGGTATTCCCGACCTGTACGGCAGTCAGAAAGATGCAATCTGGATGACAAAAATCAATGGCGGTGGCATCATTGACCACGAAGTCGGTGGCGGCAAAACCCTGATTATGTGTGCTGCCGCCTACGAAATGAAGCGTCTGGGGCTCGCAAACAAACCGATGATTATCGGTCTGAAAGCCAATATCCACGAGATAGCCCAGACCTTCAAGACCGCCTATCCCAATGCCCGTGTCCTCTATCCCGGCAAAGAAGATTTTACTCCCGAAAACCGTGTCCGCATCATGCGTGAGATGCAGAACAACGATTGGGACGCCATCATCCTTTCTCATGAACAGTTTGGCATGATCCCCCAATCCCCGGAGATACAGAAACAAATCTTGCAGCAGGAATTGGACAGCGTGGAAGAAAACCTCGAAGTATTGAGCCAGCAAGGGGAGGAAGTATCCAATGGCATGCTTAAAGGCGTAGAGAAGCGCAAGATGAACCTCGAAGCCAAAATCAAGGAACTTACCTTCGACATCGAGAACCGTAAAGACGACGTAGTAGACTTCAAGCTCATGGGCATTGACCATCTGCTGGTAGACGAATCGCACAAATTTAAGAACTTGATGTTTACCACCCGTCACGACCGTGTAGCCGGCCTTGGCAACAGCGAAGGCAGTCAGCGTGCCTTGAATATGCTCTTTGCCTTGCGTACCATTCAGGAACGCACCGGCAAAGACTTGGGAGCAACCTTCCTGTCCGGCACAACCATTTCCAACAGTCTGACCGAGTTATATCTGCTCTTCAAATACCTTCGCCCTAAAGAACTGGAACGTCAGGGTATCAACACCTTCGACGCATGGGCGGCGGTTTTTGCCAAAAAGTCCATCGACTACGAGTTCTCCGTCACCAACGAAATCATCCAGAAGGAGCGGTTCCGTTACTTCATTAAAGTCCCGGAGCTTGCAGCCATGTACAACGAAATTACTGATTTCCGTACCGCCGAAGATATTGGCATCGACCGCCCTAAGAAGAACGAGATATTACACAATATTCCGCCAACACCCCAACAGCAGGAGTTTATCCAGAAACTGGTAGCATTTGCCAAGAACGGTGACGCCACCGTCCTCGGACGTCCTCCGTTAAGCCGCCGGGAAGAAAAAGCCAAGATGCTTATTGCCACCAACTATGCCCGCAAGATGTCCCTTGACATGCGCCTTATCAACGAGGATAAATACGATGACCACATAGATAACAAAGCTAGCCATTGTACCGCCCTGATAAGCCAATACTACAAGAAGTATGACGAGCACAAAGGCACACAGTTCGTTTTCAGCGATCTCGGTACATATAAACCCGGTCAATGGAATGCTTACAGCGAAATCAAGCGGAAACTGATGGAGGATTATGGCATACCCGCAGATCAGGTACGTTTCATTCAGGAAGCCAAGACTGAAAAGTCTCGTGGAGCAATGATTAAGGACATGAACGAAGGCAAAATCCGCATCCTCTTCGGTTCCACCGAAATGCTCGGCACCGGAGTCAACGCCCAGCGCAGATGCGTCGCCATCCACCAGCTCGACATTCCTTGGACTCCCAAAGATTTGGAGCAGCGCAACGGTCGTGGTGTAAGAAAAGGCAACGAAGTGGCAAAACTCTTTGCCGACAACAAAGTCGATATAATCAACTACGCTGTAGAAAAATCGCTTGACAGTTATAAATTCAACCTGCTTCACAACAAGCAGTTGTTCATCACCCAGCTAAAAAAAGGCTCGATGGGCTCCCGTACCATTGATGAAGGCAGCATGGATGAGCAAGGTGGCATGAATTTCTCCGAGTACGTCGCCATTCTTTCCGGCAATACAGACCTGTTGGACAAAGCCAAGCTAGAAAAACAGATAGCCTCTCTTGAAAGTGAACGCAAATCCTTTAACCGTGGTAAATCCTCCGCTGACTCCAAATTGGAGAACATTATGCAAACTGTTACCAAGAATGGTGACCTGATAGAGAGAATCAGTACGGACTTGAAGCATTTTGAACAGCATGTGCAGCGTGACGGCCAAGGCAACCCCCTCAATCTTATCGAACTGGATGGTGTAAAAGGCAACGACCCTAAACTCATCGCAAAAAAATTAGTAGAGATAGAGGACAAAGCCCGTACTCACGGCGTATCCCAATCCATCGGTAAACTCTACGGCTTTGACCTTTTGGTAAAGACCGAATCCAGTATGAAAGACGGTTTCGACTTCATTGAAAACCGTTTCTTCGTCCGTGGCGAAGGCAACATCCTTTACAACTTCAATGGTGGCAGACTGGCAAAAGACCCCAAGACAGCCGCCCAAATGTTCCTCCGCACCTTCGAAACCATTTCCCCTCTTCTGGAGAAATACCAGAACGACACGGAAAAAATTTCAAAGGACATTCCCATCCTTCAGGAAGTCGTCAAAGAAACGTGGAAAAAGGAAGACCAGCTCAAACAGCTCAAATCCGATCTTGCCGCCCTCGACCGCAAGATCCAACTCTCCCTCAAACCCGTCAAACAGAACGAAGAAGACAGAGAGCACAAAGAAGAAAACAGGAACGAAAGCCAATCCACGGAAAACGCTCCCAACATTGCCCCATCCGTGGCAATGCAGCAAGCGCAGTCCCCCTCACTGGCAACATCATCGGCAACAACGCTACCCGGCGACAAGCCTTACGTCCACCAGCCGCCCGACTATCTTTCCTCCCCTCCGGAAAAGAAGCCCCCGCACCTGAACCAGCCCCCCGTCAGTTTCAGCATCAAAGATGCCATGAACTCGTTAGGCGGCAAACTCGTCATCGGCGGTATCCCCAAGCCCGGCAACAAAGACGACCCGGACACCGCCCATACCAACAAGCCCAAAGGCTTTAAACTCTAAGTAAAAAAGCTACTACTTCTTAAATGAAATAGTAGCTTTCTATTTATTTAGCCTTTTATTTTAATTATACAGCCCAACTAAAGCAATAAACATAATCATTTGAAATACAGTGGTTTTAATACATAATTCAAGAAATGCAGCCCAAAAATGGAAAATGCAGCCCTATTATACGTATTTCTTAAACTTGTCCCAATCTTTGATATATTTAGTAGCTTTACCGACACCAATTCTTTTAATGATTCCGGATTGCTCCATTCTGCTTATAAGATTCCTTACTTGTTTCTCTGTGAGTATTCCACTAAAAGTTTCCATAAGTGTACTTTTACTTATGCTATCGTGAGTTTTGAAACACTCGTTAACTTTCTGCAATTGTTGCAAGGTAACACCTTTAATTGATTCTTTACGAGGAAGAAATTGCTTGTATTTATCCGCTAATGAATAAGTATTTCCCTCATTCACTGTAATAAGCTGTTCTTTTCTTAACTTTTCAATGATATTGGGGTCTAAATCCTCATTAATACCTTTACGTATTTTGTCTAATGTAAGTAAATCAAAAACATTTAGTTTTTCTACCTTATTTTCTTGCACCTCCTTCATGAAGAATAAAAAAGCCTTGTCCTGAATTGTAGCCCGAAAAGTCAAGTTGACTTGATAAGCGTCTGTTTTTGAATAATCGGGTAGTGGTTTACTTTCCATTATACAATAATAGAACATCTTATCCACCCCTTGCCCTGAACGCTCAACTAATCCCGTCTTTTGAAGGATTTCTGTTAATCTTTTGCTTCTTGGGATGCTATTCACAGTTAAAATGTTATTTATATCTACTCCGATAGGAAAACCTCCTGCATTAGATATTGTAATTTCATCAGGATATTGTTTTATTACAATATCACTTTGTATTTGATAGCTGCGATGGGCAACAGCGTTTAAAATAGCCTCTCTGATAACTTCTTCGTTAAAAGAAGGTACATCATAAATGTATGGACCTTCACTGATATGCAATAATGGATTGCTTGCTGGTTGGTTTATATATGACCAGAGTTTATCTATTCCGATAAATAAAGGCTCTTGATATTCCACTCTTGCTGTATAAGGAATCATGGAATGATTGAGCCGGTATTCAATAACAATATTACATTGTGGCAGATACTTTTTTATGCTTTCTTTCTTGCCTAACAGAATCAAGGCTGCATAATTAAGTTTCCCGTCTTTCAATAATTCAAGGTCTGATAGAATCTGTTCATCGGGTAAAGTAAAGAATGATTTGTTATTTTGTTTTTCTGCGTATTTCTGTTTCAAAAGATTTATGGCATCTTTATCCAAATCCTCAATTTTTAAAGTATCACAGATTTTAGCAGAGAAGTCGGGTTCCTGCTCTGATAATATTTTAAAAATTTCTTGGTCTGACATTTCCCGCAAACTTTCTCCGGTTCTCATTAAAGGAACGCCTTCAAACTTTAATAATTTACCTATTGGACGGGATGGAATGTTTATGATAAGTACTCTCTTCTCATTTTCAAACAATTCCTCCGTTTTTACTCTAATGCTTAACCGATTATAAATTTCATCCTCTAAAGCACCTGTTTTTCCATTGGCGAAATCTGTTCCAACAACTTCATGCGGAAGTTTGTCAGCCATACCTAAAACAAGTCGTCCACCACCTTCATTGGCTAATGCTACCACATAGCCTAATACACAACGCCTGCGTTCTGTTGGGTCACTATGACTTCCTCCGGCAAAAGGATAATTCTTTTTAGCCTCTTTAAATTCAATTCGGTCTTCACTTTCCCGGAGTATCTTTAATTCAGATATTTCACTCATATTCTTATTGTTGTTTTTACAAAATGACACTAAAAATCAATGTAGATATATATTTTTAAGAAATTCGTCAACCTTTTGTTTAGTTTCTGCATAAGTTGAGTATTTCCCATCAAACATATTCCCTTTTAGGGGTAACCAGTTATCTCGCAATTTATCAGCTTCAGCGAAAAAGCCATTAAATGGATCGTTTGTTATTCTCATGTAATGTATAGCTCTCCATTTATATTCTCCCCACGGTACCCATACTCTCCCAAATTCTTTTCCGTTTAAATACAAGTAATTCAGTGAATATAAATATTCAAAAATATCAAATGTTATATTAAAATCCAAGTCTTCTCTTAATATAGAATTAAATAAATTCCTAATTTTATTATGAATTAATGTACTTATAGGCGTATATTTATTTTCGTGTCCAATACAGTTATTTGCAATGTCCCTATCAAAGATACAAGGATGAATGATTTCTGTAATATTAACTTTATCATCATGAATTGAATTACGTGCAGATATGTGCAGTATTTTATTCAAAAAAGAATATTTATCATATTTGATACATGAAATACCTACTACATACATAAGTAATAATCCGGAAAGATAGTGCAATTTAACCGTTTCTTGCTGGTAACTATCTCCACATTTTATAGGAAATTCAACAAAACGAGTTAACATATTGAATATAGCTTGTTCATGAACAGGTTTTGACCAACGGACTGCAGTAATACACATTGGAAGTAATGTATCAATAGCATTTAAATGACGTTTCAAACATTCGTTAAATGTTTGAGTATTAAGCGGGAAATTATAATTCTGTATAATCTTATTATAAGCTCTTTCTGCCTCATTTTCAAATAAATCATTATACAAAATAATCTTTTCTGATTTAACAATATATCTTTTTAATCTTTCAACTGCAATATCTTTACTTAGAGGATGATTCCCCTCTAAAGAGGATAAAGCCATAACTCTTTCCGCCAGTTCTGTAAAAAAAGAATCGGCATTTTCAATAGCCAATACATTTCCACGACGGAACGTAGCTAACTCTTTCAAAGTATTCTCGCATTTATTGCAATACGTAAAATAGCTTTCATATCTTCGATTTTCTGAACTTCGAATAATATTTACTAAGCCCTTATCCCATTCTCCAGACCAACCACATGTAATAATCCCAAATTCGTTTACTATACGTAAAACATAGTCTTTTAATTTATCAGGGTAATCAGCAAGTTCATCTTCGGTATTAAGAAATCTGCAATCAATATAGTCACCATTTATTTTTACGATTGTAAATCCTGCATGTACAAGTGGAATTGCACCATCTATATCATCAGAATGGCAAATTACTTGTGGAATAATACCAACATCCTCCAATGATTTCTCTAATAATCGGTCAAAATTAGTTGTTAATACTAATTTTATATAACCATCTTTTGCCAATTGTGCAATAGCTCTATGTGCTTTTGTTGGCTCTTTCAAATGGTTTTCTATTTCTTCTTCATTTGGTTCAAAATATGGTTTTAGTAAATTAACCCGTTCTGTTTGAGTATGGACTAACTTAGATAAGATTGTCGAATAATTGGGGGATTCACCATATTGTTCTTCAAACCATTTTTCAGGATTATCAATGTAACTCTTTCCATATTGCACCGCAAGTTTGTGTATAAGATCCGTTACAATATTCCAACCTGTTGGTATTCCTGCTGAACGAGAAATTCCAGATCCTAATAGTAAGGCATAAACTCCTTTATTTGAATATATGGAGAATGATAATGTTGTTAATAAATTATTCATGTTATATTGTTGTTTGCAAGAAAGCGAATTAAAATAGACCTTCTCTTTATTATTTAGTTATGTAACATAGCAATATTTGTCTTCTTGTTATAAAGTTCCATTAACAATCGTGCTATTGAGATACATGCAAATATAAGATTATTTTTACTCCTAGCAAACATATTAATAAATCGAATTATATAAATTTCAAACATTAAACTGGCATATTTATCAAAACCACTTTTGGACTATACATCAAAATTTCGGCAGTATTCGCTTGTTACTGCCGAAATTTTGAAAAATATCCCATCCTATCATCACGACAGTACGGGATACATACACGCACAACGTCAGGTTATCGGCTAAATCTGCTTAAATGGAAATTATAACAACCTAAACTTCTTTCGTAGGCTCGTTCTCATCATTAGATAGCATAACTATCCTCTGTATGTTCATCTTCCTTACATTCCTTCGTTTTGCCTTTCCCTACATTCTCCCCGTCGAAATACCGCCGTATAAACTCGTGCAAGTCCTTTTCCCTATAATACGTCTTATGCAAGATTGTGTGATATTTCAATCCATTATCCCTATACCGTTGCAACGTCCGTTTACTGATGTTCAATAGCAAACAAATGTCCTGGTTATCGTACAGCCGTTCCCCGTTCAGGTAATTTTGTGGCTTCTTGTCCCTCTTATCCAGTGCGCCAACCACCTTTTCCACTTGTTCGAGTAACCGTTCCATATAGGCTTCAAATGTATCTTTATCCAATGGTATCATAAGCCCAACTGCTTTAAGTTCCCGATAATATAATAACTCTGGTTTGACGGATCTTTCAGTATGATTTCCTTCTCCCGCATGAACTTGATATAACTTTTCGCCGTGCGTTCCTTCACGCCCAGTATCGCTTGTATCTGTTCTGCCAAATCCACGTAAGTAATAAAGTCCTGCCGTCCGAAAATATCCCGTGCCACAGCCACGAGTTCATCTTCTTTCCGCTTCTCCTTTTCCTCTTTCGGTTTTTCTCCCAGATACACGTGCATTCCTGCATCCTTATTCCACGCAAACTGCATGATAGGCACGTCCAGCGGACTGCCGTCACGTACTTTCAGTGCTTTCACCACTGACACCGACGGATCAGTATCTTTCTCGATAGAAAGAATCGCCGCCGCTTTTCGCTGCAACTCACTGCCCAAATGTCCCCGAAGTTTCAGACCACTCGGAATAAAATGCAGGATAGTAACGATACAAGTATTATAAATCCCCGCTAGCCGGTACAATTCCTCCACCACGGCAATACTTTCCGTTTCATCATTCGCACCCTTAATCAAGTCCGCAATCCCGTCGATCACCACCATGTGAATCCCCCGGAACTGGTAATGAAACTTATCCATGCTCTGTATAATCGCCTGCAAACGCTCTTTCCGGCTCATCCCCGTCAGGCAATACGCTTTCAAGTATTCCGGCATCGTTTCCCGTCCGCAACGTCTTAAAAGGTTTGTAATATTCTTGTACGTCTGTACTTCCGACTGTTCCGTATCATAAAATAGAATCGCTTTCCGCTTGTTATTTTCACAAACCGACACTCCCAACGTATCCATCACCTTAGCTTTGTTCTTTTCGGATTGCCCGATGGCACCGGCTATCAACGCCGTCACATAATTACTTTTTCCGGTTCCCTCACCACCGGTAATACAGAGGATATTCCCTTGCGTGCCTAATGGCACATCATTCACCGACACAACCATTTGTGCCACAGGTGGCGGATTATTGAAATCCACCTCACAAGATTTCAGAGCAGACATAGTTTCGCTGTATATAGTATCCAGATAATCCAGAAATAATTTAATCAAATCCTCCCGGCTATTTCCCAAACGGAAAAAGTCCGAGACATCTTTTTCTTCCTTTGTCCCCGCCAGTGGTAGCAACAACCGTTTCACCCCATAGTTCTTCAACGCCAGTTCTTGTTTGGCCGAACTATCCAGTCCCGTCTTATCCACATCATAAAGCAGGACAATATGTTTGAACCGGAAAGAGAGCCTATGAATAATCCCCACGGGAGCTGTCACCGTTTCCGAGTTGAAACAGATAGCATGGAATCCGTGAGCTGTCAGGCTCATTACATCCTTTTCCCCACCGGTCACAAATAACAAATCCCCCTTAGCTGCCAACTGTTCCAGCCCAAAGCAATAATTCTCCCCGAAATTCCCGGCATACATGAAGCGCAATTCCGAGCGTGGTCGGTACACCTTCACATATTGCTTTGCCGTATATCCGAACAGCGGCTCACGCTCCGTCGCTGCAATGCAGAACGGTTTCCCCTCGGCGTTTTCGCTGCTGAACTTCTTCAGCGAAACCACTCGGAACAATTTCAGCACCTCTTGCGTGATGCCGCTTTCTCCCCAAAAGGCAAGTTCCGCAGCCGTAAAGCTCTTTTGCGCCAACGTATAAGGTCGTGCTTTCCTTCTTTTCTGTTCATGTACAACTTCAGGAATCACCGGAACAGGCTTAGAAGACAAAGCCCTCATATCAAATCTTTCAGATAACCCCAAGTGCATATCCCGGTCAATGATAGCCAGTATTTCCACGAAGTCTTTAGGTCCTTTACAGTTCAAGCCATTCAACTTGCCGACCAAGGCAAAACAGTCCCCCGAATAATCATCATTCCCAAAATCTTTCATTTTGTACATTCCGCTTCTTCTGTCGAAATACACATTACACGAAGCCTTGCTATCCTTATATAACGGATTTAAGAAATTCCGTCCGAGTTTAAAAGGGAACGGGATATAATGCTTGAAAACCGCCAAGCCTTTATCCGTTAACAGAAGAATATCCTCCTTATTCATGTTCGTTATCATTCAAGAAATAATTCCTCCGAAAATTCTCTCTATCCTGTGGCTTACATTTGATTATTCGCTCATTCAGTCCCCGTTCTATTTCCGAAAGTTTATAAAGGCACCGTCCCCTTAGCATAGAGTAGCTTATCAGGTTTTCATTCCGTAACCGTTGCAAAGTACGTGTACTTATATTCAAAGCATCCGCAACCTGATTACTATCCAACCACACTTCATTTTCTTCTTTAGGTGCAACCTCTGCTTTAGCCACGAAGTCGGCAATTCGTTGAATTTTCCCGACAAGGTCTTTATACACCTTACTATCCATTGTTATCACTTCCATATTTCCATTCTCGTTTTAATTTGCTGCAAAGTTCATTCAATAGTTTAGGAGCATTTGCCAACTTGTTACCAACTTGGCATAACTTTTTTCAATATCTGAATATGGAGCATAGCAGGAGGGAAGTACAGTCTGGTGCAAGGTGCGAGCCTATACTTATATATAGGCTCGCACCTTGCACTGGAAAAATATTTTTATCTATTTAATACTCAAATAGTTTGGTAAATTAAAAGGAATATTGTAATTTTGAACCCAGAAAGTTAAGCGGACACAACGGTGTCATAAGCAGACAAATCAACATTTTGAAAATCGTTACTAAATCGTTACGGTACGATTTTAGTTGTTTAGAAAGCATTTGTGTTTCAAGCACATACAGTCATACGGTGAAAATCCCAAGCGGATCACCAAGAAAAAAAGAGAGTTACATCAAAATAACTCTCTTTTTTTATATCAGAATTAAACTGGTTAAACCAAGAATGGATTTTCCGGGTCAGTTTCCCAAAATATTCTTGACGCACCAGTCTTTCTCACTAGAAAGTTTGAAACATTTATGACCTCATGCCCTCACAAAAAACATAACAAGCTAATTATAAACCACTTATACATCAGTGTAAAAATACTTACTCTCATTCATGCTCTCATGCCCTCACTACATTTTCAAGATAATTTTCTCATAGCATATTGGTTATCAGTTATATATTCTCTTTTTTATAAACTATTCCAGCTTGATACAAAGTAGAGCATTCCAAAACTTTTTCCTCGTAAAAAGCACCATAAAGGATTTGTACCTCCACGGAATGACGGCTTACGATGCGTCGGCAAAGATAAAAAACACCCCCGTTTCTGATGTGGAATTTCATTCTGGACGCATGGAAGTTCATATACATACACATAAGAATGAACATAATGGGGTCAACGTAAAAACCTGAGGGATTCATAGATTAAGCATAAATTTTAGTCA